>ERZ761602.8125-NODE-8125-length-10723-cov-7.067585_pt1 | contig 10723 bp, 5 predicted proteins | sample MGYA00512165_ERZ761602 | MGnify/ENA primary metagenome ERZ761602 (study PRJEB28899, sample SAMN02445085) | bioreactor sludge metagenome | biome: EBPR sludge; isolation source: Thorneside wastewater treatment plant | place: Australia: Brisbane, Thorneside...
GAGTTCCGTTCGCTTGCCGAATCCGCACGCCGCAGCGTCAAGTCTGAGATCGGCCGGCGGACAAAGCTGGTCGCAAATCTCCGTGCCGACCTCGCCCAGCACGGCGATGCCGAAACGTGGAAGAAGTACGGTGACCTTCTTCTGGCAAATACGACAACGGTAAAGCGAAATGAGAATGGTTTTGTCTTAATGGATTTTTTTGACGAAGCAACACCGACGATCGAGATCCCACATCTCGACCAAAAGACACCGGCGGAATCGGCCGAGAAGTACTTTCGCCGTTACACCAAGGCGAGAAACGCCCGAGACGAGATCGCGAGGCGGCTTACCGCTGCCGAGTCAGAACTCGGTTCGCTAGAAGCCGAACTTGCCGAGATCGAAACCGCGATCGAGGTTCGCGACGAGGAGTTCTTGCGTTCAAGGGCGTCGGCGAAGCCGCTGCGTCAAAAGCAGGCGAGAAAGCATGATCGATCAGATGACACCCGAACCTACGCCCGCGAGTTCGTTTCGTCAGACGGATTTGAGATCCTTGTCGGCAAGCGGGCTAAGGACAACGACTACCTGACCTTTCGGATCGCCCGTTCGCTCGATACCTGGCTCCACGCCGCCGATTATCCGGGGTCGCACGTCGTTATTCGGGCCGCCGGCAAGAAGGAAATACCGCAGCGTACTTTACTAGAAGCGGCGCAGCTTGCCGCGTTCTACAGCCAGGCAAAAGACCACCCGAAGGCGGCCGTTCACTACACACAGCGGAAGTTCGTAGATAAACCGAAAAGTGCTGCTCCCGGTCTTGTGCGACTCGCAAGCTTCAAGACACTTCTTGTCGAGCCGAAGATAACGGCCAAGCAAAAAGAGCCTACTCGTTAACGAGCGTCGCCACCGTCTCCTTCATTTTCTGTATCTCGGACGGGCTCGCCCCCTTGAAGACCCCACGCATCCTGCCCTCGCGGTCAACCACAACGCTCAGCGGAACACCGGCAAATTTGGCCACCCGAGCATAGTCGTCGGTCGTTTGGTTATTGATCCGGACGAGCTCGTAGTTGAGGTTCATTGTCCCGGCAAATTCCTTCATCCGCCCGAAGTCCTCCGGCCGCATGTCGTCATTTCCGACGTTCAGCCCGATGACCTGAAAGCCCTTGTCGCGATACTGGTCCTGAAGCTTTACTAGCTCCGGCATCTCGACCTTGCATGGCACGCACCAGATGGCCCATAGGTTCAGCAGGAGCACCTTGCCCTTGCGGTCCTCTACGGTAAAGGTCGATCCGCCGTCTGCCTCCATCGGGGCCTTTGCAAGCGCCGAGTCAAGCATCGGATATTCCGACTTTGCACCTTCGGGCCAGGTCATGTTCGGCTTCTTTTCACCGTTCGCAGCCGTATCCGCCGATCCCGAGGTGCCGCAAGCGGCGAGCGAACCTGCGGCAAAGAAAGCCAAAGTAAAAAATGCAAAAGCCTTAAGAACTTCTCTTTTAATCATTTCAAATCCTTTAATCTAAGCGCGATCAATGATGAAAAAACCAATACCAAAAACATTAACATCAGAACCAATTGGTTCAAAACATCGCTCATCCAAGGATGCAGGAATGTGATGTAACCGCTGAGATCCGACGGCACTTTCTTTATCTCCGGCACCTTCAGCCGTTCGCCGAGCGGGTCCGGCTCTCCGGGGGATACGCCATCGGGCCCGAGCCGCTTGTAATTCTCTATATCCCTTTCAGCCTTTTCGAGCAGCTTGTCGTTCTCGGTTTCAGTGAACTTATATAGCCCGAGCCCTTTTGTCGGCCCGCTAATGTCGGCTCCCTCTTCTTCAAGCGTGTCGAGCGTCGAGAACCGCTTGATGGTATCGAACGACCACGACGACGGCATCGTCAGCCCCACCACTTTACTAATGCCCGCCGGAACGCCGACTATTCCCGAAAAGAGGATCTGCGGAACAAGGATCAACGGCACAAGGCTTGTCGCCATCTCGCTTGTCCGGACAACGGTAGAGACAAAAAGCCCGAGTGCCACGCCGATCAGCCCGGTCAAGAGCGTCGCCCAGAGCTGCGGGACCCCGAAAAGCTCTCCCGGCATCGGCATCAGCCCGACGGCGTCAAAGAACTTCAGCGGCCCGAAAAGCAGAAAGCATTGTACCGACACGATCAGGCCGAGCACAAAGAGTTTCGAAGCAAGGTACGGAATAATGCCGAGATTGAACATCCTTTCGCGGCGATAGACCGGCCGCTCCCGAATGATCTCACGAGCGGCAACGGCCGTCCCGAACCAGATAGAAACGATCGCGAGGATGAAGTAAACGAAATCCCGCGGCTGCTCACGGCCCATCACGAGAAAGGTCATCAGGGCGATGATCGGCGCCTGCAAAAAGATCACCGCAAGGTTCAGCTTGTCCTTTGCGAGGACCTCGAAGTAACGCCGCGAAAGCGTGAAGAACTGTCGTATCGAGCCGAAAACACCGAGCCTTGAACTCTTTCCCTGCTTCGAGGGCTCGACCGCTCCGAGCTGTTTCAGCGGCTCTTCGACGTATTGCCGATGGACAGGCGTTGAGACAAATTTCCGCCGCCACGTCTCCGCAACTCCACCTGCGATGACCGAACGGTCAGCCGATGGCCGATCGGCCGCCTCGCGTTCGACCGGCTCCTCGAGCTTGTCGTAAAGCTCGCGAAAGGTCGCAACGCCAAAATGACTGAGCGCATCGTTCGGCGGGCCAAAATAAACGAGCTTCCCAAGCATCAGCACGGCGATCTTGTCGAACATCGCGACGTTCTCCATCGCGTGTGTCGTCATCACGACCGTCCGGCCGGATTCGGCGATCTGCCGAAAGAGCTGCATTATTCTAAACTCGGTAGCCGGGTCGAGGCCAGAGGTCGGCTCGTCGAGAAATATCGCCGATGGCCGCGTAAGCAACTCGACTGCGATCGAGACGCGCTTCCGCTGCCCGCCCGAGAGCTTGCTCACGGGCAGGTCTCGCCGGTCCGCCAAACCGGTCACATCAAGCACCTCGTCGATGGTCTTGCGTATCTCGGCCGAAGATGCATCTTTTGAAAGCCGCAGCCTGGCGACATGATAGAGCGTCCGATAGACCGAAAGCTCGCGGTGGATTATGTCGTCCTGCGGAACATAGCCGATGGATTGCTTGAGCGAATGAAAATGGCTCTTGAGATCGAGGCTGTTAAATAGAACGCTGCCTTCGGTCGCCGGGCGAACGCCGCTCATGGCCTCCATCAGCGTGCTCTTTCCAGCTCCCGATGGGCCAAGCAATCCGATGAACTCGTTCGGCTGGATCGAAAGCGAAACCGAGTCGATAAGTCTCGCACCCGGCCCGAATAACCGGCCCTTCACGTCGCAAGAGACAGCAACGACATCGATCCGCGTTTTTGAACGGGCGTCAAAAACGCCGAGCGTCCCGGCGGCGTCAACACGGAGCGTGAACGACCCGATCTGAACAACATCCGTGGTCGCGATCTGCTGTTTCGCCGTCCGGCTGCCGTTGACGAAAGTGCCATTCGTCGAACCGAGGTCCTCAACGACGATTCCCTGCCCGCTTCGGCTAAAACGGGCGTGGCGGTTTGAGATCTGCAGGCCGTCGAGCCTTACCTCGCATCCCTCGCCCCGGCCGACGGTAATAGCGCCGCCATCGGGAATTGCTCTCGAGAGTATCAATTGTGCCGCCGGTTCAGAAGTTCTCAGCCCGCCGGTCGGGTCAAGCTTCAGCACCATCGTCCGTTGGCCCCTGTCCTCTGCCCGAAATTGCGGCGAGGAAGGCGGTTTTTGCGGTTTACCCGCACCGGCATGTACGCGAAGGATCGGCCCGCCACTCCCGAGCTGCACCTCATCGCCCGAAGCCAAAGGACGCACTCCGCTTATCCTTGTACCGTTAACCAGAGTGCCGTTAAAGCTGTTGTTATCGGCGAGAAGCAGTTGTCCGTTCTCTAAGCGGATCTCAGCGTGCCTTCGCGAAACGGTCGCCGATGTGGCGTCGAAAACAATATCGCAGCTCGGGTCGCGGCCGAGCCAAACCGATGCGGACTTGATCTGAAAAGGGGATCGCGACCTATCGGAGACGAACTCCAGCTCAGCCCCCGCCTGCGAAGGCGGCGTCGCAGCGGCGGAGGGAGCCGGAACCTTCGGTGCAGAATCCCTAACCGCAGGCGTCGGGGCCGGAATAATCCTGGCCGGTTCGGGCGGCGGAGCGGCGGCCGGCTCCGGCTCGGCCTTCCTAACCTGTTCAAATGAGATGACCCTGATCTTCGGCCCGTTCTCGCCGAATTGGACCACGCTGCCGGGCTCAAGTTCGCGGGGATAGGAAACCCGCTCGCCATTCAAAAATGTGCCGTAGCTCGAACCGAGATCCTCGATGTACCAGAGACCGTTCATCCAGTGGAACGCCCCGTGCTTACGCGAGACCATCGGAAATCTCTTGGCATCGAAAGCGATGTCGCACTCGTTCGCATCGCGGCCCGCAAGAACAACGTCCTTCGTGAACGAGGATTCGTTTCGCATCCCGCTCTCGGCTTCTTCTGCAAGAGAAATGAACATCTGGTCGTTTTCAGATATAGAACTGACGTTGTGATTCTAGCAAAACAGCTGTGGTTTCCGAATCCGGGCGAGCCACGGAAGGGCAGCATAAATGGTGCGAGGAGTTTTGCCCCACAGAGTTCTGTTACGCCATGGCATTTTGACGCTAAGGAGATCGATAGCCATTCTTTTTCGATGTGTAACTATTGTTAACCTTAGACTTCCGCGATCTATGGGCAGGTTCCGTCGCGGAACACCGCTTGCTTTATGTGAAGCGGTTAAGTTGGCCTCTTTCCGGCTTGAATATACTTTTTCAAGGTTTGGTCTGATGAATTTTACGGAAGTTCCCACTGAGGCGTTTGCAACGCCTTTCCCGTCAGCGGGTTTCTCGGCTTTCGGCACAGATTGCCGGTCGCCGAAGGTCTTGATCGTAGATGATTCTGCGGTCGTCCGGATGACCTTTCGCAGTTACCTTGAGGGTTCCTACGAATGCTTCGAGGCCGAATCTGCCCTTGAGGCGATCGGAATGCTTCGCGAGCAGACGTTTGACATTGTAATTACCGATATCATCATGCCGGGGCTTTCGGGGATCGAACTGCTCCGGAAGATCGTAGAGGAACATAAGGACACACCGGTGCTGGTCGTCTCCGGGGTTGACCGCCCGCAGCGTGCACTTGATGCCGTAAGGCTTGGAGCCGCCGATTATTTGATAAAGCCGTGCGATCAGCACGTGCTGCTGCTCACGGTAGAGCGTGCTCTTGAAAGGAGCACCCTGCTCAAGAGTGCTAAGCAGTACAAACGCGACCTGGAGATACGTAATCAGGAGCTGCTCAGGAAAAAGGAACAGCTCGAGCGGCTGCAGGCGCAAATTATCCACAGCGAAAAGATGGCCTCGATCGGCCAACTCGCCGCCGGCATCGCACATGAATTGAATAATCCCGTCGGTTTTCTCTACGGGAACTTAGACCTGCTCAGAGTTTATCTGGCAGATATCCTGAAATTGGTCCTTTTTTACGATTCGCTGCCGCTCGATGCTCATGCGGCCGAACAGGCGGCGAAGCTAAAGACCGAGATCGCATTCGAACAAACGATCGTCGATCTCGACTCTGTACTTTCAGACTGCCGCGACGGAGCGGAACGGGTTCGTGATATCGTGCAGAACCTTCGGACTTTCTCTCGCCTCGATGAGGCCGAGTTCAAAAAGACCGACCTGCACGAGGGAATTGAATCCACCATCCGCATTCTGTCACGGTACTTCAGTGGGGGAACGGTTCGCCTATTGCGGGAATATGGCGAGCTGTCCCCCATTGATGCATTTTCCGCACAGCTTAATCAGGTCTGGACTAATCTGCTAGTTAATGCCGCTCAGGCCGTGGAAAAAGAGGGTGGAACAGTTCGGATCAAGACCTTTTGTAAAGACTCGGAGGCCGTTGTAGAGATAACGGACGATGGCGTCGGGATGACACCAGATGTGATCGGCAGGATCTTCGACCCCTTCTTTACGACCAAAGCGGTCGGTGAAGGGACCGGACTCGGGCTTTCGATCTCGTTCGGGATCGTCGAGCGCCATGGCGGCCGGATCGAAGTTGAATCGAAACCCGGCGAGGGCAGCACATTCCGCGTCTGCCTGCCGCGGAATGCAGAACCGCGGCGAACCAGCTCGGAGGATCCGAAAAACAAGGAAGTGAGTGACTACGACTATGCAGTACAAGATACTTTTCGTTGATGATGAAACGGCAAACCTACGCCTTCTCGAAAGGCTGTTTCGCGGACAGTATGAGGTCCTTTCGGCTGCTTCCGGAAGTGAGGCCATCGGACTACTTGAGTTACACGACATCGCGCTCATCATTTCCGACCAACGGATGCCGGGAATGACCGGTATCGAATTTCTCAAGCGGGCCGCCGAACTTCGCCCGCAGACCGTCCGCATTATGCTGACCGGTTACACCGACGCCGAAGCTCTTGTCGAGGCCATCAATTCGGGCGTCGTCTATAAATACATCGCAAAACCCTGGATCAACGAGGATCTTCAGCAGACGGTCGTCCGTGCCCTCCAGCACTTTGAAACGCTAAAAGGCCAGCGGCAGCTTCAGTTACAGAACGAACGGCTGCGGATGCGGCTTCGCCTGATGCGGGACGGGCTTGTCAATGTTCTGGCCGAGATGGTCGATCTGAAGGATCCCCTTGCCCGACGCCACTCAGAACGCGTCCGCGATCATTCGATCGAGCTCGGGCGCCTGCTCGACCTTTCAGGTACCGATCTGCAGATACTTTCGACAGCGGCCTTCGTCCACGAGGTTGTCGATCTTCGAATGCCGTCCCACATTCTTGCGAAGAACGGTTCGGCAAGCGAGATCGAGAACCAATTGATACGCCGTAGCTTTGAGCTCGGCGTGCAAATGCTTGAGGATCTTCCGGAGCTTGAAGAGGTCGTGGCTGTGCTCAAGTTCTCGCATGAACACTTTGACGGAAGCGGCTTCCCCAACGGCTTTGCCGCCGAGCAGATACCGATCGCGGCCCGCATTATCGCAGTCGCAGATATGTACGATACCCTGACGAATCCGCGTGATGCCGAACGAGCGTTAACGCACGATGAAGCGATAGCCTATCTGATCGCCCGTTCGGGCCGCGAACTCGACCCGAACATCGTCCGGACGGTCTCCGAGCGGCGCAGTGCATTCATCCCGGCAACCCCTGAACCGGTTGCTATTTTTGCCTGATCTTATTTGAAAGGGAATCTAGTTGCGGACAAGACGGAAGCCGAGCCCGGGGCTTTTAGTTGACCTGGGGACTTCTTGCCGAAAGGTGGCGGTTATGCGGTCGTCGCCGGTCGATTTATAGAAAGCACCGCCGCCGCGGATCATATAGTGCGGTTCTTCAACGGGTTTAACGGCGAGCGAGCTTCCGGGATATACAGATACCTCTGTCGAGGTCCACTCAAAGACGTTACCGATCAGATCCATGACACCCCATTCATTCGGGCAGGATGCAGTACCGACCGGCTTTGGGTCGTTATTCGGTTGATCGAGGACCGCGCACCGGGCCTGGAACTTGTCGCCCCAGGGATAAAGATCGTTTGCAGCACCGTTCCTCGCCGCGTATTCCCATTCGATCTCGGTAGGCAGGCGATAGGTCACGCCGTCGCGCTCGGAACGCCACTTGGCAAACTCGACCGCATCATCGTAGGAAACAAGTGTGACAGGCAATTTCTCCTGGCCCGGAAGCGGGCGGCCGTTGACCCAGTGTCCGGGGATTTCCTGCTTTTTCGTCGCCTCGACAAATGCCAAATACTCGAGGTTCGTCACCTCGGTCTTGTCCATGAAAAACTTGGCAACCTGCTGCTCATGTTCCGGACGTTCATTTTCCCGGCCATCGTTACGCCCCATCTTGAACGTACCGGCCGGAATCTCGATCATCTCTGTACGGATGACCGGCGGAGCCGAAGGAGAGACGGAAGGTGAAGGGGTCGGCCGGTTCGTCGCGTTGCCCGGATCCGGCCGAGCCGACGAGAATAATCCCATCATATAGGCCCCGCCAAGGCCGGCTCCTCCGAGAGCGATCAGGAGCACGAACCCAGCCGCACCGATAACCAGAGGCGAGAAAAATCCCCTTTTTTCCCGCTGCGAGCCTATGTTGACGCTCTGCGGCCCCGTGTCCCAAGCCTGCACCGACGTCTTCGCCATATCCGAACTTGAGACTTGCGTCGCCGCCATGTTCTGTGGGGTGTCCGGGCCGACGCCGGTGAATGCGACCGTCGGTGCCGGAATGCCCTGTCCGGTTCCCGACCGAAGTTCAGCCGTTATCTGCTTCGGGGTGCCGTCAACAAGGATATCGCCGATCCAATCCTCAAAACCGTCTTTGCTGACCCTGATCCTGTGGTTGCCGGTCTGGATCCCGTTGAGCGTTATCCAGCCGTCCTCGCGAGATTCGCCGACCGGGCGGTTGTCCACCCAAACCCTCGATTGCGGCGGAACCGTCCGAACATTTATCGATGAGACCGGAAATACGCCGCTTGATGTCGTGTGTATCCCAATGCCGGAGGGATGAACGGCTTCGCGAAGTTCGGCGATCATCTGCTCGACCGAGCCGGTCCTCTTTTCTTTGTCTTTCTCGAGCGTGTGAAGCACGGCCCGCTCAACATCGGGAGGAACGCTAACGCCCATCGAGGCAAAATCCGGCGCCGGGTCGCTGATGTGCTTTTTCATTATCGCCGGGATCGATGAACCCTTGAAAGGCACATCGCCGGCCAGCATCTGATAAAGCATCACACCGAGGCTGTAAATGTCCGACCGCGAATCTGGCTCGTCATCAGCCCATTGCTCCGGCGCCATGTAATACGGCGAACCCATTAGGCCGGTCGTTTGTGCCTGAATGAATGAACCGAGCAGTTCGCCCGACTTGATCTTTGCGAGGCCGAAATCGAGGATCTTGACAGCATCAGAGATTCTCGGCCTGTCGCTGCAGATCATGATGTTGAGCGGCTTAAGGTCGCGATGAACGATGCCCTGATGGTGAGCCGCGCCAACACCCGAGCAGATAGCCGACATAATCTCAAGCGCTCGCTCGGGCGAGAGCACCTTCTCACGAGTTAAAAGGTCGTGGAGCGATTCGCCGTCCACATATTCCATCACAAGAAACGGAATGGAACCGCCGATGACGCCGTAGTCTGTAACTGCAACAACGTTCTGGTGGCGGATCGCTGCGGCGGCGAGAGCCTCTTGTCTAAATCTGGTGACAAGCTGCGGATCGTTACCGACGAGGTCCGGCAGGATTATCTTGATCGCAAGCTGTGTCTTTAGGTAAGCATGGCGTGCTTTATAAACCACGCCCATACCGCCTTGTCCAAGCCGGGACTCAAGCTGGTACTTGCCTTCAAGAACCGGTTCGCCCGCAATGGTATGCATCGTCGGCATGCCGTCTTTCGGGCATGTCGCGACATCATCGCGGTAGCAATTTTTACAGAGTTGACACTCTTTCATTACAGGCGGCTGCCCGCAGCGAAATCTCTAAAGAGCCGCGGACGGCCCGTTTCTCGGCCCTCGCTCTTGTCGAGCATTCGACCACAAACGAGTTGATTCTAGTTTGTTTAACGAATACAAGCAAGGAAAAGGGTAATCTCCGGGATAGCTCTACACGTTGCGACATGCCACGGAGCACTAAGTTTTGACAACGATGTTTACTAGTTTGTCCGGGACAACTACGACCTTTACGACCTCTTTGCCGGCAATGAATTCCCGAGCTTTCGGATCATCGAGGGCAGCGGCTTCGAGTTCCGCTCGGTCCTGTCCCGGTTTTGCCGCAAACTTTGATCGCAATTTACCGTTCACCTGAATAACGACCTCGATCTCGTCATCCGCAGCCAGTTCTTCGCTGAACTCCGGAAAGCGTGCTCCATTGGTCAGCATTCCGTTATCATTGCCAACGAGCACCGAATAAAGCTCTTCTGCCGTATGCGGTGCAAAAGGCGTCAGCATCAGAACGAGGCTCGTCACTCCCTCTTGCACGGCGGAAGCCTCATAGGCAGAAGCATTTTCAGGCTCGATGCCCGATTCATAGAGCGCATTACAGAGTTCCATCAGCGCCGCGACCGGCGTATTGAACTGAAGCGTGTCCAGGCTTTGATCGATCCGCCTTATGGTCTGGTGTGTTTTGCGCCTAAGCTTTCTCGCCGCTTCGCTTTGCTCGCCGCCGGAGAGAGCATTTGCAAATGCGCCCTGCCATTTATGAACGAAACGCCAGATGCGCTGAAGGAAGCGGACGGCTCCCTCTATGCCTGCTTCATTCCAGACCAATTCGTTTTCGACCGGTGCCGCAAAAAGCACGAAAAGCCGGGCCGCATCGGCACCGTAGATCTCGACCATCTCGTCCGGATCGACGCCGTTGCCTTTCGATTTGGACATTCGCTCGATAGCGAACTTGAGTGGAGAGCGGACACTCTTGTCCGCATCGCCGGTTCCTCCGGCGAGACTGCCGTTTGCGTCCGTAGCCTCAGCGCCATCCGCGCCCTTTCGCGTCGAAGCGACGCTCATGCGGACAGGAGTGTCCGCGCTCTGCTTGTATGCCCTAACGATCTTTCCCTTCCCATCCCGTTCGACTTCTACTTGATCGGGCGGAAAATAGATCCGCTTCCCGGTCTCATCGTCAAAAAACGTCTCTCCGACGACCATTCCCTGCGTCAGCAGCCGCGTTACCGGCTCGCCAAACTTGACCA
>ERZ761602.8126-NODE-8126-length-10721-cov-4.201388_pt1 | contig 10721 bp, 6 predicted proteins | sample MGYA00512165_ERZ761602 | MGnify/ENA primary metagenome ERZ761602 (study PRJEB28899, sample SAMN02445085) | bioreactor sludge metagenome | biome: EBPR sludge; isolation source: Thorneside wastewater treatment plant | place: Australia: Brisbane, Thorneside...
AAACAGGGAAGGGCGGGAGATGGAGAGAATGATCAAGTTCCGGACGAGCGCCATGATGGCGTCATCGCTATTGGCTTTGAGTGCGGGCACCGCGTTCGCCCAGGATCGGCCGGCGGACCCGCCCGCGGCAACCGCTTCGCAAGACGCCCTGAGCGAAATCGTCGTGACGGCGCAAAAGCGCGAGGAGCGACTGCAGGATGTTCCGATCGCTATTACCGCGCTGACTGGCTCCGACCTTGAAAACAACCGGGTCACCAATCTAGAGGGCATTCGAGACCTGGTGCCGAACCTGTATATGGAACAGGCGCTGACAGGCACGACGACCCCGAAAATGTTTCTTCGGGGCGTTGGCGTCGTGAACCAGGTTTTCTCGTTCGACTCGCCGATCGGCATCTATTTCGACGACGTCTATATCGCGCGCGTGACGGGGGCCCTCGTTGACCTCTTCGACGTCGACCGGGTCGAGTTCCTGAGAGGGCCGCAAGGAACGTTGTTCGGTCGCAACAGCAGCGTTGGCGCGCTTCGTGTATTCACGAAAAAGCCGGTGCTCGACGAGTTCGAGGGAGCGGCTTCAATTTCCTATGGAACGCGGCATCAGGTTGATGCGAACTTTGCCGCGAGCGCTCCTCTCATCACGGACAAGCTTGGGTTCCGGGTAACATTCTTGTCGCGGAACAATGACGGATTCCAAAAAGATCAGCTCGGTGAACGTTGGATGGATAACAACATCCAGGCTATTCGTGCTTCGCTCCTGTACAAGGTCAATGACGCAGTCGATGTGGTTGTGCGCGGCGATTATATGAGAGATCATAGCAAGCCGACCCAGCCGTCGAATTTCCGTTTTGATACGGACAATAATCTGTTCACGTTCGAGCGGACGCTGGCTGCGCGAAATGTCAACAAGGTCGAGCCGTGGGGCGTATCGGCCACCGTGAATGCGGATTGGGCAGCGGTCAACCTGAAGTCGATCACGGCCTATCGTGCTCTCAAATACCGCAATGCGGAGGACAACGACGGACGTGAGGCCGTCCGCAGTTTCGAGGTGGACCGCCAGGATTTGGATGAGTGGCAGTTTTCCCAGGAATTCGTGCTCACCGGTGATCGCCTGGCAGGGATTGATCTGAAATGGACGACCGGCCTGTTCTACCTGCATGAAAAGAACAAGTTCGCCTGGGCGCTGCGCATCTTCGCGCCGCCGACAACGCAGTTCTTCAATCAGGATAGCGATACCTTTGCTGCCTATGCACAGGTCACACTTCCACTGACGAACAGGTTCAACATCACGGGAGGCGCTCGCTACACCTTCGACAAGAAGTCACTGGTGGCAACCCAAAATCTCGCCGACGGCACGCCCAATCCCAGCTTCCACTTCAATGACAGCATCACTGCCAAGAAGGTTAACTGGAGTGCTTCGGCCGACTACAAGATAGCCAAGGACGTGATGTTCTATGCGAAGGCCGGAACAGGCTTCCGCAGTGGCGGCTTCAATGGAAGCGCCCGCGACATCCCGTCAATTCTGAGCGGCAGCTTCGGGCCCGAAACGGTCTTCACCGCCGAAGGCGGCGCGAAGACGCAGTGGTTCGATCGTCGACTGCGGCTCAACGTCGACTATTTCTACACGAAATACACGAATCTCCAGCAGGCGATTACCCAATCGGACGGAACGATCAGCACCCGCAATGTCCGCGCAAAGGTCGAAGGTATCGAGGCTGAACTCACGGCGGTTCCCGTCAATGGACTGGAACTCTCGGGCACGCTAGGCACGATGAAGCACAACATCTTCGAATCGCCCAATAAGCTCCCCAGCACTCCGAAGCTTCAGTGGCGGCTCGGTGCAAATTACGAGCTTCCGCTTGGTGAGAAGTCGGGAACGGTGCGCATTGGCGGCGACGTGAGCCACACTTCAAGCTTCTATAACAGCGCCAATACGACCCCGGCAGCACGGGTTGACGCGTACGAGACCTACAATGCTCACATCTCTTATACGACGCCGGACGAACGTTGGCAGTTCACGCTGAGCGGGACGAATCTCGGCGACCATGTGTTCAATGCACATACGTTTGATATCGGGAACGGAGCGATCGCGGCCGTGCAATATCCGAGCACGCCCAGACGATGGCTGATGACCGTGGGCTTCAAATATTGAGGACCATCTAGGAGCGGGGGTGCTGGCGGGTCGGAACGGGGAGGTTCGGCCCGCCAAGCATGGATTTAGGCAGGAAAGACTATCCGTCATGAACGATCACGCGCCCGCCAAGCTGAAGCTTTCCATCAAGCTTGGGTGGGCGATCGGCGAATTGGGAATTGCCCTCTTCGTCGGCGTGACCATGATGTTTTTCCTGTTCTACCTGACGGAGGCGCACAATATTTCGCCGGCGTGGGCGGGGATCGCGCTGCTGGTTCCGCGGCTTCTGGACGCGATCGCCGATCCGCTGTTTGGCGCGCTGTCCGATCGAGTGCGATGCGGCATGGGCCGTCGGCGACCATTCGTTTTGGTTGGAAGCATCCTTTATGGGCTGGGGGTCTACCTCTTCCTTGCCATGCCGGACTTCGAGACCGAAACTGCCAAGATCGTCTACGCGATCGCTACTTATATTTTCGCGAGCTTCGCATATTCGATCATAAGTGTTCCCTATTCGGCGATGGCAGCCGAAATGACCACCGACTACAGGGAACGAACCGACCTCATTGGTTACAAGATGGTTGCCGCGCGGCTCGGTATCATCGGTGCGGGCACAATGACTCCGCTTCTCTATGCGACGCAGGAGACATTGGCCGAGGGCTTCAGGCTCGTCGGGGCCGTGTTCAGCATATTCATGGTGGTGACCGGACTGATCACCTTCTTTACGACCCGCGATGCTCCTCGGATCGAGCGGCCGGTCCAGGCATTCAGTCTGAAGGAGGAGTTCCGCGCGATCATCCAGAATCGGCCCTTTTCGATCCTGTTCATCGTTTTTCTGTGTCAGAATATCGCGCTTGGCGCGAGCGCCACCCTGCTCGTCTATTTCCTCACCTATGTCATGCGCGCCGATGCATCGATGATCGGGCCGCTGATCGCGATTGGCGGCATTACAGCAACCCTTTTCACCCCGCCTTGGGTGCTCGCCAGTAAACGCCTGGGGAAGCGCCGCGCCTATTTTGTGGCGCTCGCCATTGTCTGTGTCATGGCGCTTCCGGCATTATTTCTGCCGCCCGAGATGGTCATGCTCCTGTTCGCGATCTATCTGGTCGCGGCGATCGGTGATGCCGGTCATCAGCTCATGTCCAATTCGATGGTCCCGGACACAGTTGAAATTGATGAGTTGAGGACGGGCGAACGTCGCGAAGGGGCGATATTCGGCGCATGGGCATTCTGTCTCAAGCTGGGGATGGCCTTCGGTGCGTTCCTCGTCAGCCTGGGCCTCCAGTCGGTCGGATTTGCGCAGGGCGGAGGAATGGAGGCCCAATCGACGGTGGCCCTGCTTGGCGTCCGGATACTCTATGCGCTGGTCCCCTTTCTATTCTGGATTGGGGCAATGATCGCCTTGGGCTGGTACGATTTGAGTGAAACCCGTTTCAATACGGTCAAGAAGCAAATTGCTGACCGTCGCGTCGCGGCCGAGTAATGTTGAAATCGGAAGGGCAGCAACCACGCGGGCGGCCGGCGGACGAGCGGGCGCTTGCGGCGAGCTTTGACCGTGGCATCGGCGCGTCGCTCGCGCGATGCCTCGTCAAAGGGGATGCGACACCTTCACCAGACTTTCCTGAAGCGCAGCGAGCGTTGAACGCAGCGCCGGGTTGTCAGCCATTGAAAAAGACCATGTCCATTCCAGCCCACCATTCGTTCGGTCCTCGCGTTTCCAGCGGCACTTGCATCGGATCGGTCAACAGCCACCACCGCTTCATCGCGGTATCTTCGGCCATCTTCTTCATGTCCTCTTTCCAGCTTGAGCCAGTATATTCCATATAAGCAAACAAAAGATTCTCAGGCTCTTTCAGGAATATTGAGTAGTTCCTTATGTTGCACTGCGAAAGAAGCGACCTGATCTCCGGCCATGTCTCTGCATGCAAACGCCTGTATTCTGATATGCATTCGGGTTTTATGCCAATAACCTGACCTACACGAAGGATGGACTGGTCTTGTTTCATATAACCTCCTACAATGTTCGATCGTCGTGTTTCATAAGGATCAGAGATCAATCAAGTCTCTTGGTCCAGATAATATTCTGGCGGTCCCAGAGCGGATCTGACAAGCGGTTTTCTTTCTGTCCCTTCAAGGCCGTCCGAATACGGACAACCATCCATACCATAATCGGAATTCTCCGGCCAACAATTGAGAATGTGGAGAGAGTGTCGTGACGAGTATCAGTCCTGACAAAACGCGATCAGTGAGCCTGGAAGATAAATGGACCGTCGACCACGGGCGTGTCGTGATCAACGGCGTCCAGGCGATCGCCCGCATCCTGCTCGCTCAGTCGAACCTCGATCGAAGGGCTGGGTTGAATACCGCCGGCTATGTCAGCGGATATCGAGGCTCGCCGTTAGGCAATCTCGATACTACACTCTGGTCGGTCGGCGAGCGGCTCAAGGCGGCGAACATCGTCTTCCAGCCCGGCGTCAACGAAGAACTGGCCGCGACTGCGGTGCGCGGCTCACAACAGCTCGAGCATGTCCCTCACGCCAGGTACGACGGCGTTTTCGCCGCCTGGTACGGCAAGGGTCCGGGGGTCGATCGCGCTGGAGACGCGCTCAAGCATGGCAACTACACCGGCGTTCATCGTCACGGCGGAGTCCTCTTGTTCTATGGCGACGATCATGCCGGCAAGTCATCCACCGTCGCCCATCAGAGCGAGCAAGCGCTCGCCGCCAACTTGATCCCGTCGCTCTATCCATCAGACGTTTCGGATTTACTTTCCTTCGGATTGCTCGGCTATGCATTGTCTCGCTTTTCTGGCAGCTGGGTTGCCATCAAGTGCGTGAACGAGGTTGCGGAGCAGACCGCATCGGTCGATTTGGCAATTGACGATTTCTCCCCCGTGCTGCCTCCCGTCGACGAGCGCCAGGCCGCTCGCGTGAACATCCGACAGGGGGCGTTCAATCCGCTGGGTGATGAGCAGATCGTCGTCGAGACGAGATTGCCGCTCGTCCAGGCGTTTGTGAGGGCGAACGGGATCGACCGCGTCATCATCCGGGCTCCCAAGCCAGCGCTGGGCATCGTTACGGCGGGCAAGAGCTATGGCGATGTCAGGGCGGCGCTTGCTCTTCTTGGACTAGACGACGAGGCGGCGGCGCGCATCGGTATCTCACTATACAAAATCGGGTGTATCTGGCCCGTCGAACCCGAGGGGCTGACGGAGTTCGCGCGAGGGCACAAGACGCTCTTCGCCGTCGAAGAGAAGCGATCCTTCGTCGAGCAGCAGATCGCAGCGATTCTGATCAATCAGGCCGAACGGCCGATCCTCGTCGGCAAGCGCGACGAGATGAACGCCTCGCTGCTTTCGGCAACCGACCCATTCGCTCCAGCAACAATCGCCAGGGCAATCGCCGGGCGACTGGCGTCTCTGGGGCTTCTCGACGATGCGGTCCGGACGGCGGCCGAGGCGCTTGCGGAGATGGCCGGGAGCAATGGCGCCCTTGCACCAAGACGCACACCTTATTTCTGCTCCGGCTGTCCACACAGCCGATCGACGCGCATCCCTGCCGGCAGCATCAGCATGACGGGTATCGGTTGCAATACCATGGTCAACTTTGTTCGCCCCGACGAAGCCTTGCTGCCGACGCAGATGGGAGGAGAGGGCGCCAATTGGATGGGGCTCGCGCCATTCACGGAAACACCGCACATCTTCCAGAACTTGGGCGACGGGACTTATTACCATTCCGGGTTCCTGGCGATTCGAGCTGCGGTGGCCGCCCGTGTCAACATTACCTACAAGATACTCTACAACGATGCCGTGGCCATGACGGGTGGTCAGCCCGTGGACGGCCCCATCTCAGTCGCCGAGATTGCTCGCCAGGTCCTTGATGAAGGCGTAACCCGGGTTGTGCTGGTCAGTGACGATCCGTCGCGACACCAGGGCAACAAAGAATTGCCCGCCGGCATCTCCATCAGTCACCGCGACCGGCTTGATGAGGTGCAGCGCGAACTCCGCGAAACGCCGGGCTGCACGGTCTTGATCTACGATCAGACCTGCGCTGCCGAGAAGCGGCGGCGCCGTAAACGGGGCAGCTTCCCCGATCCGGCACAAAGGCTGTTTATCTCGACTGCGGTCTGCGAAGGCTGTGGCGACTGTTCCGTCCAGTCGACCTGCGTCAGCCTCGTCCCGGTCGAAACTCCCTTGGGCCGCAAGCGCGCGATCGATCAGTCCAGCTGCAATAAGGATTTCAGCTGTCTCAATGGCTTTTGCCCATCCTTCGTCACGATACGAGGGGCGCAGCCGCGCAAGCCCAAATCGCTGCCGTTTGATGACGGTTTGCTGGCAACCCTGCCTGACGCGAGGGTCGCCCCTCTGCTCGGCACGTTCGACTTGATGATCGCCGGAATTGGCGGCACCGGCGTCGTGACCGTCGCAGCGCTTCTCGGGATGGCAGCGCATATCGAAGGCAGCGCAACGTCACTGTTCGACATGACCGGCCTGTCGCAGAAGAACGGAGCGGTCTACAGCCACGTCCGCATTGCCGGGGAAACGTCCGCGATCACCTCCCAACGCATCGGCCGCGGTGAAGCGGACCTGATTCTGGGATTCGATCTGATCGCAGCCATGGCCCCGGAATCCTTCGATACGATCGACGCAGGGCAAACGGCGATTGTCGCGAATGCCGATGTCGTGCCCACTGTTGCTTTTCAGTTCGACCGCGATTTCGCCGCCGATCCGGGCCTTCTGCTGGCTCAGCTGCGCCGCGTCGCCGGGGACACCAAGGTGCTGGCGGTGCCCGCATCCAAGCTGACCCAAACACTGTTCGGGGATACGATCGGTGCCAACCTCTTTCTCGTCGGGTTCGCGGCCCAGCGCGGACTGCTGCCAGTCGGCATGGCTGCGATCGAACAAGCGATCGAGATGAACGGCGTTGCCGTCAATCTCAACCTGCGGGCCCTGAGGCTGGGCCGTCTTTACGCCGTTGATCCGGACCGCTTCGCAAGCCTTCAGACGGCCGATGCGCCAGCTGCACCGCCGTCGCTCGACGATATCGTCGAACGTCGGGCGCGCCACCTCGAAGTCTATCAGGACCGCAAGCTTGCCGAAAAGTACCGGGCATTTGTCGCTCGCGTGCAGGAGCGCGAGCGAGCGGTTCTCCCGTCGAGCCATACTCTCACGAGCAGCTTTGCAAGGAGCTATGCAAAGCTGCTTGCTTACAAGGATGAATATGAGGTCGCCCGACTCCTGACGTGTCCTGAGTTGCACGACGAAATCACAGCAGCCTTCGAGGAGGGAGCGAAGATCAGCTTCAATCTCGCTCCACCGATCTTTGCCAAGAAGCGTATGAACGGACGGCCGGGCAAGCGCGAACTGGGGCGCTGGATCCTTCCGCTTCTGCGGTTGCTCGCCCGCTTCAAAGGCGTCCGGGGCACTCGCATTGACCCGTTCGGCTACGCCGAAGAACGCCGGATGGAGCGATCGCTCATAGTTTAATTCGAGGCGTTGGCTGACCGAACTCTATCACGTCTCAGCAGAGCCACGCACGCCGACGCCGTCCGCCTGTTCGGATTGGCGGAAGAGGTTCGCGGATTTGGTCCAGTCAAGGCGGCAGCGATTGCGAATTACCGGCGGGAAGTTGCCCAGGCTGAAGCCGCTCTGGCTCGCAAATCAGCTCGATCAGAGCCTGCATTAGATGTGACAGCCTAGGCTTGGGCCCTGCACGTCACGAACGACTATAAGGACGCAGACATGAGCCGGATCGAGCAGGTCGAGATTGTAGAGTTTGCGTTTGAGGTAGAGAATGTCGGAATTCCCGAGGCAACGTCACGCGCTGCCTTCAGCATCGGCTACATGCGGAACGCCAGGACACGTCTCACCAAGTTCGCCGTCATCATTCGCACAGACGACGGTGCTCAGGGCGAGTATGTCATGCAATGGGGTGGCTCGCCCATTACAATGAGCCAAACCTTGGCGGTCGCCCCGCTCCTTCTGGGCCGCGATCCGGACATGCGAGAGGAGATCTGGAGCGACCTCCGGCGCGAGTTGCGCCAGCATGATGGAATGGGCATCGGCGCGCTCGACATTGCCCTGTGGGATCTTGCGGCGCGCCGGGCAGGTACTTCCGTCAGTCGCATGCTCGGCGGATATCGCAAGCGGCTCCCAGCCTATGCATCGACGTACCATGGCGACCGTTGCGGCGGACTTGATTCGGTCGAAGCCTATGCCGCCTTCGCCGAAGAATGCCTCGCGCTCGGCTATCGCGCTTTCAAGATCCACGGATGGCACGATGGCAACGCCCGCGAAGAAGCGCGCAACGTACTTCATGTTGCGGCCGCGGTCGGCGATCGCATGACGCTGATGCTCGATCCCGCATGCCAACTTCGGACGTTTGCCGACGCACTTTACGTCGGGCGGGCTTGCGACGAAGCAAACTATGCTTGGATCGAAGACCCGTTGCGCGATTGCGGAGCGTCGGCATTCGCGTACCGCCGGCTGAGGGAGAAGCTCAAGACGCCGGTCTTGCAGACGGAATATGTCAACGGCTTTGAAAGCAAGGCAGACTTCCTAATGGCTGGTGGCACTGATATGCTGCGTATGGACCCAGAATACGATTACGGCATTACTGGGGGCATGAAGATCGCGCACCTAGCGGAAGCCCTCGGCATCGATGTCGAAGTCCATGCCTGTGGTCCCGCCCACCGCGCATGCATGTCGGCGATCCGCAACTCCAATTGGTATGAATTGGCGCTGGTAGGCCCATCGACCCCAAATGCGCTGCCGCCAATCTATGTGTGCGGCTACTCAGACCAACTCGACGCCGTCGACCAGGATGGGACTGTGCCTGTACCAGACGGAGCTGGCTTGGGGGTCAGCTATGACTGGGATTTCATTCGAGCAAACCAAACGGCCACAAGACTGTTCAAACTCTAATTGCTCGCCAGCAAATCCTCATGCCTAGGTTCGGGAACCATTGATATCCTTGCGGAAAGGCGACGGTTTGATTCAATGGCGGTGCTTGGGCGGTTCTGCCATGACGATTGGTTGCCGGAGGCGCAGATGCGCCAGATCGAGCCGTATTCCGAGAACGGCGGTGCAAAATTAGACCACGGTAGCGGCGGCGAAGTGCTGCTGCGGGCGGCGTAAAAGTCGTCCACTTTTTTCCCTTTTCGCGATGCTGGCGAGGAGGGATGAGGGATTTACACCGTGGAACTTTACCTGAAGGTTCGTCTTGCCTGCGCGGGCGGCATGAGCGCCCGGGCGGCAGCGAAGCATTTCAACATATCGCGCGACACGGTCCGCAAGATGCTGTCGTATTCCGAGCCGCCCGGTTACCGTCGCAGCGCCCCGGTGCGGCGACCGAAGCTGGAAGCGTTCATACCGATCATCGACGGCTGGCTGGATGGGGACCGGTCGGTCCCGCGCAAGCAGCGCCATACGGCGAAGCGTGTGTTCGATCGCCTTCGCGAAGAGCATGGCTTCACCGGAGGCTACACGATCATCAAGGATTACATCCGGGATCGGGATCAGCGCAGCCGGGAGATGTTCGTGCCGCTGGCACACGCACCCGGCCATGGGCAGGCAGATTTTGGAGAAGCTCTGGTCGAGATCGGCGGGGTGGAGCAGAAGGCGCACTTCTTCGTGCTCGATCTGCCGCACAGCGACGCCTGCTACGTACGCGCCTATCCGGCTGCCGTTGCCGAGGCCTGGATGGACGGCCATGTCCACGCCTTTGCGTTCTTCGGCGCGGTGCCGCTGTCGATCGTCTACGACAACGACCGCTGCCTGGTCTCGAAGATCCTGCCTGACGGGACGCGGCTGCGCGCGAGGCTGTTCAGCGCCTTCCTGTCGCACTACCTGATCCGCGACCGGTATGGCCGCCCCGGCAAGGGTAACGATAAGGGCGGCGTTGAAGGCCTTGTCGGCTATTGCCGGCGCAACTTCATGGTGCCGATCCCCCGGTTCCCGACATGGGAGGCGTTCAACCTGTGGCTCGAGGAGCAATGCCGCAAACGGCAGAACGACCGGCTGCGGGGCGAGAGTGAGACGATTGGCGAGAGGCTGCGGCGCGATCTGGCGGCGATGCAGGAACTGCCGGCTTCCCCCTTCGAGGCCTGTGACCAGACCAGCGGCCAGGTCTCATCGCAGGCGCTGGTGCGTTACCGGACCAACGATTACTCGGTGCCGTTGCGCTTCGGCCACCAGGAGGTGTGGATCAGGGGCTATGTCGACGAGGTGGTGATCGGTTGCCGGGGCGAGATCATTGCCCGCCATGTGCGCAGCTACGAGCGCGAGGATGTGATCTTCGATCCGATCCATTACCTTCCCCTGATCGAACAGAAGATCAATGCCCTCGATCAGGCCGCACCATTGCAGGGCTGGGACCTGCCCGAGGTATTTACAACGCTGCGCCGGCTGATGGAGACGCGCATGGGCAAGCATGGCCGGCGCGAATATGTGCAGGTACTGCGCCTGCTGGAGAGCTTCGCTCTGGCCGATCTGCATGGCGCGGTGAAGCAGGCGCTGCATCTGGGCGCCATCAGCTTCGATGCCGTGAAGCACCTCGTCCTGTGCCGAGCCGAACGCAGGCCGCCCAGGCTGGACCTCGAC
>ERZ761602.8129-NODE-8129-length-10716-cov-3.791202_pt1 | contig 10716 bp, 7 predicted proteins | sample MGYA00512165_ERZ761602 | MGnify/ENA primary metagenome ERZ761602 (study PRJEB28899, sample SAMN02445085) | bioreactor sludge metagenome | biome: EBPR sludge; isolation source: Thorneside wastewater treatment plant | place: Australia: Brisbane, Thorneside...
CCCGCCGACAGCTTTGACTGGATTCAGCTCAAGTCCGGCGAGTGGCTCAAAGGGCACTTCAAGGGCATGCAGGAGCGGGAGCTTGAGTTCGAGAGCGAAGAACTCGATGACCAATCGTTTGACTGGAAGGACATTCGCCAGGTGCGCACCCACCGGATCGTCGATGTGTTGTTCGTGGATGATGAAAAGATCTCCGGCCCGGTCATAATCACTCCCACCGAGGTCACCGTGGCAGGGGAGACGCCGCGGATCTTTCCGCGGGACCAGTTGCAAAGCCTGACGCCGGGCGGCACCAAGGAGCGCGAACTCTGGTCGGGGAAACTTTCCGTGGGATTGACCCTGCGATCCGGGAACAGCGAACAAGCGGATCTCAACACCCAGGCTTATTTGCAACGCCGCACCCCGGCCACACGCCTCAGCTTGAGTTACCTCGCCAACTTCAGTGAGCTGGATGGTGCGGAGAGCGCCAACAACCACCGGATTAACAGCGAGTTCGACCTGTGGGTCTCGCGCCGTTTCTATTTGATCCTGCCGTATGTGGAATACTACCGGGATCCGTTTCAGAACCTGAGCCACCGGCTTACCGCCGGCGTTGGCGTCGGCTACGATCTTCTCGACCGGCCGAAAGTGGAATGGAACATCACGGCGGGTCCGGCCTACCAGCAGGCGTGGTATGAGTCCAGCCAGCCCGGTGAGCAGACCCGCAAAGGCGCGGCCGCGATTGTGTTCGGCAGCCGCTTTGACTGGGACGTTACGCGCAAGCTGGAATTGATTTTGGAATATCGCGGGCAGTACACCAGCCGGGAGATCGGGGAAACCATCCACCACGCCGTCGGCACCCTGTCGTTTGACGTAACCAAGCGCTTCGACCTGGACGTTTCGCTCACCTGGGATCGCATCGCCAACCCCAAGGTGGGCTCTGATGGCGTCCCACCGAAGCCGGACGACTTTCGTCTCGTGGTTGGTTTGGGCGTGGACTTTTGATCAGTGGCTTGAGGCGAAGCCTCGAGCTCGCCCTGCGCTGCCGCAGGGAGTTAAGGCGAGCCGGGCACGGCGGTGAATCTCTGGGCTGGTTCAGGGCAAACCACCAGCGGTTGGCAGGGCCGCCAGCCGGCGCTGCACTTCGTTCAGCAATTCCTGATAGGGCTTGTGGGCGCGACGCGTGATTCGTTGTGAATCCTCAAAAAATTCGTCGCCCTTGTCGCTGATCATTCTTACGTCGGCTTCCAGCAGGTAAGCCCCCGCGCCGTAGTCCGTGACCCGCAAATGAGCCCGCTCCCACACCCCATCGCCCGACCACCCACCCCAGGTGACATCCTTCCAGCCGCTGCTCTTTTGTTCGACGACCACTTCCATTTTTCCCGAAGTCTTCACGGTGAATTCCTTCGCCTCAAAAACCGCGATGGCGGTGTCGATGATCTCCTTTGGTGTGTGGTTCTGGATGAGGACTGCGGTGCGATTGCCGTAACCGCCCCCGTCCGAAGCGCAGCCGGCAGCCAGGGCGAGAAAAGCGATGATCAAACTGCGGGCTAAAACAGGATGCGGCATGGTGGTGTTGCGATCTCGCCTCACACGTCGGTGGCGCGATCGCGGGCTACTATAGGATCACCGTGAGGCAAAGCAATCATCGCTTGGCATTGCGCCTTGCCGCTGCCCACGGGGCTCCTAAACTCGCCTGCAGTTCATGGCCCCTCGTAGCAAAACCACGCCTCCCTCCAGGCGCATTGGCAGCCGGCACTTTTGGTGGCTGGCCCTCGCGGTCGTGGGCCTGTTGGTCCTGGCAGGCTGGTGGCAGTGGTCGCGTGATACGGAATCCCGGCCCGCACCGGTGGCAACCGCTTCATTCGCCGCGACGGATTCATCGCCGAAATGGCAGCCCCAGGCTTCGGACGCCGACACCTTCGCCCATTACGCAGGCACCGCGACCTGCCTGGAATGCCACCGCGAACGCCACCATGCGTGGCTCCAGTCCAACCACGCGCTGGCCGAACGCGAACCGAGCGATGCCCTGGACCGGGCGGCCTTTGATCCGCCGCGAGAGCTGCACCACGGCAGCCAGGTCAGCGCCACGCGGGTGGAGGGCGACCAAATGGTGGTGAGGGCTTTGGGGCCGGGCAATGAGGTGAAGGATTTTCCCGTGGTGCGGGTGATTGGGCATGATCCGCTGCGGCAGTTCCTCGTCGATATTGGCGACGGCCGTCTGCAAACACTGGAAGCGTCCTACGATCCCCATCGTAATGAATGGTTCAACGTGTATGGCGAGGAAGATCGCCAGCCGGGCGAGTGGGGTCACTGGACCGGCCGCGGCATGAACTGGAACGCCATGTGCGCCGCCTGCCACAACACGCGGCTGCGCAAGAATTACGATGCGGTGACTGATTTGTATCATACCGCGATGGCGGAGCGAACCGTCAGCTGCGAATCCTGCCACGGGCCGATGAAAGATCATGTGCTCGCTTACAAGACCGTCACCAAACCGACTCGGGAGCAGATTTTGCACACGTGCGCCTCCTGCCATTCGCGACGGGCGGAGCTCACCGGTGATTTCCTGCCCGGCGAAGATTACTTCGATCACTACCACCTCACCGTGCCGGACTTGAGCGACACCTATTTCGCGGACGGCCAGGTGAGCGGCGAAAATTACGTGTTCGGTTCGTTCGTCGGCAGCCGGATGCACGCGGCGGGGGTGCATTGTCTGGACTGTCACGACGCCCACACGACGAAGCTGATTTTGCCCGGCAACAATCTTTGCCTGCGCTGCCACAACGGCGGCTACCCGAACAGCCCGAAGATCGATCCGGTGGCGCACAGCTTTCATGCGACGGACAGCCCGGGCAACCAGTGTGTGAACTGCCACATGCCGCACACGACCTACATGCAGCGGCATCCCCGGCGCGACCACGGCTTCACGATTCCCGACCCGTTGCTCACGAAGCAGCACGGCATTCCCAACGCCTGCAACCGGTGTCACACGGATCAGGATGCCGACTGGGCGCTCGCCGCCGTGGAGAAGAATTATGGCGACAAGATGAACCGCCATTCGCGCCGCCGGGCTCAGGCCATCGCTCGCGCGCGCGCGGGTGACGCGACGGCGAAGGCGGAGATCCTGCGCCTGCTGGCCGGCGATGACACGGCGTATTGGAAAGCGGTGGCTGCGAACGTGATTGATCCGTGGCTGGCGGACGCGGATGTGCAGCAGGCGCTGATTGCGTCGCTGGCGGACACCAATGCGCTGCTCCGCGCGCACGCTTCATTCGCGCTCGCCCCGGCCGCCCAAGCAGGCGTGGTGGCCGCGCGAGCCGCGTTGCGGGAAGGCTTGAATGATCCCAGCCGCGGCGTGCGCATCAATGCCGCCTGGGGATTGCGCCAGGAAGTGGCGGGCGCCAGCACCGCCGGCCGCGAACTGGAGCACTTTCTAAATTTCAACGCCGATCAACCGACCGGCCAGTTGCAACTCGGCACCTGGCACCTGGCGCGGAACAACCCGGCGGCGGCGCTTCAACATTTCCAGCGAGCCGTGGAATGGGACCCCTTCTCCGCGCCGATCCGCCATGAACTCGCCGTGTTGTACAGCCAGTTGAACCGGCCGGCCGAGGCGCTGCGTGAATTGCAGGAAGCCGCCCGCCTCGAACCCGGCCAGGCCGAGTTTCATTACAAGCTGGGGCTCGCGTGGAACGAATCCGGCGAGCTTGGGTCAACCATCCAAAGTTTGGAACGGGCGGTGGAACTGGATGCCCGCCACGCGCGCGCCTGGTACAATCTGGGGCTCGCGCGGCAGCAGGCGGGCCTCTCCTCGGCGGCGATCGAGGCATTGTTTCGCGCGGAATCACTGACACCGGAAGACGCCCGCGTACCCTTCGCGCGGGCGACGATTCACGCGCAGCTCGGCCAACTGCCCGAGGCGCGGACGGCGGCAGAACGCGCGTTGAGCCTCGACCCCAGTTTCACCGACGCCCGGCGCTTGCTGGAGGCACTGCGTCCGGCCGGGCCGTGAAGCGGCCGACAAAAGGGCGCCCATTACTACCGCCGGGACTACCGCCGGGACACTTGCGGAGCAATTATCCGTGCAGGCTCGCACAGGTATATGTTTAACTCCCTCCATGCCTGCTATTGATGATCTCAAACAACGGCTCACCCAGGAGACCGATCGCATCGTGCGCGGCGGCGAGGACATCCGCGCGCGGATCAGCCATCTCACCGCCGGCGCCGCCACCCAATTTCATCAGGCTGCCGCCGGGTTCAACGACATCGCGCAAGCCGTGGCCACCGGGGCCGTGCAGGGCGCCGAGGCGGCACTGCCGGAGGGCCGCGAAAGCCGTCTGCGGGAAGTGGTTGCCGGCTTGATGGACGGCCTGCGCACCGCTGCGGAAGCCGTGGAGCTGACGTTGCAGGAATCCACCGCCGCCGGCCGGAAGTTCGCGGAGGAAGATCTGCAAAAGGCTCACGCCGACCTGCGCACCGTGGCCGGCCTGTTCACCGAATCCGCAGGTGGGTTCGTGGAAAAGCTGGGCGGTGCCGCAGCCGGGCAGACCACCTCGTTGCGCGACCACGCGGAGCGCGCCTACCAACAGAGTCGGCCGAGTGTGGAAAAAGCGCTGACCAGCCTGTGGAATCATCTGGGTGAGGTGGGCCGCGAAACCGGCCAGGCCGGTCTTTCGGCGGCCCGCTCCGCTTCGGGTACGCTCTTTACCGAGCTGGGTGAACGCCTCACCAAACTGGGTCGCAAACTGCGCGAGTGATCGGGAGCCATCGCCGCCAACATGCTGCATCTGGGTGCCATTGAACGGCTCGAACGCGACACCCGCCGCGTGGCGGAGATCGTCGGCGTGCTCGCAAAGTACGGTCTCGCCGACTGGCTCAAGTCCATCCCGCTGGCGGCCGTTCGCGAACGCCTCCGCAGTGTGGAGGGCCAGCCCATCAACGAGCTGGCGACGAATGAGCGCTTTCGTCTCGCGTTGACCGAACTCGGCACGACGTTCATCAAGCTCGGCCAGATGTTGAGCACGCGGCCGGATGTCATCGGCATCGACCTGGCCGAGGAGTTGAGCCGGCTGCAGTCCGACACCCAGCCGGATGAGGCGGCGATCATTCGCGCCATCCTGACGGAAGAACTGGGCCGGCCGCCGGAGGAAGTTTTTGGCTTCTTCGCGGACGAAGCCTTTGCGTCGGCCTCCATCGCGCAGGTGCATCTGGCGCGTTTGCCCACCGGCGAAAACGTGGTCGTTAAAATCCAGAAGGCCAACATCCAGACGCAGGTGGAATCGGATCTCTCCATCCTCGCCGGCCTCGCCGAACTGGCCGAGAAACACGTGGAGCAGTTGAAGCCCTACGAGCCGGTCGCGCTCGTGCGGCAGTTTCGCCGGACCATTCTGCGCGAGTTGGATTTCCACACCGAACGACGCAACCTCGAGGAATTCGCCCGCAACTTCTCCGACGATCCTGGTATTCGCTTCCCGCGACCCTGGCCGGAGTTTTCGAGCCGGCGCGTGCTCACGATGGAACGGTTCGAGGGCGTGCTCGGCTCCGAAACCGACGGGCTCAAGGCCACGGGCGTCGATCTGGGCGAGTTCGCGCGGCGCGGTGCGAACATGTATCTGGAGATGATTTTCCGGGATTCGTTCTATCACGCGGACCCGCACCCCGGAAACTTGATGCTCCTGCCCGGCGGCGTCATCGGCGTGCTCGATTGCGGCATGGCCGGCCGGCTGGATGAATCCCTGCGTGATGAAATTGAAGCGCTGCTGCTGGCGGTCGCGCAACGCGATGCCGAGGCGCTCACGGACGCGGTGTTCCTCATCGGGGCCGTGCCCGCGAATGTCGCCCGCGAGCAGCTTCGCGCGGACCTCGCGGACTTCGTGGCGGAATATACCGGGCAGTCGATCAATGAACTCGACCTGGCCGGCGCGTTGCGCAGCCTGGCGGACATCATCCGGCGGCATCGCATTTCTTTGCCGCCCGGAGTCTCGCTCCTGCTGCGGACCCTGGTGGTGTTGGAGGGCACCGCGCAATTGTTGAATCCCGACTTCAGTCTCGCCGAGGTGATCCAGCCGTTCTACACGCGCGCGGTGGGCCGTCGGCTCTCGCCGCAACGACTGTGGTTGCGGCTGCAACGATCGTACCGCGACTGGGACCGGTTGCTCCAATCACTACCCCGCGATCTCACGGAAACCCTGCAACGACTGCGCAGCGGCCGGCTCACCGTCCACCTGGATCACCGGCATCTCGATCCGGTGGTGAACCGGCTGGTGCTTGGCATTCTCAGCGCCTCGTTGTTCCTTGGTTCGTCATTTCTCTGGAGCATGAAGGCCCCACCACTGCTGTTTGGCGTCTCGGTGTTTGGCGCGGCCGGCTACCTGATGTCCGTTTATCTTGGCTGGAAACTGCTCCGGGCCGTGAAGCACTCCGGCAGTGTGGAATCGCGGGATGACAAATAAGTTGCGGTTCTCGTGGTTCGAGGCCCGGGAGCTGAATTGCGGTTGCAGGTTCGGTGTCTCGGTGTGGGAATCCTTCAAAGGGCGCCAGCTTTTTCACCAGTAATACCGGCTCGCCTTTGGCGCGATCTCACCATCAAGAGTGGTAATACCAAACCAAGCAACCAAGCAGTACCCCCCACATCGGGAATCAGAAATCGTGGGTACGTGTAGAATGCCAATCTTCCGCCATAAACCGTATCTGGAAGCGGATCAAACCTGGTGAGGTCAAGCCGCGGTCCAAATTCGAATCCAAGTCCAAATGTGGAGAAAGTGATCAAATTGTAATGCCAGGGGCCAAGGTGGATATTCAGGTCGTCGGCTTCCCACCACATGTCGAAACCGCCCACCACATCACTTCGATGGAGGGAGTTGATCGTGAGGTTGTAAACGGGACTGTCTTGCTCGACTCCAAAGAGCTCGATCATGGTCTCCATGTGAGCCCGCCAATCCCTTGAGATGTCAGTGGCAAAATCACCCAGTGCCGGTTCAAAATCCCAGCGCAGATCCAAAATGACGTGGTCCTTGTTCGAAAGCTCGTCATCAATGTTGATGCTGAGTGCGTAACCACAGGGCACAGACAGTGAGAAACACAAGAGGGAAAGAAGAGGAGAATGTTTCATAAAATTACGATCTGGGTTTTGAGATGATGGCCATAGTCTCTTCAAAAAGTGGAACTTAGTTACGGACTCATCCAACCCGTTATTGAAATAAGCAAATCCTTTTTGGCTTCAAGATTCCAAGCTTACCGCACCTGCCTGTGCTCAAGTGCTTTAAAATGTTTGGCACAATTCCTTTGTCTGGAGTCGCGGCAATTGCACCAATGCTTCCGCACCCCGTTGATCTGCCCGGCTGCGCAGGATCAGCAGGCCGTCGTGCGCCTCGGCAATCTGCCGGCACAACGCGAGACCAATGCCGGAGCCGCCCGGTTTGGTGGTGAAAAACGGCACGAACAAGTTGGTGGTCTCCGCGATGCCCGGCCCGTTGTCGCGCACGGTCAGAACGAATTGATCCGCGCGCACCTGCCAGGTGATTTCCACTTCCGGCGGGCCGTGCGCCGGGTCGGCCAGCGCCGCGTCGGCGGCGTTGCGCACGAGATTGATGAGCAGTTGATCGAGTTGATCGGGATCGGCTTGCAGCGACACTTCCGGGCCCTCGCCGAGCTTCACCGGCAACCGGGTTTCCAAGCGGGCAATCCGCCCGGCCCAGTCCGCCACATTGACCGCGCGGCGCGTTGGTGGCGGCAGCTTGGCCAGCCGACCGTAGGACTCCATGAACCGGCTCAACGCTTCGGCCCGGGATTGAATGATGTTCAACCCGCCGCGCATGTCCTCCTCCCAATCCACCGGGCGCGGCCGGCGCTCCAGCAACCGATCCAGACTGGAACTGATTGAGCGAATGGGGGCGAGACTGTTGTTCAACTCGTGGCCGAGCACGCGGATCAGGCGTTTCCAGGCCTGGCGTTCCTCCTCGCGCAAGGCCCGCGAAAGGTCGGTGATTACGATCAACTGATGCGGCTGTCCGTCCTCGCGAAAGGCGGAACGGCGCAAGGCCCAACGCCCCATGCGACCGCCAAAGGCCACGTCGATGATGCGCGCCGGTTCGCCGTGCAAGCATTCCGCAAGTCCGATTTCGTGGGCCTGCCGGCCGGTCAACTGGAGGGCGCTGCGATCGAGCAACTGTTCGCCGGCACGGTTCACAAGTTGCAGCCGTTGATTCTGGTCGAAAGCGAACACAGCGACACTGATCTCCTCCATGACCGTGCGCAGCAAGGCGGCGGTTTCGAGACCTTCGAGCCGGTGGGCGCGCAGGTGCTCCCCGAGCAGATTGAGTTCGGTGATCAACTCCCCCAGGGTGTCCTGCCGGCCGCCGCCGCGGACCCGGATCGAGTAATCCCCTTCGCGCATGCCGGCGATCTGATTCGAAAGCGTGCGCAACAGATACCGCAGCCATCGCATCATCAGGACGATCAGCAGACACGGCAGACCAAAGCAGGCCAGGATGACCAGTCCGCGCAACCAGTTTGATTCCACGCCGGACTGAAGCCAGAACGCGGCGAGCACCATTCCCGGCAGCGCAATCAGCGCGGTGAAAATCCAGAGCCGGCGTTCAAAGTAGCGTACTGACATGCGTGCTGGATGGCAGCCTGACACCTTCTCCCGGTTCAGGCCAGCGTTGCCGTGATCGGTTTAGGCCAGGATGGAAGGGACGTTCAGAGTCCGTGCTTTTCGAGCCGCCGGTAAAACGCACTCCGGCTCAACCCCAGCGCCTCGGCGGCCTGCCGGGCGTTGCCACCGAAACGTGCGAGGGTTCGTTGGACCAGGTGACGCTCGACATCTTCGAGGCTCATTTCATCGAGACTGGGGGCGCTGTCCGGACGGTCGGCCAGCCCAAGGTCCGCGGCCCGTATCTCCGGTCCGTTGGCGAGCAGCACGGCCCGCTCGATGGCATGGCTCAACTCACGCACGTTGCCCGGCCACGGATGCCTTTGCAGCAGGGCGGTCGCGTCGGCGTGGAAGCCGGCCAGTTCCTTGCGATAGCGCCGCGCGTGGAGGGTGCGGAAAAACTCCGCCAGCGGAAGGATGTCTTCGCGCCGGTCGCGCAACGCCGGCAGATGAATTTCAACCGTGTTCAACCGGAACCGCAGATCCTGCCGGAAGCGGCCGGCCACCACTTCCGCTTCCAGATCGGCGTTCGTGGCGGAAATGAACCGCACATCCGCCTTGCGGGTCTTGCTCGAGCCGACGCGTTCATATTCGCCCGTCTCCAACACGCGCAACAACCGGGCTTGCTGGCTGGCCGGTGTGTTGGCGATTTCATCGAGGAACAGCGTCCCGCCCTCGGCCATCTCAATCCTGCCGAGGCGATCCTGCTTGGCGTCGGTGAAGGCCCCTTTCACATGACCGAACAGTTCGCTCTCGAAAACACCTTCGGGCATGCCGCCCATGTTGACCGTGACCAGCGGTCGCGCGGCGCGCAGGGATTGCGCGTGGATGGCGCGGGCGATCAACCCCTTGCCGGTGCCGTTCTCGCCGGTGATCAGAATCGCAGCGTCAGATGGGCCGACGCGGGAAACAACTTCGAGACAGTGCCGCATTGCCGCCGAGCCGGCCACCAACTGCGGCATGGTCTCGGACTGTTGCGCGCGCTGGGCCGCTTCCATCCGCCGGGCCGCCCGCCGTGCCCGGGCCAGTTCAAGCTGGTTGTGGACGATGCTGAGCAGGCGTTGGTTGTCCCAAGGTTTTTCGACAAAGTCCTGCGCGCCGTGGCGGATCGCATCCACGGCGAGTTCCACGCTGCCCCAAGCGGTCATCACGACCACGGGCAAAGTGTCATCCAAGCCCCGGACTTGTTGCAGGAGTTCCAGCCCTTCCTTGCCGGAGGTGGTGTCGCGCGCGTAATTCAGATCCATGAGCAACAGGTCGAAGTCGGCCGACCGCAGCCGGTCCACCACTTCCTTGGGTGATCCGCAGGTTTCGGTGCGATTCCCCTCGCCCTTGAACAATAGTCGCAGGGCTTCTTGAACGTCGCGTTGATCGTCGGCGATCAGGATGTGGGCGGGGGTGGTTGGCATGGCAATGTGTTATGCCGGGCCGCGCGGTTGGGAAGCAAGAGCGTTCCCGGTTTGGACCCAATCAGCCCCTCAACAGGCGTCCAGTTGACAAATCGCGGAAAAGTCGACTATGCGTGATTTTCACGCATGGTGCGTAATCTTCACGCATCCGCCATGCCTGCAATCGTGGTTTATCTTCGTAACCCGTTGGAAATGAGCGATGGCACATGCGATGCCCACTAAATGGCGTCTGTTCCAGGCGAATGCCCCAACTAAACCTGGCACCCCATGGCGGCGAAACATGACATGGGAAACGAGAGTAACTGATTGAAGAAGTACCAAGGAGGGTTCTGCGTGTGGTTCGCCGCCGATTTGAAAAAGGCACCCTGCCCCCAGGGTGCCTTTTTTGTCTCTCTCGATTTCCGATTTTTTCAGGGAGCGTGAACATTGGCCGCTCGCAGGCTGCCCTTAATTTCGGCTTCACCTTGTTGTCTTTTCCCAACAAGCTCCCGCCATGAAATCCCTTTTGCGTTCCCTCTTTGCTTGTGTCGCCGCCTTGACCCTGGCTTCCGTTTCACCAGCGGCGGATTACCAACCAAAACTCGGCATCCAGACCTGGACACTGCGCAACATGAACTTCGACCAGGTCGTCGAGTTCGCCACCAAGCATCAGATCAAGCAGCTCCAGATGAT
>ERZ761602.8130-NODE-8130-length-10716-cov-3.609042_pt1 | contig 10716 bp, 5 predicted proteins | sample MGYA00512165_ERZ761602 | MGnify/ENA primary metagenome ERZ761602 (study PRJEB28899, sample SAMN02445085) | bioreactor sludge metagenome | biome: EBPR sludge; isolation source: Thorneside wastewater treatment plant | place: Australia: Brisbane, Thorneside...
GCGAGAAACGACTGCATGACGAGATGGCCGAACATGTCATAAGGCGCATAAAGCCCGGCATCCTCGACAAGCCATGCTGCATATTCCGCCCAACCTTCCACGTATGGCCCTGCCCCGAGATAGGACTGGACCGGATGCAGCTGCTGGCTTTCCCGTGCGAGCGCGATCTGCAGATGGTGCCCCGGCATGAGTTCGTGGGCGACAAGGTGATGCGCCCCGATCATCGTGCGCGTTTCAAGGCCCGATCCGTTGAAACGGTATTGGCCGGTTGGGGATGACGGTGATGGCGGTTGATAGACACCGTAGGTCATGCCCGGCTCATCCGCGAGGTCGAGGCGCTTCACGCCATAAGGCGCCGTCGGCAATTCCGAGAACAGGCCGTGCAGGATCGGCGCGATCGTTGCCATGAAGGCTTCGTAACGTGCCACGACCTCGTCCGCATTTTTTGCAAACCCGCGGGAATCCGCGCGCATTGCGCGGTCGAACGCGGCGGCGTCGCCCTTGAAGCCCGTTTGCGTGAGAATTTCGGCCTTTCGCGCATCGATTTCGCCAAGCGCCTTGAGGCCGATCGCGTGGATGCTGCCTGGCGTGAGATCGAGCCCGGTTCCCGCCGCGACACAGCGGCGATAGCGATCGAGACCACCGCGATACTGGCTGATGCCAACAGCCATGGGCGCGGCCTTCTGGTAGCGATCATCCAGCACGGCGCGAAGGCGGTCGAAGGCTGGAAGCAGGCGCGACTTCACCCGCGCCTCGACATCAGCAGCAAAGCGGGCCGAGACAGCGCCCGGACTGCCGGCGAGACGATCAGGGCCAACGGTCGCGCGCGCTACAGCAGCCGCCCGCGCACCTTCAAGCGTTTTGAACGCGCCGGGAAGCGCGGCCCGTGGCAACACGTTGCCGCGCCGCTGCTGCGCTTTTGTCCGCTCTGCAATGGCATCGACCATCACCGCGTAGCTGTCGATAAGCGTGAGGTAGCTTGCCCGCTCCGCATCGGTTTTCACCGCCGCGCTCACCAGCGCCGCAGCAGCGGCCTGATGCAGGTCGCCACCGCGATACGGCGTCACCAGAAAATCGAACCAATAGTCTTCAGCGGCGCTGGAGCGCGCGCGAAGATCCTGGAGCAGCGCCAGGCGCAGCTCTGCCTCGGCGGATGAAAGGCCAGCCGTTTCAACAGCCTCGAGCTCATCTGCAAGCGCGGTGGCGCGCGCGGCGTACGCGGTTTCGTCAGCGAACGAGACCCTACCGATTCGCGTGACGGGAAGCCCCTGCGAAAGGCGCACCTCGACATCCTCCGCAGTGCGCCAGGCGAGAACGGCATCCGCCGCGCGGCGCAGCTGGAGAGAAGATTGAGACTGCGTTTCCGCAGCGGACGGAAAGGCGGCCCCAAGCGCCGCGATGAGGACGATGAAGCGTTGCATGCGCGGCACTCTATCCAGCATCGCCACATCGCCAATAGCATGAATGACACAGGCCGAATGACAAACGGCGGACCTATGCCATTCATGCTAGCGAAATCGCAGCCGCCACGCGTTAGGATCGACGGGAAAGCGAGGTGACATGGGGCACAAGGCGACAATTTCGGTTCTGGCGGTCGTGATGGCGCTTGCCACGGCCAGTCCTGTTTCAGCGGCAGATAAGACACCCCTGCAAACGACAGGGGCGCTCGTACCCGATTGCGCCGTCCAGCCGCGCTGGAGCCCTGGCGGCGGCATCGTCTATGCGCGCAGCGGAGAATGGCACCTCTTCGATCCCGAGAAGGGGACGACGGCACCCGCGGCAGCCCCCGCACCCACCGCGCCGTCGCGAACATTCAAACGCGAATTCTGGTTCGCAGGCCCGCTCGATGTCGACGAACTCGCGGCACCCGATGGATCAGCCTTAGCGTCCGTGCACGACTTCAACGTCCGTGTGCGAGCGGCGTCGGGCGGCCCCGCGCGAACGCTGACGACAGACGGCATTGGAGACGTCTCGTGGGATATCGGCCCCTTCGCCGCCGAGGGCTGGTCGCCAGACGGCAGCCTGCTCTTCGCGCTCCGCTACGACCGCTCCAATGTCTTCAAGGCCCCGCAGGTCCGCTATCCCGGCCAGAACGAGGAACTCGTGATGGTTCGGCAGCAGAAAGCCGGCCAACCGCTCGACCGCGCCCAGCCGTTTCTGCTCCCAGTTGCGGGCGGAGCGCCGCTGCGGCTTGATGTCGGTGATACAAGCGACCGCTATTTCGTGCCCCTCGGCTGGACCGCCGATGGCGCCGAACTGCTCTTCGCCGCCATCAACCGCACATTCAACCGTATCGAGGTGCTCGCAGCGCGCCGCACGGGCAAGGTGCGGCCCGTGATGACGGAAACCGGCCAGAGCTTCGTGCGCATGCAGCACGAAGTGCTGTTCCCGATGAGCTACGGTTTCACGATGCTGCCGGACGGCTTCCTGTGGGAATCCGAGCGGGACGGTTGGAACCAGCTTTATCACTACGATCTCAATGGGCGGCTCGTCCGAAAACTGACAAGCAGCGCCTTCCCGGTGGACGAAGTGGCTCGTTTCGATGCCCGCAGCCGAACCGTCTACTTCACGGGCTCGCGCGATCCAGAACGCCCCTATGACCGTCACCTCTATTCTGTCTCGCTGGACGGCGGCAGCGTCCGTCAGTTAACCGACGGCAAGGGCCGGCACGATATTCGCTTCTCTGCAGACGGCGCGCTCTTCATCGACAGCTATTCGACCGTAAGCACGCCGCCCCGCCATCTGGTGCGTGACACGAACGGGCGCGTCATCGCCACGATCCTTGAGGCGGACACCGCGCAACTCTCCGCAACCGGCAGGCCGTTGCCGGAGGAACTCCGGCTCAAGGCTGCGGACGGCAAAACCGATCTCTACGGCGTCCTCTACAAACCTGATGGCTTCGACCCCGGCAAGCGCTACCCGCTTGTCGAATATGTCTATGGCGGACCGCAGCTACGGCTGACGCCGGATCGTTTCTGCCCGTCGCCCGGCTGGTCTTCTTTCCCGCAGGCGCTGGCGCAACGGGGCTATGTTGTTCTCATCCTCGATGCGCGCGGAACGCCAAGGCGCTCGAAGCGATTCCACGATGCCGTGATGGGCAACTGGGGCGGGCATGTGGTTGCGGACCACCGCGCCGCGCTGCTCCAGCTCGCAAGCGAACGGCCGTACATCGATCTCACACGCACCGGCGTGATGGGCCGCTCATGGGGCGGCCACTTCGCGCTGCGGCTGCTCGCCGAAGCGCCCGATGTCTACAAAGCTGCGGTTTCGATCGTGCCCAGTTTCGATGCGCGCGCCGGTATTCTCTACGAGCCTTATCTCGGCATGCCCGCAGCGAATGCCACCGTGTATGACGAGGCGACCATCTTCCGGCTGGCGCCCAAGGTGAACGGGCCTCTGCTGCTCGTGGGGACGACGCTCGACACCTCGACGCTTGTCGACGTGATGAAGATGACGGACGCGCTGATCGATGCCGACAAGAAATTCGATCTGCTGATCTTCCCGGAGCAGGAGCACCAGATCCTCGGGCACGACCTCGACTATCTGCAGAACCGGATCGAGGATTTCTTCGCAAGTGCACTGCAGCCCGAATAGCTATTTCGCGCGCGCGGCGATCCAGCGATCCATCTTGGCCTCAAGCACAGCGAGCGAAAGCCGTCCGGATGACAGCACCTCGTCATGGAACTGGCGCAGATCGAAGCGTGGCCCCAGCGCCTTTTCGGCCTTGTCGCGCAGCCGGCGGATGGTGATCTGGCCGACCTTGTAGGAAAGTGCCTGCGCGGGCATCGCGATGTAGCGGTCTACCTCGAATTCAACCTCTTCACGGCTCATCGCGGAGTGCGTGAGCATGTACGTGATCGCCTGCTCTCGCGACCAGCCTTTCGCATGGATGCCGGTATCCACCACAAGCCGCATCGCGCGCAGCATCTCGTCCGCAAGGTGACCGAAATGCTGATAGGGATCGGTATAAAAGCCCAGCTCCGGCCCAAGACTTTCCGCGTAGAGCGCCCAGCCCTCGCTGAACGCGCTCGGCCCTTCGAAGCGCTGAAAGTTCGGCAGCGCAGCATTCTCCATCGCGAGGCTTGCCTGAAAATGATGCCCCGGCACCGCCTCGTGCAGGTAGAGCGTTTCGTAGACCCATGTGAAGCGCGTCGGCAAGGCATGGGTGTTGAAATAGAAGATGCCGGACCGCGATCCATCGGGCGATCCGCGCGCATACTCTCCGAACGCGGACGTAGCTGCGCGGTAGGCAGGCGTCGGCTGCAGATCGAGCGGGGTTTGCGGCAGAATGGAAAAGGCCCGCTCCACGATACCCGTCATGCGGACATCGATCGCGCGAAACGCCTCGTGCATTTCCTCGGCGGAGGCAGGCTGAAAGCGGGGGTCGCGGGTCAGAAACGCTGAGAATTCGGCAAGATTTCCGGAAAAGCCGGTTCTACGCTTCGCCCCCTCCATCGCTGCTGAAATGCGCGCGACCTCAGAGATGCCGAGCCGGTGCGCATCTTCGGGACTGATCGTGGTCGTCGTCTGCCGGTGAATGAGATGGCGATAGAGCGCATCCCCGCCCGGCAGCGCACCCAGGCCGACGCTTTCCCGCGCGCGAGGCAGATATTCGCTCTTCAACACATCCCGCACCTGCCGGTGCGCAGGTATCAGCCGATCGCGAAGGAACGCTTGATACGCGCCTTCCAGTCGGCGGCGATCGGCATCCAGGACAGCGGCGGGAAACGATTGCAAGGGCTTGTAGAAGGACGATGCCTTGGGGTCGTCCACCACCTCGGCGGCGAATTGCTTCAGAACGGTCTCCGCAACACGCTTTGGCTGTGTCAGATCCCGCCGCAACCCCTCGCGCAGGCGCTGCACCATGCGATCGAGATAGAGCGCATACTCATCGAGACGGCGAAGATTGTCTTCATAGTCCTGCGCTGTGGCAAAAGGCGCAGCGCCCGCGCCGGAGCTGAGCTGCGGCATGATGACCTGCCACCCGAAGAAATGATCCAGCGGCTGGACGTCCGTGATGTACCGGATCGCCGGCGTCGCCCCCTCAAGCGCCAGAGCCTTGTTCCACGCGAACATGTCGTAGGACACCTGCCGCACGGGATCGAGCGTCGCGCGGTCGATCTGTTTCAGTGCCGCCGCTTCCGCCTCGGCGGCCGATCGCTCTGCATCGAGCCAGGCGTCGCTGATCATGTCTCCGAAATGCGGCGTCCGATCCGCGCTGTTCCGACGCAGGCGCTGGATGGGATTGCGCGCCAGATAGGCGGCATCGCTCTCCCGGAACAGCAAGTCCAGGTTTTCGGACCCCAGCTTAGCGCAATTTGTGACTTTTGCCTCAGCGGCAACGTGCGCTGTAACAAAAACCAGAATACAACTCATAACCATGCGGAAAAGCATACGTCGCGCCCCTTAATGCATGACGAACTTCTCTCAAGGCTGAGCACCGGACAACAATATCAAATTCTTGATAGGCACGTTCGGTGTGCCGAGGAGAGAAGCACAAGCCTTGGTCCGGGCTAGGCAGACACTTGGCGGGCGGAAATGGACATCCAAGGACGGTCTCTGGTGCCCGGCCGGATTCGAACTTGCTTCTGAGAGGCCTAGAAATTCAATAAACTTATACATGTAAATAACTGATACCATGACCGATACCAAGGGGCTTTTTGCTCCATTGGTTGGAGTTCCAACCAGCAACTCATATGTTGCGCGTAGGTGATTCGGCTGCTTGCCAACGTTCAACTTCGGCGCCAGAGTTTCTGCGATCGGTAGGCGGCTGCGTGTTGATAATGGACTACGCTCCCTAAGCGATTAAGCTCTCGTAGTTGGGTAAACTGAGTCTATCGGAGCTTGAATTTCCGTTTTACGGGATCAGCATGGCATCCAAACGCAGTACTGCTTCTAGCATTACTGCCGCACCCGTTCCCAATTCGTCGGCGGTGGAATATTCGTCAGGTGTATGACTCATACCCCGCAGACAAGGAATGAATATCATTCCCACTGGGCAAATCGTAGCGATGAAGGCAGCATCGTGACCCGCACCACTGGCTATATCCAATGCTGGGCAGCCAAGTGATACTGCAGAATCTCTGATGCACGAGCGAATACGCTGATCGCAATGGGCAGGGACACCGTCGGAAAGCAATTTCATTGAAATACGTCGCACTTTTGCGAGGTCCGCAGAAAAGAGACTCTCGCGATCCAGGATTTCGGTAAATTCTTCGATCAAGGCGGCATCAGAACTGCGAACATCGATCACGAGTTTGCATCGCCCGGGCACTACGTTGGAGCCACCGGGATGAAGCAACATGATGCCAGTTGTAGCAACAAAGTAGCGATCTTCGCGTGCAGAAAAGGCTTCTGCGTGTTGCCTGACAGCGACATTGGTCAACGCACCTGCATAGCCCGCATCCTGGCGCAGGTTCATCGGCGCTGTACCCGCATGGGCCGGCATGCCTTCAAACTCAATTTCAATTCGTCTGATGCCAACGATACTGCTTACCACGCCGATCGGGATATTCTTGTTCTCCAGAACGGGACCCTGTTCGATATGCAATTCGAGAAAAGCCGCCAGATCGTTTCGGCCGGCAGTTGCGATACTGTCGGGTTCTCCGCCGACAGCCCGGAGCGCATCCGCCAAAACGCGGCCCTCCCCATCAATCATTGCGAGCATGGCCCCGTCGAGTTGCGAGGCCATGCCGCGGCTGCCGATGCAAGAAAGACCGAAAGCGCTCGGCTCCTCAGCAAGAAAGTCTATAACTTCGATCGGATGACTCGTTTGGTGGCCACTTTCGGCAATGGCGCACGCAACCTCGATTGCTGCAACCACACCTGCGATGCCGTCGAACCGTCCTCCCGCCGGCACGGTGTCGCTGTGAGATCCCATGGCAATGGCTGGTGCATTTTCCAAACGGCCATCTCGTCGACCGATAAGGTTTCCTGCTGCATCGACGCGAACAGTAAGCCCCGCTTCCGCCATGCGCCTGCTCAACATAGCGCGTCCTTCGTCGAACAACGGCGAGAACGAGCGTCGCGTGTAGGGTAGTGCTGGGTCAGTGATTTCGCCGAGCGAAATAATATCCGACCAAAGGCGTTCAACGTTGATCTTCGGCACCGCGGCCATCGTCACCCCCTGCTCAGGGGGCGCTGAAAGCGACCGCTGCCTGGCTGCGCCACAACCCTTCCATCAATGGAAACCGGCTTGCCACGGACAAACACCGCATCAATGCGGTACGGCAGATCAAAGCCTTCATACGGACTCCAGTCGACCACATTGTTGCCGAAACGGCTCGGATCATAACGATGCTTTGCTTTGGTGGATAAAACGATGTCAGCATCCCGTCCCACTGCAAGGGCGCCCTTCGTCATGCCAAGTCGAAAAAGATGCGCCGGGTTATGCGAGAGCAGCCGTGCTGCATGGCTTAAGCAAAGATCGCGTTCCGTCAGGCCCTTCAAGAGGAGCGGCAGCATCACCTCCAGCCCAGGCACACCGGATGCATTTTGGAACATGTCCGCGTTGACTTTTCGGTCCAGTGACCAGCTTACGTGATCTGTCGAAACGACGGTGACATTGCCGACCGCGAGGTGGCGCCATAGCGCCTCACGCTGATCGCGGGGGCGAATTGGCGGATTGACCTTTGCAAGCCCGCCGAGGCGGCACACATCGTCCTCGTCCAGCATGAGATAGTGGATACAAGCTTCGATCGTCGCTTCGTAGCCCCTTGATCGGTAGGACGCGGCCATTTCATATCCCCGTGCTATGGAGCTATGGACAATATGTGCAGCACAGCCGGTCGCTGCCCCCAGTTCATAGACCTGCGCCGAGGCGAGCGCTTCTGAAACGGGCGGACGCGCGCGGCCATGAGCCGCGGGACTGGTGTCACCGCTTTGTCTCACACGTTCCGTCATGGTGCGGACAACGTCATCGTCCTCGTTGTGAACGCCCGCGATCAGACCGTGCGGTGCAATTGCTCTGAAACAGTCGAACATCATTGTCGGCGTGATGCGCGGGAAACGCAGGGGATGTGTACCGAAGGTAGAAAATTTGAACCCCGCTGCACCAGCGGCGACAAGCGCATCGATATGGCCAGGACCATCATTCGGGTCGATTGTGGCATAGAGGCCGAAATCGACACGCGCTTGAGCCTTTGCTGCCTCGCGCTTTAACGATAGCCGTTCGGCCGTACAGATAAGATCACCATCGTCATATGGCATATCGATGATCGTCGTCACGCCGCCAGCGGCGGCGCTACGCGTAGACCAGATGAAATCCTCCTGATCCTTCTGGCTACGGCTGTGAACCTGGGCATCGATCGCGCCGGGTAAGACCAGCACACCGGGGCCGCCGTACCGCTCCCCTGCTGGCGGCGAGCCCATGCCGACATGCTGGACGATCCCTCCGGAAACCAGGACGTGGCCACCTTCCAACACGCGATCGGGCAAGACTACATCGCCGACGAACACCTGATCGGACATACGGATACCTCTTTATTTTGTCCGTTCACAACGGCAGACAGCAAGGACGCCGATACGGATATCAGCCTGTCATGCGACGGTGTAAAACTCATTCCCGTACTGACGTATAAGCGAATGCAGCGTGCGGTTCGCAACACCGCCTCGGAAGGCGTCTACCCTGCGTGCGAAGCGGATCGCGGCAGCGTCGTGATTGCAACAAGCGCCGCCAAGGCTGCTGCGGCGACGTAGAGTGACGGACCCTGTGCGCCAAAGCCGCTGGCCGACAACCATGTCACAATTGCAGGCGCAAAGCCCGCAAAGAGCGTAATGGCGATATTATAGGAAATCGACACGGCTGTAGATCGAATATGCGTCGGGAATAACCCCGCAAGCGCCGCGGGCATTCCACCGGCATAAAGCCCGAATAGTGCACAAAACAAGATATTGCAGATCAGCAAAACCGGGAAAGAATGAAACAACTGGATCGCGCCCATCAATGTCGGCGTACCGACCAGCAAAGCAGCCGCTGACAGAAGCAACACGCGCCGACCGCCCAGCCGATCCAGGATCGAGCCCGACACAAAGCACATGCCGGCCAACACCAGATTGCCCAGCAGAGCGGCAGTAAAGGCCTCCGATGAGGAAAAGCCGAGGACGGTCTGCAAGTGAACAGGCATATAGATCACCAGAGCATAGGCCCCGACCCCCGACAGCACGGAAAGCCCGACACCCCGCATTATGTTCGCGCGGTGAGCTTTCAGGGCCGGCAAGATTGGTGCCCGTTGAGGGCGCGCAGCCTGATCCGCGAGATATTCGGGAGTATCCGCGAGCGTCGCACGCAGCCACAGTCCAACCGGAACGATCAGAAGCCCAAAAAGAAAAGGAATGCGCCACCCCCAGGCCGCAATTTCTGCCTCCGACAGGCTGAAACGAATAATGAGGGCGACGAGCGCGCCAACAATATTTGATATTGCCATGCTGGCCTGTAGCCAGGCGGCGTACCGCCCTTTTCGGCCGGGCGGCGCATATTCGACAAGAAACGCAGTCGCACCACCGATCTCTCCCCCTGCCGAAAGCCCCTGAAGCAAGCGGCCTACCAGAATGAGTACGGCCGCCCACGCGCCTATCTGGTCGTGCGTCGGCGCGAGCCCGATCACGAGCGTACCGAGCGCCATCAGACCGAACGTCAGCGTCAGCGCGGCCTTCCGTCCCACGCGATCGCCATAGTATCCAAGAAGTACGGCACCCACGGGACGCGCAATGAAGCCGACGCCGAAGGCAAGGAACGCCTTGATCAGCCCCGCGACCTCCCCGTCTCCGGGGAAGAACGCCGAGGCGATGTAAGGTGCGAACAAGATAAATATCGCGAAATCATACCATTCGAAGATATTGCCGACTGCCGCCGCAGCGATCGCTTTCCGTCGCGTGACAGGCCGGGGTTCCCCGGGTACCGGAGAAGATTTGTCCTGAGTCATTCAGCCCCCGTGCCGATCCCGAAATAATGGATTTTCTTCTCCCGTGCCTCATCGAGCGCCGCCACGTAGCCCGCGTCAGCATAGCGCATCACGCCGAGGCTGGTATCATTGGTAAGTGCAAGTCGAATACGCTCCGCGGCTGCCGGCGTACCATCGGCAATCACTGTGACGCCCGCGCTCGTCATGAACCCCGCGTAACCGCCGCCGCCTGAATGAATCGCAACGAGGTCCGCCTGCGACGACGCCATGGCGAGGGCGTTTATGAGCGGCCAGTCGGTAATCGCATCTGAGCCATCTCGCATACTTTCGGTCATAATCTTCGGGTGCGTCATCGCCCCTGCATCCAGATGATCGCGGGTGAAGGCAACAGGCCCTCCCAACTGGCCTTCCGCCACCATGCGATTGACGGCGAGCGCCAGCTCCGTGCGTTCGCCATGCCCAAGCCAGGCAATGCGGGCCGGCAGTCCTTCGAAAGGGACATGCTCACGCGCCAGCCGGATCCAGTTTGTGACAATCTGATTGTCGGGAAAGGCTTCCAATACGAAATCGTCGATACGAGCAATATCGTCACGGGAATTGGCAAGCGAAATCCAGCGAAACGGGCCGATCGCGCGGCAGAAAAGCGGACGCAGAAACGCCTCGGTAAAAACCGGGATCGTAAAGGCGTCTTGGACACCCCCTTCATAGGCCTGACTGCGAATGAGATTTCCATTATCGAAAACGACCGCCCCTGCCCGCTGGAATCCAAGCATTGCCGTCACATGACGAACAATGCTGGCACGCCCCTCGGCGA
>ERZ761602.8131-NODE-8131-length-10715-cov-10.721576_pt1 | contig 10715 bp, 7 predicted proteins | sample MGYA00512165_ERZ761602 | MGnify/ENA primary metagenome ERZ761602 (study PRJEB28899, sample SAMN02445085) | bioreactor sludge metagenome | biome: EBPR sludge; isolation source: Thorneside wastewater treatment plant | place: Australia: Brisbane, Thorneside...
GAACCGCCGGGGACGGGGGAGGAACCGGCAGAGATGGCGGGGGAACCGCCGGAGATGGCGGGGGAACCGAGCTGGATTTCCGGCCCTTCGTCGACTCCACGCTGTACCCGGTAGCCCGGATCGGGGACATCGCCGAGGCGACCGGCGTCCTCCGCTACACCTTGGGCTTCCTGGTGGCGCAAGGGCCGAGCGACTGTACGCCGAGCTGGGGCGGGTACCACGGCTTGGAAGCGGGACCCGACTCCTGGGGCGAGTCCGGCCAGTACTTCCTGTACGACGAGATCGACCGGGTGCGCGCTGCAGGCGGCGACGCGGTCGTCTCGCTGGGAGGGGCCTCGTGCACGCCGCTGGCGGCCGCCTGCGACAGCGCCGACGAGCTGGTCGACCAGCTCCGGGCCATCGTCGACAGGCTGGAGCTGGCCGCGATCGACTTCGACATCGAGGGAGCCTGGCTTGCGCATGACGAGAGCGTGACCCGTCGCAACGCGGCCATCGCGGCCTTGCAGGGCGAGCTCGCCGCCCGACCCCGATGGTCGGATGGGCGAGTACGCGATCGAAGCCGTCACCAGCCTGCATGAACAGATGACGACCCTATGGACCGAGGCGGGCCTCTCGCCGACGGCGGACGAGCTGTGGGCCAGGATCGGCGCGACGCCGATGATCGGCCTGAACGATGTGCTGAGCGAGACCTTCGACCTGGAGGACGGTGGCCAGCTCCGCAGCTTCGCCCTCTCTCAAGGCATGGGCCTGCTGTCGATGTGGTCGGTCAACCGCGACCACCCCTGCCCCGGGGCGGCGTCAGGTATTCGCATTTGCCATTTCCCCGCTCACCGGTAAATGGCAAAAGGCAATACCTGACACCGGATCCGGATCCTCCTCCCATGCCCCGCACCCCCCGCCTTGACGAGCCCGGCAGCCGCCACCACCTGATGAACCGGGGGGCGCGGCGGCAGGTGCTTTTCCACAGCGATCAGGCCTGCATCGAGTTCATCGAGCTGCTGGCCGAGCTGCCGCGGCGGTACGGGCTGCGCATCCACGGCTATGCGCTGATGCCGAACCACTTCCACCTGATGGTGCAGAGCGGGCCGACGGGGCTGGCCCCGGCGATGCAGTACCTGCAGGCGCAGTACAGCCGCAAGCTCAACCGCGTCTCGGGCTGGGACGGCCCGGTCTGGCGGGCCCGCTACCGCAGCCAGGCGGTCGTGAGCGAGCCCTACTGGATCCACCTGCTGGCCTACCTGCACCTCAACCCGGTGCAGGCCCGGCTGGTGCCGCACGAGGACCAGGCGCTGTGGACCAGCCACGCGGCCTACACGGGCCGGAGCCCGCGGCCGGACTGGTTGCAGACCCGGGAGCTGCTGGCGATGTTCGGCTCGGTGGAGGCCTACCGCGACTATCTGCGGGAGGTGCGCATCGGCCGTCAGAAGGGGCCGGAGGGCTTCGACCCCGAGGGCTTGGGGCAGAGCGTGGTCCCCGCGCCCGAGCCGGCCGCGGAGCGAGACCCGCCGCGAGCGGGAAGGGCGACCTGGCCGATGGGAGAGGACGAGGCCTGGTTCGCCCTCGCGACGGTGACCGGGCTGCCGCGGGAGGAGATCCAGGTCCGCGGGCGAGGCCTCGCGCCGAACCCGGCCTGGTGGCTGGCGCTGTGGTGGCTGCCGCGGGCGACGGGCCAGGCCCAGGCGGAGCTGGGTCGAGCGCTCGGCGTGCAGCCCTCGACGATCAGCCGCTCGCGCACCAACCTGCTGGACCTGGCCAAGGACGACCCGCGGGTCGCCCGCTGGCTGGAGCGGCTGGAGGGGCTGCTGTAGCGGCGTCAGGTATTCTCATTTGCCATTTGCCCCTCCATCGGTAAATGGCAAAAGGCAATACCTGACGCCGGGTGCTCTGATGCTGCTGACGCTGATCCTCGCCTGTTCCACGAAGCCACCGACCACCGCGGCGCCCCCGGTCGTGACGGCGGTCGCTGCCCCCGACGAGCGCTCGCAGGCGCTGGCGGCGTTGATCGCCGACATGGACCCGGCGGCCGACCCGTGTACGGACTTCTACCGCTACGCCTGCGGGGGCTGGCTGGATCGCACGACGCGGCCGGCGGACCAGGCGGTCTGGTCGCGCAGCTTCAGCGTGATCCGTGAGGACAACCGCCTCTTCCTGCACGAGCTGCTGGAGCGCGCCGCCGCCGATCCTTGGGGCGGCGGGGCGGCGGGCACGCCCGAGGCCGAGGACTGGCGCCGACTGGGCCACCTCTACGGCAGCTGCATGGACGAGGCGGGGGTCGAGGCCGCCGGGCTGACGCCGATCGAGCCGCTGCTCACGGCGGTGGAGGGCCTGGCCTCGACGGCCGATCTGCCGGTCCTGCTGGCCGGGCTGCACGCCAACGGGATCCCGGCGGCCTTCAGCCTGCTCACCTGGGCCGATCTGAAAGACCCGACGGTCAACCAGAGCTACGCCTGGCAGGCCGGCCTGGGCCTGCCCGATCGCGACTACTACCTGCGCACGGACGAGGCCTCCCGCAGCCTGCAGGCCGAGTACCGCGCCCACCTCGCCGCGATGCTGGTGCTGGCCGGCTCGGCCCAGGAGGAGGCCACCGCCTCGGCCGAGGCGGTCTACGCCCTGGAGGAGAAGATCGCGGGCTTCAGCCTGCCCCGCTCGGCGATGCGCGACATGATGGGCATCTACAACCCGCGCAGCCTCGCCGAGCTGGACAAGAAGGCCCCCGTACTGGGCCTCTCCGCCTACGCCGCCGCGCTGGGCCTGGACCCGGCCAACCCGCTCATCGTGCACGACGAGGCCTGGTTCGCCGCCCTCTCCGCGCAGGTGGCGGCGACCCCGCTGCCGACCCTGCGCGCCTGGCTGCGCCTCTCCGTGCTCGCCGCCCTCTCCCCTCACCTTCCCGACGCCTTCGGCCAGCAGCAGCACGCCTTCTTCGGGCAGAAGATCGCCGGACAGGCCGCGCGTAAGGATCGCTGGAAGCGCTGCGTGGACCTCGCCGAGGCCGAGCTGGGGGACGCGCTGGGCCGCCACTACGTCGCCAGCCGCTTCGCCGGCGACAGCAAGGAGATGGTGCTGCAGATGGTCGGCGGCATCGAGGGGGCCTTCCGCGAAAACCTCGCCGATGTCGGCTGGATGGACGAGCAGACCCGCGCCGCAGCCTCGGGAAAGGTCGACACCCTGACGAAGAAGATGGGCTACCCCAACGCCTGGCTCGACACGAGCACGATGGAGCTGACGGTGCAGCCGCTGGCCGCCAACGCGCTCGAAGCCCGCCGCTTCCATGTGCGGCGCGAGCTGGACAAGGTCGGCAAGCCGGTGGACCGCGAGGAGTGGCATATGTCCGCGCCGACGGTCAACGCCTACTACAACCCCAGCATCAACGAGATGGTCTTCCCGGCCGGCATCCTCCAGCCGCCCTTCTTCCACCGCTCGCTGCCCGCCGCCGTCAACCACGGCGCCATCGGCATGGTCATCGCCCACGAGCTGACCCACGGCTTCGACGACAGCGGGAGGCTCTTCGACCCGACGGGGGCGATGCGGGAGTGGTGGACCGAGCCCTCCGCCAAGGGCTTCGAGGAGCGCGCCGCCTGCGTCGAGCAGCAGTACGCCGCCTACGAGGTGGTCGACGGCATGAAGCTGGACGGCAAGCTGACCCTGGGCGAGAACATCGCCGATCTGGGCGGGCTGAAGTTCGCCTGGGAGGCCTACAAGAGCACGCCCGCCGGAGCGCCCACCCTGGAGCAGCTCAGCGAGGACCAGCTCTTCTTCGTCGCCTTCGCCCAGGGCTGGTGCACCCTGGCCTCGCCCGAGGTCGAGCGCCTGCGCGCCACGACGGACACGCACAGCCCGCCGCGCTACCGGGTCAACGGCCCGCTCTCCAACCTGCCGGCCTTCCACTCCACCTTCGGCTGCTCGGCCGGCCAGCCGATGGTGCGACCCTCGGCCTGCTCGGTCTGGTAGACGATGCGCTCCCTCCTCCTCCTGCTGCTTGCGCTGGCCTGTCGGCCGCAGACCGACATCGAGGCCTTGCCGGCCCCGATCCAGGCGGAGGCGCTGGGCGTGGCGCTGTCGACCGAGCTGATGAACGGTCGGCGGGCCTGGACCGAGGGGGATCGCAGCGGGGCGGCGGCGATCGTGCGGGCGGCCTACCGCGGGCCCTTCTCCGAGCTGGAGCCGGCCCTGCACGCCCACGATCCGCAGGCCACGTTGGAGCTGGAGTACGCCTTCGGGCAGCTCGCGCTGCGCGCCGAGGGCAAGGCCGACCCCGCCGTGCCCGCCCAGTTCGACGCCCTGATCGCCCGCCTGAAGGAGAGCCTGGCGGCGCTGCCGCGGCCCGAGCTCGCCCCCGGGCAAGAGGCTCCTCCGGCGCTGGAAGGGGGCGTGACGACCGTCCCCTCGCAATAGGCGAGCGCCCGCTCTACAATGCCGGCAGGAGAGCCCATGCTCCTGCTCGCCCTCGCCCTGGCCTGCACCCCTCCCGGCAAACCTGGCGACACTGCGACCATCGGTGACGGCGGGGGCACCACCCCGACCGACGGGGGCAGCGACGGGGGCAGCGACGGGGGCACCAGCACGACGGAGCCCCCTCTGGCGCAGGCCGAGGTGGTGGTGATCGGGGCGGGGGCCAGCGGGCTGGCGGCGGGAGCGGGAGCCCAGGAGGCCGGCGCGGAGGTGATCGTGCTGGAGCGCGAGACCACCTGGGGAGGCGCGGGGCGCCACGCCCGGGGCTACTTCGCGGTGCAGACCCGCTGGCAGGCCGAGGCTGGCATCGTCGACTCGGTGGAGCTGGCGCTGGAGGAGTGGCCGGACTTCACCGGCGGCGACGCCTCGAACCCCGCGGTGGTCAATTTCCTCTCGGAGTCCGAGGACGTCCTGCTCTGGCTGGAGGGTATGGGAGTCGGCTTCACGGCGGGCGTCGAGGCGCCGACCGACTCGGGCTCGGTGCCGCGGGTCCACGACTTCTCCGACGACGGGCTGCAGCCGGTGGACGCGATGAAGGCCGCGCTCGGCGAGAGCATCCGCTACTCGACCACGGCGGTGGACCTGGTGATGGACGAGGACCGCGTGATCGGCGTGGTCGTCGAGCAGGCCGACGGCAGCTCCGGCTGGATCGAGGCGGGCGCGGTGGTGGTGGCGACAGGGGGCTTCGGTCGCAACGACCTGCGGGTGGCCGTCGCCCGCCCCGGGGTGGAGGCCTGGCCGGTCTACTACGAGTCCCACCCCGGCATGGACGGCAACGGCCTGGACCTGGTCGAGCAGGCCGGCGGCGTCCTCGCCAACCCCGAGGGGCTGGCCCTGCTGACCCACTCGGTCCCCGACCCGCAGATCGGCGGCTCGGAGACGATGGTCGTGGGAGGCCTCTGCTACACGATGATGGTCGACGCCACGGGCCAGCGCTTCGCCTCGGAGCTGGACGCCGGCTCGGGGGCGCGTGGCGCCGACTACCTCGCCCGCGGCCCGCTCTTCGCCCTGGTCGACCAGACCCGCTTCCTGCGCCTGGGATTCTCGGGTCGGGGCTTCAACTACACCGACGGCAGCATGCCCAACCGGCTGGACGGGCCGGAGTACGAGGCGCTCTCGCCCTTCCCCAGCGCCGAGGACGTCGAGGGCCTCGCCCGCGCCATCGGCCTGGACGAGGCAAGCCTGCGCGCCGCCGCCGATCGCTACAACGGCCTCGTCGCGGCGGGCGCCGACACCGACTTCGGCAAGAGCGGCGACTGCCTCCAGCCCCTGCTGACGCCCCCGTTCCGCGCCATCCCGCTGGTGATGGCCCGGGCCAAGAGCTTCAGCGGCGCCTCGATGGGGGTGCAGGGCGAGGTGCTGGACGGCTCGGGCGAGGCGATCCCCGGCCTCTACGCCGCGGGCGAGGCCGGCGGCTTCCTGGGCGGGCCCTGGGCGGGCCACGGCTTCAACGGCTCGGTCAGCGCCGCCGTCTGGTACGGTCGCCGGGCCGGCAGGAGCGCGGCGGCCTGGGCGGGAGCGACCGGCGACTGAGCGGGCCGGCCTGCGGTAGAGTCCCTCGACGGGGCCTGCCCCGGGGAGGAGCGCATGGAGCGGGCCCTGGCCCGACTGCTGGCACGAGGGTCATGGCCGGTCTGGCTGTGGTTCTTGCTGTGGGCCATCGTCTGGTCCTGGCCGGCCCTGCCCCACCTGGGCACCGAGGCGCTCGGGCACGAGAACGCCGACGGGATGAAGCACCTGTGGACCTTGTGGTGGATGCGCGCCAGCGTCTGGACCGAGGGCAGCCTGCCCTTCTCGACCGAGCTGGTGAACTGGCCCGAGGGCCTGGACCTCTTCCCGATCGAGCCCCTGCACGGCATCTTCGCCGTGCTGCTGCCCTTCGTCAGCGTCGTGGTCCTCTCCAACCTGCTGGCCATCGGCAACCTCTGCCTGACCGGGGTCGCGGGGGCCTGGTTCGGCCGGCAGGTCTCTGGCACCCTGGCCGGCGGGCTGGCGGCGGGCATGATCCTGCAGTCCAGCGCCATCATGGCCTTCTTCCTGCACGTCGGCGTCGGCGAGCTCTGGCATCTGTGGTGGCTGCCGCTCGGGCTGGGCTGCCTGGTGCGCGCCCGCGCCTCGCAGTCCTGGCGGGACTTCGGCCTGCTGGGCGCCTGCCTGGTCGGCGCCACCCTCTCCTGCTTCTACCACGGCCTCTTCCTGGCCCTGGCCACCCTGGTCTGGGCGGTCGTCACCGTCGCCGCCCGCACCCGCGCGCCCTTCTTGCTGGGCCGCTACGCCCTGACCGCGGCCCTCTCCTTCGCCCTGGTCTACCCGGTGATGCGCAGCTTCCGGGTCAGCTACGAGATGGGGGAGATCCCCGATGTCGGCTTCTCGACCTACGTCTTCGAGGACTTCGGCCAGACGGTGGTCGACGCGCCCAGCTCGCGGCTGGATCCCGCCCAGCTGCTCAGCCCGCGCCGGGAGCCGACCTCGCGGGAGGAGGCCGCCTACAGCGGGGGCCGCTACCTGGGGATCGGCCTCTGCCTGCTGGCCCTGGCCGGCCTGATCCGGCGCCCGCGAGAGGGGCTGCCCTGGCTGGCGGTCGCCGTGGTCGGGCTCGTCCTGGCCCCGGGCAGCGAGCTCATCTGGAGAGGGGCGGCGGTCAGCTGGGAGCAGGGCGCGCCGGTGCGCCTGCCGATGCTCTGGCTCAACCGGGCGCTGGCCTTCGGCGCCGAGCCGCTCAACTTCCCGGTGCGCTTCCTCGCCATCACGGTCACCGCCCTGGCGGCCCTGGCATCGCTGGCCCTGCGCGGCTGGGGATGGCTGCTGGGGCTGCTGGCCGCGCTGGAGATCACCTGGGGCCAGATGCTCGACTTCCCGCGGGACACCTTCCGCCCCCAGGACAGCGAGATCCTCGAAGAGGTCGAGGGTCACCGGGGACACGCGATGGTCGACCTGGCGCTGCAGCTCCGCCCGGACAACGAGAACCGTTCGAGCGCCTTGGCGGCCCAGATGGTGCACAACCACCCCATCCAGGCCGTCCCGATCGAGCGGGTCGAGTTCTTCGCCCGCGACGGCGTTCACTTCGTCGGGGCCCTGCCGGTGATGAACGATCTGCAGCCCGTCTACGAGGGGATCAGCACGGTGCTGGGCGGCGACTACCGACCGGACTGGGCGATCCTGCGCGCGGCCGGCTTCGAAGAGGTGCTGCTGAACTACCGCGGCGGGCGCGAGGCGGTGCCCGAGCCGGTGGTGACGGCGATCTCGGGGATCCTGGGGCCGCCCCTGGTGCGCGGCGGGGCGACGATCCTGTGGGGGATCCCCGAGGTGGAGTACACCGAGGAGGAGCTGGCGGCCTGGAAGGAGGTCCACGCGCAGCGGGTGGCCTCGCGGCGGACCGGCGACCAGCGGCCTGCGCCGAGCTGGTGAAGGGGCCTGGCCCTACTCCAGCTCGCTGCGCAGGATCGTCCAGCGCTCCTGCACGAAGCCCGACCCGTCCACGATCTCCGCGGTCAGGGCCGGGTCGGCCAGGGTCGTGTCGATGGTGAGCCCGATGAAGCCGTTGACCCCTCCCAGGCAGAACAGACGATCGGGCTCGGAGTCGTCGGACCCGCAGGAGCTGGGGGTCGGGTAGGCCAGGGGGCTGCTGGAGAGCTCGGGGAGCGGGTAGCCGCCGCTGGCGGGGCTCAGCTCGCGCAGCTCGAAGCGGTGGATGTCGCCCGAGAGCAGGACCACGCCGCCGATGCCCAGGTCGGCGATCGCCGCGAAGATCTGTTCACGGTCGAAGTCCCAGGCGGCCCAGGAGTCGTCGCTGCCGTAAGGGCTCCACTGGCTGCCGCTGGCCAGCAGCTTGAAGGTGGCGTCGCTCTCGGTCAGGGCGTCGAGGAGCCAGTCCCGCTGGAGCTGGCCGAGCAGGGTCCCGTCGACGCCACGGTGGTAGCGCACGTCCAGGACGAACAGCTCCACGTCTCCCCAGCGCTGGCGATAGAAGACGCCGGGGGCCTCGTCCAGGCCGAATGCCGGGTTGGCCCAGTACTCCTGGAAGACCCGCAGGGCGGTGTCGCGGCCGGGCTCGCTGCCGTCGGTGTTGTTGCCGACGAAGTCGTGATCGTCCCAGGTGGCCAGCGAGGAGGTCGTGGCCAGCAGGTCGCTGCGCAGCGGGCGCTCGTGGGCCCAGCGGTAGTGCTGGCGCAGGTCAGAGAGGTGGTCGGTGTTGCCGTAGTGGTTGTCGCCGATGAACAGGAAGAGGTCGGGGTCCCAGGCGACCACCGCGCCGAAGACCGGCTGGGCGTCGTCCTTGCTGCAGCTGCCGAAGGCCATCGTGAACAGTCCCGCCGCACCGTCCTCGGGCGCGGTCCGCAGCTCGTGGGGCCCGAACACCTGCCCCTCGACCTCGACCCGGTAGACGTAGCGGGTGTCGGGCTGGAGGCCCTGGATGGTCACACGGTGGGTGAAGTCCTCGCTGGCCAGGGGCCAGGCGGTGTGCACGGCCTCGGCCGTCGCCAGGGAGGCCTCGTCCGCCGCCACGAAGACCCGGACCTGCCGGGTCGCGTCGGTCCTGAACCACAACGTCGCCTGGCTCGGGCCGACGGCGCCGACCATCGGCCCGTGGGTCAGCTTCGACTCGAAGACGCTCTCGCAGCCCAGGCCCAGCCCCTCGGGATCCGTCCAGGAGAGCAGCTCGTCCGAGGCGTCGCCGATCTCCAGGTCGGTGTGCTCCCGGCAGTACACCACCTCCCCGTCCAGGGAGACCTGGAAGCCGGTGGGCTGCCACTGATCGCCCCCGTCGGTCGTGCCGATCGTGAAGCGGTCCAGCTCGGCGCGCGACCAGCCCAGGCCCTCGTGGGCGGAGACGTCCAGGCTGCCGGGCTCGAGGTCGTTCCACTCTGGCAGGTAGGGGCTCAGGCAGCGGTCGGGCCCCAGGCAGGCGCGGACCTCCCCATCGTCGCTGCCGTCAAAGCCGCCCTCGCCCGTTCGCAGGGTCAGGTGGACGATCTCCACCGCCTCGGGGAAGCTCGGGGGGCCGGGGTCCTGGCAGCCGGCCCCATCGGTGATGACGCCCTCGTCGGCCTGCCCGTCGCAGTCCTGGTCGAGGCCGTCGCAGCGCTCGGCCTGGCCCGGGTACACGGTGGGATCGGCGTCGTCGCAGTCCTCGTCGGCAGGGACGCCATCGCCGTCGGCGTCGACCGGTGGGGTCGTGCCCCCGCCGTCGCTCGGCGAGGCGGTCCCTCCGTCGCCGGGGGGCGCGTCGCGGACCGGGTCTGCGGGCTTGGGCGCGCAGGCCAGGGCGAGGAGGAGCGGGAGCATCGCTGCTGTCATCACCGGGCCGCCCCGCGGCTCGCCAGGAAGGGCAGCAGGACGGCGCTGAGCAGCAGCACCGCCATGCCCAGCGCGGCCTTGCCGTCCGGCACCTGCCCCAGCACGCCGGCCCCGAGCAGCGTGGTCACCAGCGGCCCGGCGGCCCCGGCGGCGGCGACGGGGGCGGCCGGGCCGAGCTGGTAGGCGCGGGTCATCAGCAGCTGGCCGACGGTGGCCGACAGCCCGCTGGCCACCAGCAGCCCGATGGCGGCGGGGTCGCGGGGCATGGGCAGATCGGCCAGCAGGACCCAGGCCGCGCAGACGACGGTGCCCGTACCGGTGAACCAGGCGACGATGGTGGTCGGTGGGTTGCTGCCGGAGGCCATCCGGACGGAGAGGTAGGCCATCGCCGCGGCCAGGCCCGAGCCCAGGCCCAGCGCCCGGCCCAACACGTCACCGCCGCGGGGCTCGACCAGCAGCACGAGGCCGACGAACGAGCCCGCGATGGCCAGCCAGATCAGCGGTCGGGTCCGCTCGTGCAGGACGAAGGGCGCCAGCGCCGCGACCCAGAAGGCGCTGGTCTGGTTGAGGAAGGCGGCCTCGCCGATGCCGAGGTGGGCGAGGGCTCCGAAGTAGCAGATCAGGGACAGCGCCCCGGTCAGGCCGCGGATCCAGAGCGCCGGCCGCGCGTCCCCCCAGAGGGCCCGCAGGTCTCCGCGCACGAGCAGCACCAGGGCCAGCAGGTTGACGGCCGAGCGGTAGAGGCTGGCGGCGACCGTGTCGAGCGCGGGGTCCGCCCGGTGGGCGGCGCCGACGGAGAGGGCCATCAGCGCGAAGAACACGCAGCTGAGCAGCATCAGCCCGACGGCCCGACCGCCCTGGCCGACCAGGGGAGAGGCGAGGCGAGGGAGGGGCAGCGATGGCACGGACCCTATTCGCATGGCGGGGGTGGGGGGGCAAGGGGGCTCTCTCCCCCTCACCCCCCC
>ERZ761602.8133-NODE-8133-length-10711-cov-6.139546_pt1 | contig 10711 bp, 9 predicted proteins | sample MGYA00512165_ERZ761602 | MGnify/ENA primary metagenome ERZ761602 (study PRJEB28899, sample SAMN02445085) | bioreactor sludge metagenome | biome: EBPR sludge; isolation source: Thorneside wastewater treatment plant | place: Australia: Brisbane, Thorneside...
ATCTTTAACTGTAAAGGCGTAGTAAGAATAGATTTTATTTATAACGAAAAATTGGGGGAGCCCTTTATGCTGGAAGTAAACACCATACCCGGCCAAAGTGCCGCCAGCATCGTGCCTGAGCAGGTGAGGGTTTCCGGTGGAAATCTGAAAGATTTTTATACCCACCTTGTGGAGGAATGTTTTGCCTAAAACGCTATATTTACGAAGTTAAAATCAAACGATGTTTAAGTTTATTACGAACAGGCCACTTTGGGTGAATGTTTTGGTTGGCTTAGCATTAGCGGGCGGAATTTTTATCGCGGTCACTTCAATGCTGGGCTGGTTTACAAATCATGGTGATGCAAAAACGGTTCCCCCCGTAATTGGCAAATCACTTACTCAGGCGCAGGAGATATTGGATAAAGCAGGATTCGTTGTTGAAATTCAGGATAGTGTTTATATTGATACCTTAAAGCCTTTTCAGGTTGTTCGGCAGGTGCCCGACGAATATGAAGTGGTGAAATCAAGCCGAACAGTGTATCTTACTGTTAACAGGGGCATACCACCGCTGGTGGAGGTGCCCAATGTAATGGGCTACAGCCTTCGCAATGCCGAAATGGTATTGGTGAATGCTCATCTTAAACTTGGCGATACTACTTTCCGACCGGATTTTGCAAAGAATTCAGTTTTAGAACAACTATATGATGGAGTGCCTATCCGGCCGGGTGCAAAAGTAAGGCAAGGAAGCGCCATCAGCCTTGTGATTGGAAACGGACTTGGTGGTAAAGTGATTGGTGTTCCCAATTTAATTGGAATGACTTATGCGGAGGCAAAAATACTTTTGGACAGTATCGGCGTAATGCTTGCCTCAGTAATTCCAGCAGCTGATGTAACAGATATGGAGAACGCTTACATCTATCGTCAAAATCCTGACAGGTTTGACGAAGAAGGTAATCTTCGGACAATTCGCCCGGGGCAGGTGTTGGATATTTGGCTTGGTGTTGAAAAACCCAGTATTGCTACTTCTTCCGGCCAGGGAGGGATTGATTCAACTGAAGAAGGGATACATCAAACTCCTGAGATGAAGGAGAACAATACTCAGTCGAAACATTGAGCGATAAATAGCGTGGTATTTAGCTTCGCGGAAGCTTAGGTGGTCATTCACTATTTGTCCAATTTTTTTAAAACCTAACAATAAATAAATGGAAACAATAACAGTTCAGGAATTGAAGCAAAGAATTGATAACGGCGAAAAAATTAATTTGATTGATTGCCGTGAACCTGCCGAATATGATGAATACAATATTGGCGGCAAATTAATTCCGCTCGGCCGCTTTCAGAATATGGATGTGGACGAGTTGGACGAACTGAAAGATGAAGAAGTGATTGTGCATTGCAGAAGCGGAAAACGTAGTGCGGCTGCTTGTGCAATTTTAGACACGATGGGTTTTTCAAAAACCCTAAATCTCGAAGGAGGTGTGCTGGCCTGGAAGGAAGCGTTTGAACAGGAGTAGCAGAACAGCGAGTTTTACAAACTCTTCAGAGGATTATTTTGATTCCTTTTCTCTATGAAAGCTGCTCTTGCAATTTTTTTACCAGCTCTCTAAAACTTTCTAAGTCATTACTTTGCTCAATAATAAAGCTGTTATCTTCTAATTTCCCGACCACGCTGTCCATTTCGTCTTTCGAGTCATACACCATGCTGCGAAACGGGTTTTTGTAATCTTTCGATTTAGACTCAAAAACTTTTTGAGTGATCCATTCTTTGGTCTCAAGGGTTTGGTAAAGCATATCTTTTATGAAAAGAGCATTGATATCCTTGCTGCTCATTTCGCGGATTTCGTACAAGCAAGCTAACGCGTGGCAAAGTTTGTTATGTAGATAGTTGGCGGACTGAACTTTGTAAAATTCATGAACTGCATCCCAGGACGTAATCTTATTTTCCTTTATTTCGATTAGTAAATTATGAACCTCGCCCGTTGGGATGAGTTGTCCACCAATATTCAGCCAGTTATGGCGTTTTACCTGTTGCGGTAACTGATTGTTCAATTCGTGAACAGAAGTAATATTTTTTGCAATAATAAAATTCACTAATTGAACGTGGCAATAATACTCCAGCATCTTTTTGTAGATGTTGTAAGCCTGTTGAACTTTAACGATAAGCACTTTTCTTTTTGAGTTTTCAAATCCTGTAACCTGAATTTCCAACTGATCCACTAAAGACGATTCAAAATTCAGGAGCGACCTTCCTTTTTGTATATAGTCGTTGTCGCTTCCGGTCTCCTCGTTTTTCATGTAAAATGCCTTACCAGTAAATTTTTGAAGTAGCGTTAAAGCATTCTGAATTTCGTTAATACTGTCAGGCGCAAGAAAATCATATTCAATCTTCTGAAGTTTTTCGCGCCGCTTGTCCCGCGTTGCAAATTTTCCTTCATTTCTGAGGATGGCGTACATATTGTACATCATCCAGTACGCAGGCATCACAATCAAAGTATCGGAATGTACTTCGTTACTCACCAGCGAAAAGGGCATCGGGATGTCAAGTTCATAAGGGAAATCGCCTTTTGCAATCATTGTGTAAGATGCGAATCTTGAATTGTGCTTCAGGCTTACGCACAGTCCCGGCCAAAAGCCGCGTCCTGCCTGTATTTCACCGTCGGCACCTCGGGAATTGTGGTTGGAGCCAATGGTGGCTCCTGCGGCCATATTGCTTTGCCCCATTAACAATGCGGCGCATAAAAATGAATTGTTGTGATGTTGCTCATGAGCGGGAAAGATGAGTGAGTTTAAAACCTCGCAACAGGAAATAGTAGAGTTTTCGCCGAGGTGTGAATTGATCAATCGCGCACCATACTTAAGTTGTGAGTGAGACCCTAAAATGAATCTTACCGCTTTTACTCCGTAAAAAGATCGGCTGCCAAAACCCATAATACCGTTCACCATTTCGCAGCCTTCACCAATTTGCGACTTTGCATCTGCCGATGAATTGATCGTGAGATTCTTTAGCTTATTTGCGCCTTTTAAATAGGCATCGCTGCCAATTTTTACATCTTTAATAATGTGGCAGTTTTTTATAACAGTTCTTGCTCCAACCGTTCCATAGTAGCCTCGAAGCGAATCGAATTTTTTCTCGGTGAATTTTTGAAAAGCATTCATCAGATCGTTATTGCCACGGTATTTACTCCAAAGCCAGGCATCGCTCGTAAGCATTCCATCAAACGGTAGTACTTTACGTCCGGCATTTTCGTTGCGAAGTTCTATCCAGATTCTTACGTCTTCTTTTTCTCCATCCTTAATAATGCCGTTCCCAAATTTACTGTGCGAGGTAACCGACATTTCGTTAACGTTTGCGATCATCACTTCATCTTCCAAAATATAGTGGCTTAAAAACCGGCAGTTCTGAATGGAAACATTGTTGCCGAGATCGCAGCTCACGATAAGGCTGCGGTACAACCCAACAGGAACGCGGAGTTCGGAGAATTCCATGTAACAGGGTTCGAGTTTTCCAATTCTCACAAGACCAAAAAATGTGCATTCTTCAATCAGGTTGATGTCAATGCCGTTGCGCACAAAAACATTATCCCAGTTATTACTGCGATTGCCATTTGATACAAGAATAGTCAGTTCCTGGCGGGTCAGGGGCCGGTAATCCGTTGCAGGGTTTTGCTGAAAGCGCAAATAATATTCATCTTTTCCTTTGGGTAAATATTGTTCGGGAATAAAATTGTATCCCAGTTTTTCAATAGGGAATTTTTTTATATTGTTCATGAATTTTTGTTTTAGGTACACGGTGCCAACTCAGGTACGCCATGTCAATACTATTCCACTGTCACACTTTTTGCAAGATTCCGCGGCTTGTCCACATCCAGGTTTTTTGCCACGCCTATATAGTAAGATAGTAGCTGTAAAGGGATTACTGTAAGCATGGGCGCAACAATCTCATCCGCTTCAGGAACCATCATTACGCCATCGCTTAGCAATTCAATGGCTTTGTCGCCCTCGGTTATTACAGAAATTACCATGCCTTTACGCGCTTTAATCTCTGATATATTGCTAACAATTTTTTCATGATATGCATCTTTCGTTGCAATAAATACAACCGGAAGATCTTCGTCAACCAACGCGATAGGGCCGTGCTTCATTTCTGCCGCGGGGTAACCTTCGGCATGGATGTAGGAAATTTCTTTCAGCTTTAACGCACCTTCCAGGGCGATGGCGAAATTATACCCACGGCCGAGGTATAAGAAGTCCCTTGCATCTTTGTATTTTTCGGCGATCTGTTTAATGTGTTCGTGATGATTTAATATCCACGCTGCTTTTTCAGGAATAAGTTCCAACTCATATAAGAGCCTTTGGTATCGCTCATTGGAAATGGATCCTTTCATATAAGCGGCTTTTAAGGCGATCATGGTGAGCACTACCAGTTGGGCTGTAAACGTTTTTGTAGAAGCTACGCCAATTTCGTGGCCGGCATGTGTGTAAGCGCCCGCGTGGGAAATGCGTGCGATGGATGAGCCAACAACGTTTACAACGCCTAAAATAATGGCGCCTTTTTCTTTGGCATTTTCGATAGCCACAATCGTGTCGGCTGTTTCACCGCTTTGGCTAACAGCGATAATCACATCACCTTTATTGATCACAGGATTGCGGTACCTGAACTCGGAGGCATATTCAACTTCTACATTGATGCGACAAAGCTCCTCAAAAATATATTCGGCTACCAAACCCGCATGCCAACTGGTGCCGCATGCAATAATAACAATTCGGTTTGCGTTAATCAATTGCTCCGCATATTGCTGAATGCCCGACATTGTGATCGCCCCGGCTTTTGCATCGAGCCGGCCCCGCATACTATCAAAAATTGTTTGAGGTTGTTCAAAAATCTCTTTAAGCATGAAATGCTCGTATCCTCCCTTTTCAATTGCTTCTAATTCAAAATCCAGTTTTTGAACGTATGGGGTAATGGTTTCGTTACCGAGATTTTTTAAAATCAGTTCACCCGGTTTTACAATTGCTAATTCGTAGTCATTTACGTAAACTACTTCCTTGGTGTATTCCAGCATTGGCGATGCGTCAGAGCCGAGGAAGTGTTCGTTCTTTCCAACCCCTATCACCAACGGACTTCCTTTGCGCGCCGCGATGATAGTGTTTGAATTTTCGTCATCAATCAATAATATTACATAAGCCCCGGTTACACGTTTTAATGCAATCCTCAATGCCTCTTCCAAAGAACACTCATTATGAGATTTAATTTCTTCAATAAAGTTCAGCAACACCTCAGTATCAGTATCGCTTTTAAAAGTGTAGCCTTTGGCATGCAGCTCACTTTTCAACTGGGCGTAGTTTTCAATTATGCCGTTATGGATCATTGCAATTTTACCACTGGCCGAAAGGTGGGGGTGTGAGTTCCGGTCACTGGGTTCGCCGTGGGTAGCCCATCTTGTATGGCCAATGCCGGTTGTTCCTTCAACGTTTTGTGTACCAATGGCGTCTTCAAGGTCGGCAATCTTGCCTTGTTTTTTGTAAAGTTTTATTTTGCCGTTTTCCTGTAAAGCTACGCCGGCACTGTCGTAGCCACGATATTCTAATCTTTTAAGTCCTTTGATAATAATTGGGTGAGCTTGTCTGTCACCTGTGTATCCGACTATTCCACACATATAGGTTGGTTAAATATTTTACAGGTAAAAATAAATCTTTTTGACTGTTGTGCAACCGTTTGCGCAGTTTGCGCCGAATAATGCGGGATTGTGCGGGCGAAATTTAACGATGCCTTTTGTGATTTTAAGTGGGGTTTAATCGGAAATACATAATTACAGGCGCTATAGGATTGAAGCGATAAACCCAATCTTTCCACTCTTATCTGCCCTGCAAGAATAGTAACCTTCATGAGGGAGGAGGGTTCAACAAAAAATTACAACAACGAACCGCTAAGCAAAGCGTAAGCCACTGAAAAATAAATTACAATTCCCGTAACATCAACGAGCGTAGCTACGAAAGGAGCCGAACTTACGGCAGGGTCAGCGCCAAGGCGCTTTAGCAGGATGGGTAACATGCTGCCTGTAATTGTTCCCCAAAGTACAATACCCAATAGCGTGAAGCCAATTGTGAAACCAAGCGGAATCCAGTGTTCACCGTACAAATGTGGGAACAAACCGTGATAAACATATATTCGAAGAAAGCCGATAATTCCTAAAACAGAACCCAGTAAAAAACCGGATACAATTTCGCGCCGTAGAACACGCCACCAATCCTTAACGGTCAATTCTCCAACTGCCATTGCCTGAATAACGAGCGTGGAAGCCTGTGAGCCGCTGTTTCCTCCGCTGCTGATAATTAGCGGAATGAATAACGCTAACACAACCGCGCGGGCTATTTCATCTTCAAAGTAGGCCATTGCAGAGGCTGTGAGCATCTCGCCTAAGAATAGTATTACCAGCCAGGGTACCCGTTTTTTAAAAAGTCGGAATAAAGAAATGTCAAGATAGGGTTCTTCAAATGCCTGTGTGCCACCCATCTTTTGCATATCTTCGCTGAACTCTTCACTAGCTACCCACAGCACGTCATCAATAGTTACAATTCCTAACAATTTATTACTGTTGCTCACAACCGGCAACGCAACCCGGTTATTCATTTTAAACACTTCGCTTGCCGTTTCCTGATCCTCGTGAGCGCTAAGAGAAATAACTCTTTCGTCCATCAGATCAGAAACTTTGGTTTCGGAATCATTCAGTAGAAACTCGCCAATACGTATGTCATCAAGCAAATTTCCTTTTTCGTCAATCACATAAATTACATTGATTGCCTCGCTGTTTTTGCCGTATTTTTTAATCGTTTGAAAAACCTCTTCAATTGTGTTGTATGCATACACGTAAACATAATCGGGGTTCATCAAGCGCCCGATGCTGTTTTCAGGATAACCCAAAAGCGTAAGCGTGATGCGGCGTTCGTCAGGATCAAGGAGTTTAATGAGTTCGCGTACCGCATCGCTGGGGAGTTCCTCAAAAAAGTCAGTACGATCATCTGCAGGCATTTCGTTAAGCAACGAAGCCGTTACGCTCGGAGGCAACGCATGGATTATATCTTTTTGATTAGCCGCCTCAAGTAGTTTGAAAACATTTACGGCACGGTGGGTAGACATGTTGGCAATAATGCGACTTTCCTGTTCGGGAAATTCATAAACCAAGTCCACCACATCAGCAATATTTTGGTCATCAAGGAAATCACTGATCTCCCTGTTCTTGCCGCTGGCCAACAATTCCTCAAATTGTTCTTTAAGGCTTATTTCTTCTACCTCTTCGGTCATGTTTCAAAAGTAAGGTTTTCAGTAATTACTCTAAGCCCTGAGTAAAGCGATTTTTATTATTTATTGGATTATTAATATTGTCGGAAGCATCTTTTCGTTCATCATCTAACCGATTGAATCATACAAATCCACATTCAATTATTTTTGCAGCATGATAGCCGGTTGTTTATTTATTGCGTAAACTGACAAAAAAGGAAGGGGAGTGTTTACTTCTGCAGATATCACGAAGAACTCGATTGTTGAAATCGCACCCGTTTTAGTCATGGGCGCAGACGAAAGAAAACTACTTGACCAAACTTTGTTACACGACTATATTTTTGAATGGGGTGACGATAAACAACAATGCTGTGTGGCGTTGGGATGGGTATCGGTTTACAATCATTCCTATAAAAGCAATTGCGAGTATGATATGGATTATGATGAGAAAACCATTACTATTAAAACCATACGAAAGATTAAAGCAGGGGAGGAGCTCACCATTAATTACAACGGCACCTGGAATAATGAGAATAAAGTTTGGTTTGAGGCTGAAGCAGAGCAATAGAATTGAAATTGTCGGCTACTGTACAAAATACACCTTTACTGTTTGATAGAGCAACTGGTTTTGTTTAATGGCCGACGACTGTCCCGATTTTTCTGAAAAGCCTTTCAGCCCAAAAAGCCCCGCTGCATTGCCTTTGTTGATGGCTATTTCCAAATAATCGGCGCTGTTAAAGTACGCAAGTTTTTCGCCTTCCTGCACATCCGCGTACGACTCACTTATTCTGTCAATGATTTCATCACGCAAAAAATGAATTTTAAAATTCCTTCCGTTGCGCTGATCTTCAAACTGTTTACGCGTGATATTTACGATCACATTTTCAAAATTGTCAATAAAAATAATCTGTCCTTCAATCAGGTTCTTGTTTTCAATCGGTTGTAGCGGGTTCTTTTCTCTGAAATTGACGTCGGGGATACCAATTTTTTCAATGGATTCTCCATCCAGTATTCTCCTAATCGTTTGCGCCATTAGGCCCGTAATATAAAGCGTGCTTTTGTCAGATTTTTTATCAATCGGGATGCCCATTACCATCTCAGGTTTTTCCTCAAAGATCATGTTGAGTAAGCCGTTGTCCGCGCACATGATGTATTGGTTTTTGTGAAAGACCAACAACAGGTTTTGGGGTTTTTGATCAAACAAATTAACCAAAATCAAATGAAACGTAAATTCAGGAAAGTTTTTAAAAGCGCCACGGCAAACATAAGATGCCTGAAATAAATTAAAAGGAGAGATGTTGTGCGAAATATCTACCAGTTGCAGGTCAGGATTCACTTGCAACAACTGAGCCTTAATGGCACCAACCAAATAGTCGGTTTGCCCAATGTCTGATGTGAGTGTAATAAAATTCATCCTGCCTTCGTGCTTTCTGATCTAAGTATCAAGTCCTGCAAATTTAAAAATCCTGTCTATTTAACCAATTGTTTATTCTTAAAATAAAACTTATGTACCAGGCTATCGGCCAATGCCGGTGCTAATTTGCTTAAAAATACGGTTTCTTTTCCCTGAAAGGTTAGTACCAGTGTTCTTTTCTTTTCTTTAATGGCCTTCACTAAGTGTGCAGCACATTTATCGGCCGACATTAACTTGCCTTCATCCATAGGGTTCTTTTCCTGGGTTTGGCCCTTGTCATCAAGCGCCCTGTCACGGATGCCCGATGTTGTAAATCCCGGGCACACCCACATTACGTGTACTTCATCATCCATCAACTCCACACGCAACGATTCCAAAAAACCCTGCAAAGCAAATTTGCTGGCCGAGTATCCCGTTCTGCCCGGCAGGCCCCTGTAGCCCGCAATTGACGAAACCCCCACCACGGTACCCTTACGCTGAATAATATGTGGAATCGCGAACCGTGTGCAATAAACTGCGCCAAAAAAATTCACGTCCATCACCTTTTTAATTACATCAACCTCAAGGTCTTTAAAAAGGCCGCGCATGCTGATCCCTGCGTTATTAATTAAAATGTCAATGCCTCCAAAAATTTGCACCGTTGATTCGATGAACCGTTTGCAATCATGCTCATTGCTTACATCCGCAACCAAAGTGTGCAGCGGAAGCGATGGATGCATAGACTGCAAATCATAAAGCCGGTCATAATTGCGGCCACAAGTTGCCACTTTGCTACCAAGCGCCAAAAGTCTTTCCACAAGCGCCTTCCCAATACCATCGGTACCGCCCGTTACTACTACAACCTTGTCTTTAAAATATTCATTCATGATTAATATTAAGCCTGACAAAATTAAACATAATGCCAATTCATTTGCTATTTTTATACGAACTGCAGAATATATGACAACTTCGTTGTGTCACTCACTTCAGCACCTGTGCAAAGGGCGTCAGGCTTGCTGCCCCGCCATCCCCTCGCAATGGCCAAGCGGGAATAACCCGCTGTTTGAAACTTACGGTACCGCCAAAATGATACTTGTGATATTGGTGGTTTTAATTACGGCAACTACAGGTTGGTCACAATCGAAAAGCCCGAGCAACAAAAATAATCTTGTCGGACACGAAGACCGTGAGGGCGCCATCATTCAGTTTCATGCACCACAAAAGGAAGTTTATTTACTTTTCTCAGCCCACGATTTTGGGGAGGGAGGCACTCATATCGCCCGCGTATTGACAAGACAGCGCGCCGGCGGCAGCTTTTTTTTCACAGGTGACTTTTTACGCAATACAAAATATAAAAAACTAATTCGGCGATTAAAGAAACACGGGCATTATATCGGTTCCCATTCTGACAAACATTTGCTTTACAATGATTGGGTCAAGCGCGATTCTCTCCTCGTTACAAAAGACGAATTTGATAACGATCTTCAAAACTCACTCAACGAACTTGATAACCATGGCATCAAAAGTGGAAAATGGTATCTGCCACCCTACGAGTGGTACAATCACTCAATTGTGCAATGGAGCAAAGAACACGGGCTAACCGTAATTAATTTTACTCCCGGTACGGTAACCAACGCAGATTATACAACTCCGGATATGAAAAATTATCGCAGCAGCGATCATCTGTTACAGAGGCTTTTTGATGTGGAGAGTACAAAAGGACTTGCAGGAAATATGATCCTGATTCATTTGGGAACCGACGCAAAACGAACTGACAAGTTTTATTTTAAACTCGATGAGATGATTAAGGTATTGAGGGGAAAAGGGTACCAAATGAAGGCTTTACCATACGAGGGAACAACAAACTAGTGGAATATCCGTTACGTTAGTCTTCGAATAAATTTACAAAAAGTTTGGTGCAGTAAATTGATAACCCTATTTTTGCACTCCTAAATTTTTGGTGGTATTTAGAGGTTCGTCCTCAATGATTCCGTAGCTCAGTTGGTAGAGCACAACACTTTTAATGTTGGGGCCCTGGGTTCGAGCCCCAGCGGGATCAC
>ERZ761602.8136-NODE-8136-length-10709-cov-10.199549_pt1 | contig 10709 bp, 11 predicted proteins | sample MGYA00512165_ERZ761602 | MGnify/ENA primary metagenome ERZ761602 (study PRJEB28899, sample SAMN02445085) | bioreactor sludge metagenome | biome: EBPR sludge; isolation source: Thorneside wastewater treatment plant | place: Australia: Brisbane, Thorneside...
CCCCCGCGCCCTCCCCCGCGCCTGCGCCCGCGCCCAGCACGTCCGCCCCCGGCGAGGCCCCGGCGGCCTCCTCCGCGGCGCCCGTCGGGGAGGCCTCCCCCGCCGCGGGCACCTGGAGCGGCAACGTCCACTCGCAGCGCGCCACCCTGGTCCTGGGCGGCCGCAGCGAGGCCTTGGAAGGCCGCCTCACCCTGAAGCACCCCACCACCGGGGTCGCCCGGACGGTCAGCGTCCGAGGCAGCCTGGACGAGGCCTCGGGCCGCCTGCTGCTCACCGAGGAGCTCGACCCCCTGGTGGACCCGACCGCCGGTCGCTACGATGCCAGCTTGAGCGCGGATGGTCGCACCATCTCGGGGAGGTACCACGCCATGAGCGGCGAGCGGACCGCGGCCATCGCCCTTCGCCGGAGCAGCGGGTGAACCTCCCTGCGCTCGCCCTGCTGCTCGGCGCCGCCAGCGCGGCCGAGCCCCAGCTCGACCTGCACCTGTGGGGGGCGCTGGGGACCCTCCCGGCGTCCGACGGGGACGGCGCCGGGCTCGGAGGCAGCGTGGCCTGGCCGCTGCACCCGCGCCTGCACCTGGGGGTCCAGCTCGAAGGAGGCCTCTCAACCACGGCGGAGCCCTGGCTGGCCGGGCGGCCCGAGCTGAGGCTGTACCTGGTCGAGCGCGGCCCCAGCGGCGGGGCGCTCAGCGCCACCCTGGGCGGCGGGGCCCGCTTCCACGGCGCGCTGCAGCCCGACCTCGCCCTGGGCAGCGCCCTGGACCTGCCCGGCTCGGGGCGGATCCTGCCCCGGGTGCAGGCGCGCTACCTGGTCGATCTCGGCGGCGACCGGCACGCGCTCATCGCCGGCGTCGGGCTTGCATGGCCTCGGCCGCGCCCTGAGATGCCGGCCGAGGCGCCCATCGACGAGCCGCCCTCCGATGGCCCGCCCGGGTCGGCGACGACCGAGCCGACGGCCCCCACCGACCGCGAACGCTGGCTCTGGATCCCCCACCCGCTCCGCCAGTGCATGATCGAGGGCCAGGTCCGGGCGGCGAGCGAGGGCGGGCTGCAAGGCAGCGCCATCCCCGCGGGGCTGGACCTGGAGGCGCTGCTGCGGCCGACCCAGGGCAGCCTGGTGGTGGCGGCGCGACCGGGCGACCGGATCCGGGTGGGAGGTGCCGAGCTGCCCTCGCGGGCCGACGGCTCGGTGGTCAGCAGCGTGGCCGCGGGTCCCGTGGACATCGAGGTGGTCGGCGCGGGCCGCCAGCGCCGCTTCGAGACGGCGGTCGCCGCCGGCCACGCCCTCTGGGTCCGCGGGGACAGCGACGATCGCCCCCATCACCTCAGCTTCGACCTGGGCTCGGCCGCGCTGGGGCCGGCGCAGCGGCAGGCCCTGGCGACGCTGGCCGCCAACGCCGGGAGCTGGAGCTTCCAGCTGCGCGGGCTGTACTCGCCCGAAGGGACCCCCGAGGCCAACCGCGCGCTCGCGCGGGCCCGGGCCGAGGCCGTGCGCGCCGAGCTGCTGCGCCTGGGGCTGAGCGAGGCGCGGCTGATCCTGCTGCCGCCGCCCGAGCAGGCCGACCCGAGCGCCTCGCCCGAGGCGCAGCGCGCCTGCGAGATCCTCCCCCTTCCTCCCGGAGGCAGCCGATGAGCGCCCTCGTCCGTGCACTTCTGGGGCTCCCGCTGCTGGGGCTCTCGCTCCAGAGTCACCCCGCCCGGGCCCAGGCGCCCGCCGAACAGCCGGACGCGGCCATGTTGATCGGGCTCTCCGGGCCGGCCTTCGTCAGCCTTTCGGGCGCCTCGCCGGTGCAGGTGGATCGCTGCACGGGGCTGCCGCTGGGGGCGACGGTCTGCACCGGGCCGGACTCCTTCGCCACGGTGCGCCTGGACCCGAGCCCCACCTCCAGCGGCGCCCACGACGTCGTGCTGATGCCGGGCACCTGCCTCGACATCGAGCAGGCCACCGCGGACCGGACCCAGCTGCGGGTCGAGCGGGGCTCCATCACGGTCGCGACCCCCCGCCCCCGGGGAGGCTCGTCGACCGCGCGCACCCTGGCCATCCGCACCCGCGACGGCCTCGCCGAGGGCAAGGACGGGGGCTTCCGCGTGGCGATCGAGGAGCGCGCGACCCGCACCGAGGCGGTCACCGGCGGGATCCGGCTGAGCGGGGACGGCGGCAGCCTGGAGCTGGCCGCGGGCAAGGGCAGCCGGGTGAGCCAGGGAGAGGCGCCGACCGCGCCCGTCGACCTGTTGCTCTCCCAGGCCCTGCTCAGCCCGGAGGCCGGGACGGCGCTGATCCGGCCGGACTTCCACTGGCAGGAGGTCCCGCACGGCACCGGCTACCGGATCGAGCTCTCCGCCGACGCGACCTTCACCGACATCGTCGAGGCCATGGACGTCGCCGAGCCGCGCTGGCTGCCGGACTTCCTCTTCGCCCCCCAGGCGATCGAGGGGCTCTGGTGGCGGGTGGCGCCCTACGACCGGCTCGGCTTCCTGGGCATCCCCAGCGAGGCGCGCCCCTTGCTGCTGCCGCCGGGGGTGCGGGGATGATCCTCCTGCTGCTCGCCACCGCCTGGGCCAGCTCCGACCCGGCCCCCACCTGGCCCGCGATCGACGCCGCCCACGCCCGCGCCGAGGTCGACAGCAGCGGCAGCTTCTGGGTGCCCTCGACCCACGCCGAGCGCGGCTACCTCGCCCGCGCCGACCTCTCCCTGGTGCGCTCGCCCCTGCGCTTCCAGGACTCCAGCGGCGAGATCGAGGCGATCATCCGCGAGGTCTGGGGCCTGGACCTGGGCGCCGCCTGGAGCCACGGCCGGCTGCGCCTCTCGGCCCAGGCTCCCCTGCTGCTGCGCACCACCAGCGACACGCTCCCCGCGGCCAGCGGCCTGGGGGACGCCCGCGTCGACGGGCGGCTGGTCCTGCTGCCCGGCAGCGAGGCGGGCCTGGGGCTGGCGCTGGCCGGCGGGCTGGGCCTCCCGCTGGGCGCGGCCGAGCAGGCCCAGGGCGCCGAGGGGATCACCGGCCTGCTGGGCCTGGTCGCCGACGGCAGCCACGGGCCCCTCTGGGTCGGGGGCAGCGCCTCCACCGCGCTCCGCCCGCGAAACGAGGGCGACGGCCTCGTCCAGGACGACCGGCTGCTGCTGCGTGGGGGGCTGGGGCTGCGGGCCTGGCAGGGCGGGCTGCTGAGCCTGGAGGCCAGCGCGCAGACCGAGCTGGCGGCACCCTGGGGCAGCCTGGGCAGCCACCCGACCGAGCTGCTCCTCAACGCCCACCATCGCCGGAGCGGGGGGACCGTGCTGCGGGCGGCGGTCGGCGCGGGGGTCTCCTCGGGCGTCGGCACGCCGGCCTGGCGGGCGGTGCTGGGCATCGGCCAGCAGGGATCCTGAACTCCAGCTCCTGAACGATCAGCCCCGCTCCAGCTCCAGGCCGCAGCGCTCGCCCTCCATCCACAGGGCGCCGGCGCCGTCCCAGGTCCAGCTCCCCTGGGCGTCGTCGCAGCCCTCCTCGGCCAGCTCGCCCGAGAGGTAGAGGCTGCAGGCGCGCAGATCGGCGCCCAGGTCCTGCCGGCCCGAGGGGGCGCTGCGCTCAAGCTCCAGCTCCCAGGCGGCCAGCATCGGCTCGCGTCCGGTGGTCGAGGCCGCCTCGCCCTCGGCCCGCAGCTCGCCGGCCAGCTCGCCCCCGCCGTCGCGCCAGAGCAGCAGCACGGCCTCGCCCTCCAAGGAGGTCTGGCGGCCGGGGCAGAGCAGCGTGCCCTCCCAGCGCCCTGCCAGGCCCTGGCAGCCGAGCATCAGGATGAGGAGCGCCATGGGGAGCCCATCACCCGGCGCGGGCGGCCCGGCAAACCGCCGCGCCGGTTATCGGGCGAACACCCGGAGGCGCCCGTGTCCGTCCACCCCACCGACTTCACGCACCTGCGCGTCCACCTGCCCGAGCTGCCCGGTCACCCCCCCGGCAGCGTGGTCGAGGTCGAGCTCGACCACGGCCGCGCCAACGAGATGGGCAGCGCCTTGCTGGACGAGTGGAAGCGCCTGACCCTCGCCCTGGAAGAGGGCCAGGCCCGCGCCCTGATCACCTGGAGCCGTCGCCGAAGCGAGAAGGGCACCCCGATCTTCATCGCGGGCGCCGATGTGACCGAGCGCGGGGGCTGGACGGCCGAGCAGGTCCGGACCCATGTGCGACACCAGCGGGCGGTGCTGACCCGGCTGCGGCGGGCGCCGGTCTTCCACATCGTCGTGGTCGACGGGGTGGCCCTGGGCTGGGGCACCGAGTTCCTGATCACCGCCGACTACCGGATCGCGGGCCCCGGCGCCTCCTTCGGCCTGCCCGAGACGGGAATCGGCATCCTGCCGGGCGCCGGCGGGACCAGCGAGCTGTGGGCGATGGTCGGCGTGCCCCAGGCGATGCGCCTGGGCATGACCGGCGAGCGGCTGGACGCGAAAGAGGCGCAGCGCATCGGCCTCGTCCAGGAGCGCTTCGACAGCCTGGAGACGGGCCTGGAGCGCGCGCGCCAGCTGGCCGCCGCCGTCGCCCGGCGCTCCCCGACCGCCATCGCCGCCTTCAAGCAGGGCGTCCTGGACAGCGTCGGCTGCGAGCCCGCCGACCGCGCCGAGATCGAGGCCCGCGCCTACGAGCGCTGCCTGGACAACGGCGACGCCGCCGTCGGGCGTGCCAACTTCCGCGAGCTCACCTCCGGCCAGCTCGTGCAGTGGCCGCCTCGCGCCCGCCAGCCTCGATGAGCCTCGCCGTGCTCGCCCTGGCCTGGGCCTGCCAGGGCCCGCCTCGGGACATGGCCGGGTGCGCCTCCCTCGGCCCGACCGAGCGCGAGGACTGCCGCCTGCGCTTCGCCCTCGAGCTGATCGACCGGCCCGAGGAGCTGCGCGCCGCCATCGCCGCCATCCCCGAGCCCGAGAGCCGCGACCTGCTGCTGCTGCGCCTCGCTGTCGCCGAGCCCACCCGGGCGGGCGCCTTCTGCGCCGACGCCGCCAGCGAGGCGGCCCGCGAGAAGTGCCGCCAGGTGCTGGGCCGCCCGCACCTCTCCACGACGCCGCAGGCCCCGCGGTGATCCTGCTGCTGCTGGCCTGCGCCGCCGACCCGGCCGGCGCCGACCCGGTCGCCGCGGCGCTGCAGCCCTGGCCCGAGGATCCCGTCGCGCTGGCCGAGGTCTGCGACGCCCAGCCCTTCGCCGAGCTGGCGATCACCTGCCGGGTGCAGGAGGCCGCGCTGCGGGCCCGCCGCGGGGAGGAGGAGCAGGCCGCCCGTGCCTGCGCGCAGATCCCCGAGGGCACCTGGCGCGAGGAGTGCCACTTCCGGCTGGGCGAGGAGCTGGCCACGACCGGGCAGGCGGTCCCGGCCGTGGCCTGGTGCGCCAAGGCGGGCTGGTTCGCGCGGCGCTGCCTGACCCACGCGGCCTGGCGCCTGCGCCCGAGCGAGCGCGCCGAGCTCCGGACAGGGCCCTCCGAGCTCCAGGCCGAGGGCGCGGAGCTCTTGCAGGCGGTGGAGGCCTCCCTGGCGGCTCATCCCGACCCGGGCGTCGCCGGCGAGGGACGCGACGCCTTCCGCGCCGCCTGGGGACGCCGGGTCTTCCTGGGCAGCGGCCGGGCCGATCCAGGCCTCGCCCGCGTCGAAGGCGAGCTCGGGCCCGCCCTGCGCACCGGCTGGGCCACCGAGGCGGTGCGGCTGCTGGGCCAGCGAGCGCTGCCCCCCGAGGCCGGCAGCCTGCTCCACCTCGCTTGGACCGAGGGCCGCATCCTGGAGGGCAGCCCCGACCCCGACCCCCCTCCCGAGCGCTACCCGCCCTTCCGACCCGGACCCGAGGACGAGGGCCTCCCTCACCTCCCCCTCTACGGCGGCGGCCTGCGGCTGGTCGGCGAGACCGTCGACGAGGACGCCGACATCGCCATCCTCCACGCCCTCTATGGCCACCCTGCCGCCGGGCCCGAGGCCTTTGCCGTCGGCCTCGACGACCCCCGGCCCCGGGTCCGCTGGACCGCCGCGAAGCTGTTCGCCCTGACCGCCGATCCCGCCGAGCGCGCCGCCCGGGCCGACACCCAGGCCGATCCCCATGCCGACCCTGTGGTCGCCCGAATCCTCTCGGAAGCTCCCCGATGATCCCCTTCCCCGACTGGCGCGCCCTCCGTCCCGAGCTGGAGCTGCTACGGCGGGGCTCCCCGACCATCCAGGCCGAAGCCCGGGCGATCCAGGGTCAGCCCGGCTGGTTCGACCTGCGCCAGCGCGGCAACGACGAGCACGGCGCGGACTGGTGCATCTTCCCGCTGTACCTCTTTGACAAGCTCAACCTGGACAACAGCGCGGCCATGCCCGGGACCTGCGACCTGCTGGCGCGCATCCCCCACCTCCGCTCGGCCGCCATCAGCCGGATCGGCCCGGGCACGGAGATCCAGCCCCACCAGGGCCCGCCGGAGATCTCCACCTTCATCCTGCGGGTGCTGATGGGCCTGGACGTGCGGGGCGAGTGTGTCATCCGCATTGGCGACGAGGAGCGCCCCCTGGTCGAGGGCGAGCTGCTGATGTTCGACGACCTGCTGTTCCACCAGAGCTTCAACCGCTCCGGGGCCCACCGCAGCGTGCTGATCATCGACATCGACCGGCCCCCTCCCCTCCCCTTGGAGCTCGTCGAGGCGCCCTGGGCCGAGCGCTCCGCAAGCTGGCCGCGCGGCTGGGAGGAGGTCGGCGCCGCTGGCCGCTATATCCCGGTCGAAGACTTCGCCCGGGGCTGGGCGCGCAGCCGGGCCTAGCAGCCAGCCGGGCCTAGACGCCAGCCATCGTGCAGATGTCGGCCATGGTCACGACGTTGTAGTTCTGGGCGCAGAACTCCACCATGTTGCCGTAGGCCTGCAGGATGCGGCTCTGCTCTTCGTCGCTGCGGCGAGAGCTGGGGTCCGTCGCCTCCAGGTCGAAGGGCGCGCTGCGGGGGTTGGTCTTCTCCTTGTCCTTCCAGAAGGTGTTGAGCCAGGGATCCGGGCCCTTCCGGGTGAAGTTGTTGTCGTGGATCAGCACCGTCACGAAGGGGGCGCGCTTGCCCTGCCAGGTGCCGACCTTCTGCTCGATGTAGTTGTGGGGCTTGCCGTCCGCGCCGGGGTAGCCGCTGCTGTAGCGGTTCCACCACAGGGTGCTGCCGGACTCGCCGCTGGCCTTCCACTGCTCGACCACGATGTCCGAGGGCCGGCTGAGCAGCCCGTTCTTGGTCTGGTAGGGGTTGCTGCCCAGGTCCTGGGCCTTGTGGTACCAGACGACCGCCTTGGCGCCGTTGTCCTTGTACCACTGGCAGGCCGCCGCCTTGATGGTGTCGTTGCTGGTGGGCACGGCGACGCAGGAGGGCGCCTTGCCGAGCAGCGACGTCACCAGGGCGAAGCCGCCGCTCTTGGACGAGTCCAGCTGCCCGGTCTCCAGGTCCAGGTACTGGGTCTCGAAGTCGTTGATCCGGCTGGTGAGCTGATCCCCGCTCAAGCCCTCCAGCTTGCCCTCGAAGCCGGTGAAGATCGCGTGGGGAGGGCGGCTGTGGTAGCAGATGCCCTGGCCCTTCAGCTTGGTGAAGATCTCCGGGTTGGACTTGTTGTAGAGCTGGGCCATCGGCCCGGTCAGGTAGAAGTCGCCCTTCACCCCGTACTTGGCGAAGGTGCTGCAGAGCTTGCCGACGGTGTCGACGCTGCTGCTGAGGTACCGGAAGTTCTGCACGTTGATCACGAAGTTGATGTAGGCCTTCGTGCCCGCCGCGCTGCCGGTACCCGGCGAGCTGGTCCGCAGCGCCGGTCCAGCCGAGGAGGAGGGCGAGAAGAGCAGGCTGACGCCTGCCGCGGCGAGGCTCCCGAGCACGCTGCGGCGGCTGGGATCACGATGGTCGGACATGGGCACCTCTTCCTGGCGACGGGTCGAGCCTACCAGACCGCGAGCGGACGCTCCAGGCAAGGAGCTATTTCTGAAGGCTTGTCTCCAATTGTCTGGGAATCGTCAGAAAAATGTGAGCAGAACCCCCCTCACCCCCTTCCGCTCGCGCATCGCCGGGTGCTATCAATGGGCCGGGAGGGAACGGCGATGCCCTGGGTGTCTCTGTTGAGTGTGGCGCTGCTCGGGTGCGAACCGGAGGTGGGAACCAACCTGGCGAGTCGCCAGGATGACTCGCGCTCTGCTCGAAGCCTCGAGCCAGCCCCGATGAACATCCTGCTGATCGTCTCCGACGACGTCGGGACCGACCAGAGCGCCTGCTACAGCTACCCGGCGGCGACCCGCGCCCCCCAGCCGAACATCGAGCGCCTCTGCAACAACGGCGTCGCCTTCGACCAGGCCTGGTCCAGCCCCTACTGCTCGCCCACGCGGGCGGGCCTCTTCACCGGCCGCTACGCCTCGCGCACCGGGGTCGGCTCTCCCCTCAACACGGGCGCCCCCGGGCCCTCGCTGGACGAGCTGGGCCTGCCGCAGATCCTGGGCGAGGCCGACCTGGGCTACGCGACCGGGGCCTTCGGCAAGTGGCACCTGGGCGACGCCGACAACGGGCTGGCCAACCACCCCAACCTGATGGGCTTCGACCAGTACGCCGGCGCGATCAACGGCCACCTCGAGGACTTCTACGAGTGGTCCCGGGTCGAGAACGGCGTCGAGGCCACCGTGACCGACTACGCCACCACCCGGACGGTCGACGACGCGCTGGACTGGATCGAAGAGCAGGAGGGCCCCTGGTTCGCCTACGTCTCCTTCCACGCCCCACACACCCCCCTGCACCTCCCTCCGGCCGACCTGCACTCCTACGACGACCTCACCGGCGAGTCCGACGACATCGACGATCGCCCCGACGAGTACTACCAGGCGATGCTCGAGTCCGTGGACACCGAGATCGGTCGGCTGCTCGCGTCGATGGACGATGTCACGCGAGCCCACACCGTGATCATCTACATGGGCGACAACGGGACCGAGGCCCGGGTCAACCAGGGCACCTACCTGCCGGGCAAGGCCAAGGGCTCCCTCTACCAGGGCGGCGTCCAGGTCCCCCTCATCATCGCTGGTCCTGGGCTGCTCACCGGGGGCAAGCGCATCCGCCACCCGGTCAACACCCTGGACCTCTTCGCCACCATCATCGAGCTGGCCGGCGGCCGGGTGAGCGCCTCCGTTCCGGCCGAGACGACCATCGACTCCATCAGCCTGCTGCCCTACCTCTACGACCCGCGGGCGAAGCGACAGCGGGCCACGGTGGTGAGCGAGGTCTTCGGGGGCCCCATCCGCGACGAGAACGCCGGGCAGACCGTCTCGGACGGTCGGTACAAGCTGGTCCGCAAGCTCACCGGGACCGAGTACTTCTACGACCTGGACGGCGACTCCTCCGAGTCCACCAACCTGCTCGTGACGGGCTTTCCGGGGACCAAGTCCGAGCTGCTCTACGACGAGTTCTCCGCGCTGCTCGACGAGCTGCCGATCGACTGAGCGACGCCGGGCGGACTCGGTTCGCGCGTCTCAGGCCGGGCCGTCCTGGGCCTCGGCCTCCAGCCGGTCCAGGTCGGCGGCGTCGACCACGCGCAAGGCGACGCCCAGCGAGAAGCCCGCTCGACACAGGGCGCCGATGTCCTTCTCGCGTCGGTGGCGGCGCTCGGCGGGGTCCTCCGGGCGGCGATGGACCGGACGGGCCGGCCCCAGGCGGCGGCGCCGGGCGAAGGTGCAGGCGCGCAGCAGCTCGGGCTCGACCAGCTCGCGGTTCAGCGGAGCGAGGGCCTCGCCCAGCAGCTCGGGGTCCAAGCCTCGCGAGCGCAGGCGGGCCGGCATCGCCCGGCCAGCGACCCCCTTACGATGGAGGGACTCGGCCAGCGCCCGGCTGAGGCGCCGATCGTCGAGCAGCCCGCAGGCCAGCAGCTCGGCCACAACGGCGTCGACCAGCCCGGCGGCCTGGCCGCGGTCCCCGCCGTGGGCGGCCAGGCAGCGGTCGACCCGACGCTGGAGCACCCGCCGCATCTGCGCCTCGGAGGGGCTGAAACGCCGCAGGTGCTCGTCCGCTCGGGCCCGCAGGGTGGCGTGGCTGAGCGGAGGAGGAGGCCGGGTTTCGGTTCGAGCGGACATGGCAGCGGATCCGAATCGCGGTCGAGGAGGGTAGGCGGAGCGTCCTATCCTTCGACACCGGCGGGGTCATGACCACCATCTTCGTGGCGGATGAACACCACAGGCTCCACTGGCACTGGCAGCAGACCGGGGCGCGCGATCTGCGGCTCTGCCACGTCGACTTCCACTGCGACATGCGGGGGCTGCTGATCGACCGGGCCCGGCAGCAGGCGACCCTGTACGACCCCGCCGAGCGGGCGGTGGTGGACCAGGGCAACTTCCTGATGCACGCCGTCCTCGACGGCACGGTGCGCGGAGTCCGCTGGGTCCACGACCCCTTCGGCGGGCGCCGCTACGACCAGGGGACCGTGCGCTACGAGTCGGACCTCCGGGTGCGCCTGCGCCGCGGGCGGGCAGCCGGGCAGGCCGACGGCTGGGTCCCCCTCGACTTCCGCGAGCTGGCCCTGGAGCGCTGGACCGGCCCCGAGGAGGGCGAACACCTGGACCTGGACTGGGACGCCCTGGCCTGCCGCTTCTACAGCCAGGCCCTCTCCGATCGGCTGAGGCGGACGGTGCTGGAGACCCCCTTCCGTCATCGCCCCGAGACCGTCTACTTCATCTACTCCTACTGCAGCTCGATCATCGACGACCGGGCCTTCGAGGCCTTCCTGGCCGCGCTCGCCGACAAG
>ERZ761602.8137-NODE-8137-length-10707-cov-6.296846_pt1 | contig 10707 bp, 9 predicted proteins | sample MGYA00512165_ERZ761602 | MGnify/ENA primary metagenome ERZ761602 (study PRJEB28899, sample SAMN02445085) | bioreactor sludge metagenome | biome: EBPR sludge; isolation source: Thorneside wastewater treatment plant | place: Australia: Brisbane, Thorneside...
CTGCAACAGACCCTGTACCCAATTTTACAAGTGCCGACACATTAACTTGTCCCGGTGCTACAGTGCGTTTTACCAACACTTCTGCACCAGCCGGTTTTACAAGTCTTTGGGATTTTGGTGATGGCAATACATCTACCACAACCTCTCCAAATCATGTGTACACCGCAACAGGACTATATACTGTCAAGCTTAATATAACCGATGCCTTTGGTTGTCCCGATTCACTAATCCGAAATTTATATATCCGTGTAGATACACCAGGGGCTGATTTTTCACCCAGTGATTCGTTGAGTTCCTGTACTCCATTCCGGGTTCAGTTTACGAATACCTCAACTTTCTACAATTCTGTAGTTTGGGATTTTGGACCAGGACAGGGAACATCAACACTTAATAATCCTGTACATTTTTACACACTTCCGGGAGTATATCCGGTGAAGTTAGTGGTAACAAGCCCGGGCGGGTGCAGAGATTCCATTACTAAAAATATAACCGTTTCTGATACTGCCGGCACAAGGCTGGATTATATACCAATTAGTGGTTGTAGTCCTTTGCAGGCCAGCTTTAATGTAATAACTCCTGGCACAATATCTTCTTATTTCTGGGACTTTGGTGATGGAAATACCACTATTACTTCTACACCTTCTATTACGCACATATATACTAACTATGGTTCCTTCATTCCAAGAGTAATATTGGAAGACCCTTCCGGTTGCCTGATACCGCTGCAAGGACTTGATACTTTTAATATCATTGGCGCAAAAGCAAGATTTGGTCTTGACGACTCAGTATTTTGCGACAGGGCAACTGTGAATTTTTCTGATTCCACAACTTCGAATGATCCCATTACAAGTTACAACTGGTCTTTTGGAGATGGCAATACTTCTACTTTGCAAAACCCGACTCATAATTATTCGGCACCGGGATTGTATACAGTTCAATTAATTGTACAGACGCAAAATGGCTGTTCGGATACATTTACCCGGGCAAATATTATCAAAGTAGTACAGCGGCCACTAATAGATATTGCAGGTGATTCAGTTGTCTGTATCAACTCATCTCTATTACATTCCGGAGTATTCCTGCAGCCTGACACCTCCATTGTCACCTGGCAATGGAATTTTCCTAATGGAAATACTTCCACACAACAAAATCCACCGGCGCAGACTTACTCTACAGCAGGCACATTTTCTATCACCACCATTGCTACAAACAGCACCGGATGTAAGGATACTACGTTGCAAACTGTGATCGTAAATCCTTTACCAACTGTTACAATGCCACCAACATTGACAGTGCAAAATGGTTTTCCACTAACGATACCTGCTACATATACACCCAACACTATTAGTTGGATTTGGTCACCGGCTACAGGTTTGAGCTGTACTAATTGTCCCACACCTGATGCAGGACCTAAATTTGACACTTTTTACCAGGTATACTTTACGGATAATAATGGCTGCAGTAATACAGGCTCTATAATGGTTTATGTGATCTGTAAGAATGCCAACTTGTTTATTCCAAATACTTTCTCCCCGAACGGAGACGGCAGTAACGATGTGTTCTATCCACGGGGAAGGGGACTTGAAAGAGTGAAGCTTCTACGCATCTTCAACAGATGGGGTGAAGTAGTATTTGAAAAAAGAGACTTCCCGGTAAATGATGCGTCATCCGGGTGGAACGGAAGCTTTAAGGGAAAAACTCCGCAACCAGATGTTTATGTTTACCAGGCTGAAGTTTTTTGTGAAAACGGAGATATAATTAAACTTAATGGCAATATAGCCCTTGTACTCTGATATGAAAATGAAAAAGCCGATATTGATAATGTGTGTTGCTTTCCTGACTGCGTTTAATAAAAACAGCGCATCTGCACAGGATATTCATTTCTCTCAATTCTTTGAAGCGCCACTTTTGCGTAATCCTTCATTGGCCGGCATCTTCACAGGCGACATACGGGTACAGGCAGTTTACAGGGATCAGTGGAATAGTGTGACCAATGCATATCGTACGGGTTCGTTTAATGCAGAACAAAAAATGCCAATTGGCAAAGGAGACGATTTTGTAACTGTCGGTATACAGGTTTTATTTGATAAAGCAGGAACCATCGGATGGACATCAACCCATGTATTGCCTGCATTGAACTATCACAAATCGTTAAGCAGTGACCGTAACAGGTATTTGTCATTAGGATTCATGGGCGGCTGGGTGCAGCGGAGATTTGACCCATCCAAAGCCACTACGAATAGTCAATATGATAATGGTGGACTGGGAGAGAATTTTGCCAACACACAATACAACTATATTGACGGAAGTGTGGGAATGAGTTATAACTCAAACCTGGGAAATAATTCCGATAACAACTATTTCTTTGGCGCAGCATACCATCATTTCAACCGGCCGAAACAGACTTTTTTTTACCGAAATGCAGGTGTGGAATTACATCCTAAATGGGTTTTCTCCGGCGGATTGAAATTAGGTGTTACCGACTATGCTTATATGACCATTCAGGGAGATCATAGCCGACAGGGAGGGTTCACAGAAACAGTTGCCGGTGCTATGTATGGCCTTAAAATAGGCGGTAATCCTGACGACCCGCTGTACACCATTCATGCAGGAGGTTTCCTACGCTGGAATGATGCGATCATACCCGTTGTTAAGCTGGATTATAAGCCCTTCTCTATTGCATTCAGCTACGATGCGAATATTTCGAAACTAAAACCTTCCAGCTATGGCCGGGGTGGTTTTGAGATCTCCATTTCTTACACAGGCTTCCGCAAATCAGTCGGCGATTATATTCTTTGCCCAAAATTTTAGAACAGTACAAAATTTTTTAAGCCGGTTCTTTTGTCTCAAACAGCCCTTTCCAAACAAAAGCTGCTATAATTGCGCCAGTAATTGGTGCAGCAAAAAATAACCACAATTGTGTCAGCGCCTTTCCCTGGGCAAATATGGCTGGTCCAAAGCTTCTCGCCGGGTTAACAGATGTACCTGTAATAGGTATGGCAACCAGATGAATCAATACCAATGTAAGTCCAATTGCCAGTCCTGCCATTGTACTATTACCCCATTTCGATGTTGTTCCGAAAATGACAAAAAGAAACAGGAAAGTCAATACTGCTTCTGCGATGAAAGCCGAGGTTGTATTATACCCTCCCAGGTATCCTTCACCCCAGCCGTTGGCACCTAATGCCCATTCACCCATTTCAAAACCTGGCAATCCCTTTTGTATAAAATATAATACACCTGCAGCGAGAGTGGCCCCGATTAACTGGCCAATAATATAACTAACTGCATTACCCATTTTGATCTTGCCGGCTACAAGCATTGCTATGGTTATAGCAGGGTTGATATGACAACCTGTAATTCCCCCTATCGTATAGGCCATCGCCACAACAGCTAATCCAAACGCAAAAGAAATACCCAATAATCCTATACCGGAAGGACCACCTGCTGCAACACCTGATACAACAGCTGCTCCGCAACCAAAAAGCACTAATGAGAAAGTGCCGATCATTTCAGCTAATAATTTTTTCATAAAAAGTGATTTAAGTGAAGAATTAAACAACCTAATCAACTTTTCAAAGGGATGATTGTATCACTGAAGGCAAGTCGAATATACTTAAATAAATTCGCCATTTTAATAACTAAAACAGGATAACAAATGAAAATTGAGATCGGACAAACAGCCCCCAATTTTACCTTACATGACAGCGACAAGAATAAAGTGACCCTATCGGAACTAAGGGGACAAAATGTGTTACTGCTTTTTTTCCCACAGGCATTTACGGGTGTATGTACCAAAGAACTCTGTGGAGTGAGAGATAACATTGCCTTGTACAATAATGCCAATGCTAGAGTTCTGGGCATTTCTGTTGATTCAGTCTTTACACTCAACAAATTCAAAGAAGAACAACACTACAATTTTTCCCTGCTTAGTGACTTCAATAAAGAAGTTTCAGCATTATATAACAGCATTTACCACGACTGGATTCTTGATATGAAGGGAGTATCCAAACGTTCAGCTTTTGTTATAGATAAAGAAGGAACCATACGATATGCGGAAGTATTAGAAAATGCCGGAGAAGTCCCCAACTTTGAAAAAATTCAGGAAGTGCTGGCCAGGCTCAACTAAATTATTCGTTAAAAGTTTTGTCAAACAGATTGTAAATCTATGATTTACAATCTGTTTTAATTTATCGTAGTTTTACGTTGCTCATTTAAAATTTTCGGCTTACTTTTCGAATAATAAAAGTAAATTTGTTTCGTTGAGACGAATTCTACCTATACTGTCCTTTATTCTGTTGATTGCCATTACCTCAAAAGGCCAATCATCCAGACCTATCCCTTCTGATGCAGGGGATAAGATTGTGCGGTTATATCCCAACCCGGCTACATCTTATGTAACATTTGACTTACCTAAAGGGTATGAAAAATCATACTCGATTCAGGTATTCAGCTTTTTAGGTAAGAAAATGTTTGAAAGTCCCACAGCCACGCAAAAAACTACTGTTGATCTGAGTGATTACAATCGAGGACTTTATATCTATCACTTAGTAGAAACTGCGACTGGTAAAATTGTCGAATCCGGCAAATTCCAGGTTTCCCGTTAAACAGATAATTCTGTCTTTTATTACTGAACCTGTACAATCAGGAACTTAAGGTATTGTGTATTATCCATTCCCCGGATAATTGGATGATCTCCTGCCTGTGTTTGAAAAGTAACCTGTCTTAATTTTCTTCTGGCATCTTTTGCTGCCATATCAATGATTTGAAGAAAAAGTTCTGCATTTACAAGATTGGTACAAGATGATGTTACCAGGAACCCGCCTGGTTTTACAAGCTTCATTCCACGAAGATTTATCTCTTTATAACCAGTTATTGCTTTCTGTATGGTTTCCCTGCTTTTTGTAAAGGCAGGCGGATCAAGCATGACAACATCATATTGTTTTCCTTCTTTTCCCCATTGCTTTAAAACATCAAAAGCATTGGCAGTTTCAAACCGGCAATGATTTTGTACATCATTCAGCTCAGCATTTTTATTGGCTTGTGCTACAGCATTAGCTGAAATATCAAGTCCCAGTACAGACTTAGCTCCATAATGTGCAGCATGAATTTCAAATGTACCTGTATACGTAAATGCCCCCAGAACATCTGCCCCTTTTACAATATGCTGAATAGCCCTTCGGTTGTCCTGCTGATCTAAAAAGTATCCGGTCTTTTGCCCGTTTTCAATATCTACATGAAAACGCAAGCCATTTTCATTAATGATAATGTTGGTGTCAAAAGGGACTGACAAAAAACCCTTTTGCTGGGGCAACCCTTCTAATTCCCTCACCGGTACATCATTTCTTTCATAAATACCTTTCGGAGAAAATATTTCATTGATAGCATTTACAATAGCAGGCTTCCATACATCCATTCCCAGCGCTAAGGTCTGAATTACAAAATAGTCATTGAATTTGTCAATGATCAGTTGAGGCAAAGAATCTGCTTCTCCAAATACAAGACGGCAATTTTCAGTATAGCCTAACTGCTGCCGGTATTGCCAGCATTGCCTGATCTGGTTCAGAAACCAGTTGTCATTTATCTCTTCGCCTTTATTCCTGGTAAGCAGGCGAACCAGTATTTGCGATTTTGGGTTGATATACCCCTTTCCAACAAACTTTTGATCATGAGTAAAAACCTCTGCTACCTCTCCACCCTCTGCTGCACCCTCTGTTTTTTCCACTTCATTATTGAAAATCCAGGGGTGACCATTGGCTATCCGGGGGGTTATCTTTCGTTTCAGGAAAATTCTTGTCATAAAGGGCTGCAAGGTACTATAATAAAACAAGGTCAGTGCCAGCAATCAACATCTTCTGCCATACATTCAAGGAAATGCAGCAAGGACGGTCATTTTGTCCAGAAAACCGCTGTTGGCAATATTCTTGACGACCTTACCTTTGCAATCAATTTTGAAAAAAATGGCAGAAAAGGAAACGATGAATGCAGAAAACGGAAGTGCTGAAAATCAAAGCACTATTGACATCAATACGGACGAAAGCCTAAGCGGTACTACCCACCTCAATGAACCAGTAGCCGAAGAGTCAGAACTGGAAAAATTAAAAGCAGAGTTGGAGGAATCTAAGGACAAATACCTGCGAATGGTTGCTGAGTTTGATAATTTTAAACGTCGTAATGCCAAGGAACGAATTGAGCTTATTCAGACAGCAGGTAAAGAGGTGATTTCTGAACTGCTTGAAGTCCTGGACGATTGCGACAGGGCTCAAAAACAGCTGGAGGCAAGTGGTGACAGTAAAGCAATAAAGGAGGGTGTAATGCTGGTATTCAATAAGCTTCGCAATACCCTTCAGGCAAGAGGTGTAAAAGCAATGGAAACTATCAACCATGAATTCAATGCCGATCTTCATGAGGCTATTACCGAAATACCTGCCCCATCCGAAGAACTAAAAGGCAAAGTGGTGGATGAAATTGTAAAAGGTTATTATCTAAATGATAAAATCATACGTCACGCCAAAGTGGTTGTAGGAAAATAGTTTTTGATAAAATAGTTAATAAAAAGAGGATGTCTAAAAGGGATTTTTACGAAATACTAGGTGTAAGCAAAGGCGCTTCTGCGGATGAAATAAAGAAAGCATACCGTAAGGTAGCCATGCAATACCACCCAGACAGAAATCCCGGTGATAAAGCTGCTGAAGAAAAATTCAAGGAGGCTGCAGAGGCTTATGAGGTACTGAGTGATGCAGATAAAAAAGCCCAATACGACCGTTACGGCCATGCAGGCGTAAGTGGTAATGGCCGGGGAGGCTTTAGTGGTGGCGGTATGAATATGGAAGATATCTTCAGTCAGTTTGGAGATATTTTTGGCGATGACCTCTTTGGAAGTTTTTTCGGTGGCGGACAAAGAGGAGGCCGGGGAGGCCAGCGTAGTCGTGGTGTTAGGGGTAGCAATCTTAGGGTTAAACTAAAGCTGAATTATGAAGAGATTGCCAAAGGCGTAACCAAGAATATTAAAGTAAAAAAATACGTTGGTTGTACCACTTGTAATGGAAGCGGGGCAAAAGACAAGGGTAGTGTTCAAACCTGTGGGACCTGCGGTGGCAGTGGCCAGGTAAGAAGGGTTCAAAATACTTTTCTCGGTCAAATGCAGACGGTAACCACCTGCCCCACCTGCAATGGTGAAGGCACTACCGTTACCGCAAAATGTTCAGCATGTAAGGGTGAAGGCAGGGTTTACGGAGAAGAAACCGTAACCATTGACATACCTGCCGGTGTACAGGAAGGCATGCAAATGAACGTAAGCGGCAGGGGTAATGCAGGAGAAAGAGGAGGAATGCCCGGTGACCTGATTGTCCTCATTGAAGAAGAACTACACAAAGAATTGCACCGGGAAGGATTAAATGTAGCCTATGAACTGCATCTTTCTTTTACCGATGCTGTATTCGGCACGCAGGTAGAAGTTCCTACTATTGACGGAAGAGCAAAGATTAAAATACCAGCTGGCACTCAAAGTGGAAAAATTTTCCGGCTGAAGGGCAAAGGTTTTCCTGCCGTAAACTCTTACGAAAAAGGCGACCAGCTCATACAAGTAAGTGTATGGACACCGCAGCATTTAAGCGCTGAAGAAAAGGCATTGCTGGAGAAACTAAGCAACTCCTCTAACTTCAAACCGCAACCAGATAAGAATGATAAAAACTTTTTTGATAAGATAAAGGAGATGTTTTCTTAATCTACCATTGTGAGCCACTCCCTTTTTTCTTCTTTACCTTAGAGTACAATGTTTTTGCCTGTTGCACCAGGGTAATGAATTCTTTTTGTAACAGATCGTTTGCACCACATGAATTTTGTGCCATTGTAATGATCTCATTCCATCCTACTTCTTTTACAAAAGGTGAGTTGCGGAGAAAAGAACCAAACATTGCTACCGCTGCTGAAAAATGGTAGCTTTTATCTAATTCGGTGAAGGGTATATATGCAAAATGACTGGTATACTTAAATAAATGCTGTTTGGGACTATTGGGATATTGATATTGTAATTTTATCTCCGCTAACTTTCCAGTAGTAAAATTATCCTTAATGGCGCCTTTGTTGATCTCCGTTGGAACAATCTCAACCAGGGCCAGCATGGAATAGCCGGAACCAATCTCACCGCCTTCAATTGCAGCCAAGGAATCCCGCAAAGCCCCGACTTTATTGTCAAACCCCACCAGCCTGTATTCCTTAACATATTCCGGGTTAAAATCCATTTCCATATAAACATTATCAGCTACGGCATATAGTGTTTGAGTAAATTCCTTCAACAAAACTTTCTCAGCTTCCTTATAATTATCCAGGTAGGCAAAGTTGCCATTACCTCTTTCAGCCAGTAGTTGTATTTTAGAATCCTTGTAATTGCCCATACCCACACCCAGACAGGTAAGATAAACACCCAGGTCTTTTTGTTTTGTAATTAACTCATCAAGTTCTTCTTCTGTTTTTAAACCAACATTAAAGTCACCATCTGTAGCCAATATCACCCTATTATTTCCTTCTTTAATAAAATGATTTCTTGCTTCCCGGTAGGCAATTCGGATCCCTGATTCACCCGGGGTATTTCCACCGGGCTCCAGTTCATCAATCACTTTTAATATCTTTTCTTTTTCTCCTCCACTGGTGCAATTCAGCATTACTCCTGTTACACCACCATACACAACAATGGTGACAGAATCTTTATCTCTAAGGTTATTAACCAGCAAACGAAATGCAGATTTGAGTAATGGTAACCTGTTGGGCATATCCATTGATCCGGATACATCGATCAGAAAAACCAGGTTGCTCGGCGGCAAAGTATCCAGATTTAGTTTTTTGGATGATAGGTTTATATAATACAACTGATTATCTGTATTCCAGGGGCAGGCTGTCAAAGTAGTTTTTATATGAAAAAGATCGCCTCCCTGCGGTTCATGGTAGCTGAGATTAAAGTAATTCAGCATTTCTTCTATACGTACTGCATCCGGGGGAACCAGGGAATTTAAAGTAATAAACCGCCGGATATTGCTGTAAGAAGCCCTGTCAACATTTAGCGCCAAACCGGTGCTTGGAAAAAGTTTTGCGGCAATAAAATTATTTTCCAGGAGACTGGCATAGGTCTCATCACCGGTAAACCAGGTTTTTTGTATTTCCTTCTCAAGGTCTTTTGTTACAGACGAAAGTTTATCCCTATGTGCATGGGTAGCACTAGCAGGCAGCAGTTTCATTTTTACCCTGAGATAATTATCTGCATTCACCAATAGCCGTTCCGTTCTATAGCCTTGCATGGAAAAACTGAATGTGTCAATTTGCTGATTAGACAGTATTCCAAATGTGCCGGCTGATCCGCTACGAAATACATAGCCGGTTTTGTGCTGAAGAATAACTACATTTTGTAAAATATTGCCAGCTTCATCAGTAACCTCGCCACGAACATAAAACTGCTGGGCGTATACGGACAAGCTCAAGAAAAGGAATATGGCTATATGACAAGCGGCCTTCAAATGGATATTTTAGCCCGATAAAATACAAAAAAAAAGCCAGAGCAGCATCGAAATTATACTAACTGATAGATCTCTTTCAGATTACGGCCCAAACCATCATAATCCAGGCCATATCCAACTACAAACTTATTAGGAATATCAAAGCCAATATAATCCAGTTTCAGGGGAAATTCAGTAGCCTCTGACTTGTGTAATAGAGTGGCAATTCTTAAGGATTTGGGCTGCTGGTGCTCCAATTTAGGTAAAAAATTGTGGAGTGTTTTGCCCGTATCGACTATGTCTTCCACGATGACGATCTCTTTATTGAAGATATCATCTTCCAACCCGATAGAAGTAACCACATTGCCGGAAGACTTTAACCCTTTGTAGGAAGCCAGTTTAATAAAGCATAACTCTGCTTCAATTGTAAGGTGTTTGAACAGATCTGATGCAAACATGAAAGATCCGTTGAGTATAGCTATAAACATTGGACGTTTTCCCGCATAATCTGTATTGATTGCCGCAGCCAGTTCTTGTACCCTTTTTTGAATAGTATCCTCTGAAAGATATGTTTCAAATGTTTTATCATGCACCTTGATAAGTCCCATAATCTATGTTAGTTGTTAGTTTGTCGAATTCGTTTTTATTGACGGAAGCAAAGAATAGTTTTCTCTTACAGCCAGTTTAGGCATCGAAGTAGCCTTTGTTTTAAGGTTAAGCTTCTCCCCCGCTGCCGGCATCTCATTTTCTTTAAGCCAGTTCATCTCCTGCAGGCTTTCCAGCCTGATAGCATTTAACTGGGCAATATCATGAAGTGTCTCCCCGGGTTGAACAATATGAAAATCGTTTATCCCAGTTTTGCGCTTGCGCTGCAAATAGATCAATTGATCTTTTGCTGATTCTTGTGCCCTTGTAATTTCATTGAACTCAAAAATCTTTGCCAGGTCAATATCATATTGTTTTGCTATTGCCAGGAAAGGAGTTCCTTTTTTTACAAATACTACTTTGGTTTCATTGATTTTAAATTCCCCATCAGGGTACACAGGCTTTTTTGCTTGTGGCATTTCATCAACTGCTGGTTTCTCTGCGGGTAAATCATTTTTTACAATTATGTTATCCGTTGCTTGTGTATTTTTTCCAAGGGCTATCAATGTATACTCCTGTAAATTGTAATCTTCAATCAGTTTAATTAAAACCTGGGGGTATTTGGGATTAGTAG
>ERZ761602.8138-NODE-8138-length-10707-cov-5.064119_pt1 | contig 10707 bp, 8 predicted proteins | sample MGYA00512165_ERZ761602 | MGnify/ENA primary metagenome ERZ761602 (study PRJEB28899, sample SAMN02445085) | bioreactor sludge metagenome | biome: EBPR sludge; isolation source: Thorneside wastewater treatment plant | place: Australia: Brisbane, Thorneside...
GGCGGGTTGGGCATAGGCCGGCAGGGTGGGGGCGGCGCCGCAGTCGCCCAGGCAGTGGGCGCCCTGCGGGCTGCTGCCGGTGGGGTAGGGGGTGGTCTGGCCGGTGGTGAAGCCGGCCGGCGGGTTGGGGCGGCGCTCGGTGTAGGCGGCTTCCATCCATTCGGCGTCGGTGGGCAGGCGTTTGCCGGCCCACTGGCAGTAGGCGCGCGCTTCGTGGAAGTTGATGTGCACGGCGGGCTCGCGCGGGTCGGCGGGCAGGCCGTAGGGGCTGCGCCAGGTCCAGCCGGGGCGCTGCACCCAGCCGCCCTCGTAGGTGCTGCCGCCGCCGGCTTTTTCGGCGGCGGTGACGGTGCCGGTGGCGTGCACGTAGCGTGCAAACTGGCCGATGCTGACCTCGGTGCGGTCCATGGCAAAGCCGCGGATGGGCTGCATGTCGTCGGCCCACGCGGTGGGGCTCAGGGCGGCGGCCAGGCAGACGGCGAGGGTTGACGCGGTGCGGGACATGGTCGGGTGCGGTGTGTCGCGGGGGGGGGGCGGATGGGGGTGGCGAATCGGGTTCCGATCGGGGCGTTGACCCGTTTACGGCTCCCGCGGCGGCGCCACGTCGTGCCCTTGGATGCGGGCCCACAGCCAGGGCAGCGCCTGCGCCACGTCGCCGCGGCTGCCGACGGGTTCGGGCGGAATGGTGATCCAGCGCTCGCCCTCGCGGCGCGCCAGCGCGAACTGGAACACGTAAAACGGCTCCTGCCCCATGCGCAGGTCGGCCAGGATGGCGCGGCCGTTTTCCTCGCGCAGGCCGAAGAAGCCATGGGTGAACCCCACCATGCGCAGCAGGCCGGGGTTGTCGCCCAGTGCGGGCAGCAGGGCGGTCTGGGACGGGAAGGTGTCGAAACGGATCGGGCGGTCGCCGTCCAGCAAGGAATAGAAGCCTTCGCGGTAGCCGCCGGGCTGCATCACCAGCACGCGCCAGGCCACGGTGTTCAGCGGGGTGGGGGTGACCAGGATGGCGGCACTGGCTTCGCCTTCGCGCGCCAGCTGGGCGCGCACACGCTGCTCCACCTGCGCCTGCGCCAGCACACTCCAGGCCAGGTACAGCGTGGACAGGGCCAGACCCGCGGCATTGGCCCGCAGTCCGGCGAATCGCCGACGCCCCAAGGCCACCCCCAGGCCGATCAGCAAGGGCAGGGTGTAGAGCGGGTCGATGATGAACATGCTGCCCACACCAAAGGGGTAATTGCTGAAAGGCTGCAGCAACTGGGTGCCGTAGATGGTGAGCGTGTCGAGCAGGGGGTGGGTGAACAGCGCCAGCCACATCGCCAGGCACCAGCGGCGCAGCAGGTCGCCTTCGCGGTGCATTCGGCTGGCGATGGTGCCCAATACCGGGGCCACCAGTGTGACTATGAGGAGGCCGTGGCTCAGGCCGCGGTGCTCGGTCATGTTGCGGACGGCGTCGCCCAGGTCGATCAGCGCGTCCAGATCGGGCAGGGTGCCGGCAAGGCCACCCCATAGCGCGGCCTTCCACACCGCTGTGCGCCGCCCCATGACCGCCACCGAACAGGCGGCGCCCAGGGCGAGTTGGGAGAGCGAATCCATAAGCCGGCGATGCTAGCGCGGGTCAATGATGCCTGTTGCGTGTCAGCTCGTAGACCGCACCGAACGGGTGGGTACGTCCCCGGGATTGCCGGTGACGGGCAGGTGCCTATAGTGGCCGCCCTGCCATCGCCCCGATGGTGCCCACGGGCCGCGCCAGCGGGTCGAACAGCACGCCCGGATTCAGTACAGCCCGCGGATCGACCTCGTGCTTGGCTGCGGCGAGGATGCGGCGGAACAGCGGGTCGGCCTCGCGCTCGTAGCCGCTGCGATGGTCGCGCCCCACGGCGTGGTGGTGGGTGATGGTGCCGCCGTGCGCGACGACGGCCTCATTGGCCGCGGCCTTGATGTCGCGCCAGGCCGCCAGGGCGCTGGCCACGCTGCCGTCGGCCGCGCCGTTGACGGCCAGGGTGAAGTAGGGCGCCGGGCCGTCGGGGTAGACGTGGGTGAAGCGGCAGGACAGCAGCGCATCGTGGCCGGTGGCGCGCTCGATGGCGGCGCTGACGTCCGCCTTGACGGCGGTGTAGAAGGCGTCGAAGCGGTCCCAGGTGATGGCGGTCTCGAAGGTGTCCATGATCACGCCCAGGCCCACCGCGGGGTCGCGCCAGTAGGGCATGCGAAGGAAGGCGTCGCGCCAGGCGCCGGCCGCGCCGGTGCGGTGCGAGTCGCCGCCATCGGGCGCCATCGAGCGCGCCACCGCCTCGGCGTCGAACTGGCCGCCATGCTCGCGCACCAGCTCCAGTGCGCGCGCCATCCAGGGCTGCAGCGGGTGGTCGGCCGACTCGAAGCCGAGCACGAGGATCGCGTGGCTGCCGTCGCCGACGCCGGAGAACACCGTCTCCAGCGGGTCCAGCAGGCGGCAGTTGGCCGGGTTCAGGCCCGACTGCGAAAGCGCGCGCACGCAGGCCACGCCCTTGGTGTAGTCGTCGAAACGAACCGAGGCTGACGCGCGAAAGCGCGGCGCATCCTGCAGCCGCACCCAGGCCTCGGTGATCACGCCCAGCGTGCCCTCAGAGCCCAGCACCAGCCGGTCGGGTGCGGGGCCGGCTCCGGAGCCGGGCAAGCGGCGCGTCTGCATCACGCCGGCTGGCGTGACCATGCGGGTGTTTTCGACGAAGTCGTCGATGTGGGTGTGCTGCATCGCGTAGTGCCCGCCGGCGCGGGTGGCGATCCAGCCGCCGAGCGTGGAGAACTCGAAGCTCTGCGGAAAGTGCCGCAGCGTCAGGCCGTGCGGTTTGAGCTGGGCTTCCAGCTCGGGGCCCAGCGCCCCGGCCTGGATGCGTGCGGCGCGGCTGGTGCGGTCCACTTCCAGCACGCGGTTGAGCCGTTCCAGGTCCATCGACACGGTGCCCGCGTAGCTGGCGCCCACCGCGGGCTCGACGCCGCCGCACACGCTGCTGCCGCCGCCGTAGGGCACCACGGCCACGTTGCTGCGCGCCGCCCAGTCCAGCAGGTCGACGATGGCCTGCTCGTCGTCCGGATAGGCCACCCAGTCCGGCGGCTCGGGCACGTCGCGTTGCCACATGCGCGCCAGGTCGGCGTAGCTCTTGCCGTAGCTGTGGTTGAGCCGGTCCAGCGGCAGGCAGGAGCACATCGCGGCCAGGCTGGGCGGCGGGGTGATGCGCGGCGCGCGCAGCGCAAAGTCCTCGACCCGGGGCGGCGCGGCCTCGCCTTGCATCGCGCCGAGCTGGTCGAGCATGAAGCGCAGGTTGGCCTGTTCACGGGCGTCGAGCACGGCGTCGGCACGGCCCCAGCCCCAGAAGCGGCGCGGCGGACGGCGGGAATGGCTTGAATCGGTCATGGCGGGCCGTGGGCTGAAAGGACGGTGGCGACGTGTGCGGCGGTATACCGCGAATTTGCGATCTGGGCAATGCGACAGGCGATGTGCTCAAAGGCGGGTCGCCTCGCCTGCGAGCAGGGCCGTGAACGTGGTGGCCAGCGGGTCGTTCTCTGGCACGAGCCCATGGCGCAGCGCAAAGTCCAGCGTCGCCAGAGCCGCGTCGGTGGTGAAACGGCCGTCGGCCGCAGCCGTCAGGGCCTCATGCACCGGCCAACACTGGTGCCAGGCCACTTCGCCGTCCTGGTTCTGTGGCGTGCGGCCTTCGGGCAGGCGCAGGTCGTACACATGCAGGTGCTCGCGCTGCAGGCCTTCGGGAATGTCGCAGTGCAGGGCCACGATGCGCCCGGGTGTGGCCTGGGCAATTTCGCCGGGGCCCAGGCCCGCTTCCTCGTACGCTTCGCGCTGCAAGGCCTCCCACGGGCTCTGGCCCAGGGGCACGCCGCCGCCGATCAGGTTGTCGAGTTTGCCGGGATCGGTGGGCTTGGTCAGGCTGCGCTTCGCAACCCACAGGTGCGTGGGGCGGCCGTCGGCACCGGCCACATAGCCGTTGCAGTGCGCGCCCAGCGTCAGTGTGCCCCAGAAGCGCGAGGCGGCGCGCTCGATGGTGGCGTGGCTGGTTTCCTGCTCGTCCCACACGCCGTAGGGCTCGTCCCGCCAGGCGACGATCAGGCCCTGGGCGCGCAGGGCCTCGTTCAGCGTGGCCCAGTGACGGTCGATGGCGGCCTGGTCGGCGCCGAAATCCAGCGTCACCGCCTCGGCCGCCACCATGACCCACTGCGGCCAGTCGGCCAGGGCCGGCAGGTGCGCCTCGGCCACGCTGCCGATGGTCACCGGGCCCGCAGCGGCCCGCAGCATCACCGCGCGGCGGGGCACCTCGGTGCGGCGCGCAGCGCGCAGGGCGGGCCAAGCCGGCGCTGGGGTGGGGTCGGGGGATGCGGTGGACATGGGGCGCAGTGTAGGGCGGCCATGGGGCGCTTGCAGCGGGCGTGGATTTGTGGAACAATGCGTTTAAACAGTTAAACCAATGAGCCCCGAAACCCTTCCTTCCCCCGCCGACACGGCCCCGGCCCCGGACGCGCCCACGCTGGACGATGTGCTGGGCAGTTTCCGGGCCTGCGCCCCGGTGTTCAACGCACTGGGCGACCGCTTTCGCCAGGACATCGTCATGCTGCTGGCGCAGGAGCAGCGCCTGAACGTGAACCAGATCGCCGAGCGCATGCCATTGTCGCGCCCGGCCATTTCGCACCACCTCAAGGTGCTGATGCAGGCCGGCCTGATCGCCCAGGACCGCGTCTCGCGTGAAAACTTCTACAGCCTGACGCTGGACACGGCCCTGGCCGACCTGCGCCGGCTGGTGGAACAGGCCGAGGTGTCCTGCACCTGAGCCGGCGTCCAGCTCATTCCCACGGCACTGCGGTGCCGAATTTTCACCCCAATCCGTCGAATCGCTTAAACCAATAGGAGCCTGAAATGACCACCACCCCAGCCACCACCCGCCCCACCGCCCTGATCACCGGCGCCTCGTCCGGCATCGGCGAAGCGCTGGCCGCCGAGTTCGCCCGCGACGGCTACGACCTGGTGCTGGCCGCCCGCCGTGTTGAGCGGATGCAGGCCCTGGCCGACCGCCTGCAACAGCGCTACCCGGTCACGGTGACCGTGATCGGCGCCGACCTGGAAGCGGCGGAGGGCGCCACCCGCCTGTTTGAGCAGGTGCAGGCGCGTGGCATCCGCCTGTCCGCACTGGTCAACAACGCCGGGTATGGCAGCTTTGGCGAATTCAAGGACGCGCCCCTGGCGCCGGCGCTGGCCATGATGCAGCTGAACATGAACACCGTGGTGGCACTGACCCGCCTGTTTCTGCCGGACCTGATCGCCAGCCGGGGCAAGGTGCTCAACGTCGCGTCCACCGCGGCGTTCCAGCCCGGTCCGTACATGGCGGTGTACTACGCCACCAAGGCGTTTGTGCTGAGTTTTTCCGAGGCCATCGCGGCCGAGCTGGCCCCGCATGGCGTGGACGTGACCGCGCTGTGTCCCGGCCCGACAGCCTCTGGCTTCCAGGACAAGGCTGCGATGGGCGAATCCGGGCTTGTCAAAGGGAAAGCGCTGCCCTCGGCTGAAAAAGTGGCGGCCAGCGGCTATCGTGCGCTGCAGCGCGGGCAGCGTGTTCATGTGCCGGGTTGCCGCAACTGGGCATTGGCAAACAGCGTGCGGGTCACGCCTCGGCGCCTGGTGACGGCCCTGGTGCAGCGCATGTCCCGCCCGGCCGGCGCCTGAATCCGTCCACGCCCACGCCACGCCTGTCCCACCTGTGGAGACCGAATCTGTGAAAACCGTTTCAGAACCCCGAATCGCCGACACCGAGGCCGATTCCGCTGCCGCGCCCCGTCGCCGGCCATCTCGCCGCCGTCTGCTGCGGGTGCTGCCGCTGCTGGTGCTGACGGCGCTGGTGGGGGGCTTGCACGCCGCCGTCTGGTGGCTGCTGGCGGGCCATGGGCCGGGCGGCGGGACGTTCGACACCGCGCTGGCGGCGGGCCTGGCCCTCAGCGCGCTGGCGATTCCCGCCGGGCTGCTGTCCACCCGCACCCGGCGCGAGGGGCTGGGCGCAGCGCTGTCCTGGGCAGGGCTGCTGGCGCTGGGGCTGTTTTCCAGCCTGTTCGTGCTGACACTGCTGCGCGCGGCGCTGCTGCCAGTGCTGGATGGGCTGGGCCTGCCGGTGCTGGGCTGGGCCGAGGCGTCGGCCTGGGCCGTCGTGGCCGCTGCCGTGCTGATGACGGTGGCGGGTTTTGTCGTGGCACGGTGGGCGCCGGCGGTGGTGGAGGTGCCGATTCCCGTGGCCGGTCTGCCGGCGGCACTGCACGGCTTTCGCATCGTCCAGATCACCGACATCCACGTCGGCCCCACGGTGCGCCGGGGCGCGCTGGAGCGCATCGTGGACCGGGTCAACGCCCTGGAGGCCGACCTGGTGGCCATCACCGGCGACGTGGTCGACGGGGACGTGGCCACGCTGCGCGAGCATGTGGCGCCACTGCAGCGGCTGCGCGCGCGCGAGGGCGTGGCCCTGGTGCTGGGCAACCACGAGCTCTACAGCGGCGCACCCGCCTGGGTGCAGGAATTCCGCCGCCTGGGGCTGCGGGTGCTGCTGAACGAGCATTTCCTGGTGGCGCGCGGCGGCGCCACGGTGGCGGTGGCGGGCGTCACCGACCACACCACCGCGCGTTTCCACCCCGACTGGGCCTGCGACCCACACGCCGCCATTCGCGGGGCCGGCGCGGCCGCCGACCTGCGCCTGCTGCTGGCGCACCAGCCCGTCACCGCCCTGGCCGCGGTCGAGGCCGGCTACCACCTGGCGCTGCACGGCCACACCCACGGCGGCCAGTGGTGGCCCTGGAACCACTTTGTGCGGCTGCAGCAGCCGGTGGTCAAGGGCCTGCACCGCTTCGGCAGCCTGTGGAGCTACACCTCGGTGGGCACCGGCTACTGGGGCCCGCCCAAGCGCCATTTCCGGCGCGAAATCACCCGGCTGACCCTGGTGCCGGCGGCAGATCGGGACATTTGCGCTTCGGATCAATCCTGAAAGCATAGCTATCGGGGACCAATTGACGATGCATATCGGCCGGTTTCTCCGAAATCTGGTGTCATCCGCCGCGGCGCGGGGTCTGGCGGAAACCCGTTATTGACTCGGGTCAACATTTGCCTGGCTTGGGCGCGGACAATGCGTTGGCCTCCACTCTGCCGTTTTCTCGATGATCCTGAGCCTTCAGCAACGCGTGCAACGGGTCGGCCTACTGATGGGGCCGGTGCTGGCGCTGGGGCTGTACCTGGTGTTGCCCGAGAGCTATGCCAACGCGCAGGGCCAGGTGGTGGCGTTTTCGCAGGCGGGCCGGGCCACGCTGGCGATGATGGCGTGGATGGCCACCTGGTGGATGACCGAGGCGGTGGACATCGAGGTCACCGCGCTGCTGCCGATCGCGGCGTTTCCGCTGGCCGGCATCATGCCGCTGGCGCGCACCACGGCGAACTACGGCGCCGATGTGATCTTTCTGTTCCTGGGCGGCTTCGTGCTGGCGCTGGCGATCCAGCGCTGGGGGCTGGACCGGCGCATCGCCTTTGCGACGCTCAAGCTGGTGGGCACGCGGCCCAAGGCGATCGTCGGCGGCACCATGGCCGCGACCGCGTTTGTGAGCATGTGGGTGTCCAACACCGCCACCGCCGCGATGATGGTGCCGATCGTGCTGTCGGTGATCGACGTGGCGCTGCGCCGGCGCACCGGCCGGGGCCTGGCCGAGCACGGTGGCATTCCGCAGGAAGACCGCGATCTGTCCAATTTCGCCTTTTCGGCGCTGCTGGGCGTGGCCTATGCGGCCTCGATCGGCGGGCTGGGCACCATCATTGGTTCGCCGCCCAACGGCATCCTGGTGCGCTTCGTCGAGCAGAGCGCCGGCATCCGCATCGGTTTCCTGGAATGGATGGCGATCGGCGTGCCGATGATGCTGGCCTTCCTGCCGCTGGCCTGGTTCCTGAACACGAGCGTGCTGTTTCCCTCGCGTATGGGCGAGATCGAGGGCGGGCGTGAGTTCGTACGCGACGAATGGGCGAAGCTCGGCGCGCTGAACGCCGGCGAGCGGGTGACGCTGGCCGTCTTTGCCGTCACGGTGGTGCTGTGGATGGGCTCGCCGCTGCTCAAAGACTGGTCGGTGGCCGGCCTGCGCCCGCTGGCCGGGCTCTCGGACGCGGGTATCGCGATCCTGGCCGCGCTGGCGCTGTTCCTGATCCCGGTGGACCGGGCCAACGGTGTGCGCGCGATGGACTGGGCCACGGCGCAGAAACTGCCCTGGGGTGTGCTGATCCTCTTCGGCGGTGGGCTCGCGCTGGCGGCCGCCACCGAGGCCAATGGCGTGCCGCAGTACATCGGCGCGCTGGCGGCCGACTTTGCCGGCTGGCCGGTGTGGGCGGTGCTGCTGGCGATCATCGCCATCATGGTGTTCATGTCGGAGCTGACCTCCAATACGGCGCAGGTGGCCACGATGCTGCCGATTCTGGCCGCGCTGGCGCCGGTGCTGGGCGTGCCGGCCGGCATGCTGCTGGTGCCGGCCACCATTGCGGCGAGCTGCGCGTTCATGATGCCGGTGGGCACGCCGCCCAACGCCATCGTCTTCGGCACCGGCCTGGTGCGCATGCCGCAGATGATCCGCGCCGGGCTGTGGCTCAACCTGACCGGCATCGTCGTGATCTTCGCGCTGACCTACCTGGTGGTGGTGCCCACGCTGGGCGCGGGGCGTTGAGCGGCTTGCCTGCTACGCTCTGGCACCGCCACCTTCCGTGATCCACAGCATGCCCACCTCAAGCGCCACCAAAACACCTGCCACCAAGACACCTGCCAGCAAAAGCCCCGCCCCCAAGGCAAAAACTGCAACCAAAGTGCCGCCGGCGCCATCGGGCGCCTCGAAAAGCGGTGCAAAAACCAGACCGGCTGCGAAGGCAGCGGCCCCGGTCGCTGCCAAGCCCGCCGTGAAGCCGGCGCCAAAACCCTCCGCGCGGGTTGCCGCCCGGCCCGCCGCGCAGGGCGCGCCCCGTGCGTCGGCTGCCAAACGGCCCGCGGCCAGGGCAACCGACGACACGGCACTGCCCTCGTTGCGCTTTCATCACTCGCACGCGTTGCGTCAGAAAACCTGGGCGCTTCTGGATGAAATTGAAGCGGCCAGCCATCCGAAAGGGCACAACGAAGCGTTTGCCGACCTGGTCGCTGAGCTGGTGCAGGCGGGCATGGACTGGTATTTCCTGCGTCCGCTGCAGCGCGCCCAGGTCGGCTTCATGGCCGAGCAGTCCGCCAAGCTGGGGCTGAGCGGCGCCGCGAAAATGATCAACTCGGCCAGCCGGGGCTTCATCCTGCGCATGGACCTGCCGCAACTGCGCGTGGTCGCGGGGTATCTGCGCGAAATTGGCTGAGCATCGGTTGTCAGCGCGGGCGGGGCGGAGGATGGGCCCGGCCGGCTTAACCCCTCGGCGACAATGCCGGGATGACCGCTGCCATCCCCGACGACTCGAAACTTGACATCGCCCTCATCGGCGCCGGCCCGGCGGGCCTGGCCGCTGCGGAGGTGTTGTCGGCCGCCGGGCGGGCCGTGCACCTGTTCGACGCCATGCCCTCGGTGGGCCGCAAGTTCCTGCTGGCCGGCAAGGGCGGGCTGAACCTGACCCATGCCGAACCGTTGGAAGCGTTTGTCACGCGTTATGGCGAGCGGCGCGCAGCCATCGAGCCACTGCTGCGCGACTTTGGCGCCGACGCGCTGCGCGCCTGGGCCGCGGGCCTGGGGGTGGACACCTTTGTCGGCAGCTCGCAACGGGTGTTTCCGACCGACATGAAAGCCGCGCCGCTGCTGCGCGCCTGGCTGCACCGCCTGCGCCATCCCGCTGCGCCGGGGGTGCCGGTGACGTTTCACATGCGCCACCGCTGGACCGGCTGGGCCGGCGATGGCGCGCTGAGCTTCGACACCCCCGCCGGCCCGTGCCGGGTGCGCGCCCGCGCGGTGCTGCTGGCGCTGGGCGGCGGCAGCTGGGCGCGGCTGGGTTCGGACGGTGCCTGGGTGCCGCTGCTGGCGGCGCGTGGGGTGCCGGTGGCGCCGCTGCGCCCGTCGAATTGCGGCTTCGACGCCGCCGGGCGGGACGGCACCGGCTGGACGGCGCTGTTTCGCGAACGCTTTGCGGGGCAACCCTTCAAATCGGTGGCGCTGCGGGTGCAGGACGAGGCCGGGCAGGTGGTGTTCCAGCGCAAAGGCGAGTTTGTCGCCACCGCCAGCGGCGTGGAGGGCAGCCTGGTGTATGCCGCCTCCGGCCTGCTGCGCGACGCCATTGCCGCGCATGGCCGCGCCACCTTTGCGCTGGACCTGCTGCCCGACCACCCGGCCGAGCGGGTGCTGGCCGAGGTGAAACACCCCCGCGGCGCGCGCAGCCTGAGCAGCCACCTGAAAAGCCGCCTGGGCCTGGACGGCATCAAGATGGCCATCCTGCACGAGCTGCTGCCCAAAGAGGCCATGGCCGATCCCGCGCGCCTGGCCGCCGCCATCAAGGCGCTGCCGGTCGGCCTGACCGCCACGCGCCCGCTGGACGAAGCCATCAGCAGCGCCGGCGGTGTGCCGTTCGAAGCGCTCCAGCCGGACCTGATGCTGCGCAACCTGCCCGGCGTGTTCTGCGCCGGCGAGATGCTGGACTGGGAAGCCCCCACCGGCGGCTACCTGCTCACGGCCTGCTACGCCAGTGGGAGAAGGGCGGGGCAGGGG
>ERZ761602.8140-NODE-8140-length-10704-cov-6.608226_pt1 | contig 10704 bp, 6 predicted proteins | sample MGYA00512165_ERZ761602 | MGnify/ENA primary metagenome ERZ761602 (study PRJEB28899, sample SAMN02445085) | bioreactor sludge metagenome | biome: EBPR sludge; isolation source: Thorneside wastewater treatment plant | place: Australia: Brisbane, Thorneside...
ACGACCTGGCGGTGGTCTCGGGCATGGCGCACCGGGTGGCGCTGATGTATGCCGGGCAGATCGTCGAGGTGGCGCCGGCAGCCGACTTCTTTGCCGCGCCGCGCCACCCCTATGCGCGGGCGCTGCTGCGCGCGCTGCCGGCGGCGGGGCGGCGCGCGCAGCCGCTCGAGGCCATCGCCGGCACCGTGCCGCCCTTGTCGCAGCGGTTCGAGGGCTGCCGCTTCGCCCCGCGCTGCACGCAGGCGATGCCGCACTGCGCCGCCACCGTGCCGGCGCTGGCGCCGGTGGCCCCGCGGCACGAGGTGCGCTGCCTGCTCTACGCCGAAGGCGCGCCGGCCGCGGTGGACGCCCGCCGGCACGCCGCGCCGCCGGCCGCGGCCGCGCCGGACGACGACGCCGCCCGGGCTGCCGCGGCGGTGCCCGAGCCGCTGCTGCAGGTGCAGGACCTGTGGGTCCGCTTTGCCATCCGCGGTGGCCTGCTGCAGCGCACCCGCGGCTGGTTCGACGCCGTCCAGGGCGTGTCCTTCGACGTGGCGCGCGGCCAGACGTTGGCCCTGGTGGGCGAGTCGGGCTGCGGCAAGACGACCACCGGCAAGGCCATCGTGCAGCTGCTGCGCCGCGTGGCCCAGGTGCGGGGCCTGGCCCTGCTGGACGGTCGCAACCTGTTCGACCTGGACGCCGCCGGGCTGCAGTCGGCGCGGGCGCAGATCCAGATCATCTTCCAGGATCCGTTCGCGTCGCTGAACCCGCGCATGCGCGTGCTCGAGGTGCTGGACGAAGGCCTGGCCGCGCTGCAGCCCGGGCTCGACGCCGGCGAGCGGCGGCGGCGCATCGGCGAGCTGGTCGACCGCGTGGGCCTGCGTCGCGACGCGCTCGACCGCTTTCCGCACGAATTTTCCGGCGGCCAGCGCCAGCGCATCGCCATTGCCCGCGCACTGGCCGTGCAGCCGCGGCTGATCGTCTGCGACGAGCCCACCTCGGCGCTGGACGTCTCGGTGCAGGCGCAGATCCTCAACCTGCTGCGCGAGCTGCAGCGCGAGCTGGGCGTGTCCTACCTCTTCATCACGCACAACATCGGCGTCGTCGAATACATCGCCGACCGCGTGGCGGTGATGCAGGCCGGCCGCATCGAGGAGCAGGGCCCCACCGACGAGGTGCTGGGCGCGCCGGCCTCGGCCTATACGCGCAGCCTGCTGCGGTCGGTGCCGCGCATCGGCTGACGGGCGCCGGCCGGCTCGCCCCCCGCGCGGAGCCATCTCCCCAGTTCGGGCATGGGTTTGAGCCGCCACTGACGCACTTGGGGTGGCAAGGGGCCCGATGGCATGTTGCCGGTCTGTTGCTGGTTGGCAACGAACGCCGACAGCCTGCCCCCGGGTATGCCCGGTGCAGCGGCCTTCAAGTGGATGATAAGTGACTTTAGAAAACCAATCTAATGCATTGTCAATAAAAGAAAAACTGCTTTCATGCTTGAGGGAGCCAGCAGGGGTCCGGCGCCGTCTCCCCCGGCCGCGGGGCCGGTGCGGCATTGGCGTTCGTTGCCGCTTGGTGACAATCCGAAGACCTGCCGCGGGCTCGGCTGGCTGGGCTGTTTCGGCCTGTCGAGCTTGCGCCGACGGTCTGGTTCACATCCCATCCCTCTGGAGCAACCGATGTTCAAGAAGACTCCCCTCACCCTCGCGGCACTGGGCGCGATCGGTGGCGCGCTTGGGTTTACCGCGCTGCCGAGCCTGGCTCAGTCCGCCGAGCGGATCGAAATCACCGGTTCGCTGATCCGCCGCATCGAAGGCGAATCGGCCCTGCCGGTCACCACCCTCAAGGCCGACGAACTGACCAAGGCCGGCGTCACGAACGCCGAGGAAGCCGTCAAGTTCATCACCCAGCAGCAAGGTGGCACGGTGACCTCCAGCTCGGTCAGCGGCACCAACGGCGCCGCGGCCTATGCCGACCTGCGCTCGCTGGGTGCACAGCGCACGCTGGTGCTGCTCAACGGCAAGCGCGTGACCGCCAACCCGTTTGCGGTGACGGCAGTCGACCTCAATACGCTGCCCCTGGCCGCGGTGGACCGCATCGAAGTGCTGTCCGACGGCGCCTCTTCGACCTACGGCACCGACGCCGTGGCCGGCGTGATCAACTTCATCACCAAGAAGGACTACAAGGGCTTTGCGGTCAGCGCCGATGCCCAGGTGACGCAGCATGGTGGCGGCGACAAGTACAACGGCTCCATTGCCGGCGGTTTCGGCGACCTGCGCAAGCAGGGCTGGAACGTCTACGGCACGCTCAACGTGCGCAAGCAGGACCCGATGCGCGGCACCGAGCGCGAGTTCATGCAGACGTCGTACATGCCCGAGAAGGGCTTCAACGGCCTGAGCCCGACGACCTTCCCGGCCAACTACAGCCAGACGGTCAGCGGCACCACGATCATCGCCAACACCAACCCGTCGCTGCCGGGTTGCCTGCCGCCGTCGTCGATCATCGCCACCGCCGTGGCGACCAACCGCTGCAACGCCGATACGCAGACCTTTACCAACGTCGTGCCCGAGCAGGAGCAGAGCTCGGCCTTCCTGCGAGGCTCGCTGGCGCTGGGTGACCACCTGCTGTCGGCCGAATATTTCAAGTCGCAGAACAAGGTCACGAGCCTGATCGCCCCCTCGCCCGAGGGCGGCCTGTCGATGGGCCCGGACAGCCCCTACTACCCGGGCAACGGCATCACGCCCATCACCAACACCGCGCTCGATCGCACACAGCCGATCTCCATCGCCTGGCGCACCACCGTGCTGGGCTCGCGCTCGGGCCGGCAGGAGAACAACACCCAGCGTGCGGTGATCTCGCTCGAAGGCGCGCTTGCAGGCTGGGACTACCAGACCTCCTTGCTGTGGTCCAACGCCAAGGTCGAGAACTTCTTCCTCAACGGCTACCCGATGACGATCCCGCTGCGCAACGGCGTGCGCGGCATCAACGGGGCCCCCTACCTGAATCCCTTCGGCGAGCAGTCGGCCGCCGGCCTGGCCTACATGCAGGCCAACCAGGTGCTGGGCAAGGTGCAGGACGGTGAGTCGACGCTGACCAGCGGCCAGCTCACCGCAAGCCGTCCGCTGTTCAAGATGGGTGGCGGCGATGCCACGCTGGCCATCGGCGCCGAAGTGCGCAAGGAGGAGATGGTCTACAACACCGACATCGCCAAGGTCAGCCAGGCCGCCAGCTCGGGCCTGGCCGGTTCGGGCGCCAAGCGCGAGGGCGACCGCGACATCTCGGCGCTGGCGCTGGAAATGAACTTCCCGGTCCTCAAGGGCCTGGAGCTCGGTGCATCGCTGCGTTACGACCACTACAGCGACTTCGGCAACACCACGAACCCGAAGCTGTCGCTGCGCTGGTCGCCGACGTCCAACCTGCTGGTGCGCGCATCGGCCAACACCGGCTTCTCGGCGCCGTCGCTTTACCAGCAGTACCTGCCGAACTCGACCACGTTCACCGGCAACCGCTACAACGACCCGGTGCTGTGCCCGGGCGGCGTGCCGACGGCGGCCGCCGTGCCGTCGCGCGACTGCGGCATCCAGTTCCAGCAGCTGCAGGGCGGCAATGCCAATCTCGACCCCGAGGAATCGCGTGCCTGGACGATCGGCTTCGTGGTGCAGCCGACGGCCAACCTGTCGATGAGCGTCGACGTCTGGAACTACTACATCAAGAACTCGGTGTCGACGATCGGCGAGCAGTCGATCTTTGCCGATCCGGCCAAGTACGCCAACCTGTTCGTTCGCTGCAGCCAGGCCTCGCCCGAGCGCCAGCTGGCCATCGGTGCCTGCCAGACGCCGGGCGGCGATCCGCTGGCCTACGTGATCAACACCTTCCTGAACCTGGGTGACACGAAGACCAACGGCGTCGACATCTCGGCCAGCTGGAACAGCGGCGCCCAGTCCTGGGGTCGTCTGAACGTGGCGTACAACGGCACCTACGTCAACAAGTACCGCTTCCAGGTCGAGCCCGGTGGCGTCTGGTACAACCCGAACGGCATCTACAGCCCGCAGTTCGACGGCCCGGTCATCCGCTACCAGCATGTGCTGAATACGACCTGGCAGGCCGGTGCGTTTTCGACGCTGCTGACCTACAAGTTCCAGCGCGGTTACCGCGACCAGAACGCGCAGGGCGCCCCGTTCACGGCCTTCAACAACAACCACGTGCAGGACTACGGCGTGTTCGACCTCAACGTCAGCTGGTCGGGCATCAAGGGCCTGACCCTGTCGGCCGGCGTGTTGAACCTGCTGGACACCGATCCGCCGTTCACCAACCAGGTCCGTCGCTTCCAGGCTCGTGGCTACGACGACCGCTTCCACAACCCGCTGGGTCGCACCTGGAAGCTGTCGGCGCGCTACAGCTTCTGAACGTCGACGACCCGCCGCGCGGCCAGTCCGCGCGGCTGGCAGGCAACGAGAACCGGCCTCTGGGCCGGTTTTCTTTTGTGTCGAACTGAAGTCCGGCCGGTGGAGATCCCTTGAATGAAGTGTTGCGTGTTGCCAACCGCATACACGCAGTCGAGTGGGGCAGGGATCATCGACATATCTCAACAAAAACATTTCAAATCAACGATAAGTCAATGTCTTAAAAGAGAAATGTCATTCGAATGGGGATCCGATCGAACTGCCGGTCGGGAGCCGCAGGGGCGCTGGCGGAGGATTCACCCGGGGTGGGTCCGGGGCCTGTCCCATGACAATCCAACGACTTGTTTCGGTCCCGTTTCGACGGCGCCACGAGCGTCAGGCGGACACCACCGAAGCCGGGAGTTGTCTTTCAACCACTGTGAGGAGTGAATCCATGTTCAAGCCGACCCTACTGAGTCGCGGCCTGATGCTGGCCTTCGGCGGCAGCATGGCCCTGGCTGCCCTGCCGGCCCTGGCGCAGGATGCCCAGCGCATCGAAATCACCGGTTCTGCCATCAAGCGCATCGATGCCGAATCGGCGCTGCCGGTTCAGGTCATCAAGCGGGAGGACATCGAGCGCAGCGGCGTGACCTCGGTCGTCGAGCTGATGCAGAACCTGGCGGCGGTGCAGGGCGGCATCGTCGAAGGTGACACCATCGGTGGCGGTGGTGGTGGCCAATCCACGGTGTCGATCCACAACCTGGGCGGAGACCGCACGCTGGTGCTGCTGAACGGCCGGCGCCTGATCGGCGAGGCCGGCGGTGCCGTCGACCTGAGCATGATTCCGCTGTCGATCATCGAGCGCGTCGAAGTGCTGACCGATGGTGCCTCGGCGCTGTACGGCTCCGACGCCGTGGCCGGCGTGGTCAACTTCATCACCAAGCGCAACTCGCGCGACGGCAACATCACGCTGTCGGCCAGCAAGCCCCAGAAGTCGGGTGGCGAGGAATACAACGCCTACGTCTCAAAGGGCTTTGGCGACCTGCAGAAGGACGGTTTCAACGCCACCTTCGGCCTCTCGGTCGACAAGCGCAAGGCGCTGCGCGCGAGCCAGCGCGACTTCTCCAAGTCCGGCGTCATCAATTTCCAGCACGAAGGTGGCACGGTCGAGTGGTTCAACGGCTCGCCCAGTGGCATCCCGGGCAACGTCAACGTCAACGGCGTGCTGCGCAGCCCCTACCTGGTCGAGAATGGCCAGTGCCCGCCGATGCACGTTCAGGACGGCCCGACCTGCTATTTCGACTATGCAAGCACGGTCGAGGCCTTCCCCGACCGCGAGCGCACCAACCTGTTCGCGTCGGTACAGAAGACCCTCGGCGCCAATCACACCCTGTCCCTGGACGTTCTGCTCGGCAAGACCATGTCCAGCGGCAAGATCGCACCAGCCCCCGGCGGCGTGCTGGTCGACCCGGCTGGCCCCTTCGGCAGCTACCTGGCCCTGGTCGGCTACACGCGCACCACGCCGGCCACGGTCAACTACCGCGCCTTCGACCTGGGCAATCGCGACTCCGAATTCGACCGCGACAACAAGGCCGTCTGGCTGAGCCTGGACGGCAGCGCTGCCGGCTGGGATTACACCGCGTCGCTCGGCTACCAGAAGGCCAAGCTCGAGGAGTCGAACAGCGGCTACCCGCTGGGCCGTGCCTTCGGTACCCTGCTGCGCAGCGGCATCTGGAATCCGTTCGTGCTGCCGGGCAACCAGTCGCAGGCGGCGCTCGATGCGGCCAAGACCATCATGGTCACGGGCGTCTACGACACCGAGACCAGCAAGATGACGACGCTGGACTTCCGCGCGTCGCGCGACCTGTTCAAGCTCGGCGGCGGCAGTGCGGCGGTGGCCGTCGGTGCCAGCTACGTCGAGGACAAGGTGGCCAGCGATCCGAGTCTGGTGGCGCAAGGCAAGGGCGGCCCCAACGGCGACGACTCGCGCTTCGGCGATGCCCAGGCCGCAGTGCCCTACTCGGCCACGCGAAAGGCCATGGGCCTCTTCGCCGAGATGGTGATGCCCTTCACCAAGCAGCTCGAGGTGACTGCCGGGCTGCGCTACGACGACTACAAGGACATCGCCAGCGCTACAAACGGAAAGGTGTCGTTCCGCTACCAGCCCGCGCCCAGCGTCCTGCTTCGCGGCTCGGTCGGCACCGGCTTCCGCGCGCCAACGCTGCGCCAGCTGTACCGCCCGCTGCAGGATTTCGGCGTCACTGCGCAGCCGTACGACTGCTCGGCCGAGATGGCTGCGATGGCAGCCAGCCTGGGTGCCGCCTGCCAGGGTGGCAAGCTGCAGTACAACGTGTTCACCGGGGGCAATGCCAGGATCCAGCCGGAAGAGTCCAAGCAGGCCACCCTGGGCTTCCGCCTCGAGCCGACGCCGGCTTTCTCGTTCGGCGCGGACCTGTGGTGGGTGGGCATCGACAAGACCTTTGGCTCGGTCGACGAGAACGAGGCATTCTTCAACGTCAACAAGTACCCGAGCCTGTGGCTGGTCTACACCGACCCAGTGACCGGCGACCGGCTGCTGGCCTACAACGCGAGCACCACCAATCTGGGCAAGTCGTTCAGCACCGGTATCGACTTCGACGTCACCGGTCGCTTCAACACCGGCGTCGGCAAGCTGACCTCGAACCTGCGCGTGACCTACATGATTCGGGACGTGTTCCAGCTCATTCCGAGCCAGGAGTACTACTCGACGGTGGGCGACAACAACCCGTCGATCGGCGAGCAGACCTTCCGCTGGAAGGGTACGCTGAGCAACACGCTGGAAACGGGCCGCTGGGCGCACACGCTCAACGTCAACTTCCAGTCGGGCTACAAGGACTTCCCCGGCTTCGTCTACGGCAAGGACGCCAACGGCAACTACAACGGCAATGACCGTGAGATCCGCCTGAACGTCAGGGACTACTACACCGTCGACTGGCAGACCGAATTCAACATGAACAAGGCGTTGAAGTTCACGGTGGGCGTGAAGAACCTGTTCAACGAGAAGCCGCCGCTCTCGCTGCGCAGCAACGGCGGTCACATGCTGGGCTTCGACTACCGCTACTTCAACCCGCTGGGTCGCACCTTCCAGGCCCGGGTCAGCTACGACTTCTGATCGCGGCTGAAGGAGGGGCCTGACTGGCCCCACTCTCATGGAAAACGGCCCGCTCCCTCGCAAGAGGGGCGGGCCGTCGTGCTTGAAGCCGGCCGGGCGTCGTTATTTCGGCGCCATGCGGATCGCCCCGTCGAGCCGGATCACCTCGCCATTGAGCATGTCGTTGGTGACGATCTGGTGCACCAGCTTGGCGTAGTCCTCGGGGCGGCCCAGGCGGCTGGGGAAGGGTACGCTGGCGGCCAGCGCGTCCTGCACCTCTTGGGGCATCTGGAACAGCATCGGCGTTCCGAAGATGCCCGGCGCGATGGTCATGTTGCGGATGCCGTTGCGCGCCAGGTCGCGCGCGATGGGCAGCGTCATGCCGACCACGCCGCCCTTGCTGGCGGCATAGGCCGCCTGACCGATCTGGCCGTCGTAGGCGGCCACGCTGGCGGTGCTGATCATCACGCCGCGCTCGCCGGTGGACTCGGGCTGGTTCTTGCACATGGCCTCGGCGGCCAGGCGGATCATGTTGAAGCTGCCCACCAGGTTGACCATGATGGTCTTGGTGTAGACGGCCAGCGGGTGGGCGCCGTCCTTGCCCACGGTCTTGACGGCCGGCGCGATGCCGGCGCAGTTGACCAGGCCCATCAGCTTGCCCAGGGCCGTGGCGGCGGCCACCACGGCCTTGCCGTCGTCCTCGCTGCTGACGTCGCACTTGACGAAGACGCCGCCGATCTCCTTGGCCACGGCCTCGCCCCGCTCGACCTGCAGGTCGGCGATGACGACCTTGCCGCCGTGGGCGGCCAGCATGCGCGCCGTGCCTTCGCCCAGGCCCGACGCACCGCCGGTGACGATGAAGACCTTGCTTGCGATGTCCATGGGGTGCTCCTTCTCGGATTGACGTTGACGTTAACGTCAATTGTCGGCCAAAACGACGCGGCCACCCGCAGGTGGCCGTCCGTCGCAGCGCCGGCGTTCAGCCCAGCGCGGCGAAGGCCCTGGTGGTGATCTCGTCGACGCTGCCGGTGCCGCTGATGCGCGCATAACGCGGTGCCTGTGCATCACCGGTGGCGGCCCAGGCCGAGTAGTAGTCGACCAGCGGCCGCGTCTGCTTCTGGTAGACGTCCAGCCGCTTGCGCACGGTCTCTTCCTTGTCGTCGTCGCGCTGGATCAGCGGCTCGCCGGTCACGTCGTCCTGGCCGGCCACCTTGGGCGGGTTGAACTTGACGTGGTAGCTGCGGCCGGAGGCCACGTGGAACAGGCGGCCGCTCATGCGCTCGATGATGGCCGCGTCGGGCACGTCGATCTCGAGCACGACGTCGAGCTTGACACCGGCGGCCTTCATGGCGTCGGCCTGCGGGATGGTGCGCGGGAAGCCGTCGAACAGGAAGCCGTTGGCGCAGTCGGGCTGGGTGATGCGCTCCTTCACCAGGCCGATGATGATGTCGTCGCTGACCAGGCCGCCGCTGTCCATCACCTGCTTGGCCGCCAGGCCCAGCGGCGTGCCGGCCTTGACGGCGGCGCGCAGCATGTCGCCGGTGGAGATCTGCGGGATGCCGAACTTCTTGCAGATCTGGGCGGCCTGCGTGCCTTTGCCGGCGCCGGGCGCGCCCAACAGGATCAGTCTCATGCGGTCCTCGGAAGGGGTGTTGTGATCGGCGGCACGGCGCACGCGGCGAGCACGCGGACCGGCTTGTCTCCAATCGAGAATAGCATGGGCTTCCCTGCGTCAGCCTGACGCGCCGGGTCGCTTCAGCCCAGCAGGCGGCGCACGCGTTCCAGGTCTTCCGGGGCGTCGACGCCGATGCCCGGCGCGGTATCGGTGACGTGCACCGCGATGCGTTCGCCATGCCACAGCACGCGCAGCTGCTCGAGCGCCTCGGTGGCCTCCACCGGCGCCGGCTGCAGGGCAGGAAAGCGGCGCAGGAAGGCCGCACGGTAGGCATACAGGCCGATGTGGCGCAAGGCCGGCGGCTGCGTGGGCAGGGCGCCCGCGGCCGGCGCGTCGCGCCAGTGCGGGATGCCGGCGCGGCTGAAATACAGCGCGCGGCCACGGGCATCGAGCACGACCTTGACGACGTGGGGGTTGCGGAAGTCGGCCGGGTCGTCGATGGCGTGGGCCGCCGTGCCCATCACGCAGTCGGGGTGTTCGGCCAGCAGGGCCGCCGTGCGGGCCACCAGGGCCGGATCGATCAGCGGCTCGTCACCCTGCACGTTGACCACGGCGTCGTCGCCGTCCAGGCCCAGGGCGACGCAGGCCTCGGCCAGGCGGTCGCTGCCGCTGGCATGGTCGCGGCGCGTCAGCAGGGCCTCGACGCCATGCCCGCGGCAGGCGCTGACGATGGCTTCGTCGTCGGCGGCCACCACCACGCGGCGTGCACCCGAGCGCTCGGCCTGCCGCGCCACGCGCACCACCATGGGCAGGCCGGCGATGTCGAGCAGCGGCTTGCGCGGCAGGCGCGTGGAGGCCAGCCGCGCCGGGATGAGGGCGGTGAAGCTCACGGCTGCAGCGGGCTCGGCGCTGGTGCGGCGTCGCCGTCGTGCAGGGCACGGGCCTCGTGCTCGAGCATCACCGGCATGCCGTCGCGGATGGGGAAGGCCAGCCGGTCGGCATGGCAGGCCAGCTCGGCCGGTCGCTGCTCGGCATCGCGCAGCAGTTCCAGCGGGCCCTTGCACAGCGGGCAGACAAGCAGGGTCAGGAGGCGGTGGTCGATGCTCATGGGGCTCTGGCACGCGCCAGGCGCGCCTGCAGCGCGGCCATGAAGTCGGCCGGCAGCGCCAAGTCTAGCCCGACGACCCAGATGGCCACGTCGCCGCCGGCCCAGCGGGCCAGCTTGACGGCGTCCTTCTCCGTGGTCACGACCTCGCGCGTCCCGGCCGGCCAGGGCGCTGCGCCGTCGTAGGGATGATGGTCGACCAGCGGCAGGCGTTCGATGCGCAGGCCGGCGGCCTCCAGCGCCGAGAAGAAGCGTTCGGGCACCGCGATGCCGGCCATGGCCAGCAGCGGCCGGCCCTGCAGCGTGGCCAGCGGTGCGGGCGCCCCGCCGGCTGCAGCCAGCCAGCGCTCGAGCGGCCAGGCGCCGGCCAGCCGGCGCCGCGTGACCGCGCCCGGCCAGGGCGTGCTCGGCCGGTCGTGGTTGTAGAGCACCAGCGTCGACGCGCCGGGTGCGGCGGGCAGCGGCTCGCGCAGCGGGCCGGCCGGCAGCAGCAGGCCGTTGC
>ERZ761602.8142-NODE-8142-length-10703-cov-5.749812_pt1 | contig 10703 bp, 10 predicted proteins | sample MGYA00512165_ERZ761602 | MGnify/ENA primary metagenome ERZ761602 (study PRJEB28899, sample SAMN02445085) | bioreactor sludge metagenome | biome: EBPR sludge; isolation source: Thorneside wastewater treatment plant | place: Australia: Brisbane, Thorneside...
CCTTGGTCGCCGGCGGCTCGCCGATGGCCAGCGCGATCTCGCGCTGCGCCATCGCATAGCGCGTCAGGCTGTCCATCAGCAGCAGCACATGCTTGCCGCGGTCGCGGAAATGCTCGGCGATCGCGGTCGCGTAGCCGGCACCCTGCAGCCGCACCAGCGGCGGCGCGTCGGCCGGCGCGGCGACGACCACGCTGCGCGCGCGGCCCTCGTCGCCCAGGATGTCCTCGATGAACTCCTTGACCTCGCGCCCGCGCTCGCCGATCAGCCCGACGACGATGACGTCGGCGGCGGTGTAGCGCGCCATCATGCCCAGCAGCACGCTCTTGCCGACGCCGGTGCCGGCGAACAGCCCCAGGCGCTGGCCGCGGCCGACGGTGAGCAGCGCATTGATCGCGCGCACGCCGGTGTCCAGCGGCGTGCGGATGGGGTCGCGGTCCATCGCGTTGATCGGGCGCCGCACCATGGGCTCGGGCAGCGCGGCGCTGATCGGGCCCAGGCGGTCCAGCGGCTGGCCGTGGCTGTCGACGACGCGGCCGAGCAGGCCCTCGCCCATCGGGAGGTGCAGGCCGCGGTCCTCGCTGCGCCGCCACGGGTGGTTTTCGTGGCCGAAGCGCGGCGGCTGCTGCGGCGCCGGGCGCGGCAGCACGCGCGCGCCGCTGGCCAGGCCGTGCAGTTCGCCGGTGGGCATCAGGAAGGCGCGGTCGCCGTTGAAGCCGACCACCTCGGCCAGCACCGGCGGCTGGCCTTCGCTGCGCACCTCGCAGACCGAGCCCACCGGCGCGCGGATGCCGGCGGCCTCCAGCACCAGCCCGGTCACGCGCAGCAGCGTGCCGGTGCTCTCCAGCGGCTGCGGCAGCTCGGCATAACTCTGCAGGTCGGCCAGCCAGCGCTGCCAGCGGGCGCCGCGCTGCGCCAGGCGCTCGGCCAGCGGGGTCGCGATGTTCATGGCGCGTCCCCGGCCGTGCCGTCGCCGTCGTAGGCGAGCGGGCTGCCCAGCGTGGCCGCGGCCTGCGCCCAGCGCGTGGCGATGCGGGCGTCGATCTCGCCGACGTCGCTGGCCACGCGCACGCCGCCGCGCTGCAGCGTGGCGTCGGCCAGCAGCCGCGCGCCGCGCGCGGCCAGCGCCTCGTCGGCGCCCTCGGCGACCAGCGGCAGGTCCTGCGGGTGCACGTGCACGACGATCTGGCGCGCGCTGAGCATCACCGCGCCGACCGCCTCGGCGGCGACGCGCGCGACCAGCTCGGGCCGCTGCTCGAGCTCGCAGCGCAGCACCTGGCGCGCCAGCTGCACGGCGGTGCGCGCGACCGCGTCGGCGACCTCGGCGTCCAGCGCCGCGAGCTGGCGGTCGAAGGCGTCGAGCAGCGCGCCGACCTGCGCGGTGGCCTGCTGCGCGAAGCTCTGCTTGAAGCTCTCCAGCGCCACCAGGCCGTCGCGGTAGCCGTCCTGGTAGCCGGCCTGGCGCGCGGCGTCGATGCGCGCGCGCCATTCGTCGGGCGTGGGCTCGGGCGGCGGCGCCGGGGGCTCGGCGGAGGCGCCGGCGGCGGGGCGGCCGCCGAAGCCGCCGAACTCGCCCGGCTTCCAGCTCTCGACCTCGCCGAGCTCCTCGCGCGGGATGAAGCGCGCATAGGGCGAGGCCGGCTTGCCGCCGGTCGGCGGCGGCACGTTGCGGAAGCCGCCGCCCTTAGACGAACTGCTCATCGCCGCCTCCGGCCAGCACGATCTGGCCCTCGTCCACCAGGCGGCGGACGATCTTCAGCATCTCCTTCTGCTCGGCCTCGACCTCGGACAGGCGCACCGGGCCGCGCGACTCGAGGTCCTCGCGCAGCGACTCGGCGGCGCGCGTGGACATGTTCTTGAAGATCTTCTCGCGCAGCGCCGGCGTCGCGCCCTTCAGCGCGATGACCAGGCTCTCGCTCTGCACTTCCTTCATCAGCGCCTGGATGCCCTTGTCGTCGACCTTCTCGAGGTCGTCGAAGGTGAACATGTTGTCCATGATCTTCTGCGCCAGGTCGTTATCGGCCTCGCGCACGAAGTCGAGCACCGAGGTCTCGATCGCGTTGCCCAGCATGTTCAGGATCTCGGCCGCCGCCTTGGCGCCGCCGAGGTTGCTCTTCTTGCTGCGGTCGCCGCCGGACAGCACCTTGCTCATGACCTCGTTGAGGTCGCGCAGCGCGGTCGGCTGGATGCCGTCGAGCGTGGCGATGCGCACCATGACCTCGTTGCGCTGGCGCTCGCCGAAGAGCTTCAGGATGTCGGCCGCCTGGTCGAATTCCAGGTGCACCAGGATCGCGGCGACGATCTGCGGGTGCTCGTTGCGCAGCAGCTCGGCCACCGAGCCGGGGTCCATCCACTTCAGGCTCTCGATGCCGGTGACGTCGCTGCCCTGCAGGATGCGGTCGATCAGCAGGTTGGCCTTGTCGTCGCCCAGCGCCTTGCGCAGCACGCTCTTGACGTATTCGTTGCTGTCGGCGACCAGCATGCTCTCGTTGGCCGCCAGCTGCTCGAACTGCGCCATCACGTTGTCCACGCGCTCGCGCGAGACCGCCTTCATGCGCGCGATGGTCTCGCCCAGGCGCTGCACCTCCTTGGGCGCCAGGTGGCGGAAGACCTCGGCGGCCTCCTCCTCGCCCAGCGTCATCAGCAGGATGGCGGCGTTCTCGAGGCCTTCGTCGTCGACGGCGGATGGCATGTTCTTGTCGGCTTCCCGTTCAGCTCACTTCGCCGCTGACCCAGCCGCGCACGATGTGCGCGACGGCGGCAGGGTTCTGCTTGGCCAGCGCGCGCGCCGCGGCGATGCGCTCGTTCTCGGACGGCGCCGCCAGCGCCGGCACGTTGCGGCCTGGGCCCGGCAGGGCGCCGGGGCCATCGCCGTCGCCGACCACGGCGTCGAGCTGGCTGCCCGGCGCCGGGGCCGGCGGCGGCGCCAGCACGCCGGTCAGCGCCGGCTTGATCAGGCCGAAGACGACGACCAGCCCCAGCAGCGCCAGCGAGGCCGGCGCGACCGCGGTCTTCAGCAGGTCCACCAGCCAGGGCTGCTGCCACACCGGCACTTCTTCGGCCGGCGGCGCGACCTCGACGCGGAAGGGCGCATTGATCACCTTGACCATGTCGCCGCGCTTCTCGTCGAAGCCGATGCCCTGCTGGACCAGCGCGGTAAGCTGCTCGAGTTCCTTCTCGGTCAGCGGCGTGCTGACCGTCTTGCCCTTGGCGTCGGTGCCGACGCGGTGGTTGACGACGACCGCGGCGTTGAGCCGGCGCACGGTGCCGACCGCGTTCTTGGTCACCGTGACGGTCTTGTCGACCTCGAAGCGGGTGGCGGCCTCGCGCCGCGTCGCGGCGCCCGCGCCCGCGCCGCCGGCCGCCTGCAGCGCCTGCGCCGGGCCGACGATGGGGGCGGTGGCCGGCACCGGCGGCTGGTTGCTCAGCGCGCCTGGCACGCCGCCGGGCACGGCGCCGCCGGGCTGCACCGATTCCTCGCTGCGCTGCTCGCGGATGGCCGGCGTGGCGTCGGCGCCCTGGTTGGGGCGGTAGGCCTCGGCCGTCTGCATGACCTGGCTGAAGTCGATGTCGGCGCTGACGCTGGCGCGCACGTTGTCGCGGCCGACGACGGGCTCCAGCAGCGCGAGCACGCGCTTCAGGTGCCCGGCCTCGACCTCGCGGCGGAACAGCAGCTGCTGCGAGTCGAGCCCGCTGGCGGCCTCGTCGTCGCCGGGGCCGGACAGCAGCGTGCCGGTGCTGTCGACCACGCTGACGGACTTGGCCGCGAGCTCCGGCACGCTGCCCGAGACCACGCGCACGATGCCGGCGACCTGGCCGCGTTCCAGCGTCGCGCCGGGGTGCAGCGTCAGCACGACCGAGGCGCTGGGCTTCTGCTGCTCGCGGAAGAAGCCGTTGACCTGCGGCAGCGCCAGGTGCACGCGCGCCGATTTCACCGACTCCAGCGCCTCGATCGTGGTGCGCAGCTCGCCCTCGATGGCGCGCTGCATCTTCATGCGTTCCTGGCCCTGGGTCTGGCCGAAGTGGTTCTTGTCCAGCAGCTCGTAGCCGCTGCTGCCGGCGCTGCCGGCGGGCAGGCCCTGCGCGGCGAGCTTCATGCGCAGCTCGTGCACACGCGCGGCCGGCACCAGGATCGTGCCGCCGCCCTCGGTGAAGCGGTAGGGCACGTTCATCTGCGCCAGCTTCTCGACGACCTGGCCGCCGTCCTTGTCGGACAGGTTGGGGAACAGCACGCGCCAGTCGGCGTCGCGGGCGCTCGTGAACAGCATCACGAGCACCGCCACCAGCGCGGCCACGCCCAGCAGCGCCATCAGCTGCGTCTTCGCCGGCAGCGCCTGCCAGCGCGCGGCCAGGCCGGGCGGTGGCGCGGGGACCAGCGGGGTGGGGGCGGCGAGGGCGTTGTCCATGAACGGAGGGTCGGAACTTCCGGCGATGGCCGGGATTGTTCGCCGCGCCGGTGCCCGCTGAGGGCGGGAGAAGGCGGCCAAACGGGCGCCTGATCCGCTCTTGGCGCGGCGCCGTCGTCCCTACAGTGAAGACCCCGAAACCGGGTTCCGGCCGCTCCTTGGGCGCCGGGGGACAGCGATGACCGATCTCAGGCTCAAGCCCTTCGACTTCCAGGCCGCGGTGGCCCGCGCCGGGCTGCGCCCGGACGGCCTGCCGCGCACCGACGCCCCCGGCGCCGCGCAGGGCGGCTTCCGCACCGCGATGGCCGACGCGCTGAAGGACGTCAGCCGCACCCAGCTGGAGGCCCAGCGCCTGCAGCGCGAGCTGACGCTGGACAACCCGAACGTCAGCCTGGAAGAGACGATGATGGCCATGCAGAAGGCCCAGATCGGCTTCCAGGCCACGCTGCAGGTGCGCAACCGGCTGGTCTCCGCCTACACGGAGATCATGAACATGCAGGTCTGACGTGGCGCTGCCTGCCTGCTTGGCTGGCTGAGACTGCGACGACCGGCGCGAGCCCAGCCGGGCCCGGGCCGCCCGCGGCGCGAGAGTCCGGCGGTCGGCCCTGTGGGCCGACTTCCCTGCGATGCTCGCCCTCCTGGCCCGTCGCCAACTCGCTGCGCTCACTCCTTTCGCTACGCTCGAACATCGGCGACGAGTCAGATCACGATGCGCGCTTCGCGCGCGGCCAGGAAGGCTGCGCTTCTCGGCGCCTTCCATCGCGCCGCGGGCCGCCCGGGCCCGGCTTGGCCGAACCGGCCGTGGCCTGCGGGCAGTTCTCGGTCGGTGCCTCGCGGCAGGCGGCACCCGCCAGGGGCGAACAGTGACGCGGCGAGAAGCGCAGCATCAAGGTCGGCGCGCGCAGCGCGCTTCGATGACTGACTCGCCGGCGATGTTCGAGCGCAGCGAACGAAGTGAGCGAAGCGAGTTGCCGGCGCGACCTTGATGCGAGCATCGCAGCGGAGTCGGCGCGCAGCGCCGACCGCGGAACCCTGAGCCTCTGGCGGGTGCCGCCTGCCGCGAGGCGCTGAGCTCACGCATGTCTTTGTGCATGCGCGCGCGCACGCGCAAGCGCAGCGCCCGCAGGCGAAGTGCGGGCCAGGGCGCTACGCCACCTGCACCGCCGGCCGAAGCAGCAGCGAAGCCAGACGCTCCCGCCAGCCCGCGGCCCGTACCGGCGGCACCAGGCTGACGACCAGGTCGCCACCCAGCGCCGTGACGAGTGCCGTGTCGCGGGCGGCGATGCGGTGGCTCTGGCCCTTGTCGAGCGTGATGTCCTCCGGCCGGCCGTCGATGGTTAGCCAGGCGGTGCCGCGCTCGGCGCGCACGCACCAGCCCTGCGGGCGCGGCAGGCGCAGGACCTGGCCGCGGCGCAGGCGTCGGAGGGTGGGGGTGGTCGACGGGTTCATGGCGCATCCTTCAGGTTCGTGCATGCCTGGGTTGCATGCGTGCCGGGAACGCGCGTGCCGTTGCCGGTGACCGGCATCTTCGCTGGACAGGCCACGCGGCTCAAACGATGATTGCGCACGCTTCGCATTCTTCAGGATCATGCAAAAGGACCCCTCGCGCCTGCCGCCGCTGGACCGCCTGGCGGTCTTCGACGCTGCCGCGCGCCACCTCTCGTTCACCAAGGCCGGGCAGGAGCGTTTCCTCACCCAGTCGGCCGTCAGCCGCCAGGTCGCGGCGCTGGAGGACGACCTCGGCGTGCCGCTGTTCCGCCGCCGCCACCGCGCGCTGGACCTCACCGACGAAGGCCGCCGGCTGGCCGCCGCGGTGGCCGCGGCACTGGCCGGGCTGCGCGAGACGGTGACCGCCATCCGCGCGCCGCAGCGCCGCGAGGTGCTGGCGCTGACCACCACGCCGGGGCTCGCCTCGCTGTGGCTGATCCCGCGCCTGGCCGGCTTCCTGGCCGCGCACCCGGGCGTGGACGTGCGCATCGACGCCACGCACGAGAAGCGTGCGCTGGCGGCCGAAGGTTTCGACATCGCGGTGCGCTACGGCCGCATCGGCGCCACCGAGGGGCAGCCGATGTTCGAGGAGTCGGTGCAGCCGGTCTGCGCGCCGGCGCTGCTGCGCACGACGCCGCTGAAGACGCCGGCCGACCTGCGCCGCCACACGCTGTTGCAGGTGGCGATGCCGGCCGCCAAGGGCATGCCCACCGAGTGGCCGGCCTGGCTGCAGGCTGCCGGCGCCGCCGACGTGGAGCCCGCGGCCCTGCTGACCTTCACGAACTACGACACCGCGGTCGCCGCCGCGGTGGACGGGCAGGGCGTGGTGCTGGGCCGGCGCCCGCTGATCGACCGCCTGCTGCGCCAGAAGCGGCTGGTGGCGCCGCTGGCCGGGCAGACGGCGTCGGTGCGTGGCTACTATCTGCTGGTCGCCCCCGCGGCCGCACGGCGGCCGGCGGCGCAGGCGCTGGCCGCGTGGCTGCTGGACGAGGCACGCCGGCCCGGCTGAGCCCGGTCGGCGCGCCGTCCGGCACGTGTCCTGCTAAGCTGCCCGCACGGAGCAGAAGCGTTCACCACCGCGGTGCAGTGGCCGGAAATTGCTCTTGAAGCCGCGCCTGCCGCGTTGCGACCCCTTGCGATTGCTCGCGATTGCTCGCGATCGCTCGCGACCGCAGGCGAGCCGTCCCCCTTCAAGGAGCCCGCCCATGCTGACCACCCACCAGCCCGTCTTCCGCCGCTTCTGGCATGCCGTGATGCCGATGAGCCAGCTGCAGGGAGGCACGCCGCAGCCCTTCACGCTGCTCGGCGAGGCCCTCGTGCTGTTCCTGGACGCCGAAGGCCGCCCGGCGGCGCTGAAGGACCGCTGCTGCCACCGCACCGCGAAGCTGTCCAAGGGCCGTTGCGTCAACGGTGCGCTGGAGTGCGGCTACCACGGCTGGACCTACGACGGCGGCGGCCGCGTGATCCGTATTCCGCAGTACGAGCCCGAGCGGCCGATCCCGCCCGACTACCGCACGCCGGCCTACCGCTGCGTGGAACGCTACGGTTATGCCTGGGTGGCCCTGGAGGAGCCGATCGCGCCCATTCCCGAGCTGCCGGAATTTGGCGCGCCCGGCTGGCGCACGATCTTCCAGTTCCACGAGACCTGGGCCACGAGCCCGCTGCGCGCGCTGGAGAACAGCTTCGACAACAGCCACTTCAGCTTCGTGCACCGCGCCACCTTCGGCGTGGCGGCGCAGCCCAGGCCCAGCCGCTACGAGATCGTCGAGCGCCGAAACGACGACGGGTCCGGCGGCTTCTACGCCGAGACGGTGATCGATGCGGCCAACCCGCCGGCCTTCCATCGCGTCAGCGGCAGCACCGAGCCGATCACGCAGCGCCACATGCGCAATGCCTACTACCGGCCGTTCTGCCGCCGGCTGGACATCGAATACCCCAGCGGCGTGCGCCACGTCATCTTCAATGCCTTCACGCCCATAGACGACGGCCACCTCCAGCTTTGCCAGTGGCTGTTCCGCAACGACACCGAGGCCGACTGCCCGGCGCAGCTGCTGATCGACTTCGACCATGTCATCACGCGCGAGGACAAGGACATCCTCGAGTCCACGGACCCCGACGCGCTGGTCGACACGCGCCGGCGCGGCGTCGAATACAGCATGGACAGCGACCGCCCCGGCATGCTGATCCGCAAGCAGCTGATGGAGCTGCTGGCGGCGCATGGCGAGGCGGAGGTCTTCGGGCCGGCGGCCTGACGGCGGCGCCCGGCGGCATCGGGCGCCGCATCTGGCAGCATTCCGCCCCATGCGGCTCGCGATCCTCGGCAACTCGGGTTCCGGCAAGTCCACGCTCGCGCGCTGGGCCGCCGGCCGCACCGGCGCGCCCTACCTCGACCTGGACACGGTGGCCTGGGAGCCCGGCCAGGCGGCGGTGCCGCGCGATGCGGCGGCAGCGCGTGCCGATGTCGAGGCCTTCTGCAGCGCGCACGACGACTGGGTCGTCGAGGGCTGCTATGCGTCGCTGATCGCTGCCACGCTGCCGGCGGCGCCGCGGCTGGTGCTGCTGGAGCCGGGCATGCAGGCCTGCCTGGCCAACTGCCGGGCGCGCGACTGGGAGCCGCACAAGTTTGCCTCGCGCGAGGCCCAGGATGCGCACCTCGCGTCGCTGCTGGACTGGGTCGGCGCCTACTACACGCGCGGCGGCGACATGTCGCTGGCGGCGCACCGCGCGCTGTTCGAGGCCTATGCCGGGCCGAAGGCCGAGCTGAGGGCGCTGCCCGACCTGGGCCAGCCCGAGCGGGAGCTGCTGCAGTGGCTGCGCTGAGCCCGCGCCGCCGCCGCGTGCTGCAGGCGGTGCTGTACGAACTGTTCGCCATCGCCTTCGTCGGCCCGGTGCTGGCGGTGCTGTTCGACGAACCCATGGGCTCGTCGCTGGCGCTCGCGGTCGTGCTGTCGAGCATCGCGCTGGCGTGGAACTATGTCTTCAACGGCCTGTTCGAGTGGTGGGAGTCCCGCCAGCGCTCGCGCCGGCGCACGCCGGCGCGGCGGCTGCTGCACGGCGCCGGCTTCGAGGGCGGGCTGACGGTGCTGCTCGTGCCCGTGATGGCGGTCTGGCTGGACACGACGCTGCTCACCGCCTTCGTCGCCAACCTGGGCCTGCTGGTCTTCTTCTTCGTCTACGCGATCGCCTTCACCTGGTGCTTCGACCTCGTCTTCGGCCTGCCCGCGTCGGCGCGCGACCCGGCGGCGAAGCAGCCGCGCCGCGTGGTGTAGCCGCCGGCCGGCGCCTGCCATGGCCTACCGCAGCACCGTCGCCGGCCGCACCTGGTCCTTCGCCGACCTGAAGTCAGTGCTGGCGCGCGCGACACCCCGGCGCAGCGGCGACGAACTCGCCGGCATCGCCGCGGTGAGCGACGAGGAACGCATCGCCGCACGCTTCGCGCTCGCCGACCTGCCGCTGGCCACCTTCCTGCACGAGGCGCTGGTGCCCTACGAGGACGACGAGGTCACGCGGCTGATCGTCGACACGCACGACGCGGCGGCCTTCGCGCCGGTGGCGCATCTCACGGTGGGCGGTTTTCGGGACTGGCTGCTGTCGGACGCGGCCACGCCGCAGGTGCTGACTGCGCTGGCGCCCGGGCTGACGCCCGAGATGGCGGCCGCGGTGAGCAAGCTGATGCGCCACCAGGACCTGCTCGCGGTCGCGAAGAAGTGCCGTGTCGTCACCGCCTTCCGCGACACCATCGGCCTGCCGGGCCGGCTGGCGGTGCGCCTGCAGCCCAACCACCCGACCGACGACCTGCGCGGCATCGCCGCGTCGATGCTGGACGGGCTGATGTACGGCTGCGGCGACGCCGTCATCGGCATCAACCCGGCGGGCGACAGCCTGGCCGTCATCGGCGACCTGCTGCGCCTGCTCGACGAGGTGATCCAGCGCCATGCCATCCCCACCCAGGGTTGCGTGCTGACCCACGTGACCAACACGATCCGCCTGATCGAGGCCGGCGCGCCGGTGGACCTGGTCTTCCAGAGCATCGCCGGCAGCGAACGCGCCAATGTCGGCTTCGGCATCACGCTGGCGCTGCTGCGCGAGGCGCACGACGCGGCACGCTCGCTGCAGCGGGGCACGGTCGGCACCCACTGCATGTATTTCGAGACCGGCCAGGGTTCGGCGCTGTCGGCCAACGCCCACCATGGCGTCGACCAGCAGACCATGGAGGCGCGTGCCTACGCAGTGGCGCGTGCCTTCTCGCCGCTGCTGACCAACACCGTGGTCGGTTTCATCGGCCCCGAATACCTCTACGACGGCCGCCAGATCGTGCGCGCCGGGCTGGAGGACCACTTCTGCGGCAAGCTGCTCGGCGTGCCGCTGGGCTGCGACATCTGCTACACCAACCACGCCGAGGCCGACAGCGACGACATGGACACGCTGATGACCTTGCTGGGCGCGGCCGGCGTCAACTTCATCATGGGCGTGCCGGGCGCCGACGACATCATGCTCAACTACCAGAGCACCAGCTTCCACGACGCCGCGGTGCTGCGCGAACTGCTGGGCCTGAAGCGCGCCCCGGAGTTCGAGGCCTGGCTGCAGCGGGTCGGCATCACGGACGGCGGCGGCCGCCTGCTGCCGGCGCCGGAGCGGCATTCGCTGCTGGCGGACCTGTCGGCGCGTTGAACTGCGATGAATGCTCGCTGGACCGCTTTCGGCGCAATCCGGAAGTCCGGCTGCCGTGCATGTGCCTGCGCATCGCGCCAGGCGGCACCCGCTGCCGGCTCAGGGTTCCGCGGTCGCCGCCTGCGGCGGCGACTGCCCTGC
>ERZ761602.8144-NODE-8144-length-10702-cov-3.768479_pt1 | contig 10702 bp, 11 predicted proteins | sample MGYA00512165_ERZ761602 | MGnify/ENA primary metagenome ERZ761602 (study PRJEB28899, sample SAMN02445085) | bioreactor sludge metagenome | biome: EBPR sludge; isolation source: Thorneside wastewater treatment plant | place: Australia: Brisbane, Thorneside...
GAGATGTGTATAAGAGACAGCTGTAGAACAAAGAAATTCCCCGAAACGAATAGTTGATTTCAAAACCCGGCGATAATTGTGCATTAGAGCCACTGTCTATAACCTCCACCTCGCCATATTTTTGAAGAATCGGAATGATTTCCTGTGCCCTTGCAATATGGCCATTTCCTGTGGGTTGAACGGCATAAAGTATCTTCATATCGTTTATAATAATTAATGACATAAAACACATCAATCCTGCTGAATAAGAGGTTAAGGTCAAGTTATTGATGTGTTAATGGAAATGAGATTTTTTCAGGAATCTCTCTAATTTATCAGCCTTGAAGTTTCTATGTATATCTTTGGCGAAAATTCTGTAACATGTTTCCTACTCTTGGCTACTTAATCAGCTACATATTTGGTGTGAATGTCAGCATTGGTTTTCCCACTTTTGGCTTGATGGTGGCCATATCGTTCATACTTGCAGCCTACACCCTTGGCCGCGAAATGAAACGCCGGCAAGGATTGGGGCAACTCAACCGCGTGTTCATCAAGGAAACTATCGGTAAACCGGCAACTAACAGCGAACTGATTTCCAATGCTTTAATTGGATTTATTTTCGGATATAAAATAATTTATGTATTGCTGAAAGGCGGAGCATTTTTAGCCAATCCACAAGTATTTCTTTTAAATACAGAAGGAAGTTTTATTGGCGGGGCGGCGCTGGCAGCTCTATTTGCCTATGCGAAATATCGCGAAAAAGAAAAAGCAAAACTGCCTGAACCTAAAGTGGTGGAGCGCGAAATGGATAGCTCCGAGCTTGTGGGAACCATAACCATGATTGCAGCAATTTCGGGCATCTTAGGCGCAAAGATTTTTCATAATCTGGAGTATCCCTCCGATTTTATGAAGGACCCCATCGGGGCTTTGCTATCCGTAAGTGGTCTTACTTTTTATGGCGGGCTCATTGGTGGTGCTGCTGCTGTAATGACTTATGCTTACCGCAAGGGACTTAATCCCATTGTCATTGCCGATTGTGCCGCTCCCGGACTCATGCTGGCCTATGCCACAGGACGTATCGGCTGCATGCTCTCAGGCGATGGTGACTGGGGTATTGTGAACACAGCCCCAATGCCTGAAATGATTGCATGGCTGCCGGATTGGATGTGGGCATTTAATTTCCCGAATAATGTGGCTGGAGAAGGAATTCCGATTGAAGGTTGTGCCGGTCCTTATTGTTCTGTTTTACCACTTCCTGTTTATCCTACTCCATTCTACGAAACAATGGTAGGTCTTGCTATTTTTGCTTTGTTATGGAGTATTAGAAAAAAACTGAATGCACCCGGCCTCATGTTTAGTGTTTATCTCATATTTAATGGTATCGAGCGCTTTTCAATCGAGCAAATCAGGGTGAATGCCACCATCCCATTCCTTGGAATGGAAGTTACTCAGGCACAAATCATCTCCACTTGTTTGGTCTTAATTGGCATTGTAGGTGTATTCCTATCACGAAGATATGCCCCTAAGAAGGAATAAGTAATTATTTAATTTACACCCTTTTTAATCTCGCCATGTAAAATCCGTCACTGTTGTTTTGTGATGGATAAATGCTGCGTTGTGATTCCAGCATGTATTTGCCGTTTTCATTTTCAAGGAAAGTAGTTACCTGCTTTTCATTTTCCTCGGGAATGAGGCTGCAAGTGGCGTAAACCATTGTACCTCCCGGTTTGAGCATATTGCTGTAATTTTCCAATATCTCCTTTTGGGTTTGGGTCACCCGCTGCAGCATGTTCCTGTCGATTCGGTATTTGGCATCGGGATTGCGACGAAGCACACCCGAACCTGTGCATGGCACATCGAGCAGTAAAAAATCGGCAGAGTCATACAAACGCTTAATGGTTTTCATGCTTTCAATGGGTCGGGATTCTATGCAGGTAATACCCGCTCTACGGGCTCTGCGCTTCAGTTCCTCCAGTTTCACAGCCTCCACGTCCATGCTAATCAACTTTCCCTTGTTTTGCATCAATACCGCCATGTGAAGGCTTTTTCCTCCCGCACCTGCGCAGGCATCCACCACGCGCGAGCCGGGTGTTGGGTTTAAAAACAGGGAAATGGCTTGTGAACCGCTGTCCTGCACCTCGAACATTCCTTGCTTAAAAAGGTCATTGTTAAGAAATTGCTTTCGGTTTTTTATGACTAATGCATCGGGCGATAAATCTGACTTTTCCGTTTGAATTCCTTCTTTTAGCAATTTATCAGCTAGACCTCCCGGTGAAATTTTCAGCCGATTCACACGCAAATGCACATCGGCGGTTATGTTCATGGCTTCAATTTCCTTTTCCAGTCCGGGCATCAGGTCAAGTAAATCCGCATTCACCGATAATATGAGTTGAGGATTTTTTGCCGCAAGTTCATAGTTTTCTTTCAAAGCTTTGGGATTTAATCCTTTGAATTCGCTGAATTCAGGCAGCTCATTCCCTGCCATCAACCAATACACGCCAAACAACTGCCACAAATCATTTTTTTGGAACGATACTTCCTTGTCTAAAACCGCCCAATACAAGCGCCAAAATCTCACCAGATTATAAATAGATTCTGCGATAAAGGCTCTGTCGCGCGAACCTGCCTTGGGATTGTTTGCAAGCGTGTATTCCACTACTTTATCGGCATAGCGTCCGTTGGCAAAAATTTCGGTAAGTGCACCCGTAATCGCATGAATATGGGCAGGATGAACACGGAGTGTTTTTGAGGGCTTTTGAGTCAACTTTACACCTCCTCCCCTTTTACAAAGGCTTTATAAACGTGATTTTTTGTATAGGTATAGGGCAAAAAGGCCAATTCAGTGCCTTTGTCGGTGATATAAAAGTCGGCATCTTTTCCGATGGCAAGTTCACCTGAAATGTCGTTCACTTCCATAGCATAGGCCGAATTCAGCGTGGCGGCTGTAAATGCCTCAGCCGGAAGCATTTTCATTTTGATACAAGCCAGTACAATTGCAAACATCATATTGCCGGATGGCGAAGAGCCCGGATTATAATCACTGGCCAGTGCCAATGGCAGTCCGGCTTCCAGCATTTTACGCGCAGGCGGAAATTCAATATTGAGAAAAAATGCAGTGCCCGGCAGCAAGGTAGGTATCGTGTTAGAATGCAACAAGGTCTCAATTTCCTCATCGCCCACACATTCCAGATGATCAACTGAAACGGCGTTGTTCTTAACGCCCACCTGCACTCCGCCGCTGTAATCCAGCTCATTGGCATGGATTTTCGGCTTTAAGCCAAATTTTGCTGCCGCAGATAAAATTTTGTCTGTTTGTGGCACATCAAAAAATCCTTTATCGCAAAACACATCCACATAGTCGGCAAGGCTTTCTGAAGCGATTGCGGGAAGCATTTCATTTACAATCAAATCCACATATTTATCGCGGTTTTCTCTGAATTCGGCCGGAAATGCATGCGCACCCAGGAATGTAGCCTTGATATTTGATCGGGTACTTTCTTTTAGGCGTTTTACCACCCGCAGCATTTTGATTTCGTCTTTCAGGGTGAGTCCGTAGCCGCTTTTGATTTCCATCGAGGCAGTTCCATAGCGTAGCATCTCATGAAGGCGTTCCAGAGCGCCCTCAAAAAGTTCGTCTTCAGAAGTATTTTGCAATGCCCTCGCCGAGTTTAATATTCCACCTCCGGAAGCAGCAATTTGCTCATAACTCATTCCCTTGAGTTTATACAAAAACTCCTGCTCACGCCACTTCGCAAATACTATATGTGTATGTGAATCGCAAAAGGAAGGCAGCACCATTCGGCCTGAGGCGTCTATCACTTTGGTTCCGGAAGTCTCCCATTCCGGCTGATAATTTTCCATCGGTCCAAAATCGGCGATTTTTCCCGACTCCACTTTCAGCCAGGCATTGGATTGGGCCGGAAAATTCATCATCTCTGCACCCCTTTTCAAGCTTGATGGCACGCGCGAAAAGCCATAGAGTGTAGCTATATTTTTTACAATCATTTTCATTTCTTAGGACTCGGTTTTACAAGAAAACAATTGGCATCATTTCGTGTGAGTTCGTACAAAGTATCGCCCCGGTAACGAAAATACCATTCACGATTTATTTCCTTAATGATGATCGTGTCTTCTCCCAGTACCTCATACGGAGCCGCTGCAGGGTCAGCTATCGACATGTATTTTAGTTCTGCGATATAATCGGGATACAATTGAATGTATTCCAACAAGATGCAATGCCGTGTGTTGTATCGTCCCACATAAGGTTTCGAACTGCAGGATGCCAGTGCAATCACAGTTAAAATCAGTAAAAAGCTACTTATTTTTCTCATGAAAATAGTCGTAAATGCTGTGTGTAAAATTACGATAAATGGCGAGTAATTCTTCATTTCCTTTAAGCAACTCCAAATGTTTCTCAATGGTGTTTCGGTCGCCCCGCTTCGCAGGTCCGGTTTGGCTATCGGCAGCACTGATGCTTTTCAGCTTTTCACTGCTTTGTTGAATTAATGGCTGCAAAAGCTTGAAATCCAACTGATTTTGATTTAAATACGCTTCTGTTTTCAACCACAAGTAGTTGGTGAAATTATTGGCCATTACGGCTGCCAGATGAATTTTTAATCGTTCTTCGGATGTTAAATCTTTGGGATGAGCCTTCATTTTTTTTGCTAATTCCCGCAATTGCGCTTCAATATTTTTATCAGTGCCTTCTATGCACAGCGGCACATCATCAAAATCAATATCCTGTCCCCAGAATGAATAAACGGGATATAAAACACCACAATGCGCATGCTGGGCTTTCAAAATGTCTATTGACATGGCCCCTGAGGTATGAACTATGATTCCACCCACATGAGGAATCTGCCCCGAAATACTTGCAATGGCATCGTCCGATACAGCAATTAAATAAAGATCGGCACTTTTATTTATGTTTTGTAGTTCTGTAATGGCTTCGGCATTGACCAATTTAGCCAATTGTTGGGCTTTTTCGTGATTTCGACCCACTACTTGCAGAATATTAAAACCCTGTTTATGAAAAGTCATTGAAAATGCCTTGGCCACATTTCCTGTTCCAATAATGACAATGTTGGAAATTGGCTTCATTGCAATTTATTTTTTCAAAAAGCGGTTCAAAACGGCGATCAGCGTGCCGATTCCCATTAAGAAACAACCTAGCCACAGGATATTGATGCCCGGGAACATGATGGCCTGCATAATGATGAAATCGTTTTGCCGCGGATTCACCAATTCCGAAACTTCCACCTCCACTTTTCGCTTTTCGGGAATAATATTGGTGATGGATATTTTTGTTCCTGTTTCAGCATTGAAAGCTGCATAACTTTCAATTTTGTTGTTGACAATCGCAAATAAGGGCTCCACGAGGTATTCCCTACCTTTCAGGTTTCGGATTTTGAACTTACCAGTCAATTGTATTTTTTGATTCTCGGGGGCAATCGTCGTGTCAATCTTGTCAGCTGCCACCAAATCTTCGAAAATGATATAGTAATTCACCGAGAAAATTGTGTCGCCTTCGTTGATTTGGTAAACAGCCGGCTGCCGGAAGCGGTCAGTTTCCAGCGATTCTGCCGGGCGATTGATTTCACCGGATTTCACCAATTGAAGTTTCTCGGGGTCGATGAATGTGATGTGTGTATAAATATCCTTCCATAAAAAATGCTTTGTGGAGGGCTCTGCCACATTCCCCATTCTCGGGTTCATTTGGATGTTGGGATAAAGGGTGAAGGATTTTTCATTGCTTTCAGGTTTATAGTAATCCACTGCGCAATACACATTGGTACCCGAAGTAGAATCGCCCGAATACACCACCTTGTAACCGCCCATATCCAGTGTGTCGCCCTTGCTCATCATAATGTTTTCATTGTTTTTGAAATCCTTATTCAGGTATTCCAAATTGATGGGTGAGCCCACATTGGCCGATATTATTTGTTTAAAACCTGCTGAGATTACTGCTCCTGCAATCACCATCGCGAATCCGATATGGGCAACCGAAGGCCCCGATAAGCGCCATTTTCCTTTCACAAACGCAAGCAAATAGTGGGCATTGGCCACCAAAGCAAACACACTAAAATACAGCAGTACTAGGTACAAGACTTTCTCATATTTCTTCGCTACCGAAATCGTTCCCATAAAATTCTCCTTCACCAGATTTTCGCCCAGGCCAAAGCCCACGACTATAGCGATGGTCAATATTACTGACGCAATGGTAGATATTAAAATTTTGCGGATCAGTCCTGAGTTTTCAGTTTTACCATAGCGTAAATATTGCCCCACGCCTATCAAAACAAATATAAAAATGGACAGCAAAGCCTGCACAATATTGTATTTATCAATGACATCCGAAGCCGGGGCGTAATTAGCCGGATAGAGTTCTTGCAGAAAAGGGATACCGTCAAAGGCTTTTCCTATGGCAGGTTTCGATGTTTCATGAATGATTGATAACCAAGAAACCGTGAGCAACAAGGCTCCTACAAACATCCACAATTCCCTCGATGAAACTGATTCTTCTGAGCTTGATTTCGGAAACTGTGCCTGATAATTCACCACGAGTAAAAAAATTGTGAGAGCCAGGTAAGCGAAAATAGCTAATTTGATGTACAGGTTAAATCCAAAAATGAAAGCCAGCACAGCAACACAGATCGCAAGCAGCACATAATTCAATCTCATTTTGGAATTTCGGATGAATAATACCACCGGCAACCAGGCAAAAAACACCACATAAAGAAGTAATTGCGCTGTCATACCTAAATCTGTGAATGAATGCACCGATGAATTCCCTAAAACACCACTGCGGGTGAGGAAGGTGCTCCATAAAATAAGCAAAAACGATAAGATGATTAAACTCACGGCAATAAACAGCGAAGTGCCTTTGTTTTTGTAAACCAGCATCAAATGCCCGCCTGCAACCAGACAAAGCCATGGCACAAGCACAGCATTCTCCACAGGATCCCAGGCCCAAAATCCTCCGAAACTCAATGCCTCGTATGCCCATGCACCACCCATTAAAATTCCCACTCCCAAAATGGAGATGGCCAAAAAGGTCCATGGTAAGGCCGGTTGTATCCACTCTACAAATTTTCCGCGTCGAAGGCCGGCCACCGCAAATGCAAATGGGAAAAGCACCAATGCAAACCCCAGAAACAGCGTCGGAGGATGAATGGTCATCCAGTAATTTTGAAGTAAAGGATTCAGGCCGCGTCCGTCAATTTTCTCCAGATAGGTAGGACTTTGTACGAATGGCATTTTCAGCATGTCCGGATGCTCACGCAATAAGGTAAATGGATTACTCCCGATTTTGTATTCAATCCAAGAGTAATCGAGCACCAAGCCAAGTATCATCGACACCAAAAACACCTGCACCATGGAGAATACAAACATCACATCGGCTTCCCATTCCCCGGCCTTGAACATGAAAGTTAAACCCAGTAACGCATGCCAGAACATCCACAATAAAAAACTACCCTCCTGCCCTTCCCAAAGGCAACTGAGGATGTATTTTTTTATCATTTCGGTATTGGAATGTTGCCACACATAGTAATATTCAAAGCGATGCAGGAACAAAATACATAGTAATATGGCAAAAATGGCAATGATGGATAGGGCATGCAATACAAAGGAAGCCCTTGCCAGTTTTTTCCAGTCAATCAAGCCCCCCTCTGTTTTCCTTGAAGCAAAAAAATAGGAAATGCAGCTCAGCAAGGCAGCCACAAAGGCCAGATTGATAAATAAATTTCCGAGTTGCCCCCAATACAATTGTTCTCCTACATATTCAATCTGCATGAAATTTTCTTATTTGGTTTTGTCCGGCCATAATAACAGCCATGAACAATCAATGTTTATATGTTCTGTGCCTGTTTGGTATCGTTGTATTTCGAAGGGCATTTCATCAGAATTTTATTGGCCATAAACTCTGTTCCTTCCATTTTTCCAATAATCACTACCTGCTCCGAGCGCTCAAAATCTTGTGGTTTCACATTGTTATACAACACCTTGCACTCCTTTCCTTCATTGTCCACCATGTAAAAGGTGAATAAATTAGCATTCACCGCCGGGTTGTACATCATTTCCTTTTCAGGATTAAGTTTTCCCACCACATGGTATTCGCGTTCAGGATTTTTTTGTGCTTCTTCAAACGAAGCATAAGTGGCGCTTTCGCCCAATGAATAAAAAATGGCTCCACCGGCTATGATGCCCACTACGATGAGTATGATGGTTATTTTCGACATGTCTTATTATGCTTTTGAAACTTTTTTATCTAAATAGATTAAATATCCGATAATCACTCCGAACAATATCATCGAAACGGCCACTACTACCCAAATCATTCCGTCTTTTCGCAAGCCGGTGGCCATGTCAATTTTATCGGAATTTACAATAACAAGCGGATAATTTCGGCTGAAATCTAATTTTACATTTACAATGTACACTTCGCCGGCGCCGCCAATGGCTTTTAATTCAAAAAGGTAAATTCCCTTACTAAATTCTGCGCCTGCTTTTGTGCTGATGATGCCCTCTTTCGAAATGGTTATTCCTTCCGGTATTTGGGTTTCTGCAGCGATTTCAATTTCCTTCACACCTCCCAGCGAGGCATTCAGGTCGGCCAATGTATCCGATTTTTCAAATTTTATTAAGCTAAGCATTGGTGCACCCGCCAGGGAATCCTGCTCAGCTTGTGCAAAGGCCTGATTCAAAAAGCCTACTAAAATCACAACTATTAATTTACCTATTCTCTTCATTCAATCATTTTTGATTTCCACTTTATTTTCACTTCTGCAAGCCATAATCCAATTATTGTCCAACCTACTACGGCTGAATAAAACACCGGTCGCATCGAGTTTTTCAATGCATAACCCCCAAAGCCCGGATTCCCGCCATTCCCGGGGTGCAAAGAATCATTAATTCTGGGCATGATGCCAATTAACAAGATGAGCATCACAAAGGAAAAAATATTATAAACCGACGCTGTTTTGGCGCGTCTGATGCTTTCGGTAATCGAACTTTTCAGTATAAAATATGCGATGTAAATCAGCAAAGCCACTGCTGCTCCATTGAGTTTCGGGTCATTCACCCAGGGTGCGCCCCAGGTGAAATTTGCCCATATCATACCCGTAACAATGCCTACAGCGCCAAACACCATCCCTACCTCGGCATACAAGGTGCTTTTCATGTCTGATATCAAATTCCCTTTGCGTAAAAACTGTATAGCGTGAAAAAAAGAAAATCCAAAAAGGAAAATCATCGCAAACCACATCGTTACATGAAAATAAAGATTTCTGATGGTTTCATGCAGTATCACCTGCACCGACACCTCGCCCAGCCACGCCATTGGTAGCGCATATATCAGCAATAAAATTCCTGTGATTTTCCACCAGTACTGTTTCAATTTCACCATTCGTTTTAATCGCGCCAAAGGTAGGGAAAAAGTATGTATGACAATGCCACCGAAACTACATTAAATGCTAACATTACCACCAGTAAATTTGTGTATTGTGAGGTATCAATTCCATCCATTGCGTTTTTCGATGCCTTCAATGTTACCATCAGCAGAGGCAAAATCACCGGAAAAGTAAGTATGGCCGTTAAACCCGGCCCTTGGTCCGATTTGGATGCTATGGCCGAAATCAGGGTTAAGATGGATGAAAAGGCCCCGGATGCCAGAATGGCCACCAACAGAAACATCCACAAATCATCGGCAAGATTGCCTAAAAACAGACTGTAAAGTGGTAAAGTAATCAGGCATAAAAACAAAACCAGCAGAAAGTTAAAAATGATTTTGGAAAGAATGATTTCTTCGGGACCTGCAATTTGATAGTAGTAAATCCGTTTTGCCCGGCTCTCGCGGTAGAATGATCGTGAAACTGCATTGATTGACGAAAACAGAATGATAATCCAAAACAACGCATTCCATACCGGCACACTGCTGATGGAATGGAATGCACGGTAACAAACAAATACCGTGGAAATTACATACACAAGCAATTCTCCCATGGCCGCTTTGCTGCGGAATTCGAGCAGGAGGTCTTTCCTTACCAGCATCTTAACTCGCTCTACCGAAATCCTGCTCATTCCTTGCTCTTAAAACATTTGTCGCGCTTCGTCTTTCACAAGCAAGGTGGCTGCCTGGGTGGGTAGCAATTGTACTTTGGTACTCAAATCCAAAATGGCTTTGCTCAAATCGAGTGCTGAGGCATCATCGGCACATTGCGCAGCTGCAAGATTCACCAGCTTTATGGTTTCTTCCTTTGCATTGAGCACGGCATTCCAAGCTCTGTCGCTGATATATACCTGTTGTGTCACGTTGTGATTAAACTCATTTCTGATGGATTTCAATATATCGGCATGCAATTGTTTGGCCGTCATTTGAGGCTGATTTTCACGCATCACCAGCGCAGCAGGTGCAATTCTTTCGAGCAGCAACACCACCCTTTCGTAGGCCTGCAAGCGAATGGGAGAAACCAGTCGTTGGTTTTCGGTCTTCATGCGCAGCATGCTGATTCTGTCCTGCCTGTCCACAAAGCGTTTTACCACAAAATACACCACCAATGCTACTACAGTGGGCGGTATGGTAATTTTAATGATTTCCAATAATTCATTCATGCTTTAATACCTCTTTTTTGTCGCTGCAAAGATGCACATAAATTCACAGCCTGTTTATTTCCCCTTTGAAATTAACCCTTCCTTTTTTATCATTGCTCTTTCAATTATATCC
>ERZ761602.8145-NODE-8145-length-10701-cov-4.027240_pt1 | contig 10701 bp, 10 predicted proteins | sample MGYA00512165_ERZ761602 | MGnify/ENA primary metagenome ERZ761602 (study PRJEB28899, sample SAMN02445085) | bioreactor sludge metagenome | biome: EBPR sludge; isolation source: Thorneside wastewater treatment plant | place: Australia: Brisbane, Thorneside...
CACCTCGTCGAGCTTGAACGGCTTGATGATGGCCTCGATCTTTTTCATGGCGGCGGGCTCCCTGCCTTTGGGTCGGTGAAGACCGGTCTTTCCGAAGTGCCGACTTGAGACCAGCTTGAATGCGAGACTTCAACGCAGGCTCGGCGCACGGTCCGGAAGGCGGCTCCGAATCCCGGAAATCTGCACATGAATCGTGCATCTTGCAACAATGATGGGCAAATCGCGAAGCGCCGCGGCGGCCCTCCGGCGCTCGATTTTTCGCTCGCGCCGGTTGGCGCCGTCTGTTAGGGAACGCGCTCATTCCGGGGCCGTGGAGCCGGGCCCCGGCCGCGGGCGTGGCGGAATTGGCAGACGCACCAGATTTAGGTTCTGGCGCCGCAAGGCGTGGGGGTTCAAGTCCCTCCGTCCGCACCAGACGAAGACGAGGGAAGAAGGGCATGCAGGTCACCCAGACCCTGAACGAAGGCCTCAAGAGGGGATACGCCATCACGGTGCCGGCCGCGGAGTTGGAGGCCAAGGTCACGGAGAAGCTCGAGGAGGCCCGCAAGGACTTCCAGATGAAGGGCTTCCGCAAGGGCAAGGCGCCGGCCGCCCTGATGAAGAAGATGTTCGGCAAGTCGGTCCTCGGCGAGGCGATGCAGGAGTCGATCGACGCAGCGATCAGCGAGCATTTCGAGGCGACCGGCGACCGTCCGGCGCTGCAGCCCGAGGTCAAGATGACCAACGACGCCTGGGCCGAGGGCCAGGATGTCGAAGTGTCGGTGACCTACGAGGCGCTGCCGGAGGTGCCCGAGGTCGACTTCGCCACGATCACGCTCGAGAAGGTGGTGGCCGAGATCGACGACGCCGCGGTGGACGAGGCGCTCGAGAACCTCGCCAAGTCCGCGAGCGTCTTCGAGGATCGCGAGGCAGGCGCCAGGGCCGAGGACGGCGACCAGCTCGTGATCGACTTCAAGGGCTCGATCGACGGCGAGGAGTTCGACGGCGGCGCGGCGGAGGATTTTCCCCTGGTGCTCGGCTCCGGGAGCTTCATCCCCGGCTTCGAGGACCAGCTGGTCGGCGCCGCCGTGGGCGACGAGGTCGAGGTCAAGGTCGCGTTCCCCGCGGACTACGGCGCGGCGCACCTTGCGGGCAAGGACGCGGTCTTCGCGGTGCGCGTGACGGCGGTCAAGGCGGCGAGCCCGGCGCCCGTGGACGACGCGCTGGCCGAGCGCTATGGCGCGGAGGGTCTCGAGGCGCTGAAGGGCCAGATCCGCGACCGGCTGGCGGCCGAGTACGGCCAGGCGACGCGGGCGATCCTGAAGCGGCGGCTGATGGACGCGCTCGACGCGATGCTGAGCTTCGATCTGCCGCCGAGCCTCGTCGACGTGGAGGCGAAGCAGATCGCCCACCAGCTCTGGCACGACGAGAACCCGCACCACCACGGCCACGACCATGGCGAGATCGAGCCGACGGACGAGCACCGGCGGCTGGCCGAGCGGCGGGTGCGCCTCGGGCTGATGCTCGCCGACGTCGGCAACCGCGCGGAGATCGCGGTTTCGGAGCAGGAGCTGCAGCGCGCCGTGATCGCCCAGGCCCGGCAGTACCGCGGCCAGGAGCGCCAGTTCGTCGAGTTCATCCAGAAGAACCCGCAGGCGCTGCAGCAGCTGCGCGCGCCGATCTTCGAGGAAAAGGTGGTCGACCATATCCTCGAGCTCGCGCAGGTCGCCGAGACGCAGGTCAGCAAGGACGAGCTGCAGAAGGCGATCGAGGCGCTGGACGAGGAGGTCCCGCCGGCCGCCTGAGGCGGCCGGCGGCGCTCTCGCGCGCCCGGGGCGCGCGACGCCGGGCGGCGCGCCGCGTAGGTTCCCGCCCGAGCCGCTCCTGCACGCCAAAGGTTGTGGCGCGGCTGAAGTTTCCCGTATAGGTTGAGCCACGCCCTGCCGGAGGCAGGGCTTGTGGCGACCCCGCGCGCGGCTTATGTGGCGTTGCGGCCGGGTGAGGGCGACATTAAGGTCCCGGCAGGCGGCGGCTGCCTTCCAGGGGCCCGCAGGACAAGGATCGAAGACCCCCATGAAAGACCCCGTTGAGACCTACATGAACCTCGTGCCGATGGTGGTCGAGCAGACCGCGCGGGGCGAGCGGGCGTACGACATCTTCTCGCGGCTTCTGAAGGAGCGGATCATCTTCGTCGCCGGGCCGGTCCATGACGGGATGTCGACGCTGATCGTGGCGCAGCTCCTGTTCCTCGAGGCCGAGAATCCGAAGAAGGAGATCTCGATGTACATCAACAGCCCGGGCGGGGTCGTGACCTCGGGGCTGTCGATCTACGACACGATGCAGTACATCCGCCCGCCGGTCTCGACCCTGTGCTGCGGCCAGGCGGCCTCGATGGGCTCGCTGCTCCTCACCGCCGGCGCCAAGGGGATGCGCTACAGCCTGCCCAACAGCCGGATCATGGTCCACCAGCCCTCGGGCGGCTTCCAGGGCCAGGCGACGGACATCATGATCCACGCCCGCGAGACCCAGGCGCTCAAGGACCGGCTGAACCAGATCTACGTGGAGCATACCGGCCAGAGCTTCGACACGGTCGAGGCCGCCCTGGAGCGCGACAGGTTCATGACGGCGAAGGACGCCAAGGAATGGGGCCTGATCGACGAGATCGTCGAGAAGCGTCCGACCGAGGCGACCGCCGCGTGAGGCGTGGGCGGGGTCGTTCCGCCGGCGCCCTTTGGGCTTGTAATTGTCGCGGCAAGGATGTTCCTATGAAAAACGTCGCGCAGAACGTGCGGGCCCGATGGGGTGTGGTGCGGAACGGAAGGGCGCGAGCCGGAGGCTGACGGAATGAGCAAATCGAGCGGCGGCGACGCGAAAAACACCCTTTACTGCTCGTTCTGCGGCAAGAGCCAGCATGAGGTCCGCAAGCTGATCGCGGGCCCGACCGTGTTCATCTGCGACGAGTGCGTCGAACTCTGCATGGACATCATCCGCGAGGAGACCAAGAGCAATCTGGTCAAGTCCTCGGACGGGGTGCCGACGCCGCATGAAATCTGCAAGGTGCTTGACGATTACGTGATCGGCCAGAAGGTGGCCAAGCGCGTGCTGTCGGTGGCGGTGCACAACCACTACAAGCGGCTGAATCACGCGCAGAAGAACTCCGACGTCGAGCTGCAGAAGTCGAACATCATGCTGATCGGCCCGACGGGCTGCGGCAAGACGCTGCTGGCGCAGACGCTGGCGCGCATCCTCGACGTGCCCTTCACCATGGCCGACGCCACCACGCTGACCGAGGCGGGGTATGTGGGCGAGGACGTCGAGAACATCATCCTCAAGCTGCTGCAGTCGGCCGAGTACAACGTCGAGCGGGCGCAGCGCGGCATCGTCTACATCGACGAGGTCGACAAGATCAGCCGCAAGTCGGACAATCCCTCGATCACGCGGGACGTGTCGGGCGAGGGCGTGCAGCAGGCGCTGCTGAAGATCATGGAGGGCACCATCGCGAGCGTGCCGCCGCAGGGCGGGCGCAAGCATCCCCAGCAGGAATTCCTGCAGGTCGACACGACCAACATCCTGTTCATCTGCGGCGGCGCCTTCGCGGGGCTCGACAAGATCATCGCCCAGCGGGGCCGCGGCTCGGCCATGGGCTTCGGCGCCGAGGTGAAGGACCCGGACGAGCGCCGGGTGGGCGAGCTGTTCCAGGAACTGGAGCCGGAGGACCTGCTGAAGTTCGGGCTGATCCCCGAGTTCGTCGGCCGCCTGCCGGTGCTCGCCACGCTGACCGACCTCGACGAGGCGGCGCTGATGACCATCCTGACCGAGCCGAAGAACGCGCTGATCAAGCAGTATCAGCGGCTCTTCGAGATGGAGGACGTGCAGCTCACCTTCACCGAGGACGCGCTGCGGGCGATCGCCAAGCGCGCCATCGAGCGCAAGACCGGCGCCCGCGGCCTGCGCTCGATCCTCGAGGAGGTGCTGCTCGACACCATGTTCGAGCTGCCCTCGATGCAGGGCGTGGCCGAGGTGGTGGTCAACGAGGAGTGCATCCTGCGCAAGGGCGACCCGCTGCTGATCTACGTCGACCGCAAGGAGGGCTCGGCCTCGGCGTCCTGAGACCGGGCGGGAAAGGAGCGAGCGTCAGCCGCCGGGCTGGCGCTCGCTTATGTCGATGTCGAACCATCGCATCGACAGGCGCGCCAGCGTGCCGTCCTCGTGCATCTCCTTGACGATGCGTGCGATCTCGGCGGCGAATTCCGGGTCGCCCTTCTCGATGGCGACCGCGGCGGGGGCGGCGAAGAGCGGCTCGCCGACGACGCGCAGCGCGCGGCCCTGCATGATCTGGCCGTTGATCGCGATCAGGTCGTCGATCACCGCGTCGACCCGGCCCTCGGTCACCGCGAGGTAGTGCGGGCCCGAGACGGCGTATTCGACCACCACCGGGTCGTCGATGCGGTAGTCCACCGGCGGCAGGTCGTCGATTCCCATGTCCTGGCGGCGGAGGTACATGTCGAAGACCGTGTCCTCGATCACGGCGATGCGCCGGCCGCTGGCGTCGTGCACGTCGTTGATGGCGTCGTCGTCCGCGCGCACCGCGAGCGCGGCCATGCCGTAGGTGTAGATCGCCGGGAAGTCGAGCCGCTCGGCGCGGTCGGCCGTCGGGGTCATGTTGGTGACGGCGATGTCCCAGCGCCCGTCCCAGTCGCCGGCGACCTGCTCCTCCCAGGGCGGCGCCACGAACTCGGCGCGCGCGTCGAGCCGGTCGGCGATCTCGCGCGTCACCTCGACGTCGAAGCCGTGGTATTCGCCGATCGGGTCGCGCCAGGAGAAGGGCGGCCAGGCGGGATCGGCCGCACCCACCAGGATGCCCTGGTCGCGCACGCGGTCAAGCGCGGGACCGGCGGCGAGGGGGCCGTTCGCGATCGCGAGGAGAAAAGCCGACAAACCGACCGCCGACATACCGCCTGCACGCATGACGCATCCCCCCGACGCTCGCTTTGCCTGTTCTATTAACACGGCGCCCCGGGTTCTGTGAACGGGATCACATGCCCCTCTGGCCACTAGACCGCCCGCGCGGCTTGGGCCATAACGGGCGCGACGCGGCGGCATCGAGGGCGGCATGGGCATCCTTGCGCAGATCTTCACCTGGTGGAACGGCGAGACCATGGCGACGCGATACTGGACCGCGCGCCACGGCAGGCGCGTGGGCGAGGACGACCAGGGCAACGTCTACTACCAGACGGCGGACGGCGCGCGGCGCTGGGTGATCTACAACGGCGAGGCCGAGGCGAGCCGCATCGGGCCGGAATGGCACGGCTGGCTGCACCACACCTGGCAGGAGCCGCCCACCACGGATCCCCTGAAGCGCCGCGCCTGGGAGAAGCCGCACCAGCCGAACCTGACCGGCACCGATCTCGCCTATCGTCCGCCCGGCAGCATCCTCGGGCCGAAGCCGCCCAAGGCCCCGCAGGACTACGAGGCCTGGTCGCCGAAATAGGGGCGAAGCATGGCGCAGAACAGCGTCGCGGAGACGGCCATCGGCGCGGTGGTCATCGCCGCCGCGATCGGCTTCGTGGTCTATGCGAGCCAGGTCGGCGGGCGGCAGGCCACCGGCGGCTATGCGCTCAACGCCGCGTTCCGCAACGTCGAGGGCGTGTCGGTGGGCACCGACGTGCGGCTGGCGGGCATCCGCGTCGGCTCGGTGACGGGGCTCGACCTCGATCCCGAGACCTACGAGGCGCGCGCCACCTTCACCGTCGACGGCGCGCTCCGGATCCCGGAGGACTCGGATGTCAAGGTCGCCTCGGAGGGCCTGCTCGGCGGGTCGTTCCTCGAGATCACGCCGGGCGCGTCGGAATTCATGCTGGCGGAGGGCGACGCCATCCTCAACACCCAGAGCTCGGTCAGCCTGCTGAACCTGCTCATGCGCTTCGGGATGGACGCCAAGTGAGCGTGCGCGCCCGGATGGCGCTGGCGGCGGCGCTGACGCTCGCCGCGGCGCAGGCGGTGGCGGCGCAGTCGTCTCAGCGCGGCGAGATCGCCAACAGCCAGGACACGGTCAACGCCCGGGTGGCGGAGCTGCGCGGGCTCGACACGCTGAACGGCGCCACCACCGACATCACGCTCGCCGTGGGCGAGACCGCGCGCTTCGGGCATCTGGAGGTGCGCCTCGAGGCCTGCCGGGTGCCGCGCGAGGCCCCGGAGAGCGACGCCTACGCCTTCCTCTGGATCCGCGACGTGCGCGAGGCCGAGCCGCGCTTCTCGGGCTGGATGTTCGCCTCGAGCCCGGCGCTGTCGGCGCTGGACCATCCGCGCTACGACGTCTGGGTGCTGAGCTGCGGCGACGCCTGACGGGTCCGGCCGTAGCCGGCCGGACCCGGCGCCGCGTCGACCTCGCGCGGGTTTCGCCGTTCCGCCCGCGGCGCGCTGCGCAGGGGGCGCGAGCGGCGCCGTCTTCGCGGCGCCGGCGCCGTCAGGGCCGGGGCGGGGTCGCGAGGGCGAGGAGATCCGGGCGGGAGGCGTCCGGCGGCAGCGCGGCGAAGCGCGCCGGGCGGGTCAGGGCTGCGGCGAGCCGCTCGTGATAGGCGGCGCGGCTGATCTCCACCGCGCCGAGGCTCGCCAGGTGGTCGGTCACGAACTGGGTGTCGAGGAGCGTGAAGCCGCCGGCGCGGAGCCGCGCGACCAGCGCGATCAGCGCGAACTTCGAGGCGTCGCGCAGCCGGCTGAACATGCTTTCGCCGAAGAAGGCCGCGCCGAGCGCCACGCCGTAGAGCCCGCCGGCGAGGGCGCCGCCCTGCCGGATCTCGACCGAATGCGCGTAGCCGCCGCGGTGCAGGTCGAGATAGAGCCGGCGGATCTCGCCGTTGATCCAGGTCTCGGGACGGTCGGCGCAGCCGTCGAGCACCGCGGCGAAGTCGCGGTCGACGGCGATCTCGATCTCGGCGGCGAGGAAGGCGCGGGCGAGCCGGCGCGGGACGTGGAGGCCGTCGAGGGGCAGCACGCCGCGCCGCCTCGGGTCGATCCAGAACACCTCGTCAGCATCGTGGGCGTCGGCCATGGGAAAGACGCCGGAGGCGTAGGCCCGCAGCAGCAGCGCCGGGGTGATCGCCGCCGGGTCGTCGTCGCGCATCGCGCTCAGCCGTCGGCGGCCCGTTCGAGGAAGCGCTCGAGCCAGTGGATGTCGTAGTCGCCGGACAGGATGTCGGGCTCGTCGAGCAGCTCGTGGAAGAGCGGCGTGGTGGTGGCGACGCCGTCCACGACGAGCTCGGTCAGCGCCCGGCGCAGGCGCGCGAGCGCGAGGTCGCGGGTGCGGGCGTGCACGATCAGCTTGCCGATCAGGCTGTCGTAGTAGGGCGGGATCGTGTAGCCGCCGTAAATGGCGCTGTCCATGCGCACGCCGAGGCCGCCGGGCGCGTAGTAGGTGGTGACGCGGCCCGGCGAGGGGCGGAAGTCGGGCAGGCTCTCGGCGTTGATCCGGCACTCGATGGCGTGGCCCGCGGGGATGAGCTCCTCCTGGACGAAGGACATGGGCAGGCCGGCGGCGACGCGGATCTGCTCCTGCACCAGGTCGACGTCGTAGATCGCCTCGGTGACGGGGTGCTCGACCTGGAGGCGCGTGTTCATCTCGATGAAGTAGAACTCGCCGCCCTCGTAGAGGAACTCGATGGTGCCGGCGCCGGCGTAGTCGATGCGCGCCACGGCGTCGGCGCAGATCTTGCCGATGCGGGCGCGGGTGGCGGCGTCGATCGCCGGCGAGGGGGCCTCCTCGAACACCTTCTGGTGGCGGCGCTGCAGCGAGCAGTCGCGCTCGCCCAGGTGGACGGCGCGGCCCTTGCCGTCGCCGAAGACCTGGATCTCGATGTGGCGCGGGGCGCCGAGGTATTTCTCGAGATAGACCTCGTCGTTGCCGAAGGCCGCCTTGGCTTCGGCGCGGGCGGTCATGAACGCGCCCTCGATGTCGGCCGCCGTGCGCGCGAGCTTCATGCCGCGGCCGCCGCCGCCTGCAGTCGCCTTGACGATCACCGGATAGCCGATGTCGGCCGCGACCTTGCGGGCCTCGTCGAGCGTCGGCACGCCGCCGTCCGAGCCCGGCACGCAGGGCACGCCGAGCTTCTTCATCGTGTCCTTGGCGGTGATCTTGTCGCCCATCAGCCGGATGTGCTCGGCGGTGGGGCCGATGAAGGTCAGGCCGTGGTCCTGCACGATCTGGACGAAGGTGGCGTTCTCGGAGAGGAAGCCGTAGCCGGGGTGGATCGCCTCGGCGCCCGTGATCTCGCAGGCGGCGATGATGTTCGGCATCGAGAGATAGCTCTGCGAGGCGGGCGCCGGTCCGACGCAGACGCTCTCGTCGGCCATGCGCACGTGCATGGCGTCGGCGTCCGCGGTGGAGTGGATCGCCACCGTGGCGATGCCCATCTCGTGGCAGGCGCGGTGCACGCGAAGCGCGATCTCGCCGCGGTTGGCGATCAGGACCTTGTTGAACATCGGCGCCCTCCCGGACCGCTTCGCGGTCATTCCAGGATGATGAGCGGCGCGCCGAACTCGACGGGCGAGCCGTCCTCGACGAGGATCCGCTTGACCCGGCCGGCGCGGGGCGCGGGGATCTGGTTCATCGTCTTCATCGCCTCGATGATCAGGATGGTCTGGCCCTCGGTCACCGCGTCGCCGACCTTGACGAAGGCCGGCGCGGTGGGCTCGGGCTGGAGGTAGGCGGTGCCGACCATGGGCGAGGGCACGACGCCGGGGTCGTCGGACGGGTCGCCGGCGAAGCCGGCGCCGGCCGCCGCCGGGGCGTGGGCGGCGGGCGCGGCCGGGGCGGGCAGGGCGGCCGCGGACGGGGCGGCGTAGGCCGGGGCCGCCGCCGCGACGGGGATCTGGCGCGCCACGCGGACGTTGAGCGAGTCGTCCTCGCCGTAGTCGCGATGGACCTCGACCTCGGTCAGGTCGTTCTGGCGAAGCAGCTCCGCGAGCGCGCGGATGAACTCGACGTCGGCCTCGTGCGGTCGCTTGGTCATGGTGCGCCCTGTCGTTCTCTTGCGCGCCGCCGAGCGGGTCGGCCCGGCGCGCGGGCCCTCTCTATACGCGGCGTCGCCGGGGCTGGGAAGGCCGGAATTCGCGCCCCGGCGCGGCCTCTGCCGGTCAGTCGGCGCGCACCTCGGCGAGCAGCGCCTGCATCGCGGCGAGCGGCGCGTAGCCGCGCAGCATGCGGTCCTCGAAGACGAAGCTCGGCGTGCCCTGGATCTCCAGGGTCTGCGCCAGCGCGCGGGTGGCTTCGATCCGGCGCGTCACCTCCGGGTCGTCCATGCCCGCGCGCACCGCCGCCGGGTCGACGCCGACCTCGGCGAGCGTGGCGTCGATGCGGGCGTCGGTGAGCTGGCCCTCGAGGCGCAGGAGCCTGTCGTTGAGCGCCGCGTAGGCCTCGGGCCCCGCGGAGATCAGGGTGGAGATCGCCGCGCGCGCCGCCTGCTCGGAGGCCGGGCCGAGGATGGGGAACTCCTTGACGATCAGCCGCACGCCGCCGTCGCTGGCGACGAGCTCGGCCACGTCCGGGTGCGCCCGACGGCAGTAGCCGCACTGGTAGTCGAGGAAGGCGACGACGGTGACGTCGCCTTCCGGGTTGCCGCCGACGAAGGAGAAGCCGTCGTCGAAGACCGCCTGGGACGACGCGGCGAGGCGGCCGACGTCGCCGGCCGCCTCGGCCTCGCGCTGGCGCGCCTCGATGAGCGCGACCATCTCGTTCAGGACCTCGGGGTTCTCGAGGAGGTAGGCGCGGACCTCGGCGCGGAACTCCTCCCGCTCGCCGGCGGTCATCTCCGCCCATCCCGAGCCGGGCAGGGCGGCGGTCAGCAGGAGGGTGGGGATCAGGCTGCGGAAGGGGCGCATGGGCGGCTTTCTCGGTGGTTCATTTCTTCGCGCGTCGCGTGGCGACGGTGATGATGTCCTGGGCGCGCTTCCACCCCGGCGAGCCCCGCGGCAGCAGCGCGGCGGCGCGCTCGGCCTGGCGCAGCGCGTCGGCGTTGTGGCGGTGCCGAGCGCGGCCTGGCCCTCGTTGCCGAGCCGCGCCTCGGCGAGCGCGAGGTCGCGCAGGGCGTCGGGGTTGGCGCGGTCCATCGCCACCGCCTGGCGCAGCGCCTCGGCCGCCTCGGCCGTGGCGCCGGGCGTGTCGACGTTGAGGAGCGCCCTCCCGAGCCCGGCAAGGATCAGCGGCTCCTTGGGCGCGAGCGCCACGGCCCGACGGTAGCTCTCGGCCGCCGGGCCGGCGCGCCCGGCCTCGAGCAGGAACTGACCCTTGAGCTCGTGATAGTAGGGGTCGTCCGGCCGCGCCGCGAGCAGCGTGTCGACGTTCGCCGTGGCGCGCGACAGGCTCGGCTCGCGGTGGTAGGCGACGGCGCGCGCCAGCGGGGCGGATTCGGAGACGTCCGACGCCGGGTAGGCGCGCAGCGTCGCGCCGGGGCTCTGCAGGAAGCCGCGGAACTTCGCCACCATGCGCGCGTGCCAGTAGGCGTCGGCCGGGTCGGCGGCGGGTCCGGGCGGGGTCTTGGCGACGCGCTCCTCTAGCAGCGCGATGCGCTCGGACCAGAGCGGGTGGGTGCGCGCATAGGCGTCCTGGCCGGAGCTGAGCAGCGCTTCCTGGCCGCGGAAGAGCCGCAGCACCTCGAGGACCGCCTGCGGGTCGCCGCCGGCGGCGGTCAGGTAGCGCAGCCCCGCCTGGTCGGCCGCAGACTCCTC
>ERZ761602.8147-NODE-8147-length-10699-cov-51.614243_pt1 | contig 10699 bp, 9 predicted proteins | sample MGYA00512165_ERZ761602 | MGnify/ENA primary metagenome ERZ761602 (study PRJEB28899, sample SAMN02445085) | bioreactor sludge metagenome | biome: EBPR sludge; isolation source: Thorneside wastewater treatment plant | place: Australia: Brisbane, Thorneside...
GCCTTATAAGGACAAAACAATAAAGGTTACCAATCATACAATTGAGCCAAATTCTATACCATGCTATACAACATCAACTTATTTTCCAAGATCAGGCCAAGTATATAGAATAAAAGTAATAGCAGAAGGTTTTCCTGCTGTAGAGGCCGAGGGGAAAGTCCCGATGCCAATTTCAATTTATGATCTTGCATTCCGTAAAGAAGCGACTAGTAATCAAAACCTTTCTAAACACAAAGTTAGTTTTAAGATAAAAGATGATTTTAATGTTAAAAATTATTATATGCTTCAAGTTGTAACCGAGGAAGAACATAATGGCACCTATCGGCATTACACATCTCAACCACTTCTTTCAAGCGATGACCCTATACTTAAATCAGGGTTGAATTTTTGGGAAAAAAATCAATATGACATTGATTCTGAAGAACCACTTTATTTTAACTTTATATTTCCAGATGACCTGTTTAATGGAGAAGAAGCACATATGTCCTTCAGAATTTGGAGCTGGGGTGAGAATCAGCGAGAAGGCTCAATCCGGCATCGGGCCACCTTGTATTCTATGGAAGAAGAGATGTACGAATATTTTCAAACCCAAACCAGACAAGTTACCTACCGGGAAGATATCTTTGCCGATATTTTACCTATAACGACTAATGTAAAAAATGGGCTTGGCATTTTTGCAGGTTATCAAAACGCTTCCTTCACAATTGTGGATACCGATAAATAGCCGTTTATTGCTCATTTTTTAGAACCGTCCACATTCGCAAAAACCGGAGGACACCCTTAACCCTCCGGTTTTTTTATGAAGACCCTGTCAGAAAGCCATTTATCCGGCCAGTTTAAGGTCTTTTGCCCGCAACTGAAAGGAGGTTTGGCCCATAAAATTATTTTCGTCTATCGTGAAGAGCATGTCCAAAGCCCTGCCATATTGCAAACTCTCGCGGACGGTGGGATAAAGGGCATGAAGGCCAAAGCCAATCACATCGAATGTGGGCGATGCTTGTCCATTATGTCCTTGTTGTACCTGAAACTTTAGGTGTCCGTCCCGTCCCACCAATGTGGGTTGCGATTTCACTTGCACCCCCGTTCCCATAAAGATCGGCTGGCGATTTTGTGGACCAAAAGGCCCAAATTGCTCCAGTATCTGCTTAAATCGAGGCGTAATATCTTGAAGAGACAGAGGTGCATCTACCACGATTTCTGCCTTGAGTTGGTTTGGCTGAATGGTTTGACTTACCACTTCGTTTAGCTGTTCAGTGAAAGTCTCCAGATGGGCAACAGGTAGGGTGAGTCCGGCAGCAAAAGCATGGCCACCAAATTTAGCAAGCAGGTGATCACACGACCGGATAGCATCGTAAATATTATACCCAGGAACACTTCTCGCAGACCCTTTGGCCATGCCATTGGCTGTGGTAAGCAAGACGGTTGGCCGATAAAAGCGCTCTACCAAGCGGCTGGCCACAATACCAATAACCCCCAAGTGCCATCCGGGATGATGTAGTACGATGGCGTGTTGCATACAGGTAGAGGCACGGCTTTCCATCAAATAGACAGCCTCCTCGAACGTTTTTGAGTCCATCAACCGTCGTTCGCCATTCAGCTTTTCTAGGCGCTGGGCTTGTTTGAGGGCGCGGTCTGGATTGGTGGCCACCAAAAGTTCTACGGCCTCGGCAGCATCACCCATACGTCCAGCGGCATTGATACGCGGCCCAAGTCCAAAAACAATCTGCGATGTAGAACAACTGGCCAAGTCTTGCCCCCCTTGCAGGGCCAACATTCGCAATCCAATACGTGGATTGGTTTGAATCCGTCGCAGACCTTCATACATCAACAAGCGGTTTTCGCCCAGAATGGGAACAATATCCGAAGCGATTGCAAGGGCTACCAAATCCAAATATTCCCAGGCGTCTTCGGGGGGGCTCCCCAATTTGGAAAGTGTTGCTTGTATGAGCTTGAACCCAACACCACACCCCGTCAATTCCTTAAACGGGTAAGGGCAGTCGGGGCGTTTGGGATCTAATACTGCCAGCGCATCAGGAATGGCCTCCTCTGCATTATGATGATCACAAACCACCAGATCAATTCCTTTCTCGCGGCAATAATCGGCGGCGGCGTGGCCTGTTATTCCGCAATCCAAGGCAATCATGAGGGTTGCTCCCCGAAAAGCGGCGAAGTCAATGCCACGATAGCATAGGCCATACCCATCCGTGTAACGATCGGGAATAAAAAACTCTGCATCGAGACCATGTTGGCGTAGAAAATTCACCATAAGAGCCGTTGCCGTTGTCCCGTCCACGTCATAATCCCCATATACCACCACTTTTTCCCCTTGCAAGATGGCTTTTTCCAGCCGCTCGGCAGCCACATCCATGTCTAACATCAGGAAAGGGTCGTGCAAATCGTTTAAGGAAGGGCGAAAAAATCGCCGTGCGTCCTCATAAGTTTCAATTCCCCGTAGCGAGAGCGCCATCCCCAGCGCCGGTGGTAGATCATTCAACTGGGCACACAACGCAGCGATTACATGAGGATGCTCTGGTCGGGGTAACAACCAGCGGTATTTCATTGTTGTAATGTATTTATGCTATTAAATTTCTGGCACTTAGATAAGGTAATTCGTATCGCGAGTTTGGCGTTCGCGTGTGCCTGATAGCATATAAAACTCCAAATACAAGAAACCCAGAAGGACTTGGCAGGTCGGCTTGAGAAAACTTAAGAGAAAAAATCAGGAACCCATGCGTTTTTTTGAACGTTGTGCAAAATACGTTTTACCTTATGATTAAGAATGTAAGACGAAAAGAGCATAATTGCAATAAGTTCATGAAGCGATGTTGCAATTATTGCGAAAAAAACCGAAGATTGGGTAAAGAGTTTTTTTTAAGAAATAAATGATTGCAAGGGCAGAAATCTGTCATTATTTTAAAAATCTCGAATTAAACGGGATGTAGCGCAGCCCGGTAGCGCGCTTCGTTCGGGACGAAGAGGTCGTGGGTTCGAATCCCGCCATCCCGACATAGCCTGATCCTTCGGAATCAGGCTTTTTTAATGCACCTTAATCCCATCCACTGAAAACTTTTCCAACATTTTAACCGTCATCCGTGCTTTCTGGATTTGTCTTGGACGGTCCAAGAGCGAAGGAAGAGGCTCTGCTTCCCCTAATGTACGGGAGGTTTCCAATTGGGCAAGCCGATCTATAGTAGAGAAACCCGAAACGACTTCACCAAAACAAGAAAATTGAAGGTCTAACCACGGAGCACCTCCCCCGTGCGAATACTGGCGCCTCGCTTCTTCCGAAAAACGAAAATCTTTGAGACCCGTTAATTCCCGAACTTGTGCCTCCTGATCGTCTAATATCATTTTGGGGATCCCTTCACCGCCTTGAACGATATAGAACTGACTACCTGAAGACTTTCCGGGTACTTCCACCGATTGCAGGGCGCATACTTCGCCACGTTTGTGGAAGGAATAGGGTAAAATCTCGGAGTCAATCACATAGCCTGGTCCGCCAAGACCATCATCCGTCGGGTTGTTGTTCCTTGAGTTAGGGTCGCCTCCCTGAATCATAAGGCCACTCATCACACGATGAAAAAACAAGCCATCATAAAAGCCAGATGTGGCAAGTTTAATAAAGTTATCGCGATGTTTGGGTGTCTCGTCGTACAAGCGAACCACCATTTTGCCAAGTGGTGTTTTAATCTCGGCATAGTGGTGTGGGTCTATTGTGGTGGTATCGGGCGAGGTTGGCAGAGATTTCTCTAATGCCGTGGGCTGCTTTTCTACGGCTTCCGTGGATGCTTGGTGTTTTTGACAACCCTGAACCACCAAGAGCGTGGCTACAAATAGGGTACAAAAGAATGGCTTATCGGATAAGCGGTGCATCCACATGCGCTGTTGAATTGGTTTTATGAACAAAAATACAAAATCTGGAGGTATCGGGCGTCGCGTCCAAGCGCAATATTTTTTAGGAAAGTCTTTTCGAGAAACCCATAGCAGGAACTGGGTTATTTCCGAAACGCTCAATCAGCAAGAAAGGCCCTTAGAACCCCGTTAGACCAACCAAATCCGTCTTGTAAAGGGTATTCTCCACCACCTGCTGCCAGATCTTTTTCCATTACATTGTATTTTTCAACCATTTTCCCGGTACTACGATATACCCGATTGTTAGTGGCAATCCAGCGATTTCGGATTTCTCGCGCCAGTTTTGTTAATCCATAATTTTTTAATCCCACATAGGCTGTCCATTGGTGAGGGGCCCAGCCATTGGGAGCATCCCATTGTTGACCAGACCGAATTCCGGTTGTGCTGAGGCCTCCGTAATGAAGGAGTTCTTGTTCAATTCTTTTGGCCACACCAGCAGCTTGTTCGTTGGTAACCATCTTAAAGAAGAGCGGGAAGGTAGCGGCCAAGGTTACTTGGTTGGTTTGACGACCCGCAACAAAATCGTAATCATAGAAATATTCCTCTGCCTCGTTCCACATCAGTTTAAGCAAGGTGCTTTTTCGCACTTCTGCCTTGGTACGATAAGAAGCGGCTTTTTCCGCATTCCCGCTTCGGGTATGAGCACGGCTGAGGGTTTGTTCTAAGTGGTATAGCAGAGCATTTAAGTCCACAGGGATGATTTCGGTGGTATGGATGCTGGCAAGGGATTTGCCATCTCGGAGCCAGCGGGAGGAAAAATCCCACCCAGACTCTGCCGCCGCCCTAATGTCGCGATATACCTGCGAGGGAATACGCTTGGGAGTACTTAGGGCCAATGCGACGTCTTCTCGATAAGACTCCGGCCGAGGTTTAACACTATCATCCCAATAGCGATTTAATATATTTCCGTCTGGTGTACGCACAACACGCCGATAAGCGTGGTTAGACTCGGAAAGACGATCGGCGCCTGCCATCCAAAAGGTATATTCCTTTTCTAATTCCGGAAGGTATTGCTCATAGACTTCTAAGCCCTTGCCTTCGGCCAATATGCCCACAATCAGAGAAAAAAATGGCGGTTGGCTTCGAGTGGTGTAGTAGGTACGGTTACCATTTGGGATATGACCGACGGTCTGAATCAAAAACGCAAAATTATCGGTCATGTCTTGGATCATATCCCATTTTTCATCAGCCTTCAAACCCAGAATGGTAAAGTAACTATCCCAATAATACACTTCTCCAAACCTACCACCGGGCACGATGTACGGACGGGGCAAGGGGATCAAGGACGAGAAATGCGCTGCTTCATCGGGCTGTCTGGTTAATATGGGCCAAAGTTCGGAAATGTGTTCCTGAACTGTACGGGTGGTATCACTCCGAAAGCCAGAGGCAAAAGTCGGAGGTAAGTCGAAATGGGCCAGTACAAAGGCCTTTAGGTCAAACCCCAGTTGGTCTTTCTCTGCCAAATAGCGGGCTATAATGTCTTTTGGATCGGACTTTGGGGTACAGTCCACAAAGGTTTTTCCATCCGGGAAAATACGGGCCATTTGAACGGCTTCGAAAAGTGTCCCATACCAGGCATCCGGGCTTGGATTGAGCTTGATTTGTTTGAAGTTGTATTCGCGGGTGTTCACAGGGTTGCAGGCAGAAAAAGCCATCATCATCACCAACAATAGGATAAACGTCGAGCGCATATCAGAGGCAATAGGAAGTTTGCAAAAAAGCAATATAGGAATTTTTTAAAGCGGATGCCTCTGGCAAATCGGACATGTACAGATGGGCTTCTTGTTGTCAAACCAAAACTTTTTAATCCGAAAGGGAAACGGAAAGCCGGAATGGGCGTTTGTGTGTTTCCCAGATCACCAAAACAAATAAATGAATGGAACAAGTATCCTTAGCAGATGAAATAGGACGCAAACTTTTGTCGGAACGAAAGGTTTTTTTATGGGGCGGTGTGGATGATGACTCGGCTGAGTATGTTGTGGAACGATTGCTCTATTTAGACCTGATGGATCCAGGCAAGGAGATAACCTTTTATATTAATAGCCCCGGCGGATATGTAACCTCTGGTATGGCAATCTACGACACCATGCGAGGGCTACGCTCACCCGTTTCTACGGTCTGTATGGGGCTGGCCGCCTCGATGGGGTCTATTTTACTGTCTGCCGGAACTAAGGGACGTCGCTTTATCCTACCACATGGCCGTGTGATGATTCATCAGCCAAGTGGAGGGGCACAGGGCGCAACCTCCGATATTACAATCCAGGCACGCGAAATCATAAAAACCAAGAAGTTGGGTGCACAAATTCTGGCGGATAACTGCCAGCAAGATTTTGAGAAAGTAATGCAAGATTTTGACCGCGACTATTGGATGGATGCACAAGAATCGGTTGCTTACGGGATTGTAGATGGTGTAGCAGAGCGTTTCTAAGCCCAGATTGATGCCAAGGCCATTCTCGGTATAAGAGTGGCTTTGTTGATTATGTGGCCTGCAACAAAAAGTAAGTAGCCCAAAACGGAAATGTGGTATGAAGACTGGGTTGTGGACGGATAACTGCACTTACAAAAAATACGAATGCACCACCGAACCCTGAAATTCTCTTACGAACCAACCCAGTCATACCCTATTTTACGGCATTCATCTTTTTACTCCGAATATTTATGGTACTTCGTTCTTTTACCGAAGGGATCAGAAATACTGCCCGGCGGCCCAAATTGATCTTGCTTTTGTGGTTAACGGGGCTGGTTATAGCAGCCTTATTGGCCATTCCGGCTACGTTTGCTATAGAGGCATTTGCACACGTCTTGCCAGAAGGGAACCCAGATATTTGGAAGACACCGCTACACCAGACGGTCTTTTGGGAATTACTTATCCAGATACGCTCCGCATTTGGTGCTACATTCCTGAGCCTGTTGTGGGTACTGCCTCTGGTTTGGATATGGAAAGTTGCCTATGCTGTTGGGTTGTACCATACATTTCGCCCCGAAACGCCTGGAGCGTTCAGGGAAGGCGTGGCCCGCTACTGGTCTAAGGGCATGGCCCTGTCTATTCGATTTTTGATACTCTCTATTGGGACCCAGCTTTTTTTGATCATCGTCTCTATGGTATTGGGGTTCACAATACAAGGGGAACGCGCATTGTTTTGGCTCTTTGCGGTCATTTGGCCCATACTTGCGATATCTGCCTATGCCTTGCTGGCCTTGTTTCAAGATTATGCACGGGTGGCAATGGTATTGGAAGATATTTCACCGAAGGTAGCGTTTCGGAACGGACTACGTTTCCCATTTCGTTACGGCAATGCAAGCAAACTCTTTTTACTCTGGTTTGCAATTATGTTATTTGTTGGCGTCTTGCCAAATATTCTGGAGTTGCGTTTCGGATTTGCCAGCCCCACAGCCTCATGGATCGGTTTTTTGCTGACCCAAATACTCTTGTTCATTAGGGCGGGCGCAATCGTGGGGTGGCATAACAGCAATGTTGTATTTTATACCGCTGCCCGTTTTTACGACGAAGCTGAACAAACCAAACAAAATCCAAACTGATCAACTTAACCCCCAGCCTGCGAAACATCAAAAAAACTAAACAAGGTACCTTTTGCCGATTTTCGGCCTTGTTGTTGTAAACTTGCCTCACAATTCGCAACCCTTTCGCACAACAAAGACCAAAAGGAAGGCTATTTTATAATGCTTAATTCGTTTGTGCCCACTGAAGTATTTAATTCTATGTTTAATTTTAATGAAGCCAGTGCTTACCCCCATCCGGAAGAATTTAAGGTCATGAGGCCAGAATACACCGAGTTGGAAGAAGAAGGACTTTGGCTTGCCGTTATCAACATAAGCCCTTTCCGGGTTTCGGGAAGGAGCCTTACCAAAGCCGGCTCTCGACGTGCGGCACTCTACGAAGCTGACAAAACCTATCGTTCATATCATCCCTCTTACGCTGTGCAAAATCCATACCCAGAAGAGTTTGTTGATACCGAGGGCAAACCTTGGAAACGACTCCCGACCAATTTGCGCCTGAAATATCAGGCTGATTATGAATTCACCCTCGAAGATGGTGATACCGACTATGCGAGCATCGAAGATATGCTGGCATGGGATGTCCGCTATCAGGAAGAAGGACAGGAAAACGGCGACGATTAAGTTGCCCGATCCGTTTTTCTTCTGTCTGTCATTCACCCCAACTGCATTATGGAAGGAATACAACGAATTGGTGTCTATACCAGTGGTGGTGATGCCCCTGGTATGAATGCGTGTGTGCGCGCTGTAGTACGTACAGCCTACGCCCACGACTTGGAGGTCGTCGGCATTAGACGTGGTTACGAAGGCATGATAGATTCGGACTTTGTCGAAATGACCACACGTTCCGTTTCCAATATTCTCCAAAAAGGGGGAACTGTCTTGAAAAGTGCCCGCTCAGACCGGTTCAGAACACCGGAAGGGCGTGCACTTGCTGCCGCAAACCTAACCGAAATGGGCATCAATGCACTGGTTGCCATTGGTGGTGATGGCTCCATGCGTGGTGCAACGCTGCTCAATCAAGAACATGGCATTTCTGTCGTCGGTTGTCCCGGCACCATTGACAATGACCTGTACGGAACCGACGAAACCATCGGATACGACACCGCAATGAATACGGCCATCGAAAACATTGACCGTATTCGAGACACCGCCGACGCACACAATCGGCTGTTTCTTGTGGAGGTAATGGGAAGAGATGCAGGTTTTATTGCCCTTAATTGTGGAATTGGAGGAGGGGCGGAACTAGTCTTGATACCAGAAAACCAAACCGACCTGAAAGAGGTGAAGAAACAAATCTTTGGCCTTATGTCTTCACATGCCCGTTCTTCCATCGTAGTGGTGGCCGAGGGAGACCAATTGGGTGGAGCACAACGTATTGCCGATGCCTTGAAAAATGATGCCAAATTTGATTTCATTGACCTTCGGGTATGCATTTTGGGACATACGCAACGAGGAGGATCACCCACTGCACGAGACCGCGTCTTAGCCAGTCGCTTTGGAGTTTCAGCCGTAGAAGCCTTGATTGAAGGCCATACAAATGTGATGGTAGGTCTGGTTGGTGGTGAAATAAAAATGACACCCATGAAGAACGTATGGAGCCGCTCCAAATCTATTGACTATGAGTTGATCAATCTAACCAAAATGCTGAGTTGACTCGATAGGCAGTCTGATCTTACTGGGCTGCCTTTTCCTTAATTCAATCCCCTACACACTTGTTATCCACCCTTAAAACATTATTTTTCTTACCCATACCAGGTGGGCTAAAGGGTCGTGCCGAATTACTTTATTGGCTGTTTCAATTCAAAAAACAAGGTCGTTTAGACAATACCCATTACGAACCTTTCTTTACAACCTATTTTGGATTTTCCCGATCCGACTTTGCAGGTAAGAGGCTTCTTGACATCGGATGCGGGCCACGAGGATCCTTAGAATGGGCTACAAATGCCGCAGAGCGGGTGGGTTTAGACCCCTTGGCAGAAGTATATCGCTTGTTTGGTGTAGATCAACACCAAATGGTCTATAAGGCAGCAGGATCGGAGCAAATTCCCTTTTCCAATGATTACTTTGACGTCGTTTCTTCTTTTAACTCATTAGACCATGTAGCCGATTTGTCTGCCACCATCGCCGAAATCAAGCGGGTAGTGGTACCAGGCGGCTACTTCATGTTGATAACTGATGTGGGGCATAAACCCACCATCACAGAACCTCGGTCGTTCGGTTTTGAGATTGTTGAGGCGTTTTTGCCAGAGTTTTCGCCTATACAAGTGCGAAAATTTGAAAAAAACGTAAAGAGAGCTATATATGAAAGCCTCCGCAGGGCCATTCCATACGATGAAACCAATCCTATACCACGCTATGGCGTATTGGCTGCGTTGTTCAGAAAATAATTTGGCGAACTTTCCATCATAAGGATCGTTGGAAGGTCCGTGCATGGTTTCTCCTAATTACTCCTTAATCCAAAATTGGTTATGGTAAAGAACACGTTTCGATTCGTATGGGCACTTTTATACATCATGACTGCATCAGTTCATGCACAAAATTATGCCATCCGTATTGCCAAATTGAAGTATGACGGTGGTGGAGATTGGTACGGAAACGAGACCTCGCTCCCTTTGTTGTTACGTTTTGTACGCGAGCAAACCCTTTTGGATATTGCGCCAAAAGAAGACATCGTTGATCTGGATAGCGATAAAGTTTTTCTTTACCCCTACTTGTATGCTACGGGGCATGGCAACCTCTCCTTCTCGGCACGGCAAGTAGAACGCCTGCGCAGGTATCTCCAGAATGGGGGTTTTTTTCATGCTGACGACAATTATGGCATGATGCAGCACATCAAACGCGAGATGAAGAAGGTTTTCCCCGATCAAGACTGGGTGGAACTACCACATTCACATCCGATTTTTAAAACCCAGTATGCCTTTTCCGCCGGCCTTCCTAAAATACACGAGCATGATGGTAAACCACCTCAGGCTTTTGGGTTGTTCCACGACGGACGATTGGTCTTTCTCTTTACATACGAAAGCGACCTGGGTGATGGCTGGGAAGCACCAGAAGTGCATAACGATCCGCCAGAAAAGCGTCTTGCCGCTTTGCAAATGGGGGCCAATATTCTCACATATGTACTTACCCACTAAAAACTGGAATAAGCTCTGAATCATCATTGCTCATAAGAGGGCATATTATCATGTTGATTGTGGCCAGAATAGGACGTATGCATGACAGTGTATTTGGAAAAACCGATGCCTACATTTTTGAGGCGAAGTCTTAA
>ERZ761602.8149-NODE-8149-length-10697-cov-4.926987_pt1 | contig 10697 bp, 9 predicted proteins | sample MGYA00512165_ERZ761602 | MGnify/ENA primary metagenome ERZ761602 (study PRJEB28899, sample SAMN02445085) | bioreactor sludge metagenome | biome: EBPR sludge; isolation source: Thorneside wastewater treatment plant | place: Australia: Brisbane, Thorneside...
TGCGCGCCGTCCGGTAGGGCGGCTTGCGGTAATCGGCCATCAGCTTCTTTTCAGCGGACGACGAAGCTTCGCGCGGCCGACGGAGCGTCGTCGACGTCGGCCCAGCCGACCGAGAAGCTACGGACCTGCGCGCGGTCGTGATAGATCGAGTCGTCGTGAGGAGCATGACCGGGTTCGGCGCGGGGGAAGCGCGCCTCGAGCTGCAAGGGCGCGAGGTTCGCGTGCGCGTCGACGTCCGCTCGGTGAACCATCGTTTCCTCGACGTGCGCAGCCGCATCGCGTCGTCGCTCGCCGATCATGCGCCCGCGCTCGAAGAGCTCGTGGGCAAGCGGCTCCGGCGCGGGCACGTCGAGATCGGCGTACGCGTCGAGGGAAGGGTGGAGCCTGCCCCGACGCTCGACCTCGACGTGGCGCGCTCCGCCTACGCGCAGCTCGTGAAGCTTCGCGACGAGCTCGCGCCGGGTGAGTCGGTGCCGCTCGGTCTGCTCTCGACCGTGCCCGGTCTCTTCGTCGCGGCGCCCAACGAGCTCGGTCAGGAGCTCCGCGTAGCGCTCCTCGATGCGGCCAAGCGTGCGTGCGACGCCGTCGACGTGATGCGCGTGCGGGAAGGGACCGCGCTCGCGGAGGAGCTCGGGACTCGCCTCGAGTCGGTGCGCGCGAAGCTCGCGCAGATTCGGCTCCGCTGTCCGGCGCTCGTCGACGCGCAGCGCGCCCGCCTGCGTGACCGCGTCGCGCGCATGATGAGCGAGCACGAGCTCACGCTCGACGAGACACGCGTGGAGCACGAGGTCGCGCTCTTCGCCGAGCGCACCGACGTCGCCGAGGAGGTCGCGCGCCTCGACTCGCACTGCGATCAGTTCGACGAGCTGATGAACGCGACCGGCCCCGCGCATGGCCGCAAGCTCGACTTCCTGCTCCAAGAGATGGCACGCGAGGTGAACACCCTCGGCGCCAAGACGCCGGAGGTCGAGGTCACGCGTGTGGTCGTGGAGATCAAAGCCGACGTCGAGCGCATGCGCGAGCAAGTGCAGAACGTGCTTTGAGGCCGGTGGCGCCTCGCCCGCATGCAGGCGGCCGCCTGGTGAGAGCGAACGACGAAACGAGGGCGCAGCCGCAGCCGCGCCCTCGAAACCTGAACCCGCGTTCGTTCAGCGCACCGCGGAGTCGCGCTCGCGCGGCACCTGCGCGACGTTGCTCCGGCGGGCGGGGCGTTGTTGGCGCAGCTCGGCGCGTTCCTCGAGCGGGAAGGGGCTGAGGCTTCGTGCGGGCCCCTGCATCGCGCGGCGGAACATCGAGTAACGCGCGCCGGGATGCCACATCAAGAATCCATCCGCGCCACCAGCGCGCGCACCCACGATTTGGCGCGTGATGAAGGTCGGGTTGAAGCCTTCGTGGCCGGCTCCCTTCTCGAACGCCTGCAGGTACGGGCGCAAGACGGGGCGCGGTCCGATGCGTTCGCGCAGCCGCGCGACGCCCGACTCGACGAGCCATCGGCTGCGCTCGGGGCGCTCCGGCTCCCACTCGCGCATCGCGTTGATGTAGAGCATCGGCGAGTAGACCTCGACGTGATCCACCCACGCCGCGAGGTCTTGGCCGAGGCCCGAGGGGTCACCTTCGCGGTACGCGGCGAGCCCGAAGACGTCGACGCCGACGGGGATCCGCAGCGCGCGGTCGATGGCGGAGAGCAGCTCGATGAGGAGCTGCGGGCGCGGAGTGCCGTCATCGGAGGGATACGCGGCGTACTGGATGCCGTCGTCGACGGGGAACCGTACGTAGTCGAGCTGAATCTCGTCGAAGCCCATCGCCTCCGCTTCGCGGGACAGCTCGACGATCATCGCGTGGTTGTCGCGGTTGTAGGGATCGAGCCAGGTGCCGCCGGTGCCCCAGCTCACCCACGGCGTACGTCGACGGTTGTGTTGGATCGAGCGCTCGGGGTGGCGCAGCGGCAATTGCGGATCGGCGAAGCACGTGATTCGCGCGATCGTGTAGATGCCCTCGGCCTTCAAACCACGGATCAGCGCGGGGGCGTCCCCGAGATAGTTGCGTTTCGACTCCTGCAGAATCGGGATCGCGGTGTCGTAGGTGACGCGCCCGGCGCCGTCCTTCAGATCGATCACCACGGCGTTCGACCGGGTGTGCCGCGCGAGCTCGACCACGCCGCGCAGCCCGTTGCGGGCGACGAAGACGCCGGGAAGGTAGACGCCCACTGCGTGCTGACCGGCCTCGCTGACGGGATCCCAGGTCGGGTCGTCCTGTGCGGGCGCGGGCGGGGGAGGCCGGCGGTTGGCCGGCGGGTTGTCCGCGCGCAGGGGCCCGATGCCGAGCGCGAGGCTCGCCATCGCCGCTGCCATCGCCACCATCGTCCAAGCCCTCACGCCTCGCATGTCGCCCCTCGATTCTCGATGAATGGTATCGCCACTGACGCCGAGCGGGTCGCGAGCCCGATCGAAGCAGGCTCAGCTCGGGGTGGATCGGGCTCGTGGTGGAGCCTCCGACGAAAGAACCGTGCCTGCATGCCTACATGTAATCAAGTTTGCGACACATCTCCGCGTGAGGGGCGGCGCCTTCGGAACCAACCTCAAAGGCGTTGACGGTGTCGTCCGGTCCGCTATCGCGGGCGGGTGACCGAAGCATGGACGGTGCGGCGGATGGTCGGGTGGATGCAGTCGGACTTCGCGGAGCGAGGTCTCGAGAGCCCGCGCCTCGACGCGGAGCTGCTGGTCGCCCACGTGCTCGGCATCCCGCGACTGCACCTCTACCTCGATCTCGACCGTCCCATCGGTCCGGAGGAGCTCGCGACCTTGCGAGACCTCGTCCGCCGCCGACGCGACCGCGAACCCGTGGCGTACCTGATCGGCACCAAGGACTTCTGGAAGGGTCGCTTCCAGGTGGACGCGCGGGTGTTGGTGCCTCGCCCGGACACCGAGACGCTGGTCGAGCGCGCCGTGTCGCTCCTTCGCGGCGACGTGATCCCGGAGGGGGACGCACACGTCGAGGCGTTCGCGGAAGAGCGCGACGATCATGCGGACGACCTCGAGCATTCCTCCGACACCACGAGCGGCGAAAGTCGCCTCGTCGACGACGCTTCGAACGAAGCGGAAGCGCTCGCTCGGAGCGCGACGGAAGCCGAAGGAGCCGTCGCTGAGGGGGGCGCTTCGACTTCTCGACCGAGTCGGCAGGATCAGCCGCCGACTTCGCATGAGCCGATGGCGCGAGGACGGCGAGCTCCGAAGACGACGACGGATGCGACGGCGACTCCGAAGACGAGCGCGCTACCTGACGGGCCGGTCGTCGATCTCTGCACCGGCAGCGGTTGCGTGGTGGTGAGCCTCGCGAGCGAGGTGCCGGATCGCACGTACTTCGCGACCGATCTCTCTTCCGACGCGATCGAGGTCGCGCGCGAGAACGTGCGGACGGCGGGGGTCGCGGTGGAGCTCGCGGTGGGCGATCTCTTCGCGGGCCTCGAGGGTCCGTTCGCGCTCGTGGTGGCCAACCCTCCGTACGTCGAGGACGCGGAGATTCCGACGCTCGCGCCCGAGGTCGCGAAGCACGAGCCGCGTCTCGCGCTCGCGGGCGGAGCCGATGGTCTCGACGTGGTGCGACGACTCGCGACGCAGGCGTTCGCGCGCCTCGTGCGCGGCGGAGCCCTGCTCGTGGAGGTCGGGGCCGATCAGGGCCCGCGCGCAGCGGAGATCTTCCGCAGCGTCGGCTTCGTCGACGTGCGCGTGATCCCGGATCTCGCGGGACGGGATCGTGTGATCGAAGGTTGGCGTCGGTAGCGGGCTCGTCGACGCTGCTCGTGGTCACTCGTTGCCGTCACGTCGGCTCCGCTCCTCGCATCCGCTCGAAACTCGACCTGCGCGGTCGCTCGAGGTGCGTCAGCGCGCGCGGAGCCAGCCTTCGCCGAGCAGGCACAAGCCGCCGAGGAGGAAGAACCACGGATCGATCGGGCGTCGCCGTCGCTCGCTGCGTGTCCCGTTCGTGTCGCCGGCCGTGACCTCCGGCGGGCTGCCCGGCGTGAGATCCGACTCGCTCGCCGGCGACGCGACGACGAAGCTGCTCTTCACGTCGTCCCCATCGAGCACGCGGTAGACGCCGGGCGCGGCGGTGTCGTCGAAGCGACCGTCGACGGGCTCGTGGACGGTGCCGTCCGGTGCGCGCACGAGGCTCTGCGGCGCGAGCTCGATCGAGGCGCCCGCCGAGAGCATCGCGCTCGGGGCGCGGCGCGCAGCCGCGAGATCGCGGAGCAGCTCGCTCACGAGCGGAAGGTAGCCGGGGGAGTACGGCAGCTCGGACCACGCGTCGTCGACGGGGATGGCGAGAACCGCGACGCGCCCTTCGCCGAACGTGCTGCGGACGAGCACCGGCGCGCCTTCGTCGGCGCCCGCGGTCTCGACGAGCACGTCCGCGCCGAGCGCAGGCTCGAGCACGACCACTCGGGAGACTCGCGCGTCGAGGGTCGGTAGGCGTCCGACGCTGCGCAGGGTCGTCTGTTCGGGAAGCGCGCGCGCAGCTCGTGGGCTCGCCGGCAACCACGGGAGCTGCGCACGCAACACCCGTGGCTCCACGCGCTCGCCGACCGCGACGAGGAGACCGCCTCCCTGCTCCACGAAGCGACGCAGACTCTCGGCGTCGCGCGGTCGCAGCGTCGCGACGTTCGCGAGCACCACCACGTCGATCTCGTCGAGCGCGCTCGGCGCGAACGCGTCGGGATCGACGATGCGAAACGCGATGCCTCCGTCGTCGTGAGGCGTCGCTTCGAGGGCGCGCGCGAGGAAACCGACCTCGTCGCGATCGCGCGAAGGATGGGGCTCGCCGTCGACGAGCAGCGTGCGCAGGGCCGCGCTCGGTCGCAGCAAGACGCCGCGCGCGTCGTCCAGATCGAGCGCGTCCTCGATCACCAGTCGAACCGTCGCGTCCGGCACCGGCGGCGGCGTGACGTGCACGGTGGCGCGCGCGGGATGCACCAGCGCGGCCACCTCGACGCCGGGTTCGACGCCCACCTCGGTGCGGCCGAGCACCACGTCGTCGTGCACGACCTCGAGCGCGTGCCGTCCCTCGGGCGCACGGAGCACGACCTCGATCGAGAGGCGTCCGGGCGTCGTCGGATCGGGCGCGGCGTGGGCTTCGAGGATCGCGGCGTTGGCGGGCGCAGCGGGGGCCAGGGCCTCGAGGGCCCACTCGATCCCGCGCGTCGGCGGGAGCTCGGTCAAACGCGCGTGCGCCGCGAAATCGGAGAACACCACGACGCGACGTGGTTGTGCGGCTCCGGAGAGGCTGGCGCGCGCGAGCTCGAGCGCTTCGGAGAGCGCGGTGCCGCGCGCGCTGGTGTCGGGGAGCGCCGCGAGCGCGCGGCGGACACGGGCGAGCTCGCGCGTGCGTGGGACGACGAGCCGCGCGGGCGCGCCGGCGAGCACGAGCGCGACCTCCGAGTCCGGCGGGAGCGCGTCGAGCTGATCGTTGGCGCGCGCGATCGCGGTGGCGAGGAGACGCTCGCCGCTCTCGCGACGCGCCATGCTCATCGAGTCGTCGAGCACGATCGCGATCGAGGCGCGGCGCCCGTCGTCGAACGCGCGCGAGGACGCGAGCCAGGGACCCGAGGCGCCGAGCGCGAACGCGAGCACCGCGAGCGCGCGCAGGAGGAGCAGCAGCCGATCGCGGAGGCGCAGCTTCCGACGGCTCTCCGCCGTCGCGCGCCGCAGCAGCGCGACGGTCGGGAGCGAGCGCGTGGGGACGTCGCGCTGTCGCAGCAGGTGGATCAGGATGGGCGCCGCGACCGCGAGCGCGCCGAGCAACGCGAGGGGGAGGGTGAAGCCCATCACGACCTCCCGTTCCGACGGATCGCGTGAGACCACCGCTCGATCGAGCGGTGTGCTTCGACGCCGCGTGCTTCGACGCCACCGATCGAGATCATCGTCGCCTCCGGCGGCCCACCAGCTCCGCGAGCGTGCGCTCGACCGGCACGTCGGTGGGCGCGAGGAGGTAGCGCGCGCCCGCGGTGGCGCACGACTGGCGCGCTTCGTCGACGAAGGCACGCACCTCGCGGAGGTAGTCCTCGCGCACCACGTCGAGATCCGCTTCGAGCGGCGCTTCGCCTTCGAGCCCGACGAAGCGCGCGGCGCCGCGCAGCGGGAGCTCGAGCTCGTCGCGATGGAGCACGTGGAAGACGATCACCTCGTGCCCACGCGCCACGAGCTGCGCCAGCGGGGCGAAGACCTCCGTGCGGCGATCGAGCAGATCGCTCGCGATCGCGACCACGCCTCGGCGCCCCGCGCGCTCCACGCCTGCGCGGAGCGACTGCGCGAGGTCGGTGCGCGCCTCGGCGGCCGCCGGTCGCGCCAGGCGGGCCAGGAGCTGCTCGAAGTGCGCGGGCCGCGAGCCCGGGGGCAGCAGGTCGTCGTGGAGCGCGACGTCGAAGCCTCCGCCGCCGGCCGCGTCGCCCTGCCGCAACAACAAGTACGCGAAGGCGGCGAGGAGCGTCGCGCCGTGCGCGTCTTTGCGAATCGCCTCGTCGCCGAGCGTGTCGGCGTCGAAGCCGCCCCACGCCATCGACGCGCTGCGATCGAGCAGGAGCCACGCGCGGAGCTGCGTCTCTTGCTCGAAGCGCTTCACCACGTGGCGGTCGGTGCGGGCGAACGCGCGCCAGTCGAGCAGGCGCGGCTCGTCGCCCGGGCGGTAGTCGCGGTGCTCCACGAAGACGACGCTCGGGCCGCGGTGCGGGCTGCGGTGCATGCCGCTCAGCAGCCCTTCGACGGCGCTGCGCGCGCGATACGAGAGGGCCGCCGCACGTCGCGCGACCTCGGGATCGAGCGGAGAGCGCGTGGCCTCGGTCGTCATCGGAGCTCCGCGGCTTCAACGAGCGGGCACGGCATCGAGGATCGCGCGCACGACGTCGTCGGTGCGCACGCCCTCGGCTTCGGCGCGGAAGCTCGGGACCAGGCGATGACGGAGGGTCGGCGCGGCGAGCGCGCGCACGTCGTCGATCTCGGCCGCGAAGCGTCCGTCGAGCACCGCGCGCGCCTTGGCGCCGAGCACGAGCGCCTGGCTCGCGCGGGGGCCGGCCCCGAAGCTCAGGTATTCGCGCACGAGCGAGGGCGCGCCCTCTGCGGGTCGGCTGGCGCGGGCGAGAGCGACCGCGTGGGCGACGACGTGGTCGGCGACCGGGACGCGAGGCACGAGCTCCTGGAGCTCCACGATCTGCGCGCGGCTCAGCACCGGCTGCGGGCTCGCGGCGATCGGTGACGTCGTGCGACGCACGATCTCGAGCTCCTCCGCTTCGCTCGGATAACCCACGTCGACCTGCACGAGGAAACGATCGAGCTGCGCCTCGGGGAGCGGGTAGGTGCCCTCTTGCTCGATCGGGTTCTGCGTCGCGAAGACGAGGTAGGGGGTCTCGAGCGCGTGGGTGCGGCCGCCCGCCGTCACGCGACCCTCGGCCATCGCCTGGAGCAGCGCGGCCTGGGTCTTGGGCGGGGTTCGGTTGATCTCGTCCGCGAGCAGGATGTTCGTGAACACGGGACCCGCGACGAAGCGGAACACGCGACGACCCGTATCGGGGTCTTCCTCCAGCACGTCGGTGCCCGTGATGTCGCTCGGCATCAGGTCGGGCGTGAACTGGATGCGCCCGAAGCGGAGGGAGAGCACCTCCGCGAGCGATTGGATGAGCAACGTCTTGGCGAGGCCGGGCACACCGACGAAGAGCCCGTGCCCCCGCGCGAAGAGCGCGATGAGCAGGAGGTCGATGACGTCCTTCTGGCCGACGATGCGTTTGCCGAGCTCGCCTTCGATCGCCCGCTTGGCGGTCGCGAGCTCTTGCACGCGCTCGACGTCGGAGCGCGGACGGGTGCCGTCGTTGGCCCCAGAGGTGCGGGGGTCGTCTCGTCGCGCTGCCGCCTCGTCCACGCCTTCTTTCCTACTCCCGTGGGGAAAAATTGCCACGTCGTTTTGCACGTTTGCCGGTGAAAACTGTCGAGCTTCGGAGGCGGTCGCAAGGCGAGCCTACGCGCGACTCCGCGCCGCCCGACTCCCTGACCGACGTGCGCGGACGGGCGACCGAGAGCGACCGAGAGCGACCGAGAGCGACCGAGAGCGACCGAGGTGCGCGGACGTGCCCGGACGGGCGACCGACGGTGGGGCCAGTCGACGGCCCATTGGGGCCGAGGCGGCGGGTGGACCCGTTCCAAAAAAAGTTAGTACTGCTAATCGAACGGACTGGACATGGTTAGTACTGCTAACTACAATCGCGTCATGCTCGACGACGACTTGGACCTCCGGATCGCACAGGGGCTCGGCAAGATCGGTCTCGCCTTGCGCCACAAGAGCTGGGAGTCCGGCGGGGAGCAGGGGCTCACGCCGACGCAGGCCCAGATTCTCATGCTCGTGGTGCAGGCGCCGCGGCGTCCGAGCGACGTCGCGGACCACCTCGCGCTCACGCGTCCCACGGTGTCCAACTCCGTCGCGGCGCTCGTCGCCAAGGGCCTCGTGGAGAAGCACGCCGATTCGGAGGACGCGCGCGCGACGTGGCTGCACCCGACGCGCGCCGGGCGACGACGGGCGGCCGCTTCGGAGTCGTGGACCGACTTCCTCGCCAGCGCGGCGGACGCGCTGACGCCGACCGAGCGGGAGAGTTTCTTCGCGGGTCTGGTGGCGATGATCCGCACGCTCCAAGAGCGCGGCGCGGTGCCACTCTCGGGGATGTGCACGAGCTGTGTGCACTTCGAGCCCAACGCGCACCCCGGCGCGGAGGCGCCGCACCACTGCCGCTTCGTCGACGCCCCGCTGGCGGCGTCCGATCTGCGACTCGACTGCCCGGACCAAGAGCGCGCGTCGGAGGAGCGACGCGCAGAGACCTGGGAGCGGTTCCGACTCCCGCTCGCGCGTTGATCCGGCTCGAATCGACGTTCTTCGGAGCCGGCCGCCGGGCCGAGCGACCCGGCGTCGCGTGAGCGTCACCGTCCGGCGACCTTCGAATCGACGTTCGTCCGAGCGCCGTGACACGACGGTGCGCCGGCTTTCGTTCGCGCGCCGTTCGCGCGCCGTTCGCGTTCGGCGCGCCCCGTGCCGCGGGCGCGCCGTGTCCTTCACGTCGCCCAGCGCCTTTGGTGCGTCCGCCGCGCGTTATCGCGCGGAGATGTCGGCATTCGTCCATTCGTGCTCGTTCTCTCTTCGAGAACGAGTCTCTCCAACACAGAAAAACAAACGAGGCAATTCAATGCAGATTCATGGCTATTCGTTCGGTGCCGTCGCTCGTGCTCCGCTCTCGCTCGTGGACTTCGATCGGATGAAGAGCGCAGCGCTCTTCGGAGAGGGCGACGTGGCGGCGCTCCGACGCTCCCACGACGTCCTCGCGCCCCAGACCGACGCGATCCTCGACGTCTGGTACGGCTTCGTCGGCAGCCTGCCGCACCTGCTCGCGTCGTTCTCGCTCGAAGGTCGACCCGACGTCGCGTACCTCGGCGCGGTGCGCGCGCGCTTCGGGCAGTGGATCCTCGACACCGCACGCGCGGAGTACGACCAGCGCTGGCTCGACTACCAGTTCGAGATCGGGCGGCGACACCATCGGGTGGGGAAGAACCGCACGGACGGCGCGAAGGCGTCGCCGATCGTGGAGCTGCGCTACCTCTTCCCGCTGATCGTGCCAGTCACGCACACGCTGCGACCCTTCCTCGCCGCCGACGGTGCGTCGCCCGAAGAGGTGGACGCGCGCCACGCGGCGTGGCTGAAGTCCGTCATGCTCCAGGTCACGCTCTGGGCTCATCCGTACGTGAAGGAGGGGGACTATTGAAACCGGACCTTCGATCGCCGGACCGTGACTCCGAGGCGACGAGCTCGAGCGGAACCGACGGTCGCCGTTGGACGCTCGAGGCGCTCGCGGTCGGCGCCGTACGAGCGCTCGGGTCGGTTACGAGCGCGATGCACAAGACGCCGGTCGACGGCGCGCTCGAGCTCGGCCCGGAAGGGCTCGTCGGCGACGCGCAGGCGGATCGTCGTCATCACGGTGGCGTCGACAAAGCCGTCCATCACTACCCGCGCGACCACTACGCCGCGTGGCGCGCCGAGCTCGGCGACCTGCCGTGGCTCGATGCGCCGGGAGCCTTCGGGGAGAACTTCTCCACCACGGGTCTCGTGGAGGCCGACGTCTGCCTCGGCGATCGATGGTCGATCGGCGGCGCGTTGCTCGAGGTGAGCCAGGCGCGACAGCCGTGCTTCAAGCTCGGCCTCCGCTTCGGTCGCAAGGACATGCCGCGGCTCGTTCAAGCGACCGGCCGGACGGGCTGGTACTACCGGGTGCTGCAACCGGGGGAGGTGCAGGTGGGCGACGCGCTCGAGCTCGTCGCACGTCCGCACCCCGAGTGGCCGCTCACGCGCGCTCGGAGCGTGCTCTACGACCGCACGCTCGACCGCGACGAACTGCGCGCGTTGGCCGCCCTACCGCGCCTGGCCGAGAGCTGGCGGACGCTGGTGGAGCGGCGCCTCGCGAGCGGCGAGGTCGAGGATTGGACGGGGCGCTTGGAGGGGAGCCGCGACGACGGCTCTTGACGCTCTCGGAGCCCTCGCGTCAGCTTCTCCGAGGGTCTGTCGCCAGACCCTCCCCCACGGGGCATGAAGCCCCGTGGGACCCCCACCCACGAGCCTTCGCTCGCTAGCAGGTTGCTGAAAAACGGCGTGCTCCCGATCGACGTCACGGTCGAGGTGTG
>ERZ761602.8153-NODE-8153-length-10694-cov-6.100291_pt1 | contig 10694 bp, 9 predicted proteins | sample MGYA00512165_ERZ761602 | MGnify/ENA primary metagenome ERZ761602 (study PRJEB28899, sample SAMN02445085) | bioreactor sludge metagenome | biome: EBPR sludge; isolation source: Thorneside wastewater treatment plant | place: Australia: Brisbane, Thorneside...
GGTAGCGGACGGGCCTGTGTCCCCACGGTGCTGACGCCGTGGGGCGGATTGAAACTTTGATAATTGTCACTGGGGGAATTCCTTGGAAGTCCCCACGGTGCTGACGCCGTGGGGCGGACTGAAACGACCGGGCGAGTCAGGCGGTTGAAACTGGAAGGTGCGGCACACGCGTCTCGGGTGGACAAAGCGGATTGAAACGACACGAACCCTTGGCTCAACGGCGGTCCGCTGCATCCGCGCGAGATAATTGCGTGGCGGAGTGAAACCAGCGCCACACGCCCGCGAGGTTTTGCCATTGGCCAGCTTCAGGCCGATCTGAAGGATGGAGGGGACTCTCCGAAACTAAACGTTTTGGAGTGGATTGAAACCACGGTGGCGGACGCAATGGCGAGGCTACAAGCCGTGCACCCGAAGCATTTGGGCGGATTGAAACAAGGGAGCCGGGAAGAAAGGCGCAGCGATGGCTCAGTTGCAGAGGATTGAAACCGGGCAACCCAAGCCGCAACGAGACAGCGCGGACGAGTTAGTTTGTCATTGAGAGCGCATTTCTTGATGCGGATTGAAACTTCCTTATCGCTCGCTGAGACGGACAGCCAATCGTCAACAGAGAAGCAATGGCTCGGGAACTGCAACGTAGAAGCCGTTCCCGCGGCTGCGGATTGAAACGGCGTGTCGTCTGCCTTGAGGTTCGTCCAAGAAGTCCCTTGCCGACGGTCGGCAAGGGCATTACACAGGTCAAAGGTACTGCACTATTCGACCGCCCACCGCTGCACTTTTCAACCACCGTTTACAATTCCACTTTCAACTGTATTCATTGGTCCAGCCCTGCTCGATCTTGGGTGCCGCGACTTTTGCGACGGGTTCGTGAATCGAGAGCCACGTACTGATCTGGCCCTCTACCCCCAGCAAGCTTTCGACCGACTGAGCGGCGGCGGATTCCTTTGGCAGGGAGAAGTCGCGACTTGCGTAGTGTTTGACGAGGACCGCATAGTCGTGTCCCATCTGGGCCGCAAGCTCGAACAGGTTTGAGCAGATCTGGGAGTGTGCGAGCCAAGTTGCCAACGAAGAACGCAGATCCTTGATCCGAAATCGCACGCCGGACTTGGCGCGCACGTCCTGAATCGCCTTCTTGAGGCTCAGACCGCGCAACGCGCCAGAAGAAATCCGACGGGCATCGCCGATTGCCAGCGGCAACGGCCCACCGAACACGTAAGGTTCGTTCACTTGTTTGCTGGCCCGGCGCACCCTTAGCAGTCGGGAAAGGAGAGGCCGGGTGGAAAGCGGAATTGTCCTCTGAACGCCAGTCTTGTTTGCGTGTATGACTACTCTTTCGTGTTCCAAGTCTACCCAGGATTCGGCCGCGCCGGGTGCGGTGGGGGCCCAGCGAAGCTGTTCCGCTTCGCCGCGGCGGCAACCCGTGAGCATCAAGAAAGCAAGCACGGGGAAAACGGAGCTATCCAATCTATAGAGTTCCTCCAGACCGCGCTTCGCCCGCGACTGATCCCAGTCCCTGAGCCGCTCAGCAATGCCAGCATCGTGCTGAAGAGCGGCGGTGAGAATTGCCTTCAGCTGCTCTGCATTCAGCGCCACTGGCAAGGTTCTTTGCGGGCGATTCTGTGCGAGGCCGTCATTGATACTCTCGGCGTCGATCATCACGCATTTCCGGGGCAGGGCCAGCCGAGACTCGCGGCGATGAAGTTTGCGACCAAAGTTCAGGCGTCCTTTCAGGTGCTGGCAAATGGTTCGGTAAGTTGCGTTGGCGTGCTGGCTGCCGCTCTTGCTGCGGTGCTTCCGAAAGAAGACCTGGAACTCCTCCAAAAGGCCCTCGTGCAGTTGCGAGGGCCATTGCGGTCTTGCGGGCCAACGCATGAAGAAACTCCATGCATACTCGTAGTGGCGCACGGTGGCATCGGTTCGGCCTCTGGCTTCCAGGTGCGCAACGTGTCGCTGCGCAAGTTCTGCCCAACTGATCTGGGTGCGGGCACCCTCGGCATCTTCCGGGGGCAACTCAAACTTGATGCCTTTCTTGTGCAGCTTCGCCAACGCGCGCTGCTTCCAGAGCCACTCCGACAATTGGCGCGCAAGCGGCCGCGCGGCTTCACGCGATTGAATGGGCACAAATTCGTGTCGTGGCTCGTCGATCAAGAAAGGACGCGGTGCGCCGTTTTCATCTATGCGTTCGCATTGCCGTAGGTGGCCATCGCGTGGGTCGCGGTAGCGCAACGCGATGCGCAGTTCACCGCGGCGGCGTTGCGAGACAATGGAAACCCCAGGATGCTCATGGCGCGAGCGCCGCGTTCCCGCACGCCTTTTCTCCTTGACGAGGCGCAACTCCCTAGCGGAAGCTGCCGGGTTCAGTGCAGACGAGTCGAACATGAAGTACTCCAGGCCCTGTTACACTTTGTGTTCCACTATTTGTGCTGGCCTAGAACCTACCCCATTTTGTGGCATCGTCCACCGAATGCGCGTCCAGAGCCGTTCTGCGGCATCGGGAGAAATCGGGCGTGTAAGATTTCGAGACTCTTAATCAGCGGGTCCTAGGTTCGAGTCCTAGACGAGGTACCAGCCAAAGCGGCGCCCATCATGGGCGCCGCTGCCTGTTTCTGAGGGCAAGACCTGATCAAGTTTCGTCCGGCCAAGGCCCCGAATTTGAATGCGCCACTGACAGATCTTTGGGCGTGCTAGGCCGCGGCCTTGATCTGTTTGCGCAGTGTCTTGTTGGCGTCCAGAAGGGCCTTGAAGAAGCCCAGCTTGGCCTGGTCGTTCGTGCCGCCCGGCGCCACGGTGCTGGCGACGCCTTCTTCGGCCACCGGGGCGGTGCGGTTGGAAAGTCGCTCAATCTCCCGGGCCAGTCGCTTGATGCGAGCCTCCAGTTCGAGGATGCGGCCGCTCTCCTCCCGTTCGTCGGCTTCGACGTTGCGTTGGCGCTGGCTGTCCGAAATGGCCAGCTTGAGCGAGGCCTTCACTTCCTCGGCCTCACGGCGCGCGGTTTCGCTCAACGCCATAGCACCGAGGCTGAGCTTCTCCTGCGCGATCTCAAGGGCTGCGAGGCGTTCGCGTGCCTCCAACACTTCCTGCTGACGGGCCTCCAGTGCCTCAATGCGCGAGGCCGCGCGGGCCAGGGCTTCTCCAAGGTTCTGCGAGTTCCCTGCGTTGAACCGGCCGTTGAGTTCAATCACGGCGCGCTTGAGCATCTGCGAGCGCAAGTCCGCCGTATTACTCACATCTTCGAGCTGCAGGAGGCGGTTGCGGGTGTCCATGAGGTTCTCACGGAGCTGCATCTCGGCGCGGCAACGCTGGGCCTCCGCTTCCACAAGCAGGAGCTTCTCGCGAGCTGCGGCGCGGCGCTCGGCTTCCTCGATGGCTTCCAGTTGCCGGGCGCGGGAGCGGGCGCGCTCTCGCTCCAGGGAGCACAGCGCGGCTATTGCCGCCACGGCCAAGGTGAGCAGGGCAGAACAAAGCCCCATCTCAAGCGCCAGCTCCGCCCCGACTTGACCTCCTCGGGCACGGTTGAGCAGGAAGCCTCCGGCAGCGCCCAAAAGCGGCGCAAACAGCAGGCGGTGGGGGTCACGGCGAGAGATTCGGGCAAGGATCTCCACGGCAGGCTCCGTTCAGGCGGCGTCCCGTTCGCGTTCGTCGGCGGCGAATCGGGTGATCGCGATTTCAGTTTGTTCGGTGTCGCTGTGGATCTTGGTCAGCGTGACGCGGAAGAACTGGCGATCGTCAATGCCCAGCGCGTGGCACAGACAATCTTCCAGAAACTTGATGCGGTTGGACACGTCCACCTGCCGCAGTTCACCGCTTCGGGTGTAGGCGTTCATATAGACGTTCACCTGAAGCTCATAGAGCGCACTAGGCGCCAGCTTGCCGCGCACCATGGCACAGATCAGCTTTCGGATGCGGCGGGCCTGCGTGGTGAGGACACGGCGCAGGGCACCCGTGTCAGTGTCGCGGATGGTCGCAAACAGCTTGTTGACCGAGGGCGGCAAGAAGGGAAGCCTGAACCGCAAAGGCAGTGCGCTCTCCTGCGGCGCGGCGGTCTCCAACCGGCGTTTGGGACGGTTGAAGGACTTGGGCGCGATACGTCGGCCCGTGGCCAGCGAACGATACTCTTCAACGCTCAGACGATTAGGAAGACGTTGTGGTCCGGACATGGAGGCTCCCATGCCGGAATCGACACTTCAGGCCTGGCCAATTGAGGAAAAGCGATGAAGTCGAAAACGCTTACCCCGCCCAGGGGCTGCGCGAAATCTGACGGCATGGTCCCAGGCACTTAGGCGGAAAGGCTTCTAGGGCTTGGCAAGTTCCAAGGCAGCCTTGACGTCAAAGGCGATGCGGAAGCCCTTGGATTCGTTGCGCCCCGTGGGGTCGTCGCTTCGGCGGTAGTAAACCTTGGCAATCTGCAGATCTTCGTCTGTGCGTGAGCTGCCTCGCACGCTGCGATACTGGAATGGATCGCCTGTCATGCGCGGGTTGACCCAGCCGTACCCCGCTTTCGTGTAGGCCGACTGCTCATAGCAATCCGCCGTCCATTCACAGACATTTCCGCACATGTCGAACAGGCCCAAAGGGGATTTGCCACCCTCATAGCTGCCGGCGTCTGCGGCGGTCGTCCCGTTGAAGGCGCAATTCCGGCGCAGGTTCTCAAGCAGGTCCTTGTTGGCCATACGCGTGCCAGGCTCCAGCCAGGGGAAGTCACGCCCATCGGTGCCGCGAGCGGCTTTTTCCCATTCGGCTTCGGTGGGAAGGCGGCCGCCAAAAAAGCGGGCACAGGCGTCACTTTCGTACCAGTTCACATAGCAGACAGGTTTCTTGGGGGCGCCGAGTGACTTGTTGGTACGAGTTTCCACGTAGAGCCCTACCGGCGGCTGGTTCAAGCCGTCCAGATAGGCAAGCACGGCCAGAGATTCGCCCTTGCCGGCAATGGTCAAGCGGCCGTCCGCGCCCGCCGTGTACTGCATACCCACAAACTCAGGTATCTGGGCAAGCGCGGAGCCGGTCACGCCGCGCCAGTCCTGCGTTGCGCTGTCCATGACCCAGACTTTGCAGCGGCCGTCCAGGTCCTTGCGGGGTTCAAAAGTCAATCGCTCGCGAAGTTCCTTCTCTGTGCCGACAAAATAGGTGGCCTTGGCGGCGGCGCTGCCGTTAGGGCGCTCCAGTCCCTCCAGCGTGATTGTTCCGTCGGGTGAAACCAGCGCTCGCAGGCGCTGAGTCTTCCCCTCCTGCAGCCAGCCAATCATGCCATTACCCATGACAGAGGCCGACTTGACCCAGCTCCATCCTTCGGAAGACCAAAAGCGCTCGCGCTGATAGCCGTCGGCCAGAATGAAGGCGAAGTACTGCTCGTTGGTGAACTCGGTTCGCCCCATATAGAAGTCGCTGGTGAAAGCCCAGCGCTTGGGCATGTTGGCGATCACCCCGTCATTCTCGCCCTGGATGAACGCGCCCTGCCGCACGAGCACGAGATCAATCTTGACGCGGTAGGAGCCCACTTCCTTCGTGATGGTGAGCGACTCGGGCAAAGGCGTGTCGTGTCGCGTCAGGTACTGTGAAACGTCTGGCGGCGTGTTTGAAAAGGCGACAGGTTCGGGCCCCGGATTTCCCTGCGATCCATCCAACGGGGTGTTGCCGCCTGGTGCGTCTGGCTGAGTGGGGCCGCTGTCCCAGTCGCGCATCAGGCGGTCGACGTCAATGGCTTTGAAGTGCAGGGCCGTGTACAGGCCAAGGGCCACAATGACCAGCAGACCCAGGCCCAATGCGCGCCCATTGACGTTGCCGCGAAGCCTGAGGGAATGTCTGTTCCGAGCCATGCCCAACCTGCAAGAGAAGGGGCCGGGAAAAATGTGCCTTTCCCCGGCCCCGCGATCCTAGCAAATGCTCTGCCGCATTTCTGCCTGAAGGGCTACTTGATGTTCTCAATCAGGCTGACCAGCGGCAGGAACAGCGCGATAACGATAAAGCCGATGGCGCCACCCATGAACACAATCAGCACCGGCTCTAGAATGCTTACCAGCGACTCGACGGCGATGTCGACGTAAACGTCAAACGTGTCGGCGACCTTTACAAGCATCTTGTCCAGTTCGCCGGTTTCTTCACCTACGTCAATCATGTTGACGACAAGGTCGTCAAAGAGCCCTGTCTCGCTCAGGGGGCCGGCAATGGTTTCGCCTTCCTTGATGGAGGCCGCGACCTTCTCGATCGCGTTGCCCAGCACCACGTTGCCGATGGCATTCTTGCAGATGGTTAGCGCTTCAAGAATCGGCACGCCGGCCTGCACCAGAGTACCGAGCGTGCGGGTGAAGCGGGCCGTAACTGCTTTCTGGATGATGTTGCCGAAAATGGGCAGCTTGAGCTTGATCTTGTCAACGGCCTTGGTGCCGCCTGGTGTCCGAGCCCAGGCCGTGAAACCCATGAAGGCCACTGCCATGATTGCGACGAACACCAAGCCTCGCCAGCCGGCGATGCTGTCCGAGACGAAAATCAGAGCTGCCGTCGGGGGCGGCAGGTCAAAGCCCTGGTCGGCAAACATCTTTTTGAACGAAGGCACCACGAAGATCATGATGCCGGTCAAGATCATTACCGCCACGGACATGACGATGATCGGGTAGATCATCGCGCCGATGACCTTCTTCTTCAGGCGCTGGGCCTTTTCGAGGAAGTCCGCCAGGCGCTGCAAGATGGTGTCGAGAATACCGCCCGCTTCGCCGGCCTTTACCATGTTGACGTAGAGGCGGTCAAAGACGCGCGGGTGGTGTCCAAAGGCCTCCGACAGCGAGGAGCCCTGTTCCACCGACTGTGCCACGTCTTCGATCACATTCTTGAAGGCGACCGATTTCTGCTGCTTAGCCAGCACCTTCAGCGAACGCACTACGGGCAGGCCGGCGTCAATGAGCACGGCCAACTGCGCAGTGAAATCGGTAATCTGCTGGGCCGAGACACGGCCGAATTTCCGCTTGCCGCCCGCGGCCGGCGCTGCGCCACCGGCTTCGGGCGCCTTGGTCGCCTGTTTGGCCGCCGCTGTTTCGGCGCGTTGCGTGACCTTGGTGGGCTTGAGGCCGGCGTTGCGGATGTCGAGAATCGCTTGATTGCGATTCGCGGCATCGACTTCACCCGTTTCTTTCTGACCCTTGGCGTTGAGGGCTTCGTAGGCAAAAATTGGCATTGGAGCCTGGCCTCCCAGGAGGAACCTGAAACAAGCGCATTACGCGCGGCGCGCTGCAGGGGGCGTGTAGCATAGCTTCGCGAGCCTTCAATCTAAGTCTGATTGCGCGCCTTTGCAATGCTTCCTTCGCGGGAGAGCTTTGAGTTTGGGCCTGCCTGATTTCAGGCGCAGGCCCCGGCCTCGGAATTGCTACCCCGGGGCGTCGCCGTTACCATCTCGCCACTCAACGCGGTCAGGGCACCACCCATGGACATCCACACGATGCTCGATCCCAAGCGGATCGTTCTTGAACTCAGGGGCAACACCAAGAGCGAGGTGCTGCTCGAGATGATCGATGTGCTGGGCAAGAGCGAAGGCGTGACCGATGCCAACGCCCTGCGCAAGGCGATTCTGGATCGAGAGGAAATCATGTCTACGGGCGTGGGGCTGACTATCGCCGTGCCCCATGCCAAGCTACCCAGCGTCAAGCAATTCACCTTGGGCCTCGCGCGCAGTTCGCGCGGCATCTCCTACGACAGCCTGGACGGCAAGCCCGTGCACGTCATAGTCATGATTGCCGCGCCGGACAACGACCAGAACACCTACCTGCGAGTGCTGGCGGCCGCCATGCATGTGCTGCGCAACGAGTCTAACCGACGCGCCATACTTGCGGCCAGGAGCACCGACGAGATCATCGCGGTATTCAAGAAGGCGGCGGAATAGTCCCGTCTCAACCAGACAGCCCGTCATCCCTGCGCCACGCGCGATCCAGAAGGCCAACGCCCATGCCTACATTGTCCGATAAACTTCAGGAAGCCGCGGTTTTCTTGCGTCCCAGGGTGCTCACTTCAGCCAAGGTGGGCGTCGTGCTGGGAACCGGTCTTGGCGCCCTGGCCGATGAAGTGAAAGTGTCCGCCCGGGTCTCCTTCCGCGAGATCCCACACCTGCCCCAGACCAGTGTGCAAAGCCATGCAGGAGAGTTTCTTGCCGGCAAACTCAATGGCACGGACGTGTTCGTGCTCGATGGCCGACTCCACGCTTATGAGGGGCACAGCATGGAATCCATCGTGTTTCCCGTGCGCCTGCTTGCGAGTCTGGGCTGCAACACCGTAGTTCTGTCAAACGCCGCCGGCGGACTCAACTTGAAATACAAGCTGGGCGACATCATGGTGCTCAACGACCACATTAACCTGCCCGGCCTCGCGGGCCTCAGCCCCCTGGTGGGCGGCAACGACGAGAAGATGGGCCCCCGCTTTCCTGACATGAGCGAGCCCTATGATCGCAAGCTCATCAAGCTTGCACACGCCACGGCCAAGAAGCTTAAGTTCAAGTTGCGCGAGGGTGTTTACGTGCAAGTGGTGGGACCCAACCTCGAAACCCCGGCCGAGTATCGCTTTCTGCGCGCCATGGGTGCCGACGTCGTCGGCATGAGCACGGTGCCAGAGGTGGTCGCCGCTCGCCATATGGGACTCAGAGTCGTGGCGTTTTCGATTGTTACCGATCTTTGCGATCCGGACCACCTCGAGGAGGCCAACATTGATCGGATCATCAAGACGGCCAACGAGGCTCAACCGAAGCTGACGCGGCTGGTCAAGGCCCTGGTTTCCCAACTTTAAGCCCGTTACGCCAGGTGCAGGCTCAAGTGGGCGTGCAGATGGTGTGGAGTTTCGACGACGAGATCGGCCTCGCTTGGACCGATTTCGTGGCCGTTGGTTACGAGGCAGGTGCTGGCGCCCGCCAGGCGGCCGCTGGAAATGTCGTCGTGCCAGTCGCCCACCATCATTGCAGAACCGGCCGGTCGGCGCAGAAGTTCCAAGGCCTGCAGCACGGCATCGGGTGCGGGCTTCACGCGCTTGACGTGCTCGCGTGCAAGCACGACCGGAAATTCGAGCCCCAGCAGTTCCAGTGTCAGCTTGCACGCCTTCGCGTTGTTCCGAGTGATGACGGCCGTGCTGAAGCCTCGCTGCTGAAGGAAGCGCACGAGTTCCAGGGCGCCCTTGTTGGGCCGCGTTTTGTGTGCAGCTTCCATTTCCGCTTGGCGCACGATCTCGTCTTTGGCTGCCCGTTCCTGGGCAGGTAGTGCGTCGAGCGCGTGAAGGATGGACTGGCCGGGCGCGACGTTCAACGCGCGGCGCAAGGCTGGAAAGTCAATGACCGGAATCGTGAGGGTGCCGTCCAGATCAAAGAGGAAAGTGTCAAGCCTGGAGAGCCATTCCATATCAACGGCGGGCCTGTGAAGGCCGTGACTCCGTAGCCTCAAAGGTGCGGGCGCTGACCAGCATCGAGCCGCCCACTGCCGCCGCGGCGGCCGCGAGCAGGGCCAGGGCACCCAGCAATATCTTGCGTGTGGGCCTTCGGTGTTTGAGTTCCTGCCACTCCAGAAACTCAGTATCCGTGCGCACGCCGCGCACCTGTCGCAGGACCTCCCGGGCCAGCAGATGGTCGCTCTCCGCAGCTTCCACTACGGCATTGCCGTGGCCGTGAAGCATCATGCGCGTGGCATGCTCATCTCGAATGCGGGCCGCCACGCCGTGCATCTCCAGCGTGTTCTTGGCCAGCCAGGCATCGATGTGATTCACGGCGTGGTAGACGTTCCGCCAGCGCACGGGCGCCTTTGAAAGCGATGTCCAGCAGCGGATGCAGTGTTCACTGCCCGCTTCACAGAGCAGGCGGCAGCGTGGACAGGGAATGCGCGCGGCTGAAACACTCATGATTGGCCAAGGTTAGCGCCTTTGGCCCAATCAAGGAAGGGGCGGACTCGACGGCGGCGTTGCCGTGCTAGAATTTTGCCATGGCCAGAACGCTCCAAGAGATGCAGGCCCTGCTGCGGTTGCTTGATGAGCCCGAGACAAGCCACGTCCGGCTTATCAAGCAGCAGCTGCAGCGTTGGCCCGCCGAGGACCTGGAGGCCCTGCGGGACCTCTGCCTCGAGGAGGGGGAGGCCCGCAACCACATCCGATCTGTGCTGGAGGGCCTGAAGTTTGACGCGCTGGAGGCGCGCTGGCTTCAGATCTGCCGGCTGTCGCGGGTCGATCTGGAAAGCGCGCTGGTGGTCGTGGCCCAAACAGGCCCTACAGGTTTTGACGAGACCGAGGTGCACAGCCGGCTCTCCGCGCTGGCGCGTCGCGTGGGGGAGCGCCTTGCGGGGGATCGCGCTTTCGACACCGGGCTTGAGGCCTTGGCCGCCGTACTGCATGGGGAAGAAGGGCTGCGGGGCAACGCGGCGGACTATTACAACCCTGAGAACAGCTATCTTCCCTCGGTGCTCAGGCGCAGGCTGGGTATTCCGATCAGCTTGAGTTCGATTACTATCATCGTAGGGCAAAAGCTGGACTTGCCCATTTGCGGCATCGGTACGCCCGGACATTTTCTCTGCTTCTACGGCGACATCTCCGTGCCCAGTGGAACCTTTGTGGACCCCTTTGGCGGATTTGCCCGCCTTTCGCGTGCCGGTATCGAGGACATGATCCGCGAAGGCGGCCATCGTCCCGAACCTTGGATGTTCGCTCCGGTCAATGAGCGCGAAATCGTGGCGCGAACGCTCCGAAATCTC
>ERZ761602.8155-NODE-8155-length-10692-cov-6.681301_pt1 | contig 10692 bp, 10 predicted proteins | sample MGYA00512165_ERZ761602 | MGnify/ENA primary metagenome ERZ761602 (study PRJEB28899, sample SAMN02445085) | bioreactor sludge metagenome | biome: EBPR sludge; isolation source: Thorneside wastewater treatment plant | place: Australia: Brisbane, Thorneside...
ACGACGATGATGCCGAACCACACCGGGTCGTAGCCGAGCCCGATCACGATGGGGAAGAACATCGGCACCGTGATGAGGATCAGCGACAGGCTCTCCAGCAGGCAGCCCAGCACGATGTAGATGGCGATGATGATCAGGATCACGCCGAACGGGCTGGCGCCGCTGTCCTTCACCAGCGTCTCCAGGCCCTTGTGCACGCCCGTGAGGTTGATGAACTCGACGAACATCGCGGCCCCCAGCACGATGCCGATCATCGACGCCGAGACGAGCGCGCTGTCGACCACCACGCGCCCGATGTCGGCCCAGCGCATGCCGCGGTGCGCGATGGCGAACACCAACGCCCCGGTGGCACCGATGCCGGCGGCCTCGGTGGCGGTGAACAGGCCGCCGTAGATGCCGCCCATCACCAGGCCGAAGAGGGCGAAGACCGGCCACAGGCCGCGCATCACGCCCAGGCGGGCCGTCCAGTCGGTGTGCTCGGCCAGCGGCGCGGCCTTCGGGTCGCGCCAGACCACCCAGCGCACGGCCGCCATGTACAGCAGCACCGCCAGCACGCCGGGGACCAGGCCCGCGGCGAACAGCTTGCCGATGTGCGTCTGCGTATTGACGCCGTAGATGACCATCACGATCGACGGCGGGATCAGGATGCCCAGCGTGCCGCCCGCGGCCACGGTGGCGGTGCTCAGGCGGTCGTGGTAGCCCAGGCTGCGCATGGCCGGAATCGCCACCCGGCCCATGGTGGCGGCGGTGGCCACGCTCGACCCGCAGATGGCGCCGAAGCCGCCGCAGGCCAGGATGGTGGCCATGGCCACGCCGCCGCGCCGGCGGCCGATGAACATTTGCGCGGCGCGGAACAGGTTGCCGGAGATGCCGGCCCCGGCCACCAGGTTGCCCATCAGCACGAACAAGGGCAGCACCGACAGCGAATAGGCCATGGTCGAGCTCTGCGCGGCCATGCCCAGCGTGGCCATGGCCGGCACCCAGCCGTTGAGCAGCACCAGCCCGCCGAAGCCCACCAGCGCCAGCGCGGTGGCGATCGGCACGCGCAGGAAGAGCAGCGTGAATGCCGCCGCGAAACCCAGCAGCGCCGCGATCATGTGGAAGCACCTTCATCGTCGGCGCCTGTTGCCGGCCCGCGCCCCAGCGCGGCCGACCCGGCGACGCCCAGGCAGGCCAGCGAGGCCACCGCCGCCAGCGCGGCCATGCCCCACCAGGCCCAGGCCAGCGGAAACTGCAGCTGCGCCGTGGCCTCGCCGCTGCCGGCCGCGCGGCCGGCGAACACCAGCGCCTGCCGCGCCAGCAGCGCATACACCAGCGCCCCCACGCCGCCGGACAGCACCCACTGCAGGCGGCGCAGGGTGGCGCCGGCCAGGAAGTCGAACAGGTCGACCGTGATGTCGCGCCGCCGCCAGGCCAGCAGTGGAAAGGCCAGGAAGCTCATCGCCGCCAGCATCAGCTCGGTCAGCTCGGTGCCGGCGGCCAGCGGGCGGTTGAACAGGTTGCGGCCGACGACGTCGACCAGCACCACGAGCATGAGCCCGATCAGTGCCGTGCCGGCCAGGGCCGCGAGCAGGCGTTCGAGATGGCGCATGGGCAGGGCTCCTGCAGCGGTTGAGGTCATTGGCCGCCGGTGCGCAGCAGTTCGGGCAGCACGCTGCGGTGGAAGCCCTCGAAAGGCGTGTTGTTGTGCGCCGGTGCCAGCTTCCAGTAGCTGCCGCGGTTGTTGGGCGTGCCGCCGTCCACGCGCAGGCAGGTGCCGGTGACGTAGGCGGCCCCCGGCGACAGCAGGTAGACGATGGCCGACGAGACCTCGGACTCGGTGCCGAAGCGCTGCAGCGGCACGGTGGGCGGAAATTCCAGGATCTTCGCCTTCGCTTCCGGCGCATAGCGGTCGAAGCCGCTGGAGGCGATGCCGCCGGGCGCCACGCTGTTGACCCGCACGCCGGCGGTGGCCCATTCGCAGGCCGCCGTCTCGGTGAGCGTGTGCATGCCGCCGCGCGCGGCGCCGGAATGCGCGAAGTCGGGCCAGCCGTGCCAGATGTCGGCAATGATGTTGACGATGGCCCCGCCATGCGCGCCCATCCACTGGTTGAAGGCCTCGCGCATGAAGATGAAGCCGCCGGTGAGGTTGTTGCGCACCACGGCCTCGAAGCCCTTGGTCGAGATGTCCTTCATCGGCGAGCGGTACTGCCCGCCGGCGTTGTTGACCAGCGCATCGAGTCGGCCGTGCCGCGCCAGCACGGCCTCCACCGTGGCGCGCACCTGGGCTTCGTCGCGGATGTCGCAGGGGTGGGTGCTGGCCCGGCCGCCGTCCTCGGCGATTTCGGCGGCCACCGCGTCGAGTTTTTCCGGCGTGCGGCCGACCAGGGCGACGGCCGCGCCCAGCGACGACAGCTCGTGCGCGGTGCAGCGGCCGATGCCGCTGCCGCCGCCGGTGACGATGACGACCTGTCCGGCAAACAGGCCGGGGCGGTAGATGCTCTGGTAGGGCATGGTGGGGTCTCCTTGGAAGGCAGGCTGTCAGGCCGCGTCGACGACCACGCCCAGGCCGCACAGCGCGGCCACGGCGTCGGCCGACAGGCCCCAGTCGGCCAGCACCTCGCGGCTGTGCTGGCCGGCGGCCGCAGCGAGGCGGGCGTGCGCGACAGCCGCGGCGCCGGCGCCGGGTGGCGCACCGCGTCGAAGTCGGCATAGACCTGGCGTGCGCGCATCTGCGGGTGCGCCGGCGCCTCGTCGATCGACAGCACCGGCGCCAGGCAGGCGTCGCGCCCGGCGGCAGCCTGCACCCAGGCGTCGCGCGTGCGGGTGCGGAAGACGGCGGCGAAGCGCTCGCGCATCGCCGGCCACTGCGTGCGGTCGTTCTGCGGCGGCAGCGTGGCGGGGTCGATCGCCATCACCGCCAGCAGCGCGGCGTAGAACGGCGGCTCGATGGCCCCCACCGCCACGTGGCGGCCGTCGGCCGTCTCGTAGCAGCCGTAGAACGGCGCGCCGCCGTCGACGATGTTGCGGCCGCGCTCGTCCTCCCACTGCCCCTGCTGGCGGTAGGCCTGGAAGGCCGACATCAGGTTGGTGATGCCGTCGAGCATGGCGGCGTCGACGACCTGGCCGCGGCCCGACTGGCGCGCCTCGAGCACCGCCGACAGGATGCCCACGGCCAGGTACATCGCCCCGCCGCCCAGGTCGGCCACCAGGTTCAGCGGCGGCACCGGCGGGCCGCCCGGCTCGCCGATGGCGTGCAGCGCGCCCGTCAGCGCCAGGTAGTTGATGTCGTGGCCGGCCTCCAGGGCCAGCGGGCCGTCCTGGCCCCAGCCGGTCATGCGGCCGATCACCAGCCGCGGGTTGGCCGCCAGCAGCGTGGCGGGCGCCAGGCCCAGGCGTTCCAGCACGCCGGGGCGAAAGCCCTCGGTCAGCGCATCGGCACCCCGCACCAGCTGCAGCACCGTCTGCACGCCCTCCGGCCGCTTCAGGTCGACCGCCACCGAGCGCTTGTTGCGGTTGTAGAAGTCGAAGCGCGGCGGATGGACCTGCGCCTGGCCCGGTGTCGGCAGGCGGTCGACACGCACGACGTCGGCGCCCAGGTCGGCCAGCAGCGCGCCGGCAAAGGGAGCCGGGCCGATGGCGGCGAGTTCAAGGATGCGCACGCCGGCCAGCGGGCCGGCGGAAGCCTGGGGGACAGCGGTCATGAGGGGCTCGGTTCAGGGGAGGACGGGGTCCGCCAAGCCGAAAGGCCATGCCCGTGCATGGCGGTGTCGACCAGCGGGTCGGGAAACTGGAAGCGCTCGCCGTGGCGGGCGGCCAGCTCGTCGGCCACCTGCCTCACCGTGGCCAGGCCCGTGGCCTCGACCCAGTGCAGAGCCCCGCCGCCGGGAAAGCCCAGGCCCAGGCGCGACGCGGTGTCGGCATCGTCGGCGCTGGCGACCACGCCCTCGGCCAGGCAGCGCAGGGCCTCCAGCGCCTCGGCCCAGCGCAGCCGCCGCGCGATGGCCGCCTCGTCGGGCTGCGGCTGCACCGGCGCGAACAAGGCGGCCAGGCCCGGCCAGGGCACGCGCCCCGCGTCGGCCTCGTCGTAGAAGCCCCCGCCCTGGCGGCGGCCGCCGCGGCCGGCGGCCACCATCGCCTGCAGCACCGGCCGTGCAGGCCGGCGGCAGAAATGCGCGGGCAGGCCGTCGGCCTCGGCCTGACGCGCCTGCTGCAGGTTGAGCGTCAGCGACACCTCGTCCATCACCGCCAGCGGCCCCAGCGATCGGCCCAGGGCACGGCCGGCCGCCTCGATGCGCTGCGGCTCGACACCCTCGCCCACCATCGCCACCGCCTCGTCGAGGTAGGCCGCGAAGATCCGCGAGGTGAAGAAGCCGGGGCCGTCGCGCACCGTCACCGGCTGCTGGCCGATGGCGCGCACCCATTCGATGGCCCGGGTCAGATCGCCGGCGGCCGTGCGCGCGCCGCGCACCACCTCGACCAGCGGCATGCGCTCGACGGGCGAGAAGAAATGCAGGCCCAGCAGCCGCGAGGGCTGGCGCAGCGCCTGGGCCAGCCCGTCGATCGGCAGGCCCGAGGTGTTGCTGGCGATCAGCGCGCCGGGCGGCAGGCAGGCCTCGAGCCGGCGCAGCACGGCCGTCTTCAGCGCCCGGTCCTCGGGCACCGTCTCGATGGCCATGCCGCAGCCGGCGATCGCGGCATCGTCGGCGGCCACCGTCACGCGCGCCAGCAGCGCATCGGCCTCGCCCGCGCCCAGCCGGCCCCGCTGCACCTGGCGCGCCAGCGCCGCCTGCAGGCGCTGCCGGCCGGCTGCGGCCGATGCCGGGCTGCGGCCCAGCAGCCACACGCGGCAGCCGGCGCGTGCCGCCACCTGCGCAATGCCCAGGCCCATCAGGCCGGGGCCGGCAACGGCCACCGCATCGATCGAAGGCCGGGCCGACCCGCTCACCGCGAGGCCCTGGCCAGTGACTCGTTGACGCTGTCGACGCGCAGCCGGCCAAGGCCGGTGCCCGAGACGCGGGACACCGAGCCATGGTCGATCGAGAAGCGCGCGTGGCCGTTCCCGGCGCCGAGCGCATCGCACAGGATGGTCTTGATCGTCATGCCATGTGCGAAGACGGCGATGCAGGAGGCGTCGGCGTCGGCCAGCACGGCCGCGAAGGCGTCGAGCACGCCCTGCCGCCAGCGGTCGGGGTCCTTGCCGAAGAAGCGCGCCGGCGAGGCCTGGAATTCGGCAAAGCGCTCGGGCCCCTCGGCGCGCAGGGTGTCGACCGAGCGGTAGCGCGGCGTGCCGTGGTCCACCTCGGCCAGCCCTTCGTGCACCACCGGCACCAGGCCAAGCAGGCGCACCAGCGGCCGCGCGGTGTCGAGCGCGCGCCGCTGCGGGCTGCTGACGATGCGGTCGATGCCTTCGCGCGCCAGCCGCCGCGCCAGCCGCTGCGCGTGGCGGCGGCCATCCGGGTGCAGCGGCGGGTCGCCGGGGTGGCGGTCGTGTCCCTCGTGCGGCAGCGCATGCCGCACCAGCAGCACGTGCTTCATGCCGCCCCCGGCATGTTGCCGTGGAACACCACCGCCTCGTCCAGCGGCACGCGGTCGGTGCGCGCGTCGTTGGCGGCCACCGTTGGGTCCTCGTAGCCGAAGGCGATGCCGAACATCAGGCGATGGGACTCGTCCAGCCCCAGGTGGCGCCGCACGACAGGCGGATACAGGCCCAGTGCACCCTGGGCGCAGCTGGCCATGCCGCGCGAGGTCATCGCCAGCATCAGCGACTGCGCCCACATGCCGACGTCGGTGGCCTCGCGTGCGCCGAAGGGTTCGTGCATGAAGACGAAGACCGCGTGCGGTGCCCCGAAGGCCGCCTGGTTGCGCAGGTAGGCCGCGTCGCGCCCGGCGCGGTCGTCGCGCGCCACCCCCATGGCGCCGTACAGGCGCCGCGCGGCGTCGACCTGCCGGTCCCGATAGCGGCCCGGATAGCTGGCACGCGCCTCGAAGTCCGGCGTCATCGGCTCGCCGGCACGCGCGGCGGCGACCAGGTCGTCGCGCAGTGCATCCAGCCGCGCACCGCTGACCACATGCGGCACCCAGGGCTGGATGTTGCAGTTGGAGGGCGACCACTGCGCCAGCGCGAAGACCTCGCGCAGCGTGGCCTCGGGCACCGGCTGCGGCCGGTAGCCGCGCACCGAACGCCGCGCGCGGATGGCCTCGTCCAGCGTCATGCTGCGGCCTCCGCGATGGCCAGGCCGCGCGTCGCATAGGCGCGCGCCAGGTGGCGGCCGATGCGGGCCGCATCGGGCAGCACGCCGTTGCCGCCCTCGCCCCGCACCGCCACGCCGGCCGAGCCCACGGCGCCGCGGAACATCGCAAACGCCTGGTGGAAGGGTGTCATGCGCTCGGTGCTGCCGGCCAGCGTGTAGTAGCGCTCGAGGTAGGCGTCCTCGCCGGGGATGCCCAGCTCGGCCAGCGGCAGGCCCAGCAGGCCGCCGTTCTCGTCGGGCGCCATGCGCCAGGCCTGGCTGTTGAAGGCCACGTCCACCAGCGGATGCCCGAGCGTGGACAGCTCCCAGTCGAGCACGCCGATCACGCGCGGCTCGGTGGCGTGGAACATCACGTTGCCGATGCGGAAATCGCCATGGCACAGCGTCTGCAGCAGGCTCGGCGGCACGCGGGCCTCCAGCCAGACCAGCAGGCGGTCCAACGCCGGGTTGTCGTCGTCGCCGCGGCGGTAGCGGTCGCGCCACTGTGCGCCCCAGCGCCGCAGCTGGCGCTCGAAATAGTTGCCCGGCCGGCCATGGTCGGCCAGGCCGACGGCGGCCACGTCGACGCGGTGGATGGCGGCCATCGTTGCCACCATGGCGTCGAACAGTGCGGCGCGCTCGGCCGGCTGTATGCCGGGCGTGGCAAAGGCGTGGAAGACGCGGCCCTCGAGCTTCTCCATCAGGTAGAACGGCGTGCCGACGATGCTGCGGTCGGTGCAGAAATGCAGCGGGCGCGGCACCGGCACGGCACCGCCGTGCAGGGCCTGCAGCACCTTGAACTCGCGATCGATGGCATGCGCCGACGGCGCCAGTTCGCCCGCCGGCTGCTTGCGCAGCACCGCCTGCCAGTCGCCGCGCTGCAGGAAATAGGTGGGGTTGGACATGCCACCCTCGGTGCGGCGCACCACCAGCGCACCGTAGCCGTCGCCAGGCAGGCCCTGCAGGTAGGCCTGCAGCCGCGCCGGATCGAAATCGAGGTCGGGCGTCTTCATGCGGCCGTCGTGTTGGCCTTCTTGCCGCCAAAGCCGAACAGGTACTGCGCCACGCGGCGCATCTGCACCTCTTCCGAGCCTTCGGTGATGCGGTAGCGGCGGTGGTGGCGGTAGATGTGCTCGAACGGCATGTGGCGGCTGTAGCCGACGCCGCCGTGCACCTGCATCGCACGGTCGGCGGCCTCGCAGACCAGCCGGTTGGCGCGGTAGTTGCAGATCGAGACCATGTCGCTGATCTCCAGCGGGTCGCGGCGGTCCATCTCCCAGGCGGTGCGGAAGATGTAGTGGCGCACCATCTCGCATTCGGCGTGCAGCTCGACCAGGGGGAACTGGATCGCCTGCTTCTTCGACAGCGGTTCGCCGAAGGCCTTGCGCTGGCGCGCATAGGCCGCCGCCTGCGTGATGCAGTAGCGCGCCGCGCCCGCGCTGGCCGCCGCCTGGCGGATGCGGTTCTCGTGCACGAATCGCTGCGCCACCATCAGGCCCTCGCCCTCGCGGTGCAGGATGGCGCTGTCGGGCACGCGCACGTTCTTCAGCGCCACCTCGGCGTGGTCGCTGGGCATGTTGAAGGTCCAGTGGTTGTAGAGCACCTCGTGCCCCGGCGCGTCGGTGGGCACGATGAAGGCGGTGATGCCCTTGGCGTCACCCGGCCGGCCCGAGCTGCGGGCGAACACCAGGTTGCCGTGCGCGCGCGCCACCTGGCTGTTCCAGCGCTTCATGCCGTTGATCACCCAGTGGTCGCCATCCTTCACGGCCGTGGTCTCCAGCCAGGTGGCGTCGCTGCCGTGGCCGGGCTCGGTGAGCGCGAAGCTCAGGTGCTGGCGGCCGCTGATGATGCCCTCGATGTAGCTCTTCTGTTCCGGCGTGCCGTAGGCCTCGAGCACCGGCACGATGGGGAAGTTGCCGACGATCGAGCTCTCGTCCTGCAGGTCGTTGTGCAGGCCCAGCCCCTGGGCCGCCAGGTGCTCGCGGATGGCGGCGATCATCAGGTTGCTGGCGCCGCCACCGCCGGCAATGCTCCTGGGCAGGCCCAGGCGCAGGTGGCCGGCGCGGTCGGCGCGGCGCTCCATCTCACCGATCAGCGCGCGCCAGCTGGGTTGCGGGCGGCCGTCGTTGTTCCAGTCGGTGCGGGCATGCTCGCGCCGGTGGTCGAAATACTGCGGGTGCTCGCGCTCCAGCGGCTTGATCTCGGCCTCGATGAAGGCGTCGAGTTCGGCCAGCTTGGCCGTGATGTCGGCCGGCAGGGTGAAGTCCATGGAAGAGATCTCCGTGTTTGCAGGGCGGTCCGGCCACCCCGAATGGTTCATGTCGTGTGTCGGTGTACCGCACATGTGCGTACGAGTCTCGTCAACGCGGGGTTTGCCCGGACGCCGCTGGCCGCGGGTGCCGCCCGGCCGCCTGCGTCCAGGCCACGCCACCCAGCGCGGCCACCGCCCCCAGCAGCTTCAGCGGCCCGAAGCTCTCGCCCACCGTCAGTGCCGCCACGATCCCGGCCACCGGCGGCACGCCATACAGCAGCGGCGCCGTGCGCGCCACACCGCGCACGGTATTCACCCAGGACCACAGGATCCAGCCCACGAAGCCCGACACGACGACCGTCCAGACGAAGGCCGCCCAGGCCGGTGGCGACACGCCCGCGACGCCCAGCTGCCAGGCCGCGGGGGTTCCAATGGCCAGCATCAGCGGTGCCGAGATCAGCGTCGACCACCCCATCACCTCGGCACCGCCGTGGCGCGCGGCCAGCGGCGTGACGACGACCGTGTAGTAGGCAAAGGCCAGCACCGCCGCCAGCATCACCAGGTCGCCGCCGCTGGCCCGCAGGTCGGCGGCGGCCAGCTTGTCGCTCATCAGCAGCAGCACCCCCGCGAAGGCCAGCGCTACCCCGGCCACCTGCCCGCGCGACAGCCGCGTGCCGTGCCGCAGCCGCAACAGCAGCAGCGTGCACACCGGGCCGCAGGCCATGATCAGCGAGCCCGAGAACGGCGTCGACCAGTGCAGGCCATAGGTGACCAGCGCGACATGGCCCACCGGGCCGATGGCGGTCGCCATCAGCAGCGTGCGCCATTCGGCGGTGTCCAGCTGCGGCCACACCGGCGACCGGCGCCAGACCAGCAGCGCCACGGCGCAGGCCGACATCAGCAGCGACCGGCCGAACAGGTAGCCGCCGGGGCTCAGCGCCTCGTACGCCACCTTCTGGATCGTGAACGAGGCGCCCCACAGCAGCACGAGCAGGCCACCACCGGCCAGTGCACGATGCTGAGCCGTGGCTTCGGTGCCGTTCAAACCGGGATGCGCCCATGGGGGTGCGTGCTGCTGACACCACCGTCCACCGCATACAGCTGCCCGGTGACGAAGGAACTGTCGTCGCTGGCCAGGAAGGCGGCCATGGCGGCGATCTCGTGCGGCTGGCCGGCGCGCTGCAGCGGCGTCATGTGGCCGATGCGCCCTTCCTTGCCGCGTTCGCGCGCATAGTCGAAGACCTTGCGCGTCATCTGCGTCTCCACCAGCCCGGGCAGGATGGCGTTGACGCGCACCCCGGTGCCGCTGAAGGCGTTGGCCGCCGTCTGCGCCAGGTTGTTCACCGCCGCCTTGCTGGCGCTGTACGAGATGGCGCCGGCATTGGCGCGCAGCGAGGCCGCCGACGAGGTGAGGATGATCGAGCCACGCCGCTGCTCGACCATCACGCTGCCGGCATGCTTGACGGCCAGCATGCTGCTCAGCACGTTGTCGCGCCACACCGTCTGCCATTCGTCGACGGTCTGCTCCAGCATGCCCGCATTGGTGCCCGGCGACCCGGCATTGGCGAAGAAGACGTCCAGCCCGCCCAGCTCGGCGATGCAGCGGGCCACCATGGCCTGCACGTCGGATTCCTCGGTGGCGTCGGCCACCATCGCCAGCGCCTGGCCGCCGGCGGCGCGGATGCGCGCCACCGTCTCCTCGGTATTGGCCGCCCGGCGGCCGACCACCAGCACCGCGGCCCCTTCGGCGGCGAAGCGCTCGGCGCTGGCGCGGCCGATGCCGCTGCCGCCACCGGTGACGACGCAGCGGCGCCCCAACAATCGGTTCATCGTGGGCATCCTTTCAATGCGAGGGCACGGTCCAGCCGCCGTCCACCACCAGTTCGGCACCATGCACGTAGGCGCCGTCGTCGCTGGCCAGGAAGGCCACCGCGGCGGCGATGTCCTCGGGCGCACCGAAGCGCCCCAACGGCATCGCCGCCTCGCGGGCGGCCAGCGTGGCGGCGATGTCCTCGGGCGCACCGAAGCGCCCCAACGGCATCGCCGCCTCGCGGGCGGCCAGCGTGGCGGCGTCGAACTGCGCCTTCGGCGCCGGCGTGCCCACCATGCCGGGAAGGATGCTGTTGACGCGGATGCGGTCGGCGGCCAGTTCGACGGCGGCGGCGCGCGTCAGGCCGAGCACGCCGGCCTTCATGGCGGCGTAGACGATGGCATGGTCGACCGGCCGCA
>ERZ761602.8157-NODE-8157-length-10691-cov-3.318447_pt1 | contig 10691 bp, 11 predicted proteins | sample MGYA00512165_ERZ761602 | MGnify/ENA primary metagenome ERZ761602 (study PRJEB28899, sample SAMN02445085) | bioreactor sludge metagenome | biome: EBPR sludge; isolation source: Thorneside wastewater treatment plant | place: Australia: Brisbane, Thorneside...
TGCCCGCACCATTGGGGCCAATCAGACCGGTGATCTGGCCGAACGGGATCTCCATGTTGATCCCGTCGACCGCCCTGAGCCCACCGAAATGCTTGGCAGCTCCCTCAATGCGCAGAGACATTCGCGCCCCCTTTGGTAACGGTCCGGCCCAGTGTCGCGGCACTCGGGCGGCGGAAGCGGCGGCGCAGCCAGTAGACCAGTTCGTGGCCCACGCCGTTGGGCAGGAAGGTGATGACCAGGATCAGGATGACACCGTTCAGGATGCCCCGGTTTTCGGCAAGCGGACGGGCGATCTCGGGAAGGATCGCCATGATGAGCGCCCCGGCAATCGGACCCAGAAGGGTGTTGCGACCACCCAGCACAACGACGGTCAAGCTGGCCACCATAGCGGCAAAACCGAAATCCACTGGCTCGATGTTGAACACATAGAGCGAACGCATGCCTCCGAACACCGCACCGATTACTCCCGAAAGGATGAAGGCCAGCGTGTAATAGCCCTGAATCGGGATCCCCAGCGAAGCGGCAACCGAGTCATCCTCGCGCAGGGCGCCGAAGACGCGGCCAACCTTGGACCGGTTGAGCGACCAGACGACATACATCGTCACACCCACCGCCAGCAGCAGCCAACCGGTATTGACCACGCGCGGGATGTTGATGATGCCCAAGGCACCACCGGTGAACCCGCTGAAATAGAGCAGCAGAGCAATCACCACCTGCACGAAGGCCAGAGTCGCGATGGCCTGAAAGGCACCCCGCAGCCGGGCCAGCGGTAGCGACAGGATCCACGACGCCAGAATGCCCATCGCTGCGGCGGCAAAGACCGAAATCATCGGATGGATGCCGTAGCGGGTCACCAGGATCGCCGAGGTATAGGCTCCGATCGCCGCAAAGCCTGCCGTCGCGATCGAGAACACGCCGGCTTTCAGCGCGATCTGTTGCGAATACCCCAGTCCCACCGCGATCAGGAAGAAGTCGATGATCGGCTGGTAGGCCATGTAAAAGTTCATCATCGGCGGCTACCCCGGGCAAAGGTGTCCGCCTTGCCGAAGAACCCGTTCGGGAAGAACAGCAGCGTGACGAACAGAAGTGTGAATATGATGGCGATGCTGAGTTCGCTCGATAGGTAGGCGATGGTCAGGGATTGGACGATCCCGATGAAGAGCGCGGCCAGAACCGCCCCCATCAGCGAACCAAGCCCCCCGATCACCACGACGACGAAGGCCTGCAGCAGGAAGGGTTCACCCATCATGAAGTGGATCGAGTTGAATTGAAGGCCAATCAGCACCCCCGCCAAGCCGGCAAGCGCACCGGCGATGAAGAAGGTCTGCAGATAGACCGATTGCGACGAAACTCCCAGCAGGGCCGACGTAGTCTCGTTGCTGGACACCGCGCGGATCTGTCGGCCAAAGCTGGTCCGGTGGATATACCAGTAAAGCGCCGCGACAAGGATCACGACCAAGACCAGAATGACGATCTGCAACAACGAGATCCGCATGCCGAAGCCTCGGTAGAATTCGACCGGGAACGTGCCGAAGGGAAAGCTGAGAACCTGCGTGCGCGAGACTTGCTGCGCAATGTTCATCAGAATCAGATCCACCCCGAGCGAGGTAACGATCGCCGCGAATTCCGCATGCCCCTGCTTTCGCAACTGGCGAAACGCCACGAAGTCGGTGACGATTGAAACCAGACCGGTGGCGATGACTGCCAGAACCACGGCAAACCAGAAGGGCAAGCCATTGATCGTGGCGTAATAAGCGATGAACGCCCCCGCCATGAAGATCGCGCCATGCGCCAGGTTCAGCAGTTTCTGGACACCGAAGATCAGGGTGAACCCCAGCGCAAACAGCGCATAGACGGCCCCTGAAACCGTGCCGTTGAGAATTTGTTGGAGCAGCATCGGACCATCCCGAAATGTCGGGGTCCGGCCGGAGAATCCGGCCGGACCAAAGATATCAGCGCGGTGCCAGAACGAAGGCGCCGCCCTGGACGGTCAGAACGCTCATGCCAACCCGCGGCACGCGCTCGGCGTCCAGCGCATAGAGGCCCTGACCCGCAGGAACCGCCACGCCCGAGGTTGCTGCCAGCGCGTCGCGCATGCTTTCGCGCGTCGGAGCGTCACCGGCCCGCGACAGCGCATCGGCCATGATCGTCAGGCCGCCAAAGCCGATGGCGTTCCAGTTGTCCGGCGCACGGCCGAATTGCGTCGTGAAGGCGGCATCGAAAGCGCGCGAGTTGTCATCATAGCCACCGGGCACCCAGTCGGCGATGAAGGTCACGCCTTCGACGGCGGCACCGCCGCGCTCGACGAACTGGGGCGAGGCCAGCGAATTGTGCCCGAAGATGCGCACTTCGGGATCAAGCCCGGCCTGACGAAGCTGGACGATCACGTTGGCCGCCTGCGACGCGGGCGCCGAGACGAACACGCAATCCTGATCCTGCGAGGCGACCTTGGTCGAAAGCGCGGCGAAATCGCTGTCCTGGATGCCGATCTGCTCGACGCCGACAATGTTCACGCCCTGCGCGCGCAGCGACTCTTCGAACGTGTTCTGAAGGGTCACATAGGCTTCGTTCTCGCGGATGCCGATGAGGGTGCAGTTTTCTACACCTGCCACCTGCGCGGCATAATCCGCGATGTAGGGGATGGTCACCTGCGGCGGCTGGGTCAGGATGAAGGACCAGGGACCCGCGTGCAGCACGTCCATGGTGTTCGATGTGGTCATCACCGGCACCTGCATCTCGTTCGCCGAGGCCGCGCCTGCGACGGCAACCGCGCCCGAGGTCGGGCCAAGGATCGCCAGAACCGACGGATCGGCCGCATAACGCGCGATCAGCGACATGGTCTGGGTGCGGTCGGTCGCGTCGTCGGCATATTCCACCGACAGCGTGTTGCCTGCGCCCAGTACGCCAGAGGCGTTGATCTGCGCTTCGGCCAGCCTTGCGCCATCGGCAAAGGCAGCGCCAATGAAGGCGGCGGGGCCGGTCAGCGACTGCAGGACGATGACACGGTATTCGGCAGCCGAAGCCACCGAGGCCGACATCAGTGCGAGCACTGCGGCCGAGCCAAGAATGCGGGATTTCTTCATGCGGACTTCCTCCCTGATGCGCAGACGCCTCCCCGACGGCTGCGGCGTGGTGATAGGCCCCGACTGGGAACCTGCGAACTCACGGGCTCAGTATACACAATACATCGGTCCCGCATATACAAATTTCGGGGCCAACGAAACAATATCGGGGCCAGGAATACACCTGTGCCCCTCGAGACCTTACGCTGTCCCGCCCCGGCTGGCCTCGGCCATCAGCGAGATCAAGGTTTCGCGCAGCTTGTATTTCTGGATCTTGCTGGCCGACATCGGCCATTCGGTGACGAAATGCACGCCTCTGGGAACCTTGAAACTGGCGATGCGTCCGCGGCAATGTTCGATCAGCGCGGAAGGTTCGACGCTGGCGCCGGGAATCAGTTCGACAAAGGCAAAGGGCACTTCCTGCAGGCGCGGATCGGGCATGCCGACCACCTGACAGGTCTTGACCGCGGGATGCTTGGCGACCTGAATCTCGATCTCGATCGCCGCGACATTCTCGCCGCCAACCTTAAGCATGTCCTTCTTGCGGCCGTGGAACATCAGCGTGCCTGCGGAATCGAGTGAACCCGTGTCGCCGGTATGGAACCAGCCGCCGCGCTTGCTTTCCTGGGTCTTGGCCGGATCGTGATAGTATTCGGTAAAGATCGAGTATCCCCGCACGCAGATCTCGCCCATCTCGTCGGCGCCTGCTTCGGTCCCATCCTCGCGCAGGATCCGGATTTCCAGCCCGTCAAAGGGACGCCCCAGCCGGTTGAATCTCTCATACTCCGAATCGCCGGGAAAGCTGGTGGTCACGGGTCCGGCGGTCTCGGTCATGCCATAAGTGCCGACAAAGACCGCATTAGGGAACGACCGTTTCATCAGGTCGCGGAAAGGTTCTGCACTCAGCGCCATCGAGCAGTTGATCAGCCGCAGAGTGGCCATGTCTTCGGCGCGGAAGTCGGGGTGATGCACCATATCCGACAGGAAGAGGGCAAAACTGGGATATCCCATGGTCACCCGATGCTCGCGAATCAGCCGAATCGCAGCGCCGGGCTCGAAGAAGCTCATCGTCACATAGGTGGAACCGGCGTAAAATGCCGCGCAGATTGGAAGCAGCGCAGCGACGTGGTATAGCGGCAAGGGCGACCAGAAGACATCCTCGCCGCTCATCGCATAGCGTTTGGCCATGGCCATACCGCAGCGCACGATGGCCTCGTGGCTGATCATGCAGCCCTTTGGGTCCGACGTTGTGCCAGAAGTATACAGGATCAACCCAGTTTGCCGGACTGGCACCCCCAGTCGCAGCCGATCGATCACCTCGGGCGCAACGCTTTCGGCAAAGGCGACCGAAACCGATTGACGACGAAATCCGGGTGAGAGTTCGTCGTTCAACAACGTCATGCCACGAAGAAAGGGCACCTCTGCAAGGTCGATCGCGCTGTCCGGCGGCAAATCCTGCAGCGCAGGAAACGCCTCGTACAGGCGCTGCCGGAAGTCGAGACCGTCGGCAATTCGGGTGGTGGTAACGATGTGCACCAGATCGGCATTCAGAACCTGATAGGTCAGCTCATCGGCACGATACCGCGCATTCATCGGCACCGAGACCGCACCCAGATAGGCGATTGCGAAATAATACTCGGCATACTCAAGGCACGAGGGAAGAAAGATCCCCACATGGTCGCCCGGGCGTACGCCCTGCCCGTAGAGCTCACGCGCGCGCAGCACCGCAGCCTGATGCAGTTCGGCAAAGCTTTTCCGTTGCTCGGGGAACACGATGGCGTCGCGGTCGCCAAACAGCGTGGCGCCGCGCACCAGCAGATCGCCCAGCGTCAGAACCGGCGTAATGTCGAGGTGGGCCATGGTCACCTCACGCCTCCGGGGCCAGTTCGACGGGCATTCCGTCGAGCGCATCGCTCACCGGGATCTGGCAAGCCAGTCGCGAGGTGTCGCGAAAGCCCGGCAGGAATTCGATCAGTTCCACTTCGTCTGGCGCCTGTTTTGGCAACTTTGCCCACCAGTCACGCGGCACATAAATGTGGCAAGTGGCACAAGAGCATGTCCCGCCACAGATCGCCGCGATATCGAGGCCCGCCGTGTCACGCAGCGCCTCCATCAGGCTGAGACCGGCGGGGGCCTCGAATTCCCTTGTTGCGCCGTTACGGTCGGTGGCGTGGATGATCGGCATGCTAAATCCTTGTCAAAGCCAGCGAATCGGGTCGCTTCCGTCCCAGGTGTCTGCCAGTACATCGAGTCGCGCGAAGAACCTACGCAGGCCGGGTGTGGGCTGGACCAGTTCGATCACGCGACCCTGGTCCTCGGGATCGGTGTCGAGATACGCAAAGGGGATGCCCGCCGCGGTGCGCCCACCCATCAGGACACCGACTCCACGAGCCTGCCAGGCCTCCAGATCGGCGGCAAGATCATCGGTCAGCACACAGACATGGTGCAGCCCGCCGCCCCGGCGTGCGAGGAATTCGGTGAACATCGAAGGACCGCCGCCAGTTTGCTGGATCACTTCGATCTGCAATCCGCGATGCGAGGCCAGTGCCACGGAGACTTCAACCTGTACCGGCAGCCCGCGGTGGTAAACCTCGGCATAGTCGATTCGCGGCGTTACGAGGAAGGGACCCACGCCCAGCGTCTTTGTCCAGTGATCAAGGGCAGCACGAAGGTCTGCAACCACATAGCCCAACTGGACCACCGGCCCGCCAAGGGCCGGACGGGTCGTTGGCTGGGCGGTGGCGACAGGAGCAGTCATGCGGTCCTCAACATGTTGATCGCATTTTTGTGTATCAATGAGGCAAGGTCAATATACAAAAGCCGCGAAAATCGCCGCGAATTGCGATCCTGCGGCGGGAACAAGCGCCCTACGGAACCTTCCGGCGCGAGAATCCGGGTCGACTTGGCCCGTGCCAGTTGATAGAACCGAGGAAAGTATACAAAATTCGCCAGTAACCATGCAAGATCGGCCAAAGGGCTGAAATCTGATGGCAGGGACAAGCAGGGAGGTCATGGCATGGCGCGGTCCGCAGGGATAACCCACTCGGAGAAGGTCAGGTTGGCCCTGGAAAAGGACATCTTCAACGGCGTCATAGCACCGGGCAGTTCGCTGGATGAAGAGGTTCTGGCACGTCGCTTTGATGTGTCGCGCACCCCTGTGCGCGAGGCAATCTTGCAACTGATCGAATCGGGTCTGGTGGAAAAGCGCCCGAGGCAGGGCGCAGTCGTGGCGATGACCGATGTTTCGGACCTGATCCGGCTCTTTGAAATCATGTCCGAACTCGAGGCGATCTGTGCCAAGTTCTCGGCCCGCCGCATGACCCCGCCCGAGCGCGAGGCGCTTAAGGACCTGCATCATCGCTCGGAAACCGCCTATGCGGCGGGGGACCATACCACCTATTACGCGCTCAGCCGCCAGTTCCACCTGATGGTGATCGACGGGACCCACAACAAGGACCTGATCGAGATGACCAACCGGTTGGGGTCAAAGCTGGTCCCCTATCGACGGTTCCAGTTGAATTATCCCGGACAGGCGCAATCGAACCTCGATGACCATGGCGAGATACTCCGGGCGATTCTGGATCAGGACAGCGAACTGGCTGCCGAGCGGTTTCGCAAGCACACCAAGGTTCAGGGAGACATTCTGGCCGATTACATCGCCATGAATGGCACGCGCGCGGCCGCGGGGTGACTTCGCACTTGCGTATGCAATCTTAGCTGCTAAAAATACACGCGGGATCTTGACGCCGCGCGCGACGACTCAGGCATCCCCTTTGCCCAACTGGCCGAAAGGGAAGAACCGATGGACCCGCAAGAGCGTCAGCGCATTCTGGATCAACAAGCCTATGAAAGCGCCCGGGGCGGCCCGCCCGAGGATTTTCCGGCTTTCCCTGACCTGCCCGCCGCCCGTTACACCGATCCCGAATTCCACCGGCTGGAGATGCAAAACCTCTGGCGCAAGACCTGGCTCTACGCGGTCCATGCCGACGAGGTGCCGGATGTCGGCTCCTACATCCAGTGGTCACGGCTGGGCGAACCATTATTCTTCATCCGTGGCGAGGACCAGAAGGTCCGCTGCTTTTACAACACCTGCCGTCATCGCGGGGCGCCTGTGGTGACCGAACCCTCGGGCAAGTCGCGCGGCGTCGCCTGCAAATACCATGGATGGACCTATAACACCCGGGGCGAACTGATCAACTTGCGCGACCGGCGGGATTTTGTAGGGCTGGACCTCAGTTGCCGGTCGCTGGTCGAGGTGCGCTGCGAGAACATCGGCAACCTCTATTTCATCAACCTCGACAAGAACGCGGGGCCCCTTCGCGAGTATCTCGGCCCGGTTGCCGCCGCCCTCGACGAGATGAAGCCCGAGACGCTGCGACTGATCGACAAGGCAACCTTCCCGCTTAAGTGCAACGTGAAGATCCTGATCGACGCTTTCCTCGAGGTCTACCATCTGAAATCCATCCACCAGAACACGGTGGACCGGTTCCTGGATCATCGCGGCTCGGCGATCACTCTCTACGAGAACGGCCATTCTCGCATGGTCACGCCCTACAAGCGCGAAGGCTGGAAAGACCCGGGCGTGCGCGGCCTTCCGGAAATCCCCGGCGTCGATCCATTCTATGGGAACACCAATCTTTCGCTGATGGCCTATCCAAACCTGGTAACACCGGTTTCCCCTTACGGCATTCCGGTGCTGGCCTTCTGGCCAGAGTCGATCGATTCCATGTCGATCGACGTCTACTGGTTCGCGCCCCATTGGGGCGAGGGCCCGCGCCCGGAAGTCTGGGACACACGGATCCGCAACTTTGCCGCGATCCTCGAAGAGGATCTGCAATTCGCCGACAAGATCCAGATCGCGGCGCAATCCTCGGGTCTCAGGGATTTCCCGCTCAACTATCAGGAGCGTCGGATTTACCATTGGCACGAAGAGCTAGACCGTCGCATCGGACCGGAGAACGTGCCCGAAGCCCTGCGCATCAAGCCGCTGTTGAAACCATGGTGGAACCGCGTGGGCGACGTGCCCGCCCCGGCCGAAAGCGCCTGACCGATGCTGCCAGACCTGCCGCCCTCGGTCCGGTATGACCGGGACGGGGCGCTTGCGATCATCCGGATCGACCGGCCCGAGGTCCGCAACGCTGCGGACAGCGTGACATCTCATGGTGTGAGCGCCGCAGTTGACCACGCCGAAGCCGACCCTGCAATTGGCGCCATCCTTCTGACAGGCACGGGAGATCGGGCCTTTTGCTCCGGAATGGACCTGAAGGAGGCAGGGCGCGTGGGAGCGGGCACGGGTCTGGTCCCAGGCAAGGGGTTCCTGGGGGTGACAGAACGGCGCCTGCACAAACCCCTGATCGGCGCGATCAATGGCGCAGCGGTCGCGGGTGGGTTCGAGGTGGCCTTGGCCTGCGATCTGGTGGTGGCTGCGGACGATGCCGTCTTTGGCTTGCCCGAAATCAAACGCGGCATGGTCGCCTTTACCGGCGGAGTACAGAGGCTGGCGCAGATGCTGCCCCGTCAAATCGCGATGGAGATCATCCTGACCGGGCGATATTTGACCGCGACCGAGGCTGCCTCGCTGGGGCTGGTCAACCGCGTCGTTCCACAGTCCGACGTCCTGCCAGCCGCCCGGGCGCTCGCGGCCGAGGTGTTGGGCAATTCCCACGCCTGCCTTGCCCTGGCCAAGGACCTGTTCGCCGTCGCCAGGGATGGAACGCTGGATCAGGCCATTGCCTGGGGTCATGCGAACGGGCCCGCCCTGATGAACTCGCCCGACAGCCGCGAAGGGATCGCGGCCTTCAACGAACACCGCGTCGCCAACTTTGCCAAAGGAGCCACGAAATGACCGAAACCGCGCCGCACGGGTTCAAATGGCATCTCACCGACGAAGAAATGGCCGCGCAGCCGACGATCTATCGCCCGGACCTGTTTGCCGGTCAGCGGTTTCTGATCACCGGAGGCGGAACCGGGATGGGGCGTGCGATGACCTTCTTGCTGGCACGGCTGGGGGCAAAAGTGATGATCGCCGGTCGCCGAGAGGAGGTGCTGGCCGAAACGCAGGATGCCGTGCGCCGCCTGATCGGGGTCGACATCGCCTATGTGCCCATGACGATCCGCGACCCCGAACAGGTGGACGCACTGCTGGACCGCGTCTGGGCCGATTGGGGTGGGCTCGACACGCTGGTGAACAATGCCGGCGGGCAGTTCCCCCAGAACGCTATCGACTTTTCGCGCAAGGGCTGGAACTCGGTCATCGACCTGAACCTGAACGGCACTTGGTGGATGATGCAGGGCGCGGCGCAGCGTTGGCAGGCGCAGGGAGCACCGGGCAATGTCATTTCCATCGTCGCACATGTCGAACGCGGCATGCCGCAGGCTGCGCATACCTGTGCGGCGCGGGCGGGGGTGATCTATCTGTCACGGACGGTCGCTACCGAATGGGCGCCCTTGAACATCCGTGTCAACTGCATCGCTCCGGGGGCGATTGCCTCGGAGGGGCTGTCGAAATACCCCGAACACGCGACCGCGCGGTTTCGCAACGTGAACCCGCAGCGCCGCATGGGCAATGGCTGGGACATCGCTGAAGGCGTGGCCTATCTCTCGGCTGATTCTGGCAATTTCATCACCGGCGAATGCCTGGTGATCGACGGCGGCATGCAGATGTGGGGCACCGTCTGGCCGGCCGGGGTGCCCGACCATTTCAACGTGGTCTAACCCCGGGGGATCATTGCCATGGTGGCGCGCGTGACGCCACCATCGACCACCAACTGGTGTCCGTTGACATAACTGGCCCCATCAGAAGCCAGAAACATTACCGCTTCGGCAATGTCGGCCTCGGTTCCCAACCGGCGCGCAGGAACGGCACTGGCGCGGCTCTGGCGGGTGCCCTCGTCCGCATAGACGCTCGACGACATGCCGCCGTAAATCATCCCTGGCGCCACCGAGTTGACGCGCAAGCCCAAAGGCGCCCATTCCAGCGCCATCAATTCGGTCAGCGCCGCCAACCCGGCCTTGGCCGGCGCATAGGCGTTGGTGCCTGGGCTCGTCTGGATACCACCGATCGAGGTGATGTTGACGATCACCCCCGACCCCCGCGGAATCATTCGAGCCGCCACAGCCCGAGCGACCGTAAAAGCGCCGGTGAGGTTGATGGCGATGGTCCGCGCGAAATCGGCGGTCGTGGTGTCCAGGAGCGGCGCAAAACGCACGATACCGGCGTTGTTGACCAGAAGGTCGGGCACGGAATCCAGCGCGGCCAACGCTGCGTCGATGCTGGCGATCAGGCTGACCAGTCCGGGCCTTTCGGGTGCGGGCAGCAGATCGAGGCTGGCCACGCGATAGCCTCGTGCGAGGGCCGCCTCGGCAGTCGCCAGGCCAAGTCCCGCGGCACCACCGGTCACAAGAGCAAGAGGCATAAGCGCGTCCTTTGTATACTGCAAAACATTTCGACTGAACAAGATGCTGGCGAAGTATGCGGATAGAGTCAAGAAACCCGATGCCGCCGACAGAAAAACTGTGCACAAACAATAGTATTTGTTGGACTTGCGATCCCTTTTCTAAATATACAACTTGCACAGCCCTGCCGGAGCCGACAATGTCCCGCCCACCCCTGCCCATTCAAACAGAGAC
>ERZ761602.8159-NODE-8159-length-10690-cov-286.263282_pt1 | contig 10690 bp, 5 predicted proteins | sample MGYA00512165_ERZ761602 | MGnify/ENA primary metagenome ERZ761602 (study PRJEB28899, sample SAMN02445085) | bioreactor sludge metagenome | biome: EBPR sludge; isolation source: Thorneside wastewater treatment plant | place: Australia: Brisbane, Thorneside...
GGCGATGGCCCCCGCGAGGTTGCGAGCGAAAGTGCGAGTCGATTTGCCCGCTTGAGGAAAGCGGGAGATCTCGCTCGTTGGTTTCATTTTCAGATACCTCGGTATGGGCTGCTGTTTGTTCAGGAAGGAAGCGAAGAACAGCGAGATCGATGCCAGAAGCAGCTTGCGCAACATGATTTTTCCCCCGAAAAGTGATTGGCGCGCTGGAACGTGTTGCTACGCGCGCCCAATACGCACGCAAGATGCGTACCATTTTTTTAACCACTTATTTTGTATGGTTTTTGGCATGAGCGGCGGCAGGCGGGTTCGGGCAAGTGTAAAATTTCCCGACACTGCAGAGAAGCTTTTGAGTTCAGCGAGCTTCTCAGTGCCGGGCCTTGCTCCCTTTTGGCCGGCACGCTTCCGGGATCGCGCTTCCTTTCCCGTCGGACTCCGCCATCCTACGCTCCATCCCGCTCCCCTTGAACGTCGGCTTGGGCCTTTCGCCTTTCGCCCTTCAGTATCGCAATCTCATTGCGCCGCTGTTCAATACGCTCCGCCTGCGGTTGCGTGGTCCGGAGCAGAGCCTCAGTCAATTCCAGCAACTCTTCCACCACCGAGGTGTGCTGCCCTTCCGAGTTCGACGTGCGCCGTGCTAACGGTCGTTAAGGGCCTACCAAGGTACCAGGCCAGAGCAGGGATTTCACGCAGCATTGCCGAAAGGACACCGTGCATCCGGTGCAGCGGTCCGTCGCGTGCCACCGGCCTATGCCGTTGTGGCCGTTGTATCACCGCACGACCCTGTCGAAAACTTTTACACCAGGTTGCCCGCAGTGGCTTCCAGTCACCGCAGTTGAGCAGTCGTTGGCCAATAACGACTTGGTTTATAGGAGTCTTTTCTGGTTGTCTCGCGATCTGGTACGGATCATGCTTGTTGTGGATCAAGTGATCTGTTCGTTCCAGGAGATGAAGATGAAAGCCACCAAACTCGTCCCGTTCGCTCTTGCCGCCCTGGCTCTGTCGGCGATGGGTCCGGTCTCTGCAGCGCCCTTGACGGTGTCGAGTTACGATATGTTCAATGGCAATACCGGTTCGTACAACTACTGGGACGAATCCTACTCGGGCAGCGGCTCGAAGTTCGTGGATGGCTCGCCACTCAGCGGCGGCAAGGGCGATCTGACCGACGGCATCATCGCTGCCGCCAACTGGTTCGTCACCGAGGCGCCAGCCGGACCTGGTCCGTATGTCGGCTGGACGATAGACCCGGTCATCCGTTTTCATTTTGCCGGGCCGGTCGCCATCAACCAGATCAGTTTCAGTCTTGACGACGCCAACGGCAATGGCGGGGTCAGCACACCGCGGAGCGTGGTGATCGGCGGCACGAGCTACGCCATCGCTGACCCGGTCGGCAGCGCGCCCTTCCAGTTTGTCGTGAGCAACCTCAACCTGAACGTTTCCGACCTCGACATCCAGTTCATCCGCAACAACCAGTGGGTCTTCGTCAGCGAGGTATCCTTCGACGGACAGGCAGGCCACGGGCCGCTGCCGGAACCGGGCATACTGGCCCTCCTTGGCCTGGGAATGGCGGGCCTCGCCCTGGCCAAGCGCCGCTAGAGCAGTCCGTCGCGCCGACGACAAGCCCCGCTGCGGCGGGGTTTCGTTTTTTCGGGCGCCACGTGCGCAGCGGCGGCCCGATGGAGCATGCCAGGGCAGGTCCTTCGAGTCCGCAGTGGGCGACTGATCGGGCTGGTGATCGGCACGGCTGCGACGTCGCGATCCGCCGCGGCTGCAGCGAATCGCGCCTGTGGTCGACGCGCTGCCCGACTGGCGGCGAGCGCGGGATGATGTCAGCCGGCACCTTGAGCGAAGGCGCGGGCCGAACGACCCCGAGCGCAGACGAGCGCCCGACCCGGCATGCTCAGGCATCGATCCGGATCGTCAGCGCGGCGAGGTCGGGCAGGGTGGATGCGCTCGGCCGGCTACCGAGGAACGCCGGCAGCCAAGCCGGCGGGGCGCGGTGTGGCGCGGCGAAGCGGAGGTGCGAAGCGCTCCAGTCGATTCCTGGCGCCGCCGCAGCGGCCGCCGCGCCTGGTGTGGCGGGCGCCGGCGGTAGCAGCTCCCCGATCTGGCGGATCACCAGTCGGTTCCGTTCCCAGCAGTCGCCATGTCGCCCACAGACGAGGGGGATCGGCGGTCGGAGACGTCGACCTGCCAGTCTGCTGATCGTTTGCGGTACCATTCCAAGCTATTCCCGCGGCACCTTCGTGGCTCCGTGCATCCGGAAGGACGCGCTCGGACTCGGCAGGAAAAGGCGACCTGCAGAGACCAGGGGCCACCGCGGCCCGTGGATCTGCGCGCCTTGCCGGGGCGCGCACGAGCGATCGATGAAAGACATCCATGCTTCCTTACGCCCCTGGCGCGCGTGTCGTTGTTCGAGATGAAGAGTGGCTGGTCCGCCGCGTCGATCCATCCAGCGATGGTGGCCACCTGCTCGGTTGCGATGGCGTTTCCGACCTGGTGCGCGGCCGTTCTGCCCAGTTCCTGACGCAGCTTGAGGAGGAAATCCTCGTTCTCGACCCTGCCGCGACCGAGCTTGTGGCGGACACCAGTTCGCATTTCAACAGCACTTTCCTGTATCTCGAAGCGCAACTTCGCCGCAGCACGCCCAACGACGAGCAGATCCATCTGGGCCGTCGCGCGGTCATGAATCTCGTGCCCTATCAGCTCGATCCCGCGCTGCAGGCCCTCAAGCAGCCGCGCCAGCGAATCCTGATTGCCGATGCCGTTGGTCTGGGCAAGACGCTCGAGGCGGGCATTCTCACCACCGAGTTGATCCAGCGCGGCCGGGGGCAGCGCATCCTGGCGATAACGCTCAAGAGCATGCTGACCCAGTTCCAGAAGGAATTCTGGAGCCGTTTTTCCATCCCTCTGGTGCGCCTGGATTCGCTCGGACTGCAGCGGGTGCGCAACAGCATCCCGAGCAATCACAACCCGTTCAACTACTACGACCGCACCATCATCTCGATCGATACGCTCAAGAACAATCTCGAGTACCGGAATTATCTGGAAAACGCCTGGTGGGACATCATCATCATCGATGAGTGTCACAACGTCGCGGCGCGCGGTAACGAGGATGGCTTGTCGCGTCGTGCCCGATTGGCGCGCCTGCTCTCCGGTCGCTCGGACACCATGATGCTGTTGTCCGCCACGCCGCACGATGGTTCGGCGCGCAGCTTCGCTTCGCTGATGAGCCTGCTCGACCCCACCGCCATCAGCGACCCGGACGACTACACGCCGGAGGATTTTCGCAATAAGGGGCTGGTCGTTCGCCGCTTCAAGAAGGACATTCGCGATCAGGTCAGTGCCGATTTCCAGGAACGTATCACCGAGCAGTTGAAACAGGCGGCCAGCCCGCAGGAGGAAGCGGCCTACCGGGCCTTGCTGGCGATCCCGTTTACCCAGAAGGGCGAGCACCGCGCCGGGAAGCAGCAGGAGTTGCAGCGGGTCGGCATGCAGAAAGCCCTATTCTCGAGCCCGTTCGCCGCACTGGATTCCACCGGGCGGCGAATCGCTCTGCTGCAGGACAAGCCAGGCATCAGCGGCGATGAACAAACCGAGGTCGCCGCTCTGGAGGAGTTTGCTGCCGCCCTGCGCCAGATCGATGCCGCGAGTTTCAGCAAGTTTCAGCGTCTGGTGCAGCGTCTCAAGGACCCCTCATTCAACTGGCAAGCGGCCGACCCCTCAGACCGTCTGCTCATCTTCTCCGAACGCATCGAAACGCTGCGCTGGTTGCGGGAAAACCTGCCCGGTGAGGCTGGCCTGAAGCCGGCCCACTTCGAGATCCTGCACGGCGGCATGACCGACACCGAGCAGCAGGACCTGGTCGATCGCTTCGGTCGCCAGGACGACTCCGTGCGGGTCCTGCTGTGCTCCGATGTCGCCTCGGAAGGTCTCAACCTGCATTACTTCTGCCATCGACTGGTGCATTTCGATCTGCCGTGGTCGCTGATGGTGTTCCAGCAGCGCAATGGCCGGGTCGATCGTTACGGCCAGACCAGGCAACCCCGCATCGTCTACCTGTTCACCGAAACCGGCGTCGACCGCATCAAGGGCGATCTGCGCATTCTCGAAATCCTGCGAACCAAGGATGAGCAGGCCAACCGAAACCTCGGCGACCCGGCCTCATTCTTGAACGTGTTCGATCCGGATAAGGAAGCCGCCAAGGTGGCAGAGATCATGGCCGCCGGCACCAGTCCGCAGCAATTCGAAGCGGCGATCGATGCGGCGCAGGCGTCATCCCAACAGGCCGGCGCGGATACGGATGCCGACGCCGATGGCGACTGGCTGCTCAAACTCTTTGCCCAGGCCGAACCAACCGGCGAGGCGACGGCCCAGCCCAGACCGAGCACCGATTTCATTCGTCCGGGCGTTTCCCTGTTCGGCGATGGGGAACTCAGTGGCGACTACGCCTTTGCCCGAACGGCGCTGCAGCAGCTCTGCATTCCGACACCCATTGCCTCATTCACCCACGACGATGCCAACCAGACGATCACGCTGAATGCGCCACGTGACCTGCAGGAACGCCTGCGCGTCACCCTGCCGCTGGAAGTCCGCGACGAGCACCATCGCTATACCCTGTGTGCCCACAAGAGCCGCATGGCCCAGGCCATCGAGCAGGCCCGGCAGGCGAAAGCGAATGAAGAGAGCTGGCCGTCGCTGCACTACCTCTGGCCGCAGCATCCGATCATGGACTGGCTCTCGGACCGGGTGCTCACCGCCTTCGGCCGTCACCGCGCCCCGGTCATCCAGTGTCCGCAACTGATCGACGGCGAACAGGCCTACCTGCTGATGGGGCTGATCCCCAACCGCAAGGGGCAGCCCCTGCTGATCGAGTGGCAGGTCGCGGTTTTCGACGGGTGCGCCTGGAGCTTGCAGGCCTTCCCCGATTTCGTCGCCCGCGCCCGCCTCAAGGCGGGTACTCTGGCGAACCGCAATCAGGGCATCGATACCACCGGCCTGCAAGCCAACCTGCCCGGAGCCGTCGCCGTCATGCAGCGGCACATGCTCACCCGGCAGCATCGCTTTGCCGCCGACATGACCGCCCGCCTGTCGGGAACCCTGGCCGATCTGCAACGGCTGCAAAGCAGGCAGATCGAGCAGCTTGAGGCGCGCCTGGCCGCCAACCAGCAGGCCGAGCAGTTCAAGAAGACCAGGCGTGAGCAGCGCACGCAGCGCATCCGCAAGGTCTTCGATGAATACCGGCAATGGGTGCAGGACACCATGACCACCGAGCCGCAGCCCTTCATCCAGGTGCTGGCGGCCGCCATGCAATGAAGGCCCGCCCTCTCCCCCAACCCCTCTCCCGCGCGCGGGAGAGGGGAGCGGCAATCGATCGCCTCGGCACGAAAGAGATGCGCTGGTCGAGACTTGCCCACCCACCTTCTACACTCTCCGTCGCGCGGGAGAGGGGAGTGGCAATCGATTGCCCTGGCACGAAAAAGATGCGCTTGCGGACACCTGCCCACCCACCTGCTCCCCTCTCCCGCAAGCGGGAGAGGGGTTGGGGGAGAGGGGCATGAGCGAAAAGAATCTCTTAAGCAACGCCAGGACCCTGCGCACCCAACAGACCGAAGCCGAACAGCGGCTCTGGTATCACCTGCGGGCGCATCGTTTTCTCGGTCTGAAGTTCAAGCGGCAAAAGCCCATGGGGCGCTATATCGTGGATTTCGTATGCCTGGAGCAACGGCTGATCATTGAGATCGACGGCGGACAACATGCTGAGCAGCTCGACTATGATCGGCGTCGGGATGCCTGGTTGCGTAGCCAGGGCTTTACCGTATTGCGATTCTGGAACAGTGAAGTCATGCAGCCGTTGGACGAGGTGCTGGAGCAGATACGCTGCACACTTCCCCTCTCCCCCTCTCCCCCATCCCCTCTCCCGCGCGCGGGGGAGGGGAGTTAGCCGCCCCGTTTGACTGAAACCCTGCCGAGATCTCCCCATGTCCGTCGCCCAGACCGTCCAGAGCTTTGCCGGCATCGCCAACGAGAACGAGTTCTACGGCCACCACTACCTGGCCGAGGTCTTCAAGGGCGACATTCGCGCCCTGATCGAGAGCTGGCAGGCCGCCGAAGAAGCCGCCGCCCAATCGCCTGCCGCCGGCGAAGCCGCCGCGGAAAGCCGTGCCGACAGCCGGGCACCCCACAAACGCCTCGCCGGTCTCGGCGGCAAGTGGTTTGCCGCACTCGCCACGCTCGCCCGCCTGCGCGAAGACGCCGAGCGCCTGCAGGCTCACCAGCAACTGCACGCCCCCTTGCTCGAGGCCCTCGGTTACCCGCTCTGGCCCCGACAGATCGAGTTGCAGGCCGGCAGGCCGGTACCCGTCTGGGCCGCTTTTGGTGAAGCGCATCAGGCGCCGCAGTTGCTCATCGTGCCGGCCTACCAGCCCGGTCGCGAAGACGAAGACCCGCTCGATCATCGCCTGACCGCCGCGCACTATGGCGGGCAGGAAATCCCGCCGGCGTTCAGCAAGCTCTCCTGGCTGGAAATCCTCGGCGAAGCGCTGTTCGGCAGCGACCAGCCGCCGCGCTACGTCATTCTCGTTGGCTTCAGGGAGTGGTTGCTGGTCGACCGTTACAAGTGGCCGAACAATCGCCTGCTGCGCTTCGACTGGAGCGAAATCCTCGACCGCAAGGAAACCTACACCCTGCAGGCGGCTGCGGCATTGCTGCACCACGACAGCCTGGCCCCCGACCAGGGCGCCAGCCTGCTCGACGGCCTCGATGAGAACGCCCACAAGCACGCCTTCGGCGTCAGCGAAGACCTCAAGTACGCGCTGCGCGAAGCGATCGAAGCGCTGGGCAATGAGGCGGTCCGGCAACTGCGCGAAAAGGCCATTGCCGGCAAGCAGGGCTTCTACACCGGCAAGGACGCCGTCGATGCCGGCGATCTCAGCCTCGAATGCCTGCGCCTGGTGTATCGCATGCTCTTCCTGTTCTACATCGAGGCGCGTCCCGAGCTCGGCTATGTGCCGATCCAGAAGAGCGAAATCTACGCCAGAGGCTACAGCCTTGAATCCTTGCGCGATCTGGAACTGACGCCGCTCAATACCGCCGCTGCCCGCGACGGCCTCTTTTTCGATGCCACGCTGCGCCGCCTGTTCTCGCTGATCGGCCAGGGCTGTGGCGCAGTCGCGCAGCAGAGCGTCCTCGCCGGCAGCGTCAAGGAAGCCTTCGCGCTGGCGCCGCTCGACAGCAAACTGTTCGATCCCGAGGCGACGCCGCTGCTCAACCAGGTGCGCTTCCCCAACCATATCTGGCAGCGCGTCATCCGCCTGATGTCGCTCTCGAGCGGCAAGGGGAAGAGCCACAAGAGCGGCCGGGTCAGCTATCAACTGCTGTCGATCAACCAGCTCGGCGCCGTCTATGAAGCGCTGCTCTCGTATCGCGGATTCTTTGCCCCGGAAGACCTCTACGAAGTCCAGCCGGAGCCTAAAAAGGCGGCAGCCAGCACCCGCAGCGACGAGGACGAGGAAGAGAGCGAACAGGAGGGTGAACCGCAGGGCGGCGGCAGCACCGACCTGATGGACAGCGCCTGGTTCGTCCCGGCCAGCCGCATCAACCAGTACAAGCCCGGCGAACGCGTCCATGACCTCGACGAGCACGGCCACAGGAAGCTGCGCGTCTATCCCCGCGATACCTTCATCTATCGCCTGGCCGGGCGCGACCGGCAGAAAAGCGCCAGCTACTACACGCCGCAGGTGCTCACCCGCTGCCTGGTCAAATACGCGCTCAAGGAACTGCTCAAAGACAAAACCGCCGACGACATCCTCACCCTTACCGTCGTCGAACCGGCGATGGGCAGCGCGGCGTTCCTCAACGAAGCCGTCAATCAGTTGGCCGAGGCCTATCTCGAGCGCAAGCAGATCGAGCTCAAACGCCGCATCCCGCACGAGCAGTACATCATCGAGCTGCAAAAGACGCGCATGTACCTCGCCGACCGCAACGTCTACGGCGTCGACCTGAACCCCATCGCCACCGAGCTGGCCGAAGTCAGCCTCTGGCTCAACGCCATCTACGGCGAGCCGGCCGATCCGGGCCAACCGCCCAGGGCCGCCCGCGTCCCCTGGTTCGGCTACCAGCTCTTTTCCGGCAACAGCCTGATCGGCGCCCGGCGCGAGGTCTTCGCCGCCAGCCTGCTGAAGAAGGCAAGCAAACCCGCCTGGTACGACACCCCCCCGCGCCGATGCGCTTTTCTCCCCTCTCCCGCCAGCGGGAGAGGGGCCGGGGGAGAGGGCGAAGTTCGCCGTCCCGACGAGGTCTACCACTTCCTGCTGCCCGACCCCGGCATGGCCAGCTACACCGACAAGGTGGCACGTCAGCTCTCCCCGGCAGACTTCGCACGACTCAAGACCTGGCGTACGGCGATGAACAAGCCGCTCGAAGCGCACGAAATCCGGCGCCTGCTGCAGCTTTCCGAAGCCATCGAGCAGTTGTGGTCACAACACGTCCAACTCGTCGGCCAAGATCGCGCGCGCACCGAAGACCCGCTGGCGCTCTGGCCGCACGATTCGCCCCCGCTCCCGCCGGGAGCGGGCAGGGGGGAGGGCCGGCGCCCCCGCACCTCGCGCGCGCAGAAGGAAGCCATCCGCACCAAAGGCCTGCTGAATCGTGACGACGACTACGCGACGCCGTACCGCCGCCTCAAGCTGGTGATGGATTACTGGTGCGCGCTGTGGTTCTGGCCGATCACCCGGAGTGCCGACCTGCCGAGCCGCGAGCAGTGGTGGCTGGAAATCGGCGCCATCCTCGAAGGCAACATCGTCGATCTGTCGCCGCAGATCGCGATGGACTTCAGCGCCGCGCCGGTGGCGCAGCCATTCCTGCCGGAAGTTCAGGCAACGCTGTTTGGCGCGGTACAGCCGATGCTGGCCGCCGCGCCGACGCAGCCCCAACTGCATGACAAGTTCGGGCAACTGCGCATCAGCAAGCTACGAACCCACTTTTCCCGGGTGGTCACGGTTGAGGCCGTTGCCCGGCAAAGGCGGTTCATGCATTGGGAGCTGACCTTTGCCGATGTGTTTGCCCAGCGTGGCGGCTTCGATCTGGTCGTCGGCAATCCGCCCTGGCTAAAGGTCGAATGGAACGAAGCGGGGATTCTCGGCGAACGCAATCCGCTCGTCGCGATCCGCAAGCTGAATGCGACCGAACTGGCGCAACAGCGCAGTGCGGCGTTCGAGCGGTTTCCCGGCTTGCAGGAGGAGTGGACCGCCGAACTCGAAGAAGCGGAAGCGACGCAGAACTACTTCAACGCCCAGCAGAACTATCCGCTGCTCAAGGGCGTGCAGACCAATCTCTACAAATGCTTCATGCCGGTTGGCTGGATGCTGGCCGGGCAGCGTGGCGTCGTCGGCTATCTGCACCCGGAAGGGCCGTATGACGATCCGAGGGGTGGGGCGCTACGGGAGGCGGTGTATGCGCGGTTGCGGGGGCACTTGCAATTTACCAACGAATTGCAGCTTTTTGCCGAAGTCGATCACCACACGAAATACAGCATCAACCTCTACGGCTCGCCTCAGGAACGTCCCGGCTTTGACCAGCTCGCCAACCTGTTTTCCCCGGCTAACGGTGGATGCCTGCTATGCCCATGATGGTAGCGGCGTCGTCGGTGGCTACAAGAACGAACTGGGCAAATGGAACACTGCGGGCCACGCCGACCGCATCGTTCGCGTTGGCGATGACCAATTGACGGTTTTTGCCAAGCTCTACGACGAGCCCGGCACACCGCCGCGTCGGGCGCGCTTGCCGGCACTGCACGCCGGCCACCTTTCGAGCGTGCTCGCCAAACTCGCCGCCTATCCGCGCCGTTTGGCCGATCTGGGCGATGACTATTTTTCGACCGAAATGTGGCACGAAACGATGCAGCAGCACGACGGCACGATTGTTCGCAACGCTGACCGCAGCGCGCCCTTTGCCGCCACGCCGGAAGACTGGGTTCTCTCCGGCCCGCATTTCTTCCTCGCCAACCCCTTCAACAAAACCCCGCGCGCCATTTGCAGTGCCAACGGCCACTACGACCCGCTCGACCTGGAGACTCTGCCCGACGACTACCTGCCGCGCAGCAACTACCGACCGATGCAGGACCGTGCCGAATACGCCCGCCGCACGCCACGGGTAAGCTGGAGCGAAGCCGAAACGCTCACCCTGCCGTGGGATCAACTCACTGCGGAAGAACAAGCCGAACACGCCAGCCAGAAAGACCAACCGGTTTCCGTGCAACGCTGGCGGCAAAAGCGGGTGACGGAGTACTTTCGATACGTTCAGCGTCGCAGAATCAGTACGAGCATGGAACGGACATTGATTTCCATTGTTGCACCACCTGGTGCGGCTCATATACACCCAGTGCTGTCGCTGGCATTCAAGACTGCCCATGTGCTTACGAGCTTTACTGGGCTGACTCATTCGACTATCTACGACTTCTTTGTCAAATCTACTGGACTGGGCGATGTTTATGATTCAACGCTCTCAAGGCTCCCATATTTCGTTTCCCAGCCTGTCAGTCTTCGTACAGCAATTCTGAACTGTCTCACTACCCACTACTCCCCGCTCTGGGCCGAAGTCTTCACCCCCGCCTTCACCACCCAGCGCTGGAGCCAACCCGACAACCCACGCCTGCCGCAGGATTTCTTCGCGAGGCTCACTCCCGACTGGCAAC
>ERZ761602.8160-NODE-8160-length-10689-cov-4.161087_pt1 | contig 10689 bp, 7 predicted proteins | sample MGYA00512165_ERZ761602 | MGnify/ENA primary metagenome ERZ761602 (study PRJEB28899, sample SAMN02445085) | bioreactor sludge metagenome | biome: EBPR sludge; isolation source: Thorneside wastewater treatment plant | place: Australia: Brisbane, Thorneside...
CCCGCCACGACAATAACAATTCCCGACGATTGGGTCAGCGGTGTGTACCTCGGCAAGTTGTCTCTCGTCGACACCCGCTGGCAGAGCTACGTAATCTTCATCGTGCGCGATGACCGCAAAGCGGACGTAGTGTTTCAATGCAGCGACAATACCTGGCAAGCCTACAACCGCTGGCCGGACAACTATTCGCTCTACGACAATGGCGAGAGTGAATGGGCTCTCAAGTCCGGCATCCGCGTCAGCTACGACCGCCCTTACGGAAAATACTGTCAGATACTCGATGCGCCGCAGTCGCAAGGCTCGGGCGAATTTCTATTGTGGGAATTCCCGTTCGTCTATTGGCTCGAACGCGAAGGCTACGACGTTACCTACATTTCCAATACCGACACGCACGCCGACATAAAAAACATTTCGCGCGCAAAGGCGATGATATCGATCGGCCACGACGAATATTGGAGCCTGGAACAGTTCAATCACGTGAAGCAGGCCATCGCCGATGGACTGAATGTTGGATTCTTCTCCGGCAACACCTGCTGCTTCGTAACGCCATTCGCCCCGAACAGCGCGGGCGTTCCGAATCGCAGCTTCACGCGCGCGGGCTGCTTTGGCGGCGCAAGCCAGGCAGAGAAAGAATACGGCATGGGCCCCTTCCCCCTCGAAGGGCCAGACGAACGTGAAATCATCGGCGCGCGTACGATCATCCCCTTCAACGGCGCAGGCGATTGGATCGTCTCCGACGAATCGCATTGGATGTTCGACGGCACCGGCATGAAAAAGGGCGACGGTATCCCCGGCCTCGTCGGCTGGGAGTTTCACGGCGAGCCATTGGATATCCCCGGCCTGAAAGTAGTCGCCGAAGGCGACTCAGTAAACGCAGGCGATGCCGTCGCGCACTGGACCGCGACAATCTATCCAGGACCCAAAGGCAATTACGTATTCAACGCATCCACAATCTGGTGGGCGCAGGGACTCTCCTCGCCGCCCGGCCACATGCTGCCGTACTCACACTTCGGACGCCCCCACGGACCGGACGAAAGAGTGCAAAAAATCACGCACAACTTGTTGAAACGGTTCTTGACGAGTTGAGACACGGGAGTCACGGAGAGAATGCATAACACTTGCTCGTTCGCAGTTCTCGTTCCCAAGTTGTACTTGGGAACGCGATTGTGCGGGAAGCTGCGCTTCGCATTTGGCGCAATTGGTTGCAGCCGCCGCGAAGCACAGCTTCGAAGACAGGCGCGTGCCCAAGTACAACTTGGGAACGAGAACAACGAGAGCAACGATAGCAAACGCGGTGTAACTCGTGTTCTTCGCGCCTTCGTGGTGAATCTTCTAGGTGTTTCTTTGTGGCTAAGCGCATTGGCCGAGGAACCCGCCACCGGTCTCGCGGCGATCAAAGTCCCCGAAGGATTCTCCGTTGAGATCGCCGCGCCATCGGAAATCTCCTCCTACCCAATGTTCATGGCCTTCGATCATCAAGGCCGCCTGTTCGTCGCGGAGTCGTCCGGCAAAAACACCAAAGGCAAGGACACACCAAAATTTCCCGAGTGCATGATCCTCCAGATAGAAGACACAGACAAGGATGGCGTCTTCGATAAGCGCACGGTGTTCGCCGATGAGCTCAGCCTGCCCATGGGCGTACTCTGGCATGATGGTGCGATCTACTGCGCGTCGCCGCCAGATTTTTTCCGCTTTGAAGATACCGACAACGACGGCGTCGCGGACAAGAAGGAAGTCTTGCTCACCGGTTGGAACGTACTGAACACTGCAAGCCTCCACGGTCCCTTCCTAGGTCCTGACGGCTACATCTATTTAACGCACGGTCGCCACGGATATGACATCACGTCGAAAGAGGGCGTGCGCTTCGAAGGCATGGCCGCGCGCATTTGGCGCTGCAAACCCGACGGCACGCTACTCGAACGCTTCTGCGGCGGCGGCTTCGACAATCCAATCGAACTCGTGTGGACCGATAACGGCGACATGATCGGCACCATGACCTACTTCACCGATCCCAAGAACGGCCAGCGCGACGCGCTCATGCACTGGGTCGAAGGCGGTGTCTATCCCAAGCCGGAAAAAGTCGTCGATGAGTTTATTCAAACCGGCGAGCTCATGCCCGTCCTCACGAAGTTTTCGCGCATCGCGCCATCCGGGCTGGAGATCTATCGCGGTACGAGCTTTGGCGAAGAGTATAAAGGCAACCTCTTCAGCGCACAGTTCAACCCGCACCGCGTGCAGCGCCACGTGCTCACGCCCGAAGGCGCAAGCTACACGAGCAAAGACACCGATTTTCTAACCTCCAGCGATCCCGATTTTCACCCCACCGATGTGCAGATGGACAGTGACGGAAGCCTGCTCGTCTCCGATACCGGCGGTTGGTATGTAGACGCCTGCCCTATATCACGCGTATCCAAACCGGAAGTACGCGGCTCGATTTACAGGGTTCGAAAAGTGAATTCGGTCACCGGCCCGCAAGAAAACATTCCTGCGTCGCTGGACAGCATGCCCGCCGCTCTCCTCTTTAATGAACTTTCGAGCAACAGCGCTCGCGTGCGAGATCGCGTGCTCGAAGTAATCATCGAACGCGCCAAATCCGACAGTCAAATCGTCAAAGCAATAAAAACAGCGCTCTCCAGCATGCAGGGCGGAGCAATCGAAGTTCATACTGCCCTTCAGCGCGCGCTTGTAAGCATTGATACTCCGGAATCACGCGCAATTCTGCTTGCTTACGCGGATCATCCCGACCTGGCGAAGAATTCGGCCATCGCGCAAAACCACGCCCACAACCTGGGTGTAGCCGGAAGCAGCGACGCCATCGCCGTGCTCACGAACTACCTCGCTTCGCCTGCTCCGGGCGTGCGCCGCGAGGCCGCCGCCTCTCTGGGCAGACTGAAAGATGCATCCGCCATTCCCGCGCTGTTGAATGCGTGCAGCGACGATAACGACCGCTTCATCGAGCATTCGCTCATCTACGCGCTAATCCAGATTGCCGAAGACGCGCCATTGGCGACCGCGCTCGATTCGAGCAACGCCTCCGCGCGCAAAGCCGCCTTCATCGCACTCGATCAATTGAAGAGCGACAAACTCACCGCGGACCATGTAGTCGCCTTTCTCAATTCAGACAACGAAGACCTGCGCAAAACAGGCCTGTGGGTGGCCTCGCGGCATCCAGAATGGTCCGGCAGTGTGTTGGCGTTGTTGGATGAAAAAGTAAACGCGACTGATTTCGCGGCGGAAACCTCCGGTCCGATCCGCGATGTGTTGTTGGCCTATGCAAAAGACGAGGCCGTGCAAGCGTTCATGGCGCGCGTCGCGGCTGACGAATCCGCGCCTGCATCACGCCGTACGTTCATGCTTGATACGATCGAGAAGGCAAACCTCAATCCATTGCCAGACGGAATCGTTCAGGCAGTCGGCAAATCGTTACAATCTACAGACGAAACGATTCGCTATCGCGCGGCAACCTTGATTGGCACGCGCAAGCTCGCGCAATTCGACGATCAACTACTTGCAATCGCCGACAACGCGGCGCAATTCCCAGCGCTGCGGTTGAGCGCACTCGGAACGACGCAGTCGCGACATCCCGAGTTGACCGACGCGCGCTTCGCGTTTCTGCTGGAGAATCTCGCGGTGGATGCCGACCCTGCCTTACGCCTTTCCGCCAGCCGCTCGCTTGGCGCGGCAAAACTTACGGGCGCGCAACTAGAGACGCTCGCGTCAGATTATCTACCCAAAGCCGACGCGCTCACTTTCCCTTCGCTACTCGAGGCGTTCAAAGGCGGCACCAGCGATTCTGTGGGCCGCCTGCTCGTTTCCAGCCTCTCGTCCGCGGCAATCACGCCGAGCATGATTCCCGGCGGGCTGGACAGTCTCCTTGCAACCTATCCGGAACCAGTGAAACAGGCCGCCGCGCCCTTGCGCGCCCAGATCGAGGCGGAAGACAAGGCAAGACTGGAGAAGCTGGCAGCCATCGAGCCAATGATTGGCAATGGCGATGTGGGCCGCGGACGCCAATTGTTTTTCGACGAGAAGCTGGCATGCGCCACATGCCACGCGGTTGGCCAAGAAGGCGGCACGCTCGGGCCCGATCTAACGACAATCGGTGCAATTCGATCCGGACACGATCTTCTCGAAGCAATTCTATATCCCAACGCCAGTTTCGTCCCCGGTTACGATTCATACCGTATCACGGCCAAAGACCCCGACTTCGGCGGCACCGTTGATTACGTCGGCGTAATAGGCGAGGAAACCGCCGACGCAATACTGCTGCGCCAGAACGCAAAGGAATCCATTCGCGTGGCGCGGTCAGATATCGAATCTATGGACCTCGCCCCGAACTCCGTAATGCCGCAAGGTCTGGACACAGCAATTACTCAAGAACAGTTAATCGACCTTCTGGCCTTCTTGCAGTCTTTGAACAACGAAGAATGGCTCATACCCGAACGGCGAAATGAGAAAGCCGCTCATTGATCTGGATTTTTCACATGCACCTCGAACCAGAATGAGACCTTGTTCCGGTTAAAAGTGCGGGTTAGCGGTGATTGCGGCGCAGAATTGACCGTAAGCCTTCGCGTGCCGATAATGTAGGGCTGTTTGGGCATGCGGATTTCGGGCAGCGTCAACGGACAAAGGGGACAATTTCATGGCCGTGCTCGCGATTTACACCTACAGCGTCAAACCAGGTCGAATGAACCATTTTCTTGGGAAGCTGAGCCAGGCAGCATCGCCGCAATTCAAGAGTGCCGTAATGCCGAAAAACGTCCGGCTATTCCGCAATACAGTTCCTGGTCCCGAAACGGAGTTGGTCGAACTGCATATCGAATACGAAGACATGGCCGCGTTTGGGGCGCGCAATGTTTTCGAGCATACCAATAAAGAATGGCAAGACCTGTTCGCGGCGGAGCACGATTCGCCCGAAACGCTTGTGTCCGTAAAATTGCTCACCGAGATGAACCACTGAGATACAGCCACGAGATAAAAATTATCCTGGGAGGGAATCGGTAATGAAGAAGAATGGATCGAAACATGGAGCCGCGCAATCGCCCGGCATGGGGCGCCGCGACTTCTTGCGGCGCTCGGCAATTTCCGCGGCGGCAGTCGCGGCGCCAATGATTGTCCCAGCGTCGGCACTGGGCCGCGATGGAAAGGTTGCGCCGAGCAACCGCATCACGCTCGGCTGCATCGGCGTCGGAAGCCAGGGCACGGGCAACATGCAGGGATTCATCCAGGTTCCCGGCGTTCAAGTTGTGGCCGTTTGCGATGTCGATCGGACCCGTCGCGAGAACGCCCGCGAAATCGTAAACAAGACCTACGAAGACAAAGGGTGCGCGGACTACAACGACTTCCGCGAACTGCTCGATCGTGGCGATCTCGATACCGTCGCGCTCGCATTGCCGGATCACTGGCATTCAATTCCATCGATTATGGCCGCGCGAAAAGGCATCGACGTCTATGGCGAGAAGCCGCTCGCCCTCACATTGAACGAAGGCAAAGCCATCGTCGATGCAGTCAATAGGTATGACATCGTCTGGCAGACCGGCAGTTGGCAACGCTCGCAGTCACACTTTCTTCACGCGGCCGAACTCGTGCGCAATGGCATGATCGGCGAGATTCACACAGTCAAAGTTGGCCTACCCACTGGCCGCCCCATCGCATTGCAGACGGAACAGCCCATTCCAGCCGAACTCGATTACGACATGTGGCTCGGTCCCGCTCCCGAGGCGCCGTACACCAAAGAGCGTGTTCACTGGAACTGGCGCTGGATTCTGGATTACTCGGGCGGACAGTTGACTGACTGGGTCGGGCATCATGGCGACATCGCAAACTGGGGCATGGGCACCGAAGACACCGGCCCAATCAGCGTCGAAGGGCGCGGCATTTGGCCGAACGATGGGCTCTGGAACGCATCGACCAGTTACTTCTTCGAGTGCATTTACGCGCCGGGGGCAAGTCCCGTCGCGCCGAACGGGTTCCGCATGCTCGTTTCGAATCTCTTCCCAATGGGCACCCGTTTTGAAGGTACAAAAGGCATGATTCACTGCGATCGCGGCAATCGCCTCACCTGCGATCCCGAGAATCTAAAGACCCACCAGTTCGGCCCCAACGACATCCGCCTGAAGAAAGCCGACAACCACGCGAAAGACTTCTTCGACTGTGTCCGCAGCCGGGAAAAAACGCTGGCGCCCGTTGGCCCGGCCCACCGCGCGATAAGCATTGGTCAGTTGGGAAACATTGCAATGCAGCTTGAACGCAAGATTGTGTGGGACCCGAAAACGCAAACGTTCCCGAACGATCCGGAAGCGACACGCAAGATGCAGCGGGCCATGCGCGCCCCCTGGCATATTTAAGGGAGTGCAGAACATGAACCGTACAATTCCAACCGTTTCCGCTCTGTTCTCGGGTGCGGCAACCATCGAAGAGATGATCGGCAAGATCGCTACCTACAAGCTGGGTGACGATCTCGGTCCCATGAACAATATCGAGAGCGCCGTGCGTGGAAGCGCCGGCAACAATGAGGCGCGCATCGCCATCGCCGCTGCGTTGGCCGGCGTGCTGTCATCCGATGCAACGCGGGAGGCAAAAGTGTTTGCCAGCCGTCAACTCGCGGTTTGCGGGGGCCCGGAGATCGCCGCGGCGATCGCGCCCTTACTGACATCCATAGATTCGTCGAACTTTACGCGCTACGCAGTCGAGCAAATTCCAGGCTCCGAAATTGACGGCGTATTGATCGATGCGCTGGGTAAGGCCGACCTGCAATCGCAGATCGGAATCGTAAGCTCTCTGGGCGCGCGAAAGTCGGCGGCGGCTGTGCCCGCAATTTCGAAGCTGCTGACTTCGAATGACGCTGCGCTTGCCAATGCCGCTGCCGCCGCATTGGGTCATATAGGCGGCGCGGACGCGGTCAAGGCGCTGTCCGGTCGCGTGGCCAAGACCGCGCGTGACACCGCAGCGAACGCGCTGCTGGAAGCCGGTGAATCAGCCAAAGCCGCAGGCGACGCCGCCCTCGCGGAGCGTGCCTTTAAAGAGGCATCAAGTGGCGGTTCAAAAGCAGTTAGAGCCGCGGCGAAGCGCGCGCTTGCAGGCTGAATGCCAGTTCGGATGAATTAGCAATATAGGGAGCCGTTGGTGAAACGAAAACTGTTGATCGCGTCGGTGGCGCTCCTCGTCCTCGTCTTGGCGGGCGTGGCGTGGCTGTATCACAGCATTACCAACCGCGTGGAGGGGCAGTACTTCGATTCCAACGGCGTACGCATTCACTACACGGTAGAAGGTGAAGGCGAACCCGTGATCCTCGTGCACGGGTTCGCCGCAAATGCCGACGCAAATTGGCGCGTGCCCGGCGTCACCGAGAAGCTTGCCAAAGAGTTCAAGGTGATTGCGCTTGACCACCGCGGTCACGGTCTAAGCGACAAACCCCGCGACGCCGCGCAATACGGAGAAGAGATGTGTCGCGACATTGTGCGGCTAATGGATCATCTCAAGATTGAGAAAGCCCACGTAATCGGTTACTCAATGGGTGGTTATATCACTTTGAAATTAATCACCATGTTTCCCGATCGCCTGTTAAGTGCCGCTCCCTGCGCGGCCGGTTGGGAAGAGGCTGGCGGCGTTGGCGACAAGCGCGAAGCGATTGCATCCGCGTTGGAAATAGACGGTGATTTTAGCGCGCTCTTCAAAGCCATATCGCCCCCGGGAAAGCTGCCGCCCCGCCGCGGAATCTTAAGTTTGAACTATATGCTGAGCCTCACAAACGATATTAAGGCACTCGCCGCCGCGATGCGTGGCATGAGCGGGCTTGTCGTAACCGAAGAACAGTTGCGCGCTAACAAAGTCCCTACACTGACGGTCATTGGCTCGGAAGATCCGCTGCGGACAGGCGTGGATCGCATGAATGGCGTGATGGCGAATCAGGAAATCGTTTTCGTGGACGGCGGCGATCATATTACGACGCTGCCGCGCGCAGAGTTCATCAATACACTGCGCGCCTTCATCAAGAAGAACAGCCCGTCCTCGGCACCTGCGTCACAGCAGCCGGAGAAATCGGCTGCGTGATCTGTTCGTGCCAACGAAACCAATGAGCCGATTTGTACCAAGGAGTCACACAGTGAGGCAATCATTACGGTTCTTGGCAATGCGGGCCCTTCCATTCGTTATCGCGTTGGTGTCCGCCGAGGCGGACGGTGTGCGCGTCGCCACATTTCAGGCTGACGTTACGCCACCCATCGGTTCGCCGCTGTGCAGTGGCGCGGTTATGCCCGTGCGTGGCGTGGACGATCCCCTCACGGCTCGAGGAATCGTGATTCTTCCGGAAGGTCAGGATCCCATCGTGTTATGCGCCGTGGACTACACCGGTATAGCGAATGAATCCTACGATCAATGGCGCATGGCGCTCTCGAAAGCCGCGAGAACGAATGTGAATCGCGTCGCGGTCCATTGCCTGCATCAGCACGATGCGCCCGAACTGGATCAAACGGCGGAAAACTTGCTCGCCGCGCACAATATGAGCGGCGTCCTCTTCAATGTCGCGTTTGCCGAAGAAGCGCTCACACGAACTGTTGCAGCGATGACAGAATCACTGCACGACCCAAAGCCGGTCACGCATGTTGGTTTTGGTAAGGCGGAAGTAATCGACGTTGCGTCAAACAGGCGAGTACTTGGCCCGGACGGCAAAGTAAAGTGGATTCGATGGAGCGCGACGAAAGACCCGGAAGCCCGAGCACAGCCTGTAGGCACAATCGATCCGCTCGTGCGCGCGCTAAGTTTTTGGAATGAAGATGCGCCCGTCGCAGTGCTCACGTATTACACGACGCATCCGCAAAGTTATTACGGTGCCGGTCAAGTCACATGGGACTTTCCCGGCATCGCCCGGCAGATCTCGGAGCGAACTGTCCCCGAAGCGGCGTGGATTCATTTCAATGGCGCAAGCGGCAACGTAACCGCCGGAAAATTCAACGATGGTAATCCCGTGAATCGATTGGCGCTGGCGCAGCGCTTGTCCGAAGGCATGAAGCAGGCATGGGAGACCACCACAAAGGCGCCGCTCAGCGCCGGAAACATCGTTTGGCGAACCGAAGATGTCATGTTGCCGCTCCGGGCCGAAATATCCGAAGAACACGAACGCGCAATCCTCGCGGATGCGAACGCCGATCCTGGCCAGCGTCGGCGCGCCTCGAACGAACTCGCCTGGATTGAACGCTGCAAGGCGGGCAACAAGGTGGCGCTATCCATGTTGCGCGTAGGCGAAGTGTCTGTGCTGCACATGCCGGGTGAACTGTTTGTTGAGTATCAATTGGCCGCACAGGCAATGCGTCCTGCTTCTCCGGTTTGCATGGCAGCCTACGGCGAATATGGCATGGGCTATATCGGTCTTACCGAATCGTATCCTCAAGGAGGCTATGAAACAGGATTGTATGTTTCGCGGACGGCTCCCGAGGTGGAACCTGTGCTGATGAACGCGATGCGGAAACTGTTGGAGTAGCCCGCGCCGAAAGTAAAAGCAGCGGAGTTCCTAGACTGCCGCTCGCGGGGGTTGTTGCGGCTGCCTTTGGAACTCCGCTCCATCAGCCCGATTAAATCGCGCGATGCGCGACCAAATCAGCAGAAGAACGTTATCGAGACGTCCGGCCGAAGCGGCCACGGAACGCCGCAAATGCTGCAAGGCCCAAGCCCATCAGCAATGCGGTCGACGGTTCCGGAACCACCGTGCTCCGTTGAAAATCCCACGCCGCAAACGATTTGGCCTCCGGCGCGCGGACTCGTCCCATAATATCCATGTGATCCGTCTGCATTGACGTCACGTCTTTTTGCAATGCGGGCGGCACAGCTTCCTCGTTGTCGGCCCGATCTATAGAGGGGGCTTCCAACAATTTCTGCATCGCCTTGCTGTCTTCTACTGTGTAATCACCGGTTGCGCCTGCCCCTTCGAATGAATTCTCCGAAGTCAACCCCGCAAACAACGGCTGCGTAACAATTACTGCGCGCCCAGCTTCTGCAAATGCGCCTGCTCCTGCGAACAAGGCCATCGCGACGCTAGTGCCGCAGCGAACTGCTACGGAAACCCCATACATCTCAAACTTCTCCTTCAAACGACCACCTGCCTACTCGAAAACGATGCCGACATCGCTGCTGCCTGCACGTACAAGATTCTAGAATTTCGCTGTTATCCCCTGGTGAACAACCTGCGCACCGCAGGTCAGCCACGACCAAATATAAGCAATAACCTTGCCAACCATAATAAATCTTCTACAACCCTAGTATCTCAAATGATTTAGGGGTAAAATTCACCGCAAACCGCAGAATGAGTAATTTGGGAAAACCGACAATTCAGATAGACGTTACTCATGCCTGACAAAGATTTGAATGTCACGCCACACTGCACTTCGCGAACGGACAAGGAAAACAGTAGACAGACCTGTCGTGCAAACTCATGATTCAGTAAATTCGCACCTGGCCACCTGGCTCGCTACTCATACCGCCTGATCGCACGCATGTTGCAAAAATCTTAATCTGTGTTCGTGAGCATACGATGTGGAAGTGGTGCATATGACACAAAATAAGTAGCCCCGGAACTCGTGGAGAGCTCCGGGGCCAAGTGTCGGTTTTCGAAAGTGCGTGACCGCTATCTCGCGGAAGTTCCCGCTCCGATGGTCGTGGCCGATGCAGTCTGTTGATTGCCATTCACCCAGGACA
>ERZ761602.8161-NODE-8161-length-10688-cov-5.206151_pt1 | contig 10688 bp, 11 predicted proteins | sample MGYA00512165_ERZ761602 | MGnify/ENA primary metagenome ERZ761602 (study PRJEB28899, sample SAMN02445085) | bioreactor sludge metagenome | biome: EBPR sludge; isolation source: Thorneside wastewater treatment plant | place: Australia: Brisbane, Thorneside...
AGGATGCCTCTGCATCTGCCTGGTGCGGCGAGAACAATCCTGAATTGGCTGGCAGCACTGCCCCAATCCTTGCTAGATACCAGACCCGCGTTGTGGTGGCGACAAGCTTCGTTGATGCTGGCAATGGGCCAGATTACAGGTGTAGAGGAGAAGCTTAAGGCAGCAGAGGAGGCTTTAGTGGGTGCCGGGCGGTCGGATGGCCTGTTTGACGACCGAACCCGGGATCTCAGCGGAAAAATTGCCATCCCCAGGGCCACTCTCGCCACGCACCAGTTCGAAATAGAAACTATCCTGGTTCAGGCAAACCGTGCGCTGGAGTATCTGGCTCCTGACAACGTTTCGGACCGCTCCACGGCACTGTTAACGTTGGGCCTTGGCTACTATCTCCAGGAGGATTCCGCTGCGGCCGAAAAGGTCTACAGTGAAGCGCTGGCCCTGGCCCGGGCGAGTGAGAATATTGCCAACACGATTCTGGCTTCAGTTCGTTTGGGCCAGATTCAGATGTTCACCGGCCAGCTCTATAAGGCGGCCGAGACCCATGAGCAAGTTTTAGAATTAGTCCATGAATATTCCCCCGCAAACGCCGTGATAGCCTATATGGGCCTGGCGGATATCAACTATGAGTGGAACAACCTGGATACCGCAGAAAAATACCTGGAGCAAAGCTTGCAGCTAGCACGGCAGTATGATCATGTTGTTGACCGGATGATTTTGACCAATCTGTACCTGGCGCGACTCAAATTGGCGCGTGGCGATGTGTGCGGTGCGGAACGTATTGTGGCGCAGGCGGAACAAACCAGGCAGCAAAAGAACATCCGCATTCGTCAACAGGATGTTGCCTACTGCCGCTCCGAGATTCTTCTGCGCCAGGGAAACCTTGAGGCAGTTCTCCAACTGGCACGGCAGCATGACCTGCCCCTTATGCAGGGCCGCACACTCGTCGCCCAAGGCAACCCTCGTGCCGCGCGGGACATCTTAGAACCACTACACGAGCAAAGGGAAGCGAAAGGGTGGGGGCAGCGACTGCTTGAGGTGATGGCAGTGCAAGCCACCGCTCTTTATGCAGAGGGTGAAAAAGCCAAAGCATTGGACCTGATAGGCGAGGTGTTGATGCTGGCTGAGCCGGGAGGCTATATACGTCTCTTCTTAAACGAAGGGAGGTTGATGGCCGAACTCCTGTCGGCAACGGCCGTTCAGCCGATCCTCCCAAACTATGTGCACAGGCTGTTGGCCGCCTTCGAAGCCGAGAAGAGAGAGGAACGGCCGTTTCCCGCCACTCCCGGCTCTTCGCCTCTGGTCGAACCCCTCAGCCCACGTGAATTAGAAATTGTGCGCTTGATTGCCCAAGGACTCACGAACCAGGAAATTGGCCATCGACTTTTTCTGGCTCTGGACACTATCAAAGGCCACAATCGCCGCATTTTTGAAAAACTACAGGTTCAGCGGCGGACCGAAGCCATCGTTCGTGCCCGTGAGTTGGGCTTGCTGTAGCAGTCCCTCACCCCCTCTCCAGACTTTTACTCAATAAAAGCAACACTTCTGACCCACACCAAAGTGTCTATACGGCAACCTGTGGCCTGAGTATAGTGCCTGTACATTGGGCAGGTGGCGCAGACTAAAACGGTCAGTCACAGCGGGTACACAGTAATGTCAGACGAACAAGATGGGCAAACGGCCGTAAGCCAACCCATGATTTATCAAATCAGGATCAAGGGTCAACTGGACAGTCAATGGTCAGACTGGTTTAGTGGCATGACCATCTCGCTGAATAACGGCGACACGCTGCTGACCGGTCAGGTAGCGGACCAGGCCGCGCTGCATGGTTTGCTGAAAAAAGTTCGTGACCTGGGAATGCCATTGGTTTCGGTCGTTCAAATCCAGGTTTTGGACGCTCAGCAAGACGGGTCAAAAAAGGAGAAAACATGAACACGAGTAACAAACTTATTCAACAGATGAATGATTCACAACCTTCTTTCCGGTCAATTCTGTATCGGACTATTGTTTCTCATACTGTCACTTATTTCGTTACCGGCGTTGTCGCTTCGATTCTCCTTGGCTATGCAACTCGCATGATCCGGCCAGATGTGGCCCCAATCATTCGAAAAATTACCGATCCGGTATTAATAGCCAACCCCCTGTTTCAGCCAATTAGGGCAGCTTTATTGGCAATTGTCTTCTACCTGTTAAGAGACGTTTTATTCAGCAATCAAAAAGGCTGGCTGATCATGTGGTGTATGCTGATTGTTATCGGAATTCTGACGCCATTTTCTGCCAGTTGGGGCGGTATTGAAGGAATGATCTTCTTCAATCTACCCCTATGGGATCATGTAGTCGGTTGGCCAGAGGTGTTTATTCAGACATTGATGTTGTCGGTCACTCTCACGTACTGGGTCGATCACCCCAAGGGTAAACGTCTCCAGGTCATCCTGTTGGTGGGTTTCATTTTGACGATGTTGCTACCGGTAATTGCATTGTTGGCAGCCTGATGACCGGATTCCGTGTCAGTTATTTCTTGCCACGTTTATTCAACAAAAACCTGGATAAAGCCTAATCTTAACTTCCGTAATTGTAATCCGTTTTGTTCTGGTTCTTAATACTGTAAAGGAGAAAAAATGAGCATGAACACAACCTTTGCCAGAAAGATCGACACAAAAGTCCTTCTTTCTACCCTCTGGATCGTTGTGATGATCAACGTGCTGAAAGCGGACATCCTATCGCTGTTTATCCCTGGCGCGGCGGAGGAAGTGGCGAAAACGGCCGTTAGCGCCAGCGCATCCATTCCCCAACTGATGCTGGTTGGTGCGGTGATGGGACAGCTGGGCATTGCCATGATCATCCTGTCCCGCGTGTTGAAGTATGGAGTCAATCGCTGGGCCAATATCGTTGTGGCGGTCATTACCCTGGCTTATATCTGGGGCGGCATGGCGTCATATCCCCACTACATTTTCATCGCCATCGTTGAGTCCCTCTGTCTGCTGCTGATCGTCTGGTTTGCCTGGGCCTGGCGCAGCGAAGAAGCCTAAATTTTCAATATAAAAGGAGGTAAACATGAAAACCTTACAAAAATTTGGCGGTTTTGCCGCACTCTACATGGCAGTTGCCCACCTGATGGGCATCGTTATTTTCCTCGTCGTTTTGGACTACCTAAGCATCACCGATCCGGCGCAAAAGGTGGCCCTGACCGTTAACAATCAAGTGATCGTCTTTGCGACAAACCTGCTGATGTACGTGTTTTTTGGCTTTGCCCTGATTGTCCTGTCGTTGGCGCTGTACGAGCGCCTGAAATCTGGCGCACCCACACTTATGCAAGTGGCTACGGCCGTCGGGATTACCTGGGCTGGTTCGCTGATCGCCTCCGGCATGGTCGCCAACGCCGGGCTGGCGGCGATAGCGCCACTTTATCCCCAGGACCCGGCCCAGGCAGCATTGACCTGGCAGGGTATTGAAACAGTGGCCAACGGACTGGGCAACGCCAATGGCGAAATTTTGGGCGGCGTTTGGGTACTGCTGCTCAGCCTGGCCGCGCTGCGGACTGGAGAGCTTTCCAGGAGCCTGAATATTATCGGCCTGGGGGTTGGCGCGGTGGGCATCATCTCCCTTATCCCTGGGTTGACCGATAGCCTGATTGGCGTTTTCGGCCTGGGCCAAATCCTCTGGCTCATCTGGCTGGGGATTGTGCTGCTGCGCAGCCACCAGAGCATCAGCAGACGGCCGTTGAATCTGGCTGTCGAAGGGCAGGGGTTGTCATGAAAGCAATTGTCTACACACAATTTGGGCCACCGGAGGTTCTGCAACTCAAAGACGTGAAAACGCCTGAACCGAAAGAGCATGATGTTCTGATCCGAATCTATGCAACAACGGTTGTGAAAGAAGACCCAGACATGAGAGCTTCACCAGGGTTTAACGGCTTTCTCAAACCCAGAAACCCCATCCTCGGGCAAGAGCTGGCCGGGGAAGTCGAAGTGATTGGCAGCGCTGTGACCCGCTATAAACCCGGCGACCAGGTATTTGGCATCGATTCGTTTGGGGCATACGCAGAATACAAATGCATGGGTGAAGACAAAGCTCTGGCGCTAAAACCTGCGAATATGAGCTATGAAGAAGCCGCCGCTGTTCCCAATGGTGCCCTGACTGCCCTGCCTTTTCTGCGGGACAAGGGAAATATCCGAAGCGGACAACAAGTGCTGGTTTATGGCGCGTCTGGATCGGTGGGCACGGCCGCAGTACAGCTGGCCAGAATCTTTGGCGCAGATGTAACCGGGGTTTGCAGCACCAGTAATGTCGAAATGATTAAATCCCTGGGCGCAAAAGAGGTCATTGATTACACCCAGGTGGATTTCAGCCAAAACGGCAAGTTGTATGACATTATTTTTGATACGGTCGGCAAGATAGGGCTTTCCCGTTGTAAAAACTCGCTCAAGCCAGCCGGACGCTATCTAACGACGACCCCGACCCTGCAAATCCTGCCTGACATGCTTGGAGTGGCCAGGCGCAGCAGTAAAACTGCCAGATTTATGGCTGCCGGGCTGCGGTCAGCAGACGCAAAGGCAAAAGACCTGCTTTTTATCAAAGAGCTCGTCGAGGCAGGTCAGTTCAAGTCGGTGATTGATAGATGCTATCCGCTGGAGCAGGTGGCTGAGGCGCACCGGTATGTCGAAACAGGGCACAAAAGGGGAAATGTGGTGATTACGATAGCGGCCAGTAAAAGAGGAAAAGATGAACAAAAAGAGATTGGTCGTTGAATTTATAGCCAGTTTCGCCCTGGCCCTGGTGGCTATTACGCTGGTGACATTTCTATAGAGCTTAATCCGGCATGGAGAAAGCGCTGTGGAGTGGGAAATCTCATTCAATCTGGTTATCACGTTCGGCATCATCTTGACCTGGGCAAAGTCACGGGAAATCAAGAGGAAGCATATACAAAAAGAAGGAAAATAAAATGAAAAAGCCCTTTGTTTTCACAATCATTTTGATGACACTGGCAGCTTGCACAGCATCACAAAATCAGGCTATGCCTGATACGACAGAGACACGCCAGGCAGAGCTACCAAACCCCGCTTCGGTTTATTGTGAGCAGAATGGGAACAAACTCGAAATACGTACGGCCGTTGATGGCAGTCAATATGGCGTATGTATCTTCCCGGACAGCAGCAGTTGTGACGAGTGGGCCTATTACCGGGGCGAATGTGGCCCTGGCACACAAAGCGCCTCGACGCCTGCTGCACCGGGTGCGGCTACCTCAACTGTTGATATCACCGGAGAAAATACGCCAGGTAGTTCTACGCCCCCGGAAACCACGGAAGAGGTTGTGGACTGGTGGGGTGTCATCAAGAGTAACGAGCCTGGCACACAGTTTGATGATTATTTTGAACGGCAGGATTTGGGGCAGGTTATCACCTTTGGCCTTGACTCACTGGACCTGGACGTAAAATCCCAAATTGAAGCGCTCCGAGACAGCGGTAAGATCGTTCATCTCTATGGCACCTTGGTTAGCAATGTGCCCGACAGCAACGGCTCTCAAATTCAAGTGGCCCGCATCGAAGTTGAAGAGTAGTTGGGCTACCCGGGTCAACTGGAGAACAAAATGAACACGTATAGAAAGACAGCAATCGCCGTGGGGATATTATTCCTGGTCTGTACGGCGGCAAGCATCCTGAGCTTTCCTTTAACAGGCTCCATTCTAGAGGACCAGGACTACCTCGTGAAACTATCGTTGAATGCAACCTCCGTGACAATCGGCGCGCTTATTGAGTTTATCTGGGCCGCTGCAGGTGCTGGTATTGCCATCGGGCTGTATCCACTCTTGAAAAAATACAACGAAGCCTTGGCGCTTGGGTCTGTTGGATTCCGGGTTGTTGAGGGTGTCGTTGTACTCATCGGTACACTCAGCCTACTCTCGCTGTTGACCTTAAGCCAAGAATTTATTGCCGTAGGAGTTTCTGGAGCAGCCACATTTCAAACCACAGGCATGTTGTTGTTGGCGCTGCGCGATTGGCAGCTTCACGTTATCTCCGGGCTTGCCTTTTCCCTGGGTGCCCTGATGTATTACGTCGTATTTTATCAATCAAAGCTCATTCCCCAGTGGTTGTCAGGCTGGGGAGTTCTCGGTGCTGCCCTTTCAGTGACAGCAACCGTGATGGCTTCGTTCACCCAAGATTTTGGCATGGAGTCGGTTCACACCTATTTGAGTATTCCAATTGGCGTGAATGAACTGGTCTTGGCAATGTGGCTTTTGATGAAAGGATTCAATCCTTCGGCCATCGCTTCTCTGCCTGCGCAAGCAGAATAAAGGATTGTTTATGCACAATTGAGGACTGGCGGTCCTGAAAATAGAGCTGGATTGCCAGTCGCCCAAAATTGAGCCACAATTTCAAGGCCGTATTGGAGGAGGCTATGAAGATGAATTCGCCCAAAAGGACCGCTAGAGTTGCAGCCCTATTGTTTTTCAGCATCTTTGTTCTGGGGATGGCCACTGAACTTTTTATTCGGCCAGGCATGCTTGTACCGGAAGATGCGGCGTCAACCGTCAAGAATATTGCCGCGTCTGAGGCGTTCTTCCGTCTCTCACTGGTAGGCGATCTGATTCGCCAGCTATTTTTGGTGCTACTGCCTCTGGTTTTGTACAAGTTAGTCAAACCAGTTAACGAGACCATAGCATCACTTATGGTTACATTCGCTCTGGTCAGCGTTCCAATTGCAATGCTCAACGAACTTAACCATTTTGCCGTCCTGATGTTATCAGGTGGCGCGGATTATTTAACAGCGTTTAATGCAGATCAATTGAACGGCCTGGTAATGTTATTTCTTGAGCTGCGCAAGTATGGAACGTTTATCCCCCAGATTCTTTCCTTCTGGGTGTTTCTCCTTGGCTATTTGGTTTTTAAGTCGGATTTCCTTCCCCAGATTCTGGGCATCTTGTTGATGCTGGGCGGTTTTTGCTATGTAATATCTGCTGTTTTGTTCTTTCTTTTTCCTACCTTCGACGCAATGATATTCGGCCTGTTTGCGTTTATTGGTGAATCGTTGTTTTACTTGTGGCTTTTGATTAAAGGTGTACAAGACCCAAACTTGGCATGAATAAAGAGGATCTGCGGTATTTCAGCAAGTTAGCAGGATTTGTAGGGGGCAGACCCATATCTGCCCCACTCCACGATCGCCTCACCCAAAAAGAGGGGCGGGAAAACTTATTCTCACTTGCTTCGTTCTTCGTAATCAGTTTTGGTAGAGATAGGTTTCTGGCAATACCGTCTCGGTCAATATATGATGCAGAGCGGCAAACTGCTCAAACGCCACCGAGTGTCCCGCGTTATTAAAGGTGTACAGCTGCTTGCGGGGGGCATCCAGCTGTCCATACCACACCAGGGCCAGATCGCGCCGCGCCCCAAGTTCCATAGCGCCATCCAGCATATAAACGGGCACATCTAACTGAGTCACGTCCTGCCGGAAATCTATCTCCTGCAGCTGCGGATACATCAGGGTAAACAGGTCGATGAGACCGCGCAGTACGTTCATCTTTTCCACCAAGGTGTATTCACTGCCTAAAATTCCCCAGGGACCCAGGTTAGCGGCCGTTCCCCGGTCGATATAGCCTTGCGGCGGCATATAGGGCTGACCCAACTGCTCGTAATAGCTCATCACCACGGCGTTAGGATAGGGGGTATCGGCGTACGGTGGTTCACCAAAGGCCAGCATTTGCTCAGCCATGGCGGTGTTACCAGTGCGTTCCGCCAGGGCCAGGACGTCGCGGAAGAGCAGGCGATCCGTTTCCCGTTGGCTGACCATCTGACCGCTGCCAATCCAGGCGTAATACAGGTCTGGGCGCTGCTGCACAGCTAGTACTCCCAGGGTGGTGCCCCAGGATTCACCCATCAGATAAATTTTTTGCTCGTCAAAGCGCTGGCGGAGATATTCTGTCAGCTCAATGGTATCGGCGATCGCTTGTTCCAGGGTTACCGAAGTCGGAGGATAGAGCGCCGGGTAGGATTTGCCGGTGCCGCGCTGGTCCCAACCCACGACGATAAAATCTTGAGTCAAATCTTCGAAAAGCACCCGCGTATAGGGCAAATCGCTCTGACCCGGTCCGCCGCTGAGATAAAGCAGCACAGGCAGGTCCGCCCGGTGCGCCCGGATCATGATCGTTTGTTCCTGACCGCCCAGGGAAACGGCCGTTAACTCGGCAATGCTTCCCGGTACCGGCTGGCCGGTCTCATCCAGGATAGGCGGTGTTTGGGCCGGAATCCCATTCCAAACAGCCAGGGCGATAACCAGCAGCGTCAAAAGAAACAGCGGGGCCAACCGTCCAACGGTGTAAACCGGGCTATCGGCACCGGCTGAACCGTTCCGCGTCAGCCAGGCACCGATACCGGCACCAAGCATCAGCGGCAGGAGCGCCACCAAACCATGAAAGCCCCGACCCACCAATAAGGCCAGGAGGCCATATGTATTGTCTAACCGAATCGCGCCAATTGTCGGCACCGCGCCGACGGGCCTGACGATTTCAAACAGAGCAATGTACGCCAGCGGCGCCAGCAGCATGGCCCAGGGGGAACGCAGGGCGAAGCCAGCCACCAGCCCAGCCGCCAGGCTGGCGGCCATTGTCAGCCAAACCTGCGCCACTGTGATGGGACCATACGGTAGAAGCAGCGCCGCGAGCACTCCTACCAGTGAGGCGCTGGCCGCGGCAACGGCCGTTTGCCGCAATCGGTTGTTGGGTAAAGTTGGGGCTTGCGCTCCCTCGCGATTAAAAATTCGACGAATAGTGCTCATGAGAAAAACCTCCTTTTGTGAAAAGACCGAAATCGTGGGAATTACTCAGCGTTATTCCCATAGATGGATATGACTCCCGGGCTTTGGTCGGCCGTTAGAACAACCCGGTAAGTGCCAGGTGGCAGTGTAAACTCTCGCAAGCCACCATCACGATCGGCCCGATACACTTCGCCATGAAGCAGCAGAAAGCTGTCGTCGTTCGGCCCAATGAGGCGAAGATCAAAGTAATTGGTGTTGATGTCCTGCACCGAAAAAAACAGGTCCAATCGGCCGTTTTCTGTCACGGAAAAAGTGGCCAACACCTCGTTTTGGTACGCCCGGGCTGTCAGGTCTACCTGGGCCACCAGCGCCAGGTTGGACGGCGGGCTGAGACGGGGCGTGCCGTTTTGCGTCGCGGCCATGTTGATGCTAAACGTGCTTAGGAACACGACCGCGGTGAAGGCCAGCATTGTGAAGGCTGCCGGACCGGTTCTCTCCATTTCTTCAAGCTGCCTGAACTGAGTCAATCCCCTGGATTTGGTCATAAACAAGACCCAGCCAAGGAGATAAAGGAGGGTGGCAACGGCCGTTACCAGCAGGGGCGGCAGCGCACTGGCGCGCAAAAAATGGGTTACATCGTCGTTGACCGGTGCATTGCCCCACAGATCCAGCAGGGGAATGACCATCCAGACCAGCAGGGTATTAACCACGCCCATGGACGCTACCAGCTTGAATAATTCCAGATTAAAGCTGGCTTTGCGCGGCACCAGACTCATAAAGATAGCCCAGACCAGCAGGGGCAGCGCCACCCCGGCAGCACTTTGCAGCGCTTGCTGGGCGGCGGACAAATCGCCCACCAGCTGAACGTGGGCACTCAAATCCCAAAACGTGGTGCTGAAAGCGGTAAGGGTCTGGCCAAAAATAAGGCCAACCAGCGTATGGCCGCTCTCGTGCAGGAAGGTATAAACCGAGAAGACGCACAAAACGGTCAGCCCGAGTAAACCCGTGAATTTTAGATAGGTAGCGCGTGGCTGAACGGCCGTTTCTTTAAGACTACTTGTTGACATGTTGATTCTCCTGTTGTGTATCCTGTGGCTGGCGCTGTAAGGAAATCAGGTCCAGCCCTAAATCTCGTAGCTGATTTAATAGACTGTACAGAGCGGCCTGGTCTATGACCGGGCCGGTGAGTATCGTCTGGCCTTCCGGAGTGAGCGAAAGGGTAAAGCCCTCAAACCGGGTCAACCAGCGGGCATCCAAATGTCCCTGTACATAAATCTGGTAAATTTGTTTTTCCATATTAACAACTCCTACCACAGCTGATCGGACAGCTGTTATTGCCACACCTTCATTGGGGCAAAGATTCAAAAGGGCTAAGCACAGAAAGAAGGGCACAGAATAGTCACGGAGGAGCGGAAAATGGCACTGTGCCCTTCTGGCAGGCTGAAAAATTATCGAACTGAGGCCAGGAACGCCTGGACGGCGGCCTCATCCCAGCGGTTGCTTGGTTCGCGCAGGATAAGCAAAGTCGGTCCCGCTTTGCCCTGAAAGACGGCCGTTGCCTGTCGCATCATCTCGCTTTCCCCGCCCGTCCCCTCACTGATGGTGACGAGCACCTCTTGACCACGTAGGGTGAACGACCACTGTTCAACCACCTCAAGCTCTCTCTCTTCATCCTGATAGCCAGGTACCATCTCATCCAGCGCCTCCTGCAGCGCTGTGCCGTCTGCCTCGGACTCCGACTGCACCAGATACAGGTGACCCGCCTCATCGTCATGATAAGCTACCGCCGTATAACCCAGAGCGTGCAGCCCATACTCCGGCACATAACCGGGTGGCAGCGTAAAATCGGCGATCTTTTCGGCCGTTTTGGCCACAATTCGCGCCGGGTCACTTCCCGTACCGGGGTAGCGACAAGCACCCAGCGTCAACAGCAAAAGCATGCCGCC
>ERZ761602.8162-NODE-8162-length-10687-cov-5.884782_pt1 | contig 10687 bp, 10 predicted proteins | sample MGYA00512165_ERZ761602 | MGnify/ENA primary metagenome ERZ761602 (study PRJEB28899, sample SAMN02445085) | bioreactor sludge metagenome | biome: EBPR sludge; isolation source: Thorneside wastewater treatment plant | place: Australia: Brisbane, Thorneside...
AGTTGCAACTGCAATGCATCAATAAAAACAGATGATTTAACTTTAACAAACATCGTAAACGATTAAACCGTTTCCGTTGGGTGTCCTTAACCTTGTTTTCAGGGAGTATAGATGGGTTTGAAAGGGATGCCGAATATAGAGAACTAATTTTGAAAATACCAGCATTATGAATGAATTAATTGCAATTTCTGCTCTTATTGGCGACCGTACGTACCGGATTAAGATCAACCCGGCTGATGAAGAAGTAGTCAGAAAGACCTTAAAAGTCATTAACGAGAAGATACTTGAGTTCAAAACGCATTTTGCAGGAAAAGATATGCAGGATTATATTGCCATGGTACTGATCTGGTATGCTACCGAACAGCATAATAATGCCTCCGCTATGGTAAGCAATGAGAACCTAACGGAAAAGCTGCTCTCTATTGAGAAAATGATTGATAATCAACTTAACGAAAAATAAAAAACCGGCAACAGCCGGTTTTACTTTTAAGATTATTTTTTTCCTTCTAGTGCTTCGCCTAGTTTCTGTTCCAGTTCCTCCCCTTTAAGGTTTTTAGCAATTATTTTACCTTCCGGATCTATCAACAGGTTTTGGGGAATAGCATTGATACCATATTGCTTGGCCACCTCATTATCCCAGAATTTCAGATCACTGAGTTGGGTCCACTCTAACTTATCATCATGGATAGCCTTCATCCATCTTTCCTTTTGCCCGGGCCGGTCCAGTGAAACGCCGATAATATGAAAATTCTTGTCTTTATACTTATGAAACACTTTCACCACATTGGGATTTTCAGCACGGCAGGGACCACACCAGCTTGCCCAGAAATCAACCAGAATATAACGACCTTTAAAGGAGGAAAGAGAAACCGGCTTGCCCAATGTATCATTTTGGGTAAAATCCATAGCTATCCTGCCAATACCAGTCTTCTTTGCTATGTCAATCTTTTCTTTAAAGTCCGCCGCAGAAGGATAGTTTTTATTTTCAATAGAAAGTGAATTAAAGAGCGGCTCTATCTTGTCCGCATTTATATCCCAGCCAGCATATTGCTGCAGTGCATATAAGGCAATCGGGGAGTTGGGATTATTCCTTACATATTCACCATATACTTTCTCATTTTTTTCTGCATCAATTGCATCAATTTCAGCTTCCACTCTGGATTGATTCTTCGTGTCTTTTGCTTTTCCATATTCGCTATATTTCTCCAGTAATGGTTGCATTTTTTCCTGGTAAGGCTTCACCAGGGCATTCAGTTTGGAAAATTCCATATGTGCCGGAGAACCTTTCACCTGCACATTGCTGAAAGAATCGATTGAGGTAATCTTTATTTTCCCCGGTTGTAAAAAAACAGACACCATATCCCTTGTATTCACCATATTCACCTTTTTACCATCGGGGCCCAGGCCATACTTAATCCGAAGCCTTCCTTGTACAGGCTCTCCTATCTTCCCTGCAAACTCATATTTTCCGTCTTTTGCCTGCACACTATCAGTCTTCCACTCTCCGTTGCTCCTGTATTGAAGGAAAACCCAATCTGCTTTATAAGACAGGTTTTTAACATTACCACTGATTTTGAAAGACTTTTGCTTATCCTGCGAAATAACAGCTAAAGGCAGCATAACCAGGGCTAGAACGGCTTTTTTCATGTAAAAAATCGGTTTTAGTGTTGCAAGATTACAAAAAAGCGCTGCTCAGAGGCGGCATATGTCTCAGTTTTACCCATTTTTATTTGAACGGCACATAATAGTAGTACAATTTCTAACATAAGCCCCTGTTTTGTATCTTCGCTAATTACATACTGACAAGAGTATGAATTTATTATTAACAGTCAGCATTGTGCGACACTTAAACAAAAAGATTCATGGATCCGAATATACTTTCCGTCATCATTGGCGTGGCTGCCCTTATTGCGGGCCTCATAGTGGGTAAGCTCATTTTTGCCAAGAATACAAGAAAAAAAATAGAAGAGGCTGAATTACAAGCCCAGACAATCCTGAAAGAAGCCGAATTAAGAGCTGAAACCATTAGAAAAGAAAAGGAACTGGAGGCAAAGGAGCGTTTTGTGCAGATGAAGTCTGCCCATGACAAAGAGGTGTTTGAAAAGAACAAAAAGATTAATGATACAGAAAACCGTATCCGCCAGAAAGAGCAATCCATTAATCAAAAAGAGGCTAATCTTGAAAAGCAGGTAAAGGAAAATGAGGCTATTAAGGAAAATCTGAACCGGCAAATAGAGCTGGTAAATATCAAACGCACCGAACTGGAAAAACACCAGGAAGAACATATTCGCAGGCTGGAAAAAATCGCTAATCTTTCTGCTGATGAAGCAAAAACACAACTGGTAGAAAGCCTGAAGCATGAAGCCCAAACGCAGGCCCTTGCCTTGCAGCAGGAAATCATCGATGAGGCTAAGCAAAAGGCGAATAAAGAAGCAAGAAAGATCATTATTCAGACTATACAACGCACAGCAGCTGAACAGGCAATTGAAAACTCCATTACTGTTTTTAACCTGGAAAGTGATGAGATCAAAGGCCAGATCATTGGTCGTGAAGGCCGGAATATCCGGGCTATTGAAGCAGCCACCGGTGTTGACCTGATTGTGGATGATACTCCTGAAGCTATTCTTTTATCAAGCTTTGACCCGCTGCGCCGGGAAATTGCCCGCCTGAGTTTGCAGAGACTGGTGGCCGATGGTCGTATCCACCCTGCCCGTATCGAAGAAATTGTTGAAAAGACCCGTAAGCAAATTGAAGAGCAGGTAATGGAGATCGGCGAAAGAACTGTCATTGAACTAGGCATTCATGGCCTTCATAAAGAATTGGTAAGAATGGTGGGAAGGATGCGGTTCCGCTCCTCTTATGGCCAAAACCTGCTAATGCACAGTCGGGAAACAGCCAATCTTTGTGCTACAATGGCTGCCGAACTGGGACTGAACCCAAAACTGGCTAAAAGAGCCGGTCTGCTGCATGATATTGGCAAAGTACCAGATGAAGAAAGTGAATTGAGCCACGCCTTACTGGGAGCTAAACTGGCTGAGAAATATGGAGAAAACGCTGCGGTGGTGAATGCCATAGCAGCACACCATGATGAGGTAGAAATGCAATATGTTATTTCACCTATCGTACAGGCTTGTGATGCCATAAGTGGCGCCAGGCCGGGTGCCAGAAGAGAGATCATGCAGCAGTACCTGCAGCGTATCAAAGACCTTGAAAACCTGGCTATGAGCTACAATGGAGTGGAAAAAGCCTATGCTATCCAGGCTGGCCGTGAACTAAGGGTCATAGTAGAAGCTGATAAAGTGACAGACCAGGATTCAGATAAGCTCTCATTTGAGATAGCCCAAAAAATTCAGACGGAAATGACCTTCCCCGGTCAGATTAAGGTGACGGTCATCAGGGAGAAAAGGGCGGTAAATGTGGCGAGATAAGTTTTAAGTATAACAGGTAACCAGGTTTAAAAGCAAAAAGGATAAACTTTTAAACTTAAAAACTAACCAACTTATCAACTTTTCGCTTACCTTTGCCCTCCCTAAAAATCAGGATTATGAACGCTATTGCATACATACACGAACAATTGACCGGAAAGAAAGAGTTTCCTGCCTTCAAACCCGGTGATAATGTGACTGTTAACTACAAAATCATTGAAGGTAACAAAGAAAGGATCCAGTCATTTAAAGGCGATGTGATCAAGAAACAAGGCAATGGCGCTACTGCCAGCTTTACTGTTCGTAAAATATCTGACGGAGTAGGCGTAGAAAGGGTATTCCCCTATTATTCTCCTAATATAGATTCAATTGTTGTGAACAAAACCGGTCATGTTCGCCGTGCCAAACTGTTTTACCAGCGCAGTCGTTCTGGTAAGAGTGCAAGGATTCGTGAAAAACGCATGGTAACTGAGTCTGCAGAATAAGTTTCTTTCAAATTAATTGTAAAGCCCTTCCAGCCGGAAGGGCTTTATTTTTTCGAAACTACAAGTTCTTGCGGCTTTATTTTAAGTACTTATTATCTTTACCGCTCAATTTATCTGATTATGATGCAACCTGTATTACTGGGTGTACTGGGAACAAACGAGATCATTATTATTCTCATCATTGTCTTGTTATTGTTTGGAGGAAAGAAAATCCCCGAACTGATGCGTGGTCTTGGAAAGGGTGTTCGTGAATTCAATGATGCCAAAAGCAATGTGAAGAAAGAGATTGAAGAAAGTGCCAGCGATATTAAGAATTCACCCAACAACTGATTTTTATTCTTCATTTCTATCTGATCACCAAAAAAGCAAGTGCTTTTGATTGAGTTCTCTTCCATTGAGCAATACCATGCCCAACTAGAAGAAGGAAGTATAACCTGCGTACAGGCGGTTGAGCATTATCTGAGCCGCATCGCCGATACAAGACATCTCAATGCCTTCGTACATGTTTACAAAGAGAAAGCCTTAGCAAAGGCTAAGGAATTGGACGAGTACCGAAAAAAAGGAACTCCTATTGGTAAACTGCATGGAGTAGTTATTGGATTAAAAGATGTGATCTGCTATAAGGATCATCCCGTAACTGCTGCGTCTGGAATATTAAAAGATTTTACATCCATTTATTCTGCTACCGCCGTAGAGCGATTAATTAAGGAAGAAGCCATAATCATTGGTAACCTGAACTGTGATGAATTTGCCATGGGTAGTACCAACGAAAATTCTACCTATGGTAAAGTACTAAATGCATTGGATGAGACCCGGGTGCCCGGTGGATCATCCGGAGGTTCCGCTGTTGCTGTGCAAGCTGGTTTATGTATGGTTTCTTTAGGAAGTGATACAGGCGGTTCTGTAAGGCAACCAGCAGATTTCTGTGGAATTATTGGCTTGAAGCCAACATATGGTAGAATCTCCCGGTATGGACTCATTGCTTATGCTTCATCTTTTGACCAGATTGGCATTTTTGGAAACAATGTCAAAGATGTAGCCTTGTTGCTGGAAGTTATGGCCGGACCTGACGAATTTGACAGTACAGTTTCATTAAAAGAGGTACCTGCCTATACTCGCCAGCTTTCTTCCGACAAAAAGTATCGTTTTGCTTATTTCAAAGAAGCCCTTGACCATCCTGGTATTGATCCTGAGATAAGTAAGGCAATTGCCAGCAAGATTGAGGAATTGAAAAGTCAGGGACATATTGCTGAAAAAGTGGATTTTGACCTGCTCGATTACATTGTTCCTGCCTATTATGTGTTAACTACTGCAGAGGCCTCTTCCAATCTTTCACGTTATGACGGGATAAAGTTTGGCTACCGTACTGCCAACCCGGGAATTGAATTAACAGAGTTTTATAAGCAGACCCGGTCAGCTGGTTTTGGTAAAGAAGTCAAACGCCGTATCATGCTGGGCACCTTCGTGTTAAGTGCTGGTTACTATGATGCCTACTTTACCCGGGCACAGAAGGTAAGAAAGTTATTAACAGACAAGATTCAGTTGATTTTCAGGGACTTTGACTTCATTTTACTCCCTACTTCACCGGTAACTGCCTTTAAAACCGGTGAAAAAATGGACGACCCCATTGCCATGTATCTCGCTGATATTTATACCGTAATGGCAAATTTAGTGGGTGTCCCGGCCATTTCAATCCCCCTTTTCAAGCACAGCAATGGCATGCCCTTCGGTCTCCAGGTAATGGCAAACCGCTTTGATGAAGTATCTTTGCTGCAGGTTTCCAACAAACTTTTACAGGACTAAAACTGTAAAACATTGAAAATCTGTTGTCTTGAGAAAAATTGTAACCATAACAATTACCGGGTTAACCGGATTTTTGCTGATACAGGCGGCAAAAGCTACTGGTATTCCACATAACCAACCATTAAAAAACATTGCTGTGGCGGATACTGCCATAAGCGATTCTGCAAATCGGAATACCGCTCTCATAAACGACCCTAAACTTGGTTTCAAGAATCTTTTTACAACAGCTGTAACTGGTGATGGAATCAATGGTGCGAGACTAAATCCAATGGCCATCAGCTTTGTCCAAAACTATATTGCCAGAAATAGTAAAGGGTTTAAAGCTATGAAGGATTGGGCTAAACCGTATTTTGACATGATGGACAATGTTTTGACTCAACATGGCCTTCCAAAAGAATTAAAATACATAGCCGTTATAGAGTCCGGCCTGAAGCACAATGCCATTTCTTGGGCAGGCGCCTGTGGCCCCTGGGCATTTATGCCGGCTGCAGCCCGCCAATACGGACTGGATATCACTCGGGGCCGAGACGAACGACTTGATTATTACAAAAGCACCCATGCCGCAGCAAGGTTGTTGACGGACCTATATGCAAAATATGGGGATTGGTTGCTTGTAATAGCTGCATACAATGGTGGTCCAGGCAATGTAGACAAAGCCATACGTCGTGCCGGAGGCAGCAAAGATTTCTGGACATTACAATATTACCTTCCCAACGAATCCATGAATCATGTAAAAAAATTCATTGGCACTCACTACATATTTGAAGGGGAAGGCGGAATCACCACTGTAACTAAAAATGAGATGAAAGATCTCGTTTATGAGGCATCAGCCCGTTTAAAGGATGAAGAAATTAATACTTCAACAGCATATAATATTACTGGCAGATTTAGTTCTGCTGTCATCATGAAATATGTAAATATTGATAAGCCAACATTCGACAGGTATAACCCTGGATTTGATAATAAGATAGCCGTTGACGGAAAATATGAACTGCGACTACCCACGCAAATGATGAACATATTTGTAGCAAAACGCTACCAGATATTAGACGAAAGCATTCAACTACTGCTGAAACCAGTTGATAATGCCTCCCGCTAGTAATTTTCCAGTACTCTCTTAATAGCTTCGGCCTTTAGCAAGCACTCTTCCCATTCTTGTTCAGCTTCACTGTAAAAAGTAATTCCGGAACCCGCCTGGAAAGAAAGGTATTTTGATGTTTCATTGTACATGATACTCCTGATCACCACATTGAAGTCAAAATCGCCATCTGGGGTTATATAACCAACAGCCCCGGAGAAGATTCCCCGCTTAGTCTGCTCATACTGTTCTATCAATTCCATCACTCTTCTTTTAGGGGCTCCGGTCATTGAGCCCATAGGAAATGCAGCCCTTATTATCTCTTCAAATCTTATGTAAGGTTTTAATTCACCACTAACAGTTGATATCATCTGATGCACCTGCGGAAAAGAATAAATACCAAACAGCTCATCAACCTTTACAGTACCTTCCCGGCAAACTTTTGCCAGGTCATTTCTAACCAGGTCAACCACCATCACATTTTCAGACCTGTCTTTTCTGCTGTTGTACAATGTTTGTTTGTTAAGCTCATCCGTAAAAACATTATCAATGGCTCTCCGGGATGTGCCTTTTATTGGCTGGGAGATAACAGAACTGCCGTTTCTTTTGAGAAACCGTTCCGGACTTGCACAAATAAGCCATTTATCATGCACCCGGTATAAAGCAGAAAAAGGATTAGGTGATGTCTCCGATAGTCTTTTGTAAACATGCAAAGGGTCGATAATTGCCCCTTCTGCAAAAAACTCCTGGCAGTAATTCACTTCATAACAATCACCCCTTGCAATATGTTTCTGCAACTGGCGAACATAATCCACATATTGACTTTTAGAAATTCTGTTTTTTACCTGGAAAGAGCCGGTTACCGGTAAAGAATTATTTACATAGTTCTCTATCTCTTCAAATACTGCTAAAGCATCGTCTGCTTCAATACATACTTCATCAGCAGAGAGACGAATTAAAATTTCCGGTTCAAAAAAAAAGAGGTCTGGAAAACCTACCTGGTCAACATGACGGGAAGAGATGTTTTCAATTTCGTTCTTAAGATCATACGAAAGATGACCAAAAAGCCAGCTTTTTCTTTCATCCAAAAACTGCTCTAGTTCATGTAAAGCTGAACCGGCAATTGAACTGATCATCCTCTTTTGGCCAGCTGCCAATAAGCATTCTACACTGTGCGGTTCAATCTGGTACTGGTGGTTATCCAAAAAACAAAAAGTGCTGAACTGTTTAGCCCAGTTCAACACTTTATCTTTTGTCGCCTCAAAGTCGCTTACACGAAATGTGCAGTTAGTCGAGGATTTATTTTTCAAATTGATAAGTTACCCCGCAAAGCGGCTGAATTAATAATCATCCTCTTCATCATCGTCAAAATCCTTATCACCAAACATATCCTTAAACTCATCATCCATCTTAAAATCATCGTCTTCATCAATCCCTTTTTTACCAGCGGCTTTTTTCCCTTTTGACTTGGGAATATCAAACTCCTCGAAGTCAGGATCCCATTCTTCCTCTTCTTCCGGTTTCTCCCAATCGTCAGGACCATCATCAATATCTTCATCATCGTCTTCATCTGACTTCTTAGAAGCAGCTTTACTACCCTTTTTTACAGGCTTCACATCATCCTCATCTTCAAAATCGTCTTCATCATCTTCTTCCTCCTCTTTCTTTGTAGGCTTTGAAGACGGTTTTTTTGCAGCAGCTTTTTCGGAGGCAGCTGAAGTTCTCCCGGGAGTCTTTTTTCCTTTTTCTGGTTTTATTGCCATAGTCGTTTCAGGATTATAGCTGTAAAATTTCGGCGAACTTTTTAATTGGCCAAATTTTTAAAAATATTTTTTCCTTGCTTGTTTATTATCCAACTTTTACCAACTGATCTCTTCCCGGGCCATTAGAAATGTATTGTATATTGACCCCTAAGTAACTATTGATAAAGTTTACATATTCTTTCATAGTTGCAGGCAATTTCGCATAGGTTTTCGCTGCATCAGTAGCTGTATTCCAGCCTGCAAACTGCTGGTAAACCGGTTCTGGTTTTTGTCTTTCCATCTGAAATGGTATCTCCCTTGTCTGTTTTCCGTTTATTTTGTAATCAGTACAAAGCTGCAACTCCTTAAACGCATCCAATACATCTGCTTTTGTCATCACCAGTTTAGTGACCCCATTGATCATACAGGCAAAATTCAAAGCTACAAGATCAATCCAGCCGCAACGACGGGGACGGCCGGTGGTAGCACCAAATTCATTTCCAATCTTTCTTAACTCTTCTCCGGTTTCATTTTCCAATTCAGTTGGAAAAGGACCACCGCCTACCCGGGTGCAGTAAGCCTTTGTCACCCCAATCACATCCCTGATATGACCCGGTGCTATTCCTAAACCACTGCATACACCGGCAGAAATGGTATTGGATGAAGTAACAAACGGGAAAGTACCAAAGTCAATATCCAGCATACTTCCCTGGGCCCCTTCAGCCAGGATCTTCTTACCTGCTTTCAGGTTACTGTTAATAAAATATTCGCCATTAACAATATTCAGCTGTTTAAGAAATTCCACCGCTTCAAAAAACTCCTCTTCCCATTGCGAAATATCTTCCTGAAAGTTATAATTATCCAGCAAACGCTGATGCTTTAAGCGCAGCTTGATATACGAAGTTGTAAAATTTTTATCCAGTAAATCTCCCACCCTTAGACCATTACGGCCGGTTTTATCCATATAAGCAGGGCCTATGCCTTTTAAGGTTGATCCGATCTTCTGCTGACCTTTTGATAATTCAGCTGCTTTATCCAGGGCACGGTGTGTAGGTAAAATAAGGTGAGTTCTTTCTGCTATAAAAAGATTTTTCCTGAGATCGATTCCAAAAGATGCTACGGTATCACATTCTCTTTTCAATGTCACAGGATCAAGCACCACACCATTACCTATCAGGTTTATTATCCCTTCATGAAAAACGCCGGAAGGTATCTGGTGCAACACTACTTTTTTATCATTAACATACAAGGTATGACCTGCATTGGGACCACCCTGGAAACGGGCTACCAGGTCATAGTCTTTGGCAAAAAAGTCTACAATCTTTCCTTTTCCTTCATCGCCCCACTGGAGGCCTAGTATTACATCAACCATGATTTATCGCTGCATTTTTTCATTGCCCTTTGAAATAGGCGGGCCTGCCTGCCATAGCTTTTGCAAAGGCAGGGCAAAATTACGGGTTCACTAAAAAGCCACCGAATTAAATCCGGTGGCTTTGCCAGTTTTTTATACCCAAATAGCTGAGTTATCACCAATTAATTATCGGATTATAGTAACTGTTCCTTTTTTGTTGATCACACGGTTGTCATCTGTAACTGCCTGAATCATCCATACATAGACTCCGGAAGGCTGTGCAGTGCCATTCAACGTACCATCCCAGCCGTCATGCAATCTGTTGGTTGAAAATATCTGCTGCCCCCAGCGATTGAATATTCTGAAATAAGTTAAGGACTTTATACCTACAGGGAATGGTGTAAAGCGGTCATTTCTTCCGTCACCATTTGGTGTAAAGCCTGAAGGAACATAAATATCAGGACCTTTATATACCCGAACCCGCACATAGCCCTCTCCCTTACATCCTGCTATCGTTGATGCCGTAACCTGGTAAACCCTGTCATCTCCTACCTGGCCAATCGTAACGATGGGGTTGGGCACAAAAGGATTATCAAGCCCCGTTGAAGGTGTCCATACAATAGTAGTAGCATCAGTATCTGTAGGAATCGCTAATAATTGTATCTGATCTCCGGGATAACCGATAGTATCGTATGGGAAAGTATTGATCTTTATGGGCGGGGTTACATCAATAGTAATATCATCTGTAGTTAAAGAAGGACAACCATTGGCATCAGCAATAATCGATACTGTGTATGTAATAT
>ERZ761602.8163-NODE-8163-length-10686-cov-7.339479_pt1 | contig 10686 bp, 10 predicted proteins | sample MGYA00512165_ERZ761602 | MGnify/ENA primary metagenome ERZ761602 (study PRJEB28899, sample SAMN02445085) | bioreactor sludge metagenome | biome: EBPR sludge; isolation source: Thorneside wastewater treatment plant | place: Australia: Brisbane, Thorneside...
AAATAAGTATCACCATCAAAAATCTGGCAGCATGGATCTTAAAGCCTTATTCGATAAAGCCGTAATAGAAAGCAGGGAGCTTGCCGACAAACCAAGCAATGACGCGCTGCTACAACTGTATGGTCTTTTCAAACAAGCCACAGAAGGAGACGTGCATACCGATCCTCCTGCCAACCCCTTCGATTTTGTATCAAAGGCGAAATATGAAGCCTGGACTTCCTTAAAATCGAAGTCAAGGGAAGACGCGATGCAGGAATATATCAGGCTGGTTGAAAAACTGAAGCGTTAACGCCGCCGAACCTTATCGCGGAAAAATATTGCTGGCGATGCCGGGCAGCAGCGGCAGGCGCGCATCGAAATATTTATTAAACAGGATGCGGAAATTATTAACGGCATTCACGGAATGGTTCCATGGAGCATAATCCTTATCGGAACAATATACGGAGTAAAGTATTTTACAGCTGGCCGGCTCAAAAAAAGGATCGGATTCACTAAACTTAAATCCATGATCGCCCTGTAAAATGATCACATAATCCCTGCCTTCGTACATGCTCATGATCGAATCGATCAAATCGTTAAGGATACGATTCGAATAGCTGATATTGGGAATGTATTTGCTTTCGCCGTTCTCCCAATCGGTTGAAAAATCAAAAGAACCGTCTGCTTTAAACAGAAAGGGAGCATGAGTGTACATAAGATGAAACATAAAAAAGGCAGGCTGGGTATCGTTGCGCCGCCGCTCTGCGGCCGACAGGCTTTCCTGTAAGGTCCTATTCCTGGAATCGATAAGCTTAATTATTGACTGCGCGTTATCCACCGAATCATAATATGCTTTGTTGCCGGAGAAAATATGCTTCAGGCCCCATCCGATATCCCTGCGGGTTCGCTCAAACAAGGTCTGGTCGTTGATCAGACGGGTCGACTCGCTGTAAAATTCCTTAACGGCGGTCGTAGGATGGTCTTTCAGATCGTAGATCGCATGGTTCTCAATGGCATATCCGTTTCTTTTGAAAGCTTCCACTACCGGGTTGTCTTTTAACTGCTGTCTCCGGAGAACGGCATCGGCATAATCCACAACAGTATGATTGCGGATGCTGTCTAAGTAACGCATATACAGGATCGAGCTCACGGAGTACAACGTATTGTTGTAAGCGCTCATCGCCGAATCCGCTACAAAAAAACCCTTGCTGCGAAGCTGCGAGTCGAGCGGGTTATCATATCCCCATCGCTCTTTCATCACGCTGCTGGCGGAATATTCATCCGAGATGATCCAGAAAACGAATGGCTTTTCCGATCCCGATGGGATATGAACATTTTTAATTGTTTCCTTATCACGCGCTGTCAACTGATGATCGGGCGCGCCTACGATAAGATAACGATAGACAAAAGAAACCGACTCCAATACGATAAAGACGATTAGCAGGGCGGACAGCAAACGGGCGAATCTGGCCGGGGGCCGGGGCATTTTTTTTAAAAAAAATGCGACAAGGACCGACAGCGCTAATATTCCCGGAAGCATGAACCGGTATGGAGTAAGCGCGTCAAGCCAGTCGTGTTGCCTGGTAAAATCTTTTATAACGCCGAAGAAAAAAAAGCCGGTCAGCAGGAAACAGGCATATGTAAGCGACCTCGAGAAGTCGCGTAGGATCAATGCTGAAAGGGCGCCGATCGCTAAAGCGATCAACGCATAACGAACAGCCAGAGCGCCGGCGGCCGGAATAGCCATCAGACCGGGAAACTCATTTAATCCGTGCAGTACGATAAACAGGGGAAAACACAAGACCAGCAGGTAATATCGTAAACGCGTTTTGTTATTCATTTAACACAAAATAATCGTCGGATATTGAATGAGCCCGGCTCATAACGCGAGGCAAGCCTGATCAGCCTTTCAACGCTTTGATGATCTCGATAAAATCATCCGATACCAGGGAAGCGCCGCCTACCAGCCCTCCGTCGACATCTTCGCAGGCAAATAACTCCGCCGCATTGTTTGCTTTTACGCTGCCGCCATAAAGGATAGGAGTAGCCGCCGCAGTTTCCGCGCCATACTTTTTTTTCAGCGTCGACCGGATAAAGGAATGCATTTCCTGCGCCTGTTCCGTAGTGGCCGTTTTGCCGGTCCCGATCGCCCAGATGGGTTCATAGGCGATGATGATGCGAGAAAAATCTTCTTTTGACAGGTGAAACAAAGAAGCTTCTATCTGGTCGGCGACATATTGATCCTGGTTGCCGGCTTCGCGTATCGCTAAGGGTTCGCCGCAGCAAAACAAGGGAGCAATTTCATTTTTAAGGCATAGATCGGTCTTTTCTGCAAGCAGGGTATTGTCTTCCCGGAAATATTCCCTTCTTTCGCTATGCCCTATCACGCAATAACGGATGCCGATAGAGCGGAGCATTTCCGCAGAGACCTCGCCGGTAAAAGCGCCGGATGTTTTATGATAACAGTTCTGCGCAGAGATATGGTAATTGTATTCATTTGCCACCACGCTGTTGCTCATGATCAGGTAAGGAAAGGGAACGGCGAAAATCACTTCCTGGAAGGGCTTTAAAGCAATTTTAGCCTGCAGGATATCATTCAGCAGGGATTCCGCCTGCTGGTATGTTCCGTTCATCTTCCAGTTGGCGGCGGCAATTTGTTTTCTCATAGCTATGGTAATTTTATAAAGATTGCTCAAATATAAGCTTCAATTGGCGCTTTTCCTTTTCGGTTAGCCGGCTATTCTTCATTTTTTTCCAGTTGTCGATATGCATAAGCGCCTTATCAAAAGCATATCTTTCTCCTTTTCCCCAGGTAAAGCTGGGTATAAAACCAGCCGTCAATCCCTCGCCGAAAACATTAGCGCATACGCCGATCACCGAACCTGTATTAAAGGAGGTATTGATGGCCGAACGCGAATAATCGCCCATGATGATCCCGCACTTTAAACCCACAGGGATATATTCTTTCAGCGCCTGGCTCCAGGCCTTCACTTCGGCCGCGCTGTTTTTAACGTTGGATGTGGAAGCGCCCGCGCCCAGGTTGCACCACTCCCCTATGACGCTGTCGCCCAGGTATCCGTCGTGCGCTTTATTGGAATAGCCGAAGAGTACGCTGTTCTTAATTTCTCCGCCGACCGTACAATAAGGCCCGATGGTGGTAGCGCCATAGATCCGGGTTCCCATTTTAACTACCGCGCCTTCGCATATGGCTACCGGTCCGCGGACCAACGCGCCTTCCATTATCCCGGCATTGCGGCCTATATAAACGGGACCGCCGGCGGCGTTGATGATGCAATGCGATAACGCCGCGCCTTCTTCAATAAAGATATTTTCAGGGTTTACCGTTTGCACGGAAGAAGGGATGGGCGCCGAAGCCTTTCCTTTTGTGATCAGGTCATAATCCTGGCGGATAGCCCAATCGTTCCACATAAATATATGCCAGGGATATTGAATGATCCTGACCGTATCCCAGGCAGGAGAATCGGAATAAGCGCCATCGCTTTTTATCAACGAATCAATGAATGACCGGGAGGGAATAATATTAGCCGAAATGATAAAAGCCTCGCCGGGGCCCGACTCCAGCTCGCTGGTCGGCAGCGCCGGCTTTCCAAGCAAACGCTCCCATTTCTCCCTGATAGTCAGTATCCCCACGCGCAGGTCAGCGACCGAACGCGTTAGCGTCAGGGGAAACAAGTTAGGTTTTACATCCTTATCGTTTAACAGCAACTGGCTCATCATTAAAACTACGATAATTTATTAACGGCAAATAATGACTGACAGGGATAAAACCGGAAGGTTAGAGACTGCTCTATCGTCAACTGAAAACAAAAACCCCTCCTGACAAGGAGGGGCTAATAGGGTAAGGAACCAGCGGGTTCCGGAATATCTGGTTATTTCTTTTGGTATCTTTTCTTGAACTTGTCGATACGGCCTGCAGTATCCACCAGCATTTTCTGGCCAGTGAAAAAGGGATGCGAAGCGCTGGAAATTTCTAATTTGATCAGGGGGTACTCGTTGCCATCGTCCCATTTGATGGTTTCCCTGGTAGCTGTCGTAGAGCGGCTCAGGAAGGTAACGCCATTACTCATGTCCTTAAAAACAACGAACCTATAATTCTTAGGATGAACATCCTTTTTCATAATGCTTCAATTTAAAGGTTGTACGGATTTTGCCGTACGGTTAAAAATGAACGCGAAATTAAGCTTAAAAAGCTTAGCAACCCAAAAACGGGGTTGGTTTTTAAAACAATTTTTTTCAGTATACGCGCCTAGCTTCTCATATTAATAAACTGGAGCGGAATACCCAGCCCGGCCTGCTGGCAGAGCTTGATCGCCTGCTGCAGATCGTCGAGTTTTTTACCGGTCACCCTTACCAGGTCGTCCATGATCTGGGATTGCAGTTTCAGGCCGCTGTCCTTGATCAGCTTGACGATCTTCTTGGCGTCCTCCTGCTTCAGTCCGTTTTGAACGCTTACTTCTTTTTTAATGATCTTGCCGCTGGGATAACTCTTTTTTGAAAGATCAAAAGCCTCGGGGGCTATGCCCTGCTTGTGCGCCCTGTTGATCAGCACATCGGTCAGCTGCCCCATTTTCATCTCATCCTCCGTTTCTATATTCAGGGTAAACGTCTTTTTATCCAGGTCGATCGCTACATGGCTGTTCTTAAAATCAAACCGGTTGGTAATTTCCTTTTTTACCACATTGACGGCATTATCCAGTAGTTGAAGCTCTACTTTGCTGACGATATCAAATGAAGGCATAATGAGATGATTTACGCAAAGGTAAGAAGGGGGATCGATCATTCCCAACCTCGTTGCGGTAGGTAGCTGGTCAGCCTCAGTCTTAAGGTGTTAGCTTTATCGGGCCTGGTAGTTTTAATACAATCCTTACTCCTGGCATTTTTGTTGACTTTGTGGTCAACTTTTTACAGGACGAGCCAGCGCATTAAAAAGGCCCCTGTAGAAACAGGGGCCTGTAACCAAAACTAACTGCTTATGAGAAAATCTTAAATAAATACTTTTTTACCGGTTCAAAGGAATATGATCACTCTTTTCTGCTATCCTCAACTCTTCGTTCCTTTTACTATATATAAGACTCCGTTTAAGGCAAAAGGGCGCCTTAAAAATTGTTAAAATTTTCCAAAAACGATATTTTTCTAATGTGTACTGAGGGTTTATCCTTAGCTCCCGACCCCTTTATAAAGGCAGGTATTCGTTTGGGAAACGACGCGCGCTCAACCGGTTCCGGCCGTTTTTTGCAATACTATTTAGACAAAGCCTTTTTATTGAGGACGATAAACAGGGTAATTCCTGATAATATGAGAATGGACGAAATCAGCTCAGCCTGCGTGGGATGGAAACCCAGGATATCGTACCGGGTATTTACCCTGATCTTTTCGATAAAAAACCTTTCCAGCCCGTTAAATACCAGGTAAACGGCGAAAAGCATTCCCGGCGCCTTTAATTTATTTCGAAGGAGTAGCAGGATCCCGGTCAATAAAAGACAGAGGACCGTTTCGTAAAATGCGGTAGGGAACACGGGTATCGGCAGTTGATTGCAATACTGCCCCGTACAATCCTCTATTTTAACGCCCTCGTTAATGACGTTATGAGGAAAATTGTAAGCGACCATCCAATCGGGCAGCCAGGAAGGAGCGGCCACATGCCTGAACTGAATTTCAGAAATATCTTTAAAATTGGATTGCTGCAAGTATACCTGGGCATGCTCGGCAAGCGCCTTGTTAAAGGTTGCGCTGTCGGCAGGCATTATCTTTCCTTGGGGGGAGCTGATATAAGCGCTGTTAAGGATCCCCCAGTCGCCATCTCCGGACACCTGGCAACCGATCCGGCCTATCGCATAGGCCAGCAGCAAGGCCGGGGCCATCGCATCGCAGAGGTGACGGAATCCGATCTTGTGTTTGCGGGCATAGACAAAGATGGCGATGGCGGCGCAGATAAGCCCCCCGTAAAAAGTCAACCCGCTGAACGACAAAAGCGCTTCCACGGGGTTGCGCCAGAACTCATCCCAGTTCTCCAGGTTATGGAAGATCTTGGCGCCAAGAAAACCAAAAATAGCGGCAAGGACCACCATATCTCCTACCCTGTCGTGCGGCCAGATACGAATGGTGCGCTCCTCGGGTTTGGCCAGGCGCTGTTTCTTTTTTTCGCGCCATTTCATCCAGGCAAACAGCGCGCCGATCAGGAGGCCGGCAGGCCAGTGGCCTTCGGCGGAAAAAATAAACTCCTGCGGATCCGAGCCGGCATTTCTGCCCAGCAGGAACAATCCTACTATCTTATATCCCAGCAAAAAGCCCAGTAAAAAATTCAGCGCCAGCTCGCCGAAACTTGCGGGTTTACCGACGACTACCCTGGTATCTTCCGATTGCAGCAGGCCCGCTCTTTCTTTGTGCGTCAGCTCGCGGTTCAGCACATAAGCCGCCGCGAGGAAAGCAAGGGCTACAAAAAACCCGAATGAGTTCACAAACCGCAGGCCGCTCCAGGGCTCAATGCCTAATAAATCCTTGACTGCATAATAGAGATTGGGATACATGTATTCTATCAGATTGTATAATAGCCTTGAACCCTGTTTGAATCTGCAATGATATGAAAACAAATGAAGAAATGGAGATTCTGCGCCATAAAAAAGCCGCCTCAACAACGTTGAAGCGGCTTCGATACAATCGGGAAATTTACTTAGGTCTTCATCGGCAAGCTATAGGATCCCGCCCTGATGCATGCTATTCGTCAAAACAGGATCTTGCGCTGCAAACGCAGTTCAAATGGTATCCACGCTAGCGGCAATCCCTTTTTATTCATTCCTGCACAGCGTTCCGCCCTAATTGCAATATTCATCAAAAGCGGCAATCAGGTTGTGCGCGATCATCTGGGCCGAACGACCTTCGATCATATGTCTTTCAATAAAATGAACCAGCTTGCCGTCTTTAAACAGGGCGACGGAAGGAGAAGAAGGAGGATAGGGCAACAGGTTTTGCCTGAGCTCCTGTACCGCTTCCATATCGAAACCCGCAAAAGACGTAACCATGTGATCGGGTTTTTTGGCGCTGTTGGCTACGGCCATCAATACGCCCGGTCTTGCCGTTCCGGCCGAACAGCCGCATACAGAATTAATTACCACCAGCGTGGTTCCTTTTTCTTTCAACTGATCTCTCACCGCTTCCGGAGTCAATAATTCGGAAAATCCGTTTTCTGTTAATTCCTCTTTCATCGGAATCACCAATTCTGCTGGATACATATTTTTTAGGTTTAATGATTAATGGTTACCGTTATAGAACGCAAAATTATGCAAAAAGTTCATTGATGATTTTATTAAAAACCGGAATTATTGTCGCATAAAAAACGCAACAACTGCTATTGTGTCGTTATCAGATGGTTTGTTATGACGATCTGAGCGAATAAAATGAATAATCCGGCAATGGTATATCATTTGTCGGATCCAAACCGATAACTCATTTTACACATCGCTTAAAACTAATACTATGACGCTCGTAAATGTAAACCGCAGACCTGTTGCAAAAGGCTACGATGATATTTTTGGCAGCCTGTTTAATGGTTTTCCCTGGACTGACGCTTCAAGGGGCTTCAGCGCCGCTCCCGCAGCCAATATCTATGAAACGCCGCAGGCCTATCTCCTGGAGCTGAACGTTCCCGGCAGGGCAAAAGAAGATTTCGCCATAAGCATTGAAAATGAAATGCTGACCGTCAGCTTTGAGAAAAAAGAAGAAACCAGGAAAGAAGATACCAACGCTATTCGGCGCGAATTCAATTTTAACAGTTTCAAAAGAAGCTTCTCGCTTGATGAAAAAGTGGATACCGGTAATGTTCAGGCCAGGTATGAAAACGGCATCCTGAAAATAGAATTGCCTAAAAAAGAAGAAGTTAAAGCGGAAGCAAAGCAAATTGTTATCCATTAAGCCGAAACCATTCTTACAGATTTCCAATTATTTAGGTCCCATTCCTGTAAAACGGAATGGGATTTTTTTTAATGTTTATTGGTTAACTTCGCGCATCATTTTTATCTGCATGATAGAAAGCTTCCATTATGACTAGAAAACTTCACTGTTTATACAGAACCCTTTTTGCCCTGCTGTTAACCGGAGTTTCCCTGAATACAATGGCCCAGGTCCCGACCGAACCGGAAACGCATAAAGACAGCGTCTCCTTTGACGCTCTTCATCCGGACACTATTCAACTCCCTATTATTATTCCGCAGGATACGGTATTAAGGATCAAGAACCTGAATCCATATTTTACCTTGCATGTGGACTCTGTGTTGCAATATCCGCTGGAGATCAATAAGAACCCATCCGACTATTACTGGTTCCTGAGGAATTCCCCCGTTGGGTTAAGGATCAATAAAGACAACGGCATATTGAACTGTAAGGTGGAAAAGTCTTTTTTCTTTTCAGGAAAACTGAAATATGACCAGGAATACAAGGTGGCAGTCGGGGTGCAAAGCCTTTCTAATCCAAAGGAAAGAGTGGACACTTTTTTTACCATTGTTTTCTATAATACCGATATCATTCCTTCCAGGGTAAAGCCTTCGGTGAGCGGTACGTTGGTTATCGACGAGGGACAAACCGTTAATTTCAAAGTGCAATGTGAAACAGGTAGTTTTCCTATCGAGAACATTACTTTCTTTTCCAATACGCCGCTGATCAACTACTCGGTGATCCGCGAATGCAACCAGGATTTTACCTGGACCCCGGATTTTGATTTTGTAAAAGAAACCGACTCCTCCAGGGTTAAAGTGGTCTTGCTGAGCTTTATTGGCGCCAACCGCTTTATGCTCAAGGATACGGCGGTGGTAAAGATCATCGTGAGGGACGCCCTGAACTATCCCGTTGCCTTACAGGAATATGGCCAGATCGCCAAGAATATCAACACCTATATCCTCCAGTTAAAATATACTTTTCTACAGTTAGACAGGAGGGTCAGAAAAGTAAAAAATACGCGGACCAGCTTTGATATCACCGGGTCCACCACTGCATTGACAGGTTCTATCCTTAACTCTGCAGGATCCGACGCAGCGCAGAAAACAGGAAAGATATTGCCCAGCGTTGGCGTTTCCCTCGTGCCGGTAAAAGAAGCGGTGGCGCCGCCAAAAACGTTCGACCAGAACCAGGCTTCGCTGATCAGGTCTTCCATCAAACGATTAGAATACCGGCTGCGCGATAACAGCCTCAGCGGGGAAAGAGATCCCAACATCGTAACAAAAACAAATAAGCTGAAAGAAGAACTGGTGCAGACCCAGGTTCAGTTAATTGATATCCCCATTGAGATCACCAATAACATGACTGAAGAAGAGCTCAATCAATACTTCAACAGTCCGAAAGTGAGTAAAAAATATCGGCTAAAAAGATAGGGAAAAACCTATTTAACGTATCCTAATATCTTCAGCATGCTCTGCGCCGTTTGCTCCTTGGCATAGACCCAATCGACCAGTTTTCCATTCTTGTCGTGTCCGACAATGATATGTTTGGGAGAAGGCACCAGACAGTGCTTTATGCCTCCGTACCCGCTGATCTGGTCCTGGTAAGCGCCGGTATGAAAGAAGCCGACATAAAGCGGCTCGCCATTAGCGATCTTGGGAAGAAACACTTCATTGACATGTTCTTCTGAATCATAATAGTCGTGGCTGTCGCAGGTGATGCCGCCCAATACCACGCGCTGGTATTCCTGGTCCCATTTATTCACGGGCAACAGCAGGAATTTCTCCCCGATCCCCCAGGTATCCGGCAGGGTAGTGATAAAAGAAGAATCGATCATATACCAGCACTCGCGGTCGTTCTGTATTTTTTGTCCGAGCACGCTATAAATATGCGCCATGCTCTCTCCTACCGTGTAACTTCCGAACTCGGTAAAAATATTGGGCATGGGCACTTTATTCTTTTTGCAGGCCTTTTTAATATTGCCCACGATCTCGTTGATCATAAACTGGTAATCGTATTCAAAGGCAAGGGAATGTTTAATGGGAAAGCCGCCGCCGATATTGATGGAATCCAGTTCGGGGCATATCTTCTTTAGCTGGCAATAAAGGTTGATGATCTTATTGAGTTCGCTCCAGTAATAAATATCATCCTTGATGCCCTTGTTTAAAAAGATATGCAGCATCTTCAACTGGAACCGGTCTTCATTGCCCTCGATATTATCCACGTAAAACTCCAGGATATCCCTGGCCCTGAATCCCAGCCGCGAGGTATAAAAAGGAAATGTCGGCTCTTCCTCCGCGGCCACTCGAATGCCCAGCTTAAAAGGAACTTTCACCGACCTTTTATACATGCCCAGCTCTTCTTTATTATCCAGCACCGGCACCACATTTTTAAACCCGGAGTTCAACAGGCCTGCGATCCGGGTAGTATATGATTTCTGTTTATACCCGTTGCAGATAATAAACATATCCTTAGTGATCTTTCTTTTCTCGTACAGCTTTTTAATGATTTCTATATCATAAGCGTAGGAAGTCTCCAGGTGGATCTCATGCTTCAAAGCCTCTTCCACTACAAAAGAGAAATGAGAGCTCTTGGTGCAGTAACAATAATTATAGGTCCCTTCATACTTATGGCGCTTAAAAGCGTTGGCAAACATCTGCTTGGCCTTTTTGATCTGCATGCCTATTTTGGGCAGATAAGTCAGCTTCATCGGGGTGCCGTATTTCTCGATCAGGGATTTAAGGTGCAGGCCGTTAAAAT
>ERZ761602.8165-NODE-8165-length-10682-cov-8.542863_pt1 | contig 10682 bp, 15 predicted proteins | sample MGYA00512165_ERZ761602 | MGnify/ENA primary metagenome ERZ761602 (study PRJEB28899, sample SAMN02445085) | bioreactor sludge metagenome | biome: EBPR sludge; isolation source: Thorneside wastewater treatment plant | place: Australia: Brisbane, Thorneside...
ACCTATCCAGGGAGCCAGAAAAAATGACCGCAGGACGCAAACCCCTCGCCGTGCCGCAGATGACCGAGCCCGAGGCCGAGATGGCCCGCGCCGGCGAAGGCTTCGAGCTCATGCGCGACGAACAGCGCGGCGCCATCGCCCGCAACATCCAGGCCGAACAGCACGTGCGCGCCGTGGCGCTGCAGGTGGGCTACCAGTTGCCCGGCGAGGGCATCGACCCCGATCTGATCCAGCGCGACATCAGCGCCAACATGCGGCGCTCGGTCGAGGCCTGCCTCGAGGTGGGGCGCGGGCTGGCGGTGCTGAAAGCCGCTTGCGAGCACGGGCAGTTCATGGCCCGGCTGGATGTGCTCGGGATCGAAGAGAGCGTCGCGCGTCGATTCATGCAGGCCGCGGCGAAGTTCTCAAATCGTGCGACGTCGCACGTTTTGCTCAAGGCCGCCGGGACGCAGTCCAAACTCTTCGAGCTGATGATCCTCGACGACGAGCAGGTCGATGAGCTCGCCCTGACCGGGCAGACCGGCGAGCTGAAGCTCGACGACGTGGCGACCATGTCGGTGAAGGAGTTGCGCCTGACCGTGCGCGAGGAGCGGGCCGAGAAGAAGGCATTGGAAGAGCTGCTCTCCGAAAAGAATCAGCAGATCGACGCCGAGCGCGCGAAGGCCAGGCGTATCGCCACTCTGCCGCCCGACGAGCGTCACAGCGAGTTGATGAAGGAAGCGGGAGGCTTGGTCGCAGAGGCGCTGGGAATCCTGCAGGGCAAGGTCCGGCAGGCCTTTCTGGCACTGGCCAGCGCGTCGCCGAACGATATGGCTGCGCCTGACTCGCGCCAAATCATGGCTGGCCATGTCGCCGAGATCCAACAGCGCCTCAACGAACTGCGAGAAGAGTTTGTTCTGGATGACCACGTTGGCGACGGCACGCCCAGGTGGGCTAGCGCATTTCCAGTCGGCGCGGATACGGCTGAGGGGTGAGCCATGAACCCGGTGCTGATCGAGATGCTGCTCGACGTTCAGTCCCGCGCCGCGGCGGCCGGGCATGGCGGCAAATGCGCCGTGTATGACGACGCCTGCCGCCGCCTGGCGATGAGCCGCGCCACGCTGCTGCGCAGGCTGAAGGATATTGCTGTCAAGCCGGAGCGTAAGCGCCGATCGGATGCGGGGGCGTGCAAGCTGAGCTGGAAGGAGGCGTGGGTCATCAGCGCCTTCATGATGGAAGGCTTCCGTGCCAACAACAAGAGTTTGATCTCCGTCGGGAAGGCGCTGGAAGTGCTGCGCGGGAACGGCCGCGTGCGCGCAGAGTGGGTCGATGCCGACGGGGTGGTGCGGAGACTTTCCGAAAGCGCGGTGGCACGCGCACTGCGCCAGTACGCGTTGCACCCGCAGCAGCTACGCCGGGCACCGGCTGCGCAGCCGCAGGGGAGCGATTACCCCAACGACGTCTGGCTGATCGACGCTTCCATCAGCACGCTGTTCTATGTGCCTGAAGGCGGGCTCGAGGACATGTCGCCGGCGGTGTTCTACAAGAACAAACCGGGCAATTTCGAGCGCATCAAACGCCAGCGACTCACCCGCTATGTGATCACCGACCACTGCTCGGGCTGCATATTCGTGCACTACGTGGCCGGCGGCGAAAGCATCGTGAACCTCACCGAAAGTTTTCTGGCGGCGATTGCCCAGCGGTCCAACCAGCAGATGTACGGCGTGCCCTTCCATCTGGTGATGGACCCGGGTTCCGGCGACACCATCTCCTTCAAGACGCTGCTGCGCCGGCTGCAGGTGGTGGCGGTGGTCAATGCGGTGGGCAACCCACGCGCCAAGGGGCAAGTGGAAGGGGCGCACAACCTGGTGGAGCGCGACTTCGAGAGCGGCTTCAAGTTCACCCATGTGCCCGACATCGCCTGGATCAACGCCCAGGCTGCGCGCTGGATGCGCTGGTTCAATGGCACCAAGGTGCATTCGCGCCACGGGAAAACGCGCTACGCCAAGTGGATGGAGATCACGGCGGCGCAGTTGCGCCTGGTGGATGTGGAGCTGGCGCGCAAGCTCATCACCAACAAGCCCGAGGAGCGTACGGTCGATCAGTGGCTGAACGTGCAGTTCGACGGGGCATCGTGGGATGTGCGCGAGGTGCCTGATGTGGCGGTGGGCGAAAAGCTGCTCGTCACCTACAACCCCTTCCGCCGCGACGCCGCCTTCGTGGTGCTGGCCGATGCTGTGGGGGGCGAGCATCTAGTGGAGATCCCGAAGGTGCTCACCGACGAGCATGGCTTCGTCGAGGGCGCGCCACGCATCGGCCGCGAATACAAGTCGATGCCCGACACCCGGGCAGATGAGAACCGCAAGCTCATCGAGCGCCTGGCCACCGGTACCGAAACCGATGCCGATGCGAAGGCAGCACGCAAAGCTAAGAAGCTGCCCTTCGGCGGCGAGATCGACCCCTACAAGCACCTGGATGACGTGCCGGACGTGGTGCCGCTGCCGCGCCGCGGTACCGAGCTGGTGCCCCAGGTGCGTACGGCCAGTGTCGTGCCGATTGTGCGCCTGACCGCATTCCAGGCATTGCAAGCACTGAGCCGCATGGGGGTCACGCCCACCGCCGACACCCACGCCCGCATCGCCGAGTGGTACCCGGACGGCGTGCCCGAAACCGACATCGAGCAACTGAAGCACCGCCTCACCGTGCGCAGCGGTCTGCGCGTGGTGGGTGGGCAATGAACCCTGGAGATCCTGTGCTGAACCTGAAACTGCTGCTGCTGCAATTGGGCACCAACCAGAGCGAGCTGGCGCGCGCCGCCGAAGTCAGCCCGGCCACCGTGGCGCAACTGGCCAACCACGGCATGTGGCCGCGCAACAGCGCCCGCCGCCGCGCCCTGCGCACCGCCATCGAGCAGGCGCTTGCCGCCGCGGGCGCCACGCCGGCGCAAGTGGAAAGCGCATTCGAACACGGGCCCCGGTCGCGCAAGGGTGGCGCCGCCGGCGCGGCCGAGGCCCTGGAACACCCCGAACCCACCGACTCACCTGATCCGCACGACGAGGACGAGCAGATGCTACTTCGCAACGAAACCCTGACCCCGGATGCGTGCGCGCACTTCGGCCTGCCGCGCAGCCCCTTCGTGGATGACGTGCGCGCGCTCGACGACGTCTTCGCCAGCGCCGCCACCCGCCGCACCCGTGCCGCGCTGATGGACTGCGCGCTCAACCAGGGCTTTCTGGCCCTCGTGGGCGAATCGGGCAGCGGCAAGACCACCCTGCTCGAAGAGCTCGAGGAGCGCATCCGCATCGAGAACCGCCCGGTGGTGGTGATCAAGCCCTACGTGATGGAGATGGAAAAGACCGAGCGCAGCGGCAAACCGATGTGGGCCGGGCAGGTGTCCGAGGCCATCATCCGCGAGTTCGACCCCTCGGGCAGCATCCCCAGCTCGACCCAGGCGCGCAACAAGCGCGTACGCGACCTGCTCGCCGCCAGCCAGCAGGCCGGCTACAACAACCTGCTGGTGATCGAAGAGGCGCACCGCCTGCCGGTGAGCACGCTGCGCGCGCTCAAGGGCTACATGGAGCTCAAGGTCGGCCTGCGCCGCCTGCTCGGTGTAGTGCTGATCGGCCAGCCCGAGCTCGACAACACGCTCAGCGACAAGCTCGGCGACGTGCGCGAGATCGTGCAGCGCTGCGAGCGTCGCGAAATGCTGCCGCTCGACGACGATCTGCGCCCCTACCTGGCGCACAAGTTCGCCCGCGCCGGCACGCCGATCGACAGCGTGCTCGACGAGGCCGCGATCGACGCCATCCGCGTGCGCCTGGTGCGCCGCCCGCGTGGCGGCAGCCCGGCCGAGGCGCGCAGCATCTGCTACCCGCTGGTGTGCAACAACCTGGTGGTGCGCGCCATGAACGCCGCAGCCGCGGTGGCCATGCCGCGCGTGACCGCCGACGTGATCGCGGGGTGCTGACCATGGCGACCCAGCACGAAATCGAAATGGCGCTGGGCATCGTCGACCGCGGCGCCCGCGTCACCCTCACCGCGGGCGAGCTCGTCGATGGAGACGTCGGCCTGGTGGTGCACCTGGTCAGCGGCTGCAGCACCCCGCGCCGCATCGGGCACCTGCGCCTGAGCGAGGCTGCCGCGCTGGCGCTGACCGTGCAGCTGGGGGAGGCGCTCGGGCTATGACCGCCCTCGCATCCGGCGCGCCGGCCGCCTCCGACGCACTCGCCGACCGCATCCTGGCCGCGATCGCTCACAGCAGCAGCAAGCGCCCGGCCCGGGCGGCCGACATCGCCGCCCAGCTCGGCGGCGACGAACGGCACTTCTGGGCGGCGCTCGAGCAGTTGCGGCGCGGATGCGCCATCAATACCGCGCACATCCAGCGCGGCGCCGATCCGGCCCCCTGGCTGGCCATCTGGCCGACCGGGCTGCCGGTCGCGCACCACAGCTGGCGAGACCTCAACGTCCGCGGCGGCTTCGCCTTGAATCACGCCGACGCCCCGCGCCGCTTCCCACAGTCGCCGGCCGCCCGGCGCGCAATCGAGGAGAACACCATGAGCAACAAGCCCTGCCGCCGCACCTCCGGAAAAGACCGCCGCGACCGCATCGCCGAGCTCGTTCGCGGCCGCCCGCTCGCGCAAGGGCTCACCTACGCCGAGGTGGCGCGTGAGCTGGGTCTGAGCTCCCAAGGGGTGGGCTATCTGGTCGAGGAGATGCTGGGCGGCCTGCGCGTAGCCCGGGGCTGCCTGGCCGGCGAGCGCGCGAACCGTTTGTACGACCCAGCAGCAGCGATCGACGAATCCGTCGTCCCCGCCGAAAGGGTCGAGGTGCCTGCCGCCACGACACCGCCCGCCGTGCCGGTGGCCAACGTCGTCGCCGGCCTGGCCGCCATCGCCGATGCCCTCGGCGGCATGGAGCCCGCCGACGACATCGATATCGGTGCCGCCGCGGCCCAGGTGGCCGAGGCGCCGCGTGTGCAGATCCACTTTGCCTTGTGGGACGACGGTGGCCTGTCGATCTACGACGGCGACGACCTGCTGGAGATCGCGCCCGCCGACGTGGCCCGCCTGGCCCGCCTGCTCGACGGCCTGGGCCGCGTGCGGGCCAGCGAGGTTGCCGCATGAAAACCCGCTGCCCCAACTGCGGCGCCGTGATGAGCCTGGACGCGCTGATGTCGCACGAGGGCGCGCGCGAGGCGCTCGCCCTGGTCTTCCAGCTCTCGGGGGCGCTGGGTGCGGCGGTCACGCGCTACATCGGCCTGTTCCGGCCGGCGCAGCGCGAGCTGAGCCTGGACCGTGTCGCCAAGCTGCTGCGCGAGATCGTGCCCGACCTGCAGGCCCAGCGCATCGAGCGTGCCGGCGCCACCTGGCCGGCGCCGCCCGAGGCCTGGATCTGGGCCATCGGCCAGGCGCTCGAGGCGCGCGACGCGGGCCGCCTCAAGCTGCCGCTCACCTCCCATGGCTGGTTGTACGAGGTGATCAGCGGCTGGCGCCCGGCTGCCGTGGCGGCGGCGCCGCTGCCCGCCCAGGGGGCGGCCAACCTGCCCACGGCACGCCCCGCGCAGCCCTCGCGCACCCTGGGCGCCATCGCCGCCCTGGAGGACCGCGCCCGTGGCTGAGATCGCCCGCTGGATCGAGCGCGAGGTGGCCCGCGGCCTGCAGGGCCTGGTCGCCCTGCGCCTGCCCGGCGCACCGGGCGAGGACGCGGTCACGCTCACCCTCGACATCTGGCTGGCGGCGCTGGCCGTGCGGGCCGCGAGCTGGGCCGAAGCGCAGGACGCGCCCCGCCTGCAGGCCGCCTTCCGCACGCTGTACGCGCAATGCACCACCTGGCCGGCGCCGCGCCAGCTGCTCGATGCGCTGCCCATCCGCGCACCGCCCACCGCGCTGCCGCCCCCGCCGATGACGGCCGAAGAGCGCGCCGCCAACCGCGCCCGCCTTGCCGCACTGATGCAACAGCTTTCCACCCGCATGACAGGACACGACCATGACCACCCCGAACACCCCCAGCGCCACCCGCGCAACCTCGGCGCATGACGACGCCCCCGCCGGCTACATGCGCAACGCCGCCAACCACCTGGTGCCGATCGACCAGGTGCGCGAACAGGACCTGCTGCGCGACCAGGTCGCGCGCGAGATCGCCGTCGAGGCGGTCGCCCTCAACCAGCGCCTGCGCGAATTCAAGGCCCGCGCCCTCGGCGACGTGGCCGACCTGGTGCGCATCGCCGGCGAAAAGTACGAGGTGAACCTCGGCGGCAAGAAAGGCAACGTGCAGATCAGCACCTACGACGGCCAGTACAAGGTGGTGCGCCAGGTGGCCGAGCGCATCGCCTTCACCGAAGAGCTCGAAGCCGCCAAGGTGCTCATCAACGGCTGCATCGAGCGCTGGAGCGAAGGCGCCAACCCGCACATCCGCGCCTTGGTCGATCGTGCCTTCCGCACCGACACCAAGGGCCAGATCAAGACCACCGCGGTGCTCGAGCTGCTGCGCCTCGAGATCGACGACGCCGAATGGCAGCGCGCCATGGAGGCCATCCGCGACAGCATCCAGAGCACCGGCACGGCCACCTATGTGCGCGTGTACCAGCGCATCGGTGACTCGGACCAGTACCGCGCGATCGCGCTCGACCTGGCGGCGGTGTGACCATGGGCTACCCGATCGAAGTCGCCGTGCGCGATCGCAACGGCACCTACAGCGCCCGCTTCCCCAACGGCAAGTGCGCGAGCAGCACGAACAGCGCGCAGGTCGCCGTCGAGCGGCTGATGGACAAGGTCTGGACGCCGGGCACGCACCGCGCCACACAGATCGACCGCATCGGTGACACCACCTACTTCCACATTCACCCGATCGAAGCGGAGGTGAGCTGACCATGGTCTCCGCCGCCCTCACCGCCGCCCGAGCGGCGCAGCACGCCCAACTGATCCGCCAGATCCACACCGCCAAGCGCGACCTCGGCCTGGATGACGACATCTACCGCCTTACGCTGGCGCGCTTTGCCGCCGGCAAGACCAGCAGCAAGGACTGCAGCGCGGCCGAGCTGCACGCCGTCATCGAGCACTTCCACGATTCGGGCTGGCCGCGGGCGGGCGGTGCGCATCAAAAGCCGCTTTCGCCCCGGCAAAAGAAGATGTGGGCGCTGTGGCAGACGCTGGCCGACCAGGGCAAGGTGCGCAACCGCCGCATGGCGGGCCTGCTGGGCTGGATCGCCGGGCAGACCGACAACCAGGTGCAACGCCTGGAATGGCTCACCCCGGCACAGGAGCACACCCTGATCGAGTCCCTCAAGCAATGGGAGGCCCGCTGACATGAGCGCCGAGCCGAGCCGCCTGGCCCGCGCCACGGTCGACGAGCTGGCCCCGCTCGCTGCGCTGCTGGACCCGGCCTACCCGGAGAACTGGGCGCGCATCGCCGAGCGCCTGTACCTGTCGCTGCGCGACCGCCTGCCTGGTGAGGCCACGGCGCATGCTCACCTCGCGCTCGAGCTGGCCGAAGGGCTGCGCGCCGAGCTCGGCGGCAGCCAGTTCTATCTGGCCAAGGGCCAGGGCTACGAGCTGAGCCTGCGGGACCGCCAGATCCTGGCGCGCTTCACCGGGCACAACCACCGCGCCCTGGCGCAGGCCTTCGGGGTGACCGAGCGCCACGTGTACTCCATCGTCGAGCGCCGCGGTCGGGAGGAGTTCGAGCGCCGGCAGGGCAAGCTGCCCGGGCTGGACGCAGGCGGCGTTGCCGAGGGCAGATCGTGAAATCGGCCCGCCGTGCCGTTTGTGGGGCGCTGCCGCCCCGGATGCCTGCGCGAGCGGGCGTTCGTGGCGCCAGGGGCTTTTATAAAAAGGCGCAGGGGTGGCCGCGGTGAAATCGAACGCGGCCGATGCGCCCGACCTCACCGAACTGCTGTCGCTGTTCGCTCGCCTGCGCCCCGGGGCGCAGGCCAACTGGAGCACCCGCTACCGCATCGGGGTGATCCTGTCGAAGCACCTGGACGCCCACTGCACGCTGGCCGAGCTCGGCCGCGCGCTCGGGGTGACCCCGCAAAACGCGTACACTGAGTCGGTGCTCGCCCTGGGCACCCTGGTGTGCGCGCTGTATGTGCGCATGCACTTCGGCCGGTATCCGCTGCCGGCCGGAAAGCAATGAAGCGCTTCATTTAGCGCCCCCATCCCCGCGCGGACACAGTGCGGGGCATGGCTACCGCACAGCTCCCTCCCTCCATCGAGATCTTCCGCCCCGGTCGGCACATCGACGACGCGGGCGCGGTGCATGAATTCTCCGACGCCGACGTGGCCGGCATGGTCGAGGCCTACGACCCGGCCGTGCGCGAAGCGCCGCTCACCGTGGGCCACCCCGCGCACAACCTCCCGGCCTACGGCTGGGTGAAGCGCGTGGCGCGCAACGCCGCCGGCCGCCTGGTCGTCGATGCGCACCAGGTCGAGCCGCAGTTCGCCGAAATGGTGGCCGCCGGCCGCTTCAAGAAGCGGTCGGCCTCGTTCTACCCCCCGCAGCACCCCAACAACCCCAAGCCCGGCCAGTGGTACCTGCGGCACGTCGCCTTTCTGGGCGCGCAGCCGCCGGCCATTGCCGGGCTCAAGGACTTTGCCGACGACGACGCCGGCACCGTGAGCTTTTCCGAGGGCGAGCCGGGGCCGGCCGCCAATCCCCCCCATCCCCCCCACCAGGAGCAATCCATGACGCAGGAAATCAAGGACGCGCAGGACCGCGCCGCCAAGGCCGAAGCCGACGCCAAGGCCGCCCTCGACGCCAAGACCGCGGCCGAGGCCGAGGCCGCCGCCGCCAAGGCGCAACTGGCGCAGTTCGCCGAACAGGCGCGCCGCGACCGCCATGCCGGCTTCGTGTCGTTTGCCGACGACCAGGTCAAGGCCGGCCGGCTGCTGCCCAAGGACAAGGACGCCGCGGTGGCCGTGCTCGAAACCCTGGCCGACGCTCAGCCGGTGAAGTTCGCCGAGGGCGGCGCCACCAAGGAAGTGCCCCCGGCCGAATGGCTCAAGGGCCTGCTCGCCGCGGCCAAGCCGGTGGTGAGCTTCGGCGAGTTCGCGCCCGGCACCGCCGCGCCCACCGCCGGCAGCGCCCAGGGCCTGTCCGATGCCGAGATCGACTCCCGCGCCCGCGCCTACGCCGCGCAGCACAAGGTGAGCTACGCCGAGGCGGTCTCCGCCGTCGCCAGCTTCACCGCCTGACCCCCCTATATAGAAGGACGCCGCCGCCATGATGACCCCCGCCGAGATCCGGCTGAAGCAGAACCCCATCCTCACCAACTTGCTGCTCGGCATGGGCCAGGGCAGCTACGTGGCCGAGCGCCTCATGCCGCGCCTGCCGCAGAGCCTGTCGGCGGTGACGCTGGCGCAGATGGGCGATGAGCGCTTCCGCCGCTACAGCCTGCGCCGTGCGCCGGGCACCGTGACCAAGCGCGTGAACATCAAGTACCAGGACAAGACCTACTCGGTCGACCAGTACTCGGTCGAGGTGCCGATTCCGCGCGAGCTGATCCGCGAGGCCGACGAGGCGCGCCGGCTCAACGTGGGCGCCAACCTCGACATCAGCCGCATCGCCATGACCACGGCCAACGACATCCTCGGCCTGGACTACGAGCTCGAGGTGGCCACGCTGGCCACCACCGTGGGCACCTATGCCGCGGGCCACACCCTGGCGCTGGCCGCCGGCACCAAGTGGAGCGCCTCGACCGGCACGCCGGTGACCGACATCACCGCCGCCAGCGAGATCATCCGCAAGAAGATCGGCAAGCGCCCGAACACGCTCACGCTGAGCGCGGACGGCTGGAACGCGCTGCGCTTCAACGAGCAGGTGCGCACCTACCTGCCCGACAGCCAGATGGGCCCGGCCACCAACGAGCAGCTCAGGAACATCCTCAACCTCGAGGAGATCCACGTCGGCGATGCGGTGTGGATCGACGACACCGACACCGGGCAGGACGTGTGGGGCAACAACGCGGTGCTGGCCTACGTGCCGCGCATCGGCGGCGCAGGCACCAGCGACATCAGCCTGGCCGAGCCCGGCTTTGCCTTCACCAACGTGCTCGAGGGCCACCCCTTCGCCGAGACGCCGTACTACGAGGCCGGCCTCAAGAGCTGGGTGTATGGCGCCACCTACGAGCGCCGCCCGAACGTGGCGTACAACACCGCCGCCTTCCTGTTTCAGAACCCGAAGTGAGGCGCGAGCACATGAGCCAGAACCTGATCGCCCATGTGTGCGTCGCCGGCGTCGCGCTGCTGCTCGACGGCGTGCGCGTCAACTTCAAGCCGGGCGAGACGCTGCCCGACGCGCTGCCGCTGACCGTGCTCGACGAGCTCGTGAGCCTGGGCGCGGTCGAGAAGCGCATCGCCGAACCGAACTCTTTCGTGAGCGAAGCCGCCGGCAGCAATGAGGCGGGCGCAGCCGGGGGCGCAATCCCCGGCACCCATACCCCCACCGCGAGCGAAGGCGCGGGGGCCGTGGCCGAGGCCGCTGCGGCCCCCGTGACGGAAGCCGATGGGGAAGTCTCAGCGGCGCCCGCCGCCGGCAAGAAGAAGCCCGCCTGACCTGCCACGCATAGGAGCCCGCCATGGGACGCCAGTACGACAAGCAACACGCCACCACCGTGGTGGCCGCCGCCGCAATCGAGAAAGCCCGTTTCGTGGCCTTCAACGGCGCACACGCCACCGCCGCCGGCGGCACCTCGGCCGATTCGATGG
>ERZ761602.8166-NODE-8166-length-10681-cov-4.411632_pt1 | contig 10681 bp, 11 predicted proteins | sample MGYA00512165_ERZ761602 | MGnify/ENA primary metagenome ERZ761602 (study PRJEB28899, sample SAMN02445085) | bioreactor sludge metagenome | biome: EBPR sludge; isolation source: Thorneside wastewater treatment plant | place: Australia: Brisbane, Thorneside...
GCTCTTCGCCAAGCGCGCCCGGGAGCGTCGCGAGGCGGCGGAGGCCAGCGAGAGCGCCGAAGCCGCCGCCGAGGCCGAAGTCGTCGAGCTCGCGCCCCTGCCGCCTCCGCCGGTCTTCGAGCCCGAGGGTCCGGTCGTGGCGGACCTGGACGCGGCCATCGTCCTCATCCGGCGCGAACTGGTGCTGGCCAACCAGACGGCTGCTCCGGCCGCGCCGGCTGCGCCGGCCGACGAGATCATGCTGTCCTCCCGCCTGGCTGCGGCGGACCCGGAATCCCCGGCGCCACCGGCTGCGGCCCCAGGCGCGACGGCCGAAGCCGTGGTCCAGCCCCGGGAGCGCCGCCTCACCAAGATCCTGGAGCTCTACGACGGCGGCAACCCGGATCTCGCCGGCGCCTCCCTCGAGATCTTCCTGCGGGACTTCGAGGACGATCCCATCAGCCAACGCATCCTGGACACCCAGCCCAGGTCCACCGACGTGGCCATCGAGTAGCCCCGGAACGCCGCATGACCAACATCGAGTCCGTCCTCCACGAGAAGCGCAAGTTCCCGCCCCCCGCCGCCTTCACGTCCCGGGCCCGCATCCAGCTCGCCGACTTCGCCGCCCTCCGGGCCGAGGCGGAGCGGGACCACACCGGTTACTGGGGCCGGCTTGCCCGGGAGGAACTCCGCTGGCACGTGCCCTTCACCACGGTGCTCGACGATTCCCGCGCCCCCAACTTCCGCTGGTTCACCAACGGCGAGATCAACGCGTCCTTCAACTGCCTCGACGTGCACGTGGGTCCCCGGGGCGACAAGCCGGCCATCGTCTTCGAGGGCGAGCCGGGCGACGGCCGCACGCTGACCTACCGGCAGCTGAAGTCCGAGGTGTGCCGCTTCGCCAACGCGCTGAAGGCCCTCGGCGTCTGGCCCGGCGACCGGGTGGTCATCTACATGCCGATGGTCCCGGAGGCAGTGATCGCCATGCAGGCCTGCGCCCGCATCGGCGCCACCCACTCGGTGGTCTTCGGCGGCTTCTCGGCCCACTCGCTCCGGGACCGCATCCAGGATGCGGGCGCCAAGGTCGTGATCACGGCCGACGGCGGCTGGCGCGCCGGCAAGATCGTGGAGCTGAAGCACGCCGTGGACGAAGCCGTCGCCGACGGCTGCGACACTATCGAGAAGGTGGTGGTGCTGAAGCGCACCGGCCACGCGGTGGCCATGACCCGCGGGCGCGACCTCTGGTGGTCCGACGCCGTAAAGGACCAGGCAGCGGAGTGCGAGCCCGCCTGGGTCAACGCCGAGCACCCGCTGTTCCTGCTCTACACCTCCGGTTCCACCGGCAAGCCGAAGGGCATCCAGCACTCCACCGCCGGCTACCTGCTGAATGCCAAGCTGACGTCCCAGTGGATCTTCGACTTCCGGGAGGACGACGTCTTCTGGTGCACCGCCGACGTGGGCTGGGTTACGGGCCACACCTACGTGTGCTATGGCCCGCTGGCCGCCGGCGCCACCATCGTGATGTACGAGGGCGCCCCGGTGTACCCGGACGGCGGCCGCTTCTGGAGCATCTGCGAGCGCCTGGGCGTCACCATCTTCTATACGGCGCCCACCGCGATCCGCGCGCTCATGAAGCTCGGCGACGACATCCCGAAGCGCCACGACCTCTCGAAGCTGCGCCTGCTGGGTTCCGTGGGCGAGCCGATCAACCCCGAGGCCTGGATCTGGTATCACACGGTGATCGGCAGGAGCCGCTGCCCGATCGTCGACACCTGGTGGCAGACCGAGACGGGCGCCACCATGGCGAGCCCGCTGCCGGGCGTCACCGCCACCAAGCCGGGCTCCTGCACGCTGCCGATCCCGGGCATCGACATGGCCATCGTCGACGAGGACGGCGACCCCGTGACCAACCCGGACCAGGGCGGCTGGCTGGTGGTCCGCAAGCCCTGGCCGTCCATGCTCCGCACCATCTGGGGCGACAACGAGCGCTACCTGTCGACCTACTGGTCGAAATTCGACAACCGCTACTACGTGGCGGGCGACACCGCCTACCGGGACGCAGATGGCTACTTCTGGGTGCTGGGCCGCGCGGACGACGTGCTGAAGGTGTCCGGCCACCGGCTGGGTACCGCCGAAGTGGAGAGCGCCTTCGTGTCCCACCCGCGGGTGGCCGAGGCGGCGGTGGTCAGCCGGCACCACGACATCAAGGGCGAGTCCATCTTCGCCTTCGTCACGCTGAAGGGCCCGCGCCCGACGGGCGTGGAGGCCGACCGCCTCGCCCATGAACTCCGCGAGCACGTGGGCCAGGAACTCGGCGCGATCGCCAAGCCCGACGACATCCGCTTCGCCGACAACCTGCCGAAGACCCGCTCCGGCAAGATCATGCGCCGCCTGCTCCGCGCCATCGCCCGGGGCGAACCCATCACCCAGGACGTCTCGACGCTCGAGAACCCGGCGATCGTGGAGCAGTTGCGGGGGGCGTAGGGGCGGGTAGGAGCGGCTTCAGCCGCGATCGGGCGCGATCACCGGCACACCGGCAAAATAGCTGCGATACCGCCGTGAATCCCGGGTCAGGATCCCGCAGCCCATTACGGCGGCGTGGGCGCCCACGAAGAAGTCCGCCAGCACATTGCCCTTGCGGCCGCCAGCTCGCCGGTATTTCAGAAAGGCCTTGCCGGCCAGGAAGAGCGCCGGCCGCGGCAGGTCCCGGAGCTCCAGTCCCAGCCCCGTGACGGCCGCATCCAGCGCTGCGACCGAACTGAAGCTGAGGGAGAGTTCCGCGTAGATCACCGGATTGATCGCGAGGTCGTGCACCCGGGACTGGGCCCGCAACTGCTGCAGGGACCAGTCGGCCCACGCGGGATCATCCTGCAGGACGTCGACCAGGACGTTGGTATCGACCAGCAACACGATGGTGCCCGTGTGCCCTCAGTCAGCCCCGCGCAGCAGCGCCATGAGCTCGTCGGTGCGCCACTTCACCTGGGCCTTGCCACGGGCCGCCTCGAAGCGGTCCCGCCGGCGCCCCGGCCGTCCCGGTGACCGGGCCCGGCCACCGGCCTTCTGTACCACCACGTCCCCGGCAACGTTGACCTGGAACTCGACGTCGTCGCCGGGCGCCAGGCCCAGCGCGTCGCGAACCTTCTTCGGAATGGTGACCTGGCCCTTGACGGTCATGGTGGTGGGCATGGACTGCTCCGGAAGTAATACGTGTATCACAACAGTATTACTTCGGGCTGGTCTGTGCCAGTGGCCATGTCCCAGCATCGCCCCATCACGGGCCGAAAAGCCACCAGCATTTCCCGGGCTACCGACCGGATTCCATGATTGACGGCCTCTTGGCCGACCCGACGATCCGTCGCATCATCGGGCCATGGCAGACACCTCAGCGAATCCCGGACCGCCCGCCCCCGCCCGGTTCTACCGCCCTTCGTTGGTGGGCACCCTCACGCTCTGGGGCTTCTACCTGCTCTGGCGCCTGCTGAAGTTCACCCGGATCATGGCGGCGATCCGCTATGCCATCCCGACGAAGGGCATCCTCTGGATCAACTTCGGCGAGACCCTGCCCGAATACGGCTGGTACGAGGAAGTGTGGCTCAGGCCCTGGGCGCACCCTGGCGCCATGCTGCTGCCCCAGCGGCGGGCGGTGTAGGCCCGTGCTCACCCTCTACGGCATCAACCTGTCCACCTTCACGCGCAAGGTGCGCCTCGCGCTGTGGGAGAAGGGTCTGGAACACCACTTCGAGATGTCGCCCATGGGCTCGCCGACAGTGAAGGCGCTGCACCCGCTGGGCAAGATTCCGGTGCTGACGGACGGGGACGTGGTGGTGCCGGATTCCTCCGTGATCATTGCCTACCTGGAGCGGGCGTATCCGGCCGTGCCCCTGTACCCGTCGGCTGCCGCGGACCTGGCCCGGGCCCTCTGGCTCGAGGAGTACGCGGACACCCGCCTGCGGGAAGTGACCCTGCCGTTCTTCTCGGAGCGGGTGGTGAAGCCCGTGTTCCAGGGCAAGCCCGGCGACGAGGCCGCACTGGCCGCCGCCGCGGCGCCCCGGGACGAGGCCTTCGGCTACCTGGAGCGGGAACTCGGCGGCCGGCCCTTCGCGGTGGGCGAGGCCTTCACGGTGGCCGACCTGGCCCTGGCTGCCCAGCTCGTCACCTATATACAAGGTGCGGGCCCGCTGGACCCGGGCCGCTGGCCGGGCCTCGCGGCGTGGCTAGGCCGCCTCGTCGCCCGGCCGCACTGGACGAAGGTCCTGGCAGAGGAAGAGGCATCCCTGGCAGCGGCCCGGGCCCGACGGCAGGCCTAGGCGGACTCGCCCCCTGCGGGCTCAGCTTGCCGCTTCCGGCCGAAGCTTCATGCCAAGCGCCTTCAGGACCTTGAGGACCGTGCCGAGGCTCGGGTTCCCGTCTGCCGACAGGGCCTTGTACAACCCTTCCCGCGTGATTCCCGTTGCCCGCGCCAGGCGCACCATTCCGTAGGCCCGGGCAATATTGCCTAGTGCCACTGCCACTAGCGCCGGGTCGTCATCCGCCTCTTCCATGCACGCAACGAGATACGCCACCATGTCGGCCTCGTTGCGGAGATAGTCGGCCGTGTCGTACCGGGCGAACTTCTCGCGAACCCGTCGGCTCGTTCCCATGTTCAGGGCTCCCAGTCCTGCGCAATCGCACGGGCCCGCTGGATGTCGGCGGCCTGCGTCCGCTTGTTTCCGCCACAGAGGATCACAATCACTTCCGGCCCTCGTTTCGTGAAGTACACGCGATAGCCGGGACCGTGATCGATCCGAAGTTCGCTAATACCGCTCCCAATCGCCTTGCAATCACCCGGGTTTCCCAAGGCCAGGCGGTCGATTCGCGCCGCGATCCTTGCCCGCGCCTGCCTGTCATCGAGGTTGCCCATCCAGTCGTCGAATGAGGCGGATCTGGAGACCCGGCACGGTCGGGGAATGTAAACCATAGATTACAGCGTGTAAACCATGGATTACATTGACGGATGGGGCGCGGTGGAGCTGTGAGCCACCGGCTCACGCTAGCGGCAGCCCCGCCAGCCGTTCGAGCACGAAAAGTCAGGAAAGCATCGACAAACGTCCGTCTCTCGATGACAACCAGCGTCACTCGTGCAGGACCTGCGGCCCCCGTGAAATCCCCGGGCAGGTTGTCTTGATCCGGGCGACACTCCGGGCCCGCTTCCGCCGGCCCACAGGAGTCGCCCATGTCCGTCCCCGCCCTGACCCGCCGTTCCGCCCTCGGCCGCCTGCTCGGCACCGCCGCCACCTTGGGCGCGGCCGTTGCCGCCGTGCCCGGCCGTGCCCTGGCGAAGACGACCGCGAAATCGCCGCTGGCTTTCGACGACCCGGTCTGGAACCGGGAAATGTATGCCCGCATCGAGGGGGACGTGGCGCCGGGCCGGCAGATCATCGGCACCGGCACGGGCGTGGTGCACGGGGTTCGGGACGGGGAGGCGGTGAAGCCCCTGTTCGGCTTCGAGCTGTTCGCGACCCACCGGGTGCTGAAGCAGCCGGACGGCAGCTACCAGCGCCTGTGCCGGGAACTGGTCTTCTACCGGGACCTCGCCACCGGCGAGCTCCTGGACCAGTGGACCAACCCCTACACGGGCGAGCGGGTGAAGGTGGTGGAGATCGCCAACGACCCCTTCAACTTCGTGATCTCCGAGTACTTCCCGGACCCGCCAAGCTACGGCGGGCTCAACAAGGACAAGCCGCCGAAGCGCCCGCTCCGCCTCAACTGGGGGCTGGTCAACGACACGGTCACCCTGGACACGGACATCCACCTGTTCTATCCGAACGCCCTCAACCCGGCGAAGTGGCCCCGGGAGTCCTCCGGGCCCATGAACCGCGTGTCCGAGCTCTTCCGGTACTTCATCCGGCGGGAGGACGCGGAGAACCCGGCCCTCACCCACCTGCCCCACGACGGCGTCTGGTCCCGGGTCACGCCCTGGCTCCCCTGGATGCTGATGGGGCAGGCGCCTGGCCACTGCCTGTACATGGGCCGGTTCACCAGCATCGAGCGACCGGAGCTGGCCGAGGCCCGGGTCCTTGCCCGGGTCCGGGAGCGCTACCCGCTGTACCTCAATGCCCCGGAGAAGTGGGTGGAGCCGAGCCTCTCCAGCCTCGAGAACTACGCCCGGACCCAGACGCCCGCGCCGCCGCGCTAGGGCTAAACCACCGGACGGAGGCGCCGCGCCGGGTTTAAACTGGGCGCCGAAGGCGTTCGTGCAGCGCCAATGGAAATTGCCCCGGGCCGGCCTGGTGCCGCCCGAGATCACGCCCGATGGCTGCCCCCACCGAGTCCCCGGAGGCCCCGCCGGCCGGCATGTCGCCGCGCCAGGTCCTGGAGTTCTTCGTCCTGCTCCCCCTGGCCATGGGCCTGTTCCTGGGTGCCGCCCGGATCGGCGCCCAGGAGTTCACGACCATCGGCCACCACATGCTGTATTCGGCCCTGTTCTCGGTGCTGTCCTGGGCCTGCTATGCGGTGGGCGCCAAGGTCATGTCCTGGCTCCTGCGGCCCTGGCAGCCACCCTTGCTGGCGGTGCTCCTGGCCGGGAACGTGGTGGGCGGCTTCGGGCTCTGGTGGCCCGCCCGGGACGTGCTGAATGGCTTCTTCGTCCCCTACCTGGTGGCGGGCTCGGCGTTCGGTTCCTTCTGGCCGCCCCCTGCCGAAAACCTGGGGGGCTACATCGCCATCACCCTCCAGGGCATCGCCTGGTGGCTGCTGGCCAACTGGGCGGACTGGCGCTATCGCCATGTGCCCCGCTTCGGCTTCCCGGCACCGCCCCGGGAAGCGCCGACCACCACGGTGGTCCCCGGCGCGAGCCCGGCTGGCACCAGCCCGGTTGCCGGGTCCCCCCGCCTCGACGGCCGCCTGCCCGCCCCTCTCCGGGGCGCCGAGATCTACGCCCTGGAGGCCGAGGAGCACTACACCAAGATCCACACCAGCAAGGGCAACACCCTGTTGCTCATGCGTTTTTCCGACGCCATCGTCGAGATGGAGCCCCAGCCGGGCCTCCAGGTGCACCGGTCCTTCTGGGTCAGTCGCCAGGCGGTGGAGCGGGTGGCCCGGGTCGAGCAGCGCTGGGTCGTCCGGCTGAAGGGGGGCCTCGAGATCCCCGTGAGCCGGTCCTACCGGGTCAGCGTCCAGTCCGCGGGCCTGACCGGCGGCAGCGCCATGGGCGAGGATTGACCCCGGCCTGCGCGAATGCCGGCCACGGCCATTTCCGGCCCTGCCGTTCGTGCTGCATGAGTGGAACCGCCGTTGCGCCGCCCGTCATTTGCCCGGATTTCCATGCATGGCGGGGTCGTTCGTGAAAGGACCCGGCCTTGGGGCTTGCCCGCAACCCTAGAATCCCCGCCGACCAAAACCGAGGGGGTTCCCATGTCGTCAATCCGCAACCGCGGCACCTGGCTGCCGCTGGTCTTCCTGGGCACGGCCTTTGCAGCCACGCCCGCCCTGGCCGCCATCACCGAGATCACGGTCACCGCCCGCAAACGGGAGGAGAACCTGAACGAGGTGCCCCTGGCGATCTCCGCCTTCGATTCGGACGCCATTGCGCGGCGCAACATCGAGAGCCTGTCCGACGTGGCCAAGTACACGGCCGGCTTCTCCTTCGAGAACTACGCGGGCGGCACCAACCCGGCGCCCATCATCCGGGGCCTCACCCAGAACACCCTGACCGACCGCAACCAGAACGTCGGCACCTTCGTGGACGGCATCCACATCCAGCAGCAGGGCAACATCGACTTCGCCCTGCTCGACGTGGAGCGCATCGAGGTCCTGAAGGGCCCCCAGAACTCCCAGTACGGCCGCAGCGCCTTCGCCGGCGCCATCAACTACGTGTCGAAGAAGCCGGTGCTCGGCGAGGTTGACGCGAATGCGGCCCTGACCGTGGGCTCCGACGAGCGCAGCGAGGTCCGGGCCGGCATCAGCGTGCCGCTCTGGGACGAGAAGCTCGCCATGCGCCTCTACGGGGTGAAGAGCGAGTTCGACGGCACCTGGCACAACAACTTCTCCGGTGGCGACCGGGGCATCTGGACCCGGGACGGTGGCTTCGGCAACACCTTCGACGGCACCGACGGCAACCTGGGCGGCTGGGACAACGACGGCTACCAGGCCCAGCTGCGCTTCGCGCCCCTGGACACCCTCCGCTTCGACGTGGGTTACTTCAAGTCCAACGTGAAGAACGAGCAGGCGGCCCTGGAGTTCATCCGGCCGAACGGCTCGACCATCTGGGGCCTCGACCACCAGACCAACTGCAACCCGAGCGGCACCGGCCTGCTGCGTTTCTACTGCGGCGAGCTCGAGGTGAACTCCGAGAGCGTCACCGTGGATCCCCGCAGCGTCGGCCTGTATGCGGAGACCCAGCTGATCAACTTCGACGCCGCCTGGGACATCACCGACGCCATCACGGCCACCTACCAGTTCGGCCGGAACGACCTGGACTCGAACTCCTACAGCCACTCGTCCAACCCGCCGAACCCGGAGCTGGAGGGCTGCGGCGCCGTGGGCTCCGGCGTGCCGCCCTGCGCCACCGGTACCCCCCGGATCCTGTTCCAGACCGGGCCCACCGCCCAGAAGGCCACGTCCCACGAGCTGCGCTTCGACGGCAAGCTGTTCGCTGACGTGCTCGCCTGGCGCCTCGGCTTCTACCACAGCGAAGTGGAGGACCTGACCTACCTGAACTCGGTGGAGACCCGCCGCTCCGTCATCCAGGACCCGACGGGCCAGATCATCATCCAGACCCTGGCCCAGCCGGCCTCGCTCTTCAACGACGAGACCAATGCCATCTTCGGCAGCGTGGGCTACACCTTCCTGGACATCTACACCCTCGACGTGGAAGCCCGCTACGCCGCCGAGGACCGGGAGCTCACGCCCCCGAACCCGGCGCAGAAGCTTCCCGCCCGGACGTTCTACGACTTCACCCCCCGGGTCAGCCTGAAGGCCCAGGTGACCGACAACTCCATGGTGTATGTCTCCGCGGCCAAGGGTTCCAAGGCCGGTGGTTTCAACACGCCGACCGCCGACCCGGGCTTCGAGACCTACGACCAGGAGACCAACTGGACCTACGAGCTCGGCGCCAAGCAGACCCTGCTGGACGGCACCCTGCAGCTCAACTACGACGTGTTCTACATCGACTGGAAGGACCTGCAGCTGTCCACGGCGGACCTGGTGCCGTCCACCAACACGGGCGCGGCGGATGCCAACTACATCACCAATGCCAGTGGCGCCAGTTCCTGGGGTGTCGAGCTCGAGGCGGTGTACCTGATCGACGACCACTGGACCCTGAACTTCGCGGGCTCCCTCGCCAAGCCCGAGTTCGACAGCGGCACGCTGGACTTCGGCCTGGGCGCGCAGTGCGCCAGCACGGAACCGGTGTGCGAGTCGGTGATCATCACCCGGCCGGGCCTTCCGGACGCCTTCGCTTCGCCCATCGGCGGCAACCAGCTGGCCCGCACGCCGGAGGTCAAGCTGGCCGGTGGCCTGGAGTACCGCAGCATGCTGGCGGACTGGGAGTACGCGGTGCGCGGCGACCTCAGCTACCAGGACAAGCAGTATGCCGAGGTGCTTAACGTCGCCTGGCTGCCGTCCCGCCTGCTCCTGGACCTGAACCTGACCATGACCATGCCGAACCGCCACTGGTCGTTCTCCCTCTGGGGCAAGAACGTGGGTGACGAGGAGTACGTCGCGAACTCCTTCGTGATCGGCTTCAACAACACTTACGGGGCGAGCCTGGCCCCGGGGGCCGCGTGGGGCCTCACCGCCCGCTACAACTTCGCGGGCAAGTAACCGGAGCCGTGCTGGCGGCGCTTCTTGCCGCCAGCACGGCCACCGCTGCGCCTGACGTCACTTTCGTCGCCGCACCGGACGGCGTGCCCCTCTGCGTCGCCGAGGCCGGTAACCCGGCCGGCCCGCCCATCGTCTTCATCCACGGCTACTCCCAGACCTACGCCGTCTTCAGCCGGCAGTTCGACTCGGCCCTGGCGAAGGACTTCCGCCTGCTGGCCCTCGACATGCGCGGCCACGGCTGCTCCGGCAAGCCCTGGACCGAGTCCGCCTACGCGGGGGCGCAGCCCTGGGCGGATGACCTCGCCACGCTGCTCCGGGAGAAGCAGGTCACGCGGCCACTGCTGGTGGGGTGGTCCGCGGCCGGCTACTGGATCGCCGACTACGTCCGCACCCACGGCCCCGACGGGCTTGCCGGCATCCTGCTCGCCGGCTCCCACGCGGGCCTCATGACCCCGGCCATCAACCCGGACCTGCCGGCGCAGCAGAGCGCCAACCGCGCCGCCAATCTCGCCTACCCGCCGGACATTGCCGTGGCCCTGGCCCGGGGCGACCAGTTTGCCTCCCTGATGGCCGCCCGGCCGCTGCCCGACGATGTCCGGCGGACCATGACCGCTGCCACCTACATGCTGCCGGCCTACGCCCGCCGGGCCCTCGGCGGCCGCTCCCTGGAGAACCAGGACCTGGCCGCCCGTTTCACCCTGCCCGTGCTCTTCATCCTCGGTGACCAGGACCGGGTGGCGACGCCGGCGCAGCTGCAGGCGGTCGCCGCGACCCTGCCCGAGGCCCGCGTGACGATCTACGCAGGCAGTGGCCACTCGACCTTCGCGGAGGAACCGGACCGCTTCAACGCCGACGTCGCCGCCTTTGCCCTCCGCGTGCGGGCCGGGGCCCGGCCATGACG
>ERZ761602.8167-NODE-8167-length-10680-cov-16.676141_pt1 | contig 10680 bp, 10 predicted proteins | sample MGYA00512165_ERZ761602 | MGnify/ENA primary metagenome ERZ761602 (study PRJEB28899, sample SAMN02445085) | bioreactor sludge metagenome | biome: EBPR sludge; isolation source: Thorneside wastewater treatment plant | place: Australia: Brisbane, Thorneside...
GGCAGACATCGGGGCAATGAACGTAACCGAAGAAGACGAGCATCAGCTTGCCGCGAAAATTGCGGCTGTCGACCGGGCCGGCCGGCCCTTGCAGTACGAAATCGGCACCCGCCGGTCTGCCGCTCTGCGGCGCCGGCGAGCAGGCGGCCAGCAGCACGCAGGAAAGGAGAAGCAGGACCAGCCGTGCAGTCAGGCGATGCATGAGCTTGAACAAGGGTGTCTGCGTCTTACGGGGACGATTGCGATTCCGGCGCGGCGGACAGTGCCGCCTGCCTGCAGCAAGTCAACGACGCCTGCTGTTCGGATCAGGCGCGGTTGGCGGCGCGCATCAGAACACCGCGCAAGGCGATCGTCACGCTGGCACCCAGCCCGACCCGTTGCGCCAGCGCCGGCACCAGAATCAGCGACGCCAGGACGAGGCCGGTGCCGACGAGCAAGGCCGGGAATTCGTCGCCCTCATCGTGCTGAACCTGCAGATCGTTTTTCATGTCGCCCCCTATCTATGTATGCACCCAGCTTACCGAAGCCGGGTCATGCAGCGGTTTGATTTTAGACAAGAAAATGTCAGGTGCCATTGCGACAAATTGTCGCAGTCCGGCCGTGGACCGTCTGCGGGTTTTCAGCGCATGACGGTTGCCGGCACGCTGACTGCCGTTTCGATCCGCACCGGTTCGACCATGTTGGCGCGGCGTCTCAGTTCCGCCACCACCTGCGCTCCGTCGCGCCGGGCGGCCAGGGCGCCCTCCCGACGATCGCGTTCATCGATGATGAGCCTCGCCTGATCACGCCACACCTGCATCTGCGGCGTGTGCTCGTGGTGCAGGTGATGGCGGCGATGCATCGTGAACCAGTGGTGCGCTTCTTCGGCATCGGCGGCGACGCGCTGGCCGGTCGGGTACATCAGCCCGATCTGGAACTGCGAGACCTTGTCGCCCTTCTCCGCAGCGATGCGATACCAGCGGATCGCCGCTGCGTAGTCGACCGCGACGGCGAGTGCCGTGTCGCCGCCCTTGTGCCAACGGGCAGCCTGGCGCAGGGCGTCGTCCGCAGCGCTTGAGAAGGCGGGCAAAGCGAAGGATGCGGACAGGGCAAGGAGAAGGCAGGCGAGCAGCCGGTTCATGACAATCCTCGATGGAGTTCCGGCGCGAAAGCCTTGGCCGGCGGTGTTCTGGCGTGATCGCCTTGGGGAGGCAATCCTAAGCGCAATCCTTCGCTCGCTGGAACCAGGCAATTGTCGCGCGACAATTGGTCGCATTCCACGCACGAGCCGCTCCCTTGATAATCGCGGCCACCTAAAACAAGAATCAAGGGAGCGTTTCATGGGGTTCCGCATTCGTCCGCTGGCGGCGGCTGTCGCCGTGCTGTTCTCAGGCTCCGCCGCTCCGCCGTCCGTTCTGGCACAAAGCCAAGAACCCGCGCCGACCGTCCTCGACGATGTCGTCGTCCATGGCACGCGCGAGTCGGCGGCAGCAGGTTTCGGCGACCCCTCCAGCGTCGGCAACAGCGAGCTGCGGATGTTGCGTCCGGCGACCAGCGATACCGCCACCCTGATGCGCGACGTCCCCGGCATGCAGTTCCAGAGTGCCGGCGGCACCTCCAGCCTGCCGGTGATTCGCGGACTGGCCGACGATCGAAACCGCATCCTGGTCGACGGCATGGACCTGATCGCTTCCTGCCCCAACCACATGAATCCGCCGCTGTCCTACCTCGACCCGAGCGGTGTTTCGTTACTCAAGGTCTATCCCGGCATCGGCCCGGTCAGCGTTGGCGGCGACAGCATTGGCGGCACCATCGTTGCCAACGGCCGCCCCCTGCCCTTCGCGGCGCCAGGGCAGGGACTGCTGACCACGGGTGAATTGGGGGCCTTCTACCGCAGCAACGGCGGCGCCTGGGGTGGCAACATCTACGCCGCGGCAGCCAATGAATCGTTCAGCATTGCCTACACCGGCTCCTACGCGCAATCCGACAACTACAAGGCCGGCGGCGACTTCAAGACGACGACCGCCACCGGCAATCCCGGTCAATCCCTGCCCCTCAACGAAGTCGGGTCAAGCGCCTACAAGTCCTGGAGCCAGCAACTGGCGCTCGGCCTCCAGGGTGACGGCAATCTCGTCGAGTTCAGATACACCTTCGTCAAGACGCCGGAACAACTGTTCCCGAACCAGCGCATGGACATGCTCGACAACGAGCAGCAACGCTTCAACCTCAACTACGTCGGCCAGTTCGCCTGGGGCAAGCTCGATGCACGGATCTATCACGAGACAGTCGATCACTACATGAATTTCGGGCCGGACAAGCGCTTCTGGTACGGCGGGGGAATGATGACCACGGTCGGCATGCCGTGTTCGCCGATCAGCGCCACCTGCGCCGCCGGCATGCCGATGTACACCGCCAGCAAGAACACCGGGGGCACGGTCACCGCGGACATCAACCTGAGCGAAAAGGACCTGCTGCGCGTCGGCGCCCTCTACCAGCACTACATGCTCGACGACTGGTGGCCACCTTCGGGCGGCGGCATGTGGCCGGGCACCTTCTACAACATCAACGACGGCGAGCGGAACCGCCTGGGGCTGTTCGGGGAATGGGAATCGCGGCTGAATGCGCAATGGAAGACGCTGCTTGGTGCCCGCTATGAAAACGTGCAGATGGATACCGGCCCCGTCCGGGGCTACAACCCGAACACCAACGGCACGATGATGATGCCGAACAATCAGCAAAAGGACGCCGCCGCCTTCAATGCCCAGGATCGCAAGCGCACCGACAACAACTGGAACCTGACCGCGCTGGCCCGCTACACGCCGTCGGAGATGGCCGACATCGAATTCGGCGTCGCGCGCAAGACGCGTTCGCCCAATCTTTACGAGCGCTACGCGTGGTCTACGTGGTCGATGGCCGCCGTCATGAACAACACCGTGGGCGACGGCAACGGCTACATCGGCAACCTCGACCTCAAGCCGGAAGTGGCTCACACGATCGCCGCGACTTTCGACTGGCACGCGGCCGACCGCTCGTGGGAAATCAAGGCAACGCCTTACTACTCACGCGTCACCGACTACATCGACGCCGTCCGCTGCACCAGCGGCGCCTCGTGCACCCGGAACAATACGACGAAGACCAACGAGTTCGTCGTGCTGCAATATGACAATGCCTCGGCCGAGCTCTACGGGATCGATATTTCGGGGCAGGCTGCGCTCGCGCAGACGTCGGTCGGCGATTTCGGCCTGCGCGGCCTGATCGGCTACGTCCATGGCGAAAACCGCGATACCGGGGACGCCCTGTACAACATCATGCAGCTCAATGGCCGCGTCGCGCTTACCCACCAGTTCGGCGGCTGGAACAATGTCCTCGAAGTCATCGGCGTCGCCCGCAAGGACGATGTCTCGACCGTGCGCAACGAACTCGAAACACCGGGCTACGGTTTGACCAACCTGCGCCTGAGTTATTCGTGGAAGCAGGCCCGCATCGACTTCGGCGTCGAAAACCTGTTCGACAAGTTCTACTACATGCCGCTCGGCGGCGCCTATGTCGGTCAGGGATCGACGATGATGCTCAACCCCGGCAATCCCGCGTGGGGAACCGGAGTTCCGGGCGCGGGACGCACGTTCTACACGGGGCTGAACCTCAAGTTCTGACCGGGGATCACAGCGGTCGCGGCCGCAAGCACCGAGAGCGCACGGGGCTTGCTGAACGTGCGGACCACGGCCGCGGAATGTGCCCTTTTTCGGTGGTCGACCGCGTTGCGCTGCAAGTTCCCCTGGGAGAGGAGAGTCCGCTCATGCCCCGTGCTACCCACCATTTGCCAGCCGGCCAGGTCATCTATCGGGCGGGTAGCGAGGGTCTGGCCTGGCGCGTCGCCGACGGGGTCGTCCGGCTCGACACGGCCGGCAAGGACGGAGAACCGGCCTTCGCCAGCCTGGCGATCAGGGGTGACATCCTCGGCTGCGAAACCCTGCTTCTTGGCGCCTATACCTTCAGCGCCAGCGCGCTGACCCCATGCTGTCTGACGCCGTGGCCCGAAGGCGCAGGCAGACCCACCGGGGAAATATTGCTCGAATCTCTCACCTTGGCCCAGCGCCGCTCCGCGGAACTCGTTGCCCTGCGCGGAGGGCATGCGGCCGACCGCGTGCTCGGCCTGATTCGCCTGCTGGCCGACGGCGCCGGTCGTGTCATCCTGCCAACCCGTCAGGACATTGCCGACATCACGGCCCTCCGCTTCGAGACCATCTCGCGGATCATCAAGAGGTTCGAACGCATGCAGATCCTGTCACCGCTCCGTATCGCCGGCGTACACGCCAACCGCGGCTTCCGGATCGGTTGCGTGCCGGGCGGCTGATTCACGCTCCTGGCGCCAGGAAGCTACAATTTACGGATGAACGGCGCACGGCTGGAACTTCCTCCCGATATCCCCGAATGGCGAAGGATCGCTCCATTCCTGGCACTCGCGGCCGGCCTGCATCTGGCGGTTCTGGTCTACCCGCTCAACTTGTCGATCGGCAGGCTGGAGATGCCGCCGCCGGTCGCGATCATGGTCCGGCTGGTCGACGCCGTTTCCCCGTCTGCGCCGATGCCCATGCAAGCCGCGCCTGCCGCTGCCCCGCAAGCGCTGCCGGCCCCGCCACGCGAACGGCGTGCGGTCGCTCCGCGCCGCATCCTGGCGATCCAGCCCGAGCAGGCCGCGCCGGCCACGAGTTTCTCCATTCCGGCACCCGACGCTGCCCCCGCCTTTCCGGATGCTCCCGCAACTGCTTCCATTGGCCCGCCAACCGGAGCCCCCCCCCGCTTCGATGCCGCCTACCTGCACAATCCCCGCCCCGCCTATCCGGTGCTGTCGCGCCGGCTTGGCGAAGAAGGCCGAGTCTTGCTCAGGGTTCGCGTCAGTGCCGAAGGGCACGCGGTTGCGGTCGACCTCGAAAAAAGCAGCAATTTCGAGCGTCTGGACGAAGCGGCGCGCGCCGCCGTGTCGCACTGGCGCTTCATTCCCTCGCGGCGCGGCAGCGAAGCCGTCGAGGGGGCCGTCATCGTGCCGATCGTGTTCAGGCTGGATGGCTGAGAGGGCGCGAAAACCCGATCCGGAATTGACGACGGGGACCGAAGTCCCCGCCGGCTGTCTTTGGTAACAAGGCTTCAGCAGCCCCGGCTAGCCGTTTTTAGGCGGCAATAGCAAAATGCTCATCATTGGCATTTATGGATTTGCTTCATTAACGTCGATCGCCTGACGAGTTGCCTGCGCACCTTTGCCCGCCCTGTCGAAACCGGTACATCCCCACCTGAACGCATTCCGTTACGCTTAGGTGGAGATGAGGGGAGTCGAACCCCTGTCCAGAACGCCTCGAGATTGCCGGAATTACAACCATGCGGTGAATGGTACAGCCTTGACGGGCGTCTATCAATCCGCCCGGCGTAGCGAATTGTTGTCGATTTGTAACCGCCTGCCGCCTTCGCTCAACGGGCGCACCAGTCCCGGCGGTCACCCCGTCCGAAAGGCATCGACTGGCGCTCGCTCAGGCTCGCGGTGGTGCGGACCTTGCCGCTCTTGCCGTCGAAGAACACATTGAAGCGCGCCGGTTCGCTGAAGTCGTCGCACCACCGCCACTCCCAGACCAGTTCGTCGCGGGCGGCGAAATACTGGGTCCATCCCGGGAACGGAGGGCCGATGACGCGCAGTACTTCTTCCTGGCTCATGCCCTCGCGGAGCCGGGCGAAGTGCTTGGGCACGAGGACGTTCTCGAGGCCCGCAAAGTAGCCCCTGGGGTCAATCCGCACCATGTAGGTCTGTACGCCGGCCGGGCCGCGCGGGTAAGCGAGCACCTGGCTGCCGTCAGGCTCCTGCCAGCGCAGCGCGGGCTCGCCCATCAACTGGATGACGTCACCGGTGCTGCTGACGCCAGGTGTGAGTCCGCGGCCGTCGTAGGACGCGCAGCCGGCGACCACCAGGGCACAGATCAGAACGAGGACGGCTTTCATCGGAACTCTCCTGAATGGTTGGCCGGCGGGGCATCGGCAGCCCCGGAGCCGGGTCTGGCATCGGCAATCCACGGTTCGAGCCGCTGGCCGACCAGGAGTTCCACGGTAAACCGGTCCCGGCCGCCGGGTTCGCCGACGCCGCGCGCCGATTCCAGCAGTCCGCGCTGGGCGTAAGGGACATGGATCCGGCCGGAGCCGATGCGCGAGACGTAGCCGGTCGCTTGCGGAGCGGTGCCACCGCGATCGCGCACGGCCGGCCGCACGGTTCCGCGGAGCAGCAGGAAGCGGTGGCGATCGGGATATTTCTCGCGCAACTGCCGGGCGTCGAGCCCGGCATCGATGACGAAGAGCCGGCTGTTCGAGCCCTCCTCGCGCGCGAGTTCATCGCGGGCCTGCCGGGCGCGGTCGGCGAACTGCTTGCTGCCGGCATTGGCCGCTGCTGCGGCCGCGTGGCGACCGGCATTCTCCCGCGCCCTTGCGAGCGCCCGCTGCCATGTCGGGCCGCCGAGTTCGATGACCAGAATCGCCTCGCGCGGCAGTTGCCGTGTGTAGCTGCGGCGTCCGCGATCGGAATCGAGGTCGCCGGGCGCGAAACCCAGCGCAACCATATGCGCGGCATCGAGCCATTCGGGTGTGCCGCCACTGAACGTGTAACCGCTGACGAACTCGCCCGCCTCACGGTCGCCCACCCGCCAGTTGAGGTTGAGCGACAGGCCGCTTTCTTCGGCGAACCGCAGGCTGCGCCAAGGCAATCCGAGTTCGCGCTCGCTCAGGGTCAGCGCGCTTTCCGGGGTGGCCGAACGGTTCCACCAGACGCCGCCCAGCGCCACCGCGTTGGTCAGCGCGATCAGCGCGATGCCGATGGCCAGGGTGTGGCTGCGTGTCAAATTGTTCATGGCGCGCCCTCCCCTGTGGGCGGCCGGAAGGTCCGCCGCAGCCGCCTCAGGATGAGCAGGATCAGCACCGCGGTCAGGCCGACCACCAGGAAGAACAGGTACTTGGGCATGATCTCCCACCACCACTGGTAGAACTTGGTGTACAGGAAGATGACGAAGAAGACGATGCCGATGTTGACCGTTTCCGGCCAGCCGCGGCGCGCCCCGAGCCAGATGGCGAGCGCGGCGGCGACGAAGCCGGCGACCTGGTAGCCGCCCTCGACCTGGTCGGCGTCGAGGTCGAGATGGCTGGCCCGCCCCCAGTGGCTGAGGATCAGCATCGGGATGAACAGGCAGAGCAGGCCGAAGATCCGGTACAAGGGCGCGAAGCCGGGGAAGCGGCGATGCCCGACCAGCAGCGGAAAGACGAAGAGCAGCGCGGCAACCGGAAAGAAGTTCTCCGGCCGCTCGCCGGCATGCAGCCAGTAGATGCCGTTCCAGGTGCCGACGCGCGCCTGGACCCAGGCGATGACGCAGCAGATGCCGGCCGCCAGCAACAGGCGCAGGTCGCAGGTGTAGGCGAGGAGGAAGGCCATCGCCGCCCACGGCAGCAGCGCCCTGTCCGAGGGCGTGATGTTGAAGATCTGGCCGAGCATCGCGATGTTCAGCACGAAGCAGGCAAAGGCCACGAGCGCGGCCAGTTTGGTGAAGTAGCCGGTGGCGTCACGGCCCTGGATGAACATCGTCAGGGCGAAGGCCGCCAGCGGACTGGCGATCAGGATGGCTACCTGCGCCGTTTCGCCGAAATGGCCCCAGAACTGGTAGAAGAGGAAGAAGACGCTGGCGGCCAGCGCCAGCGCGCCGAGGAAGGACGCGACGCGCATGCCCAGCGACAATTGCTTGGCGCGGCTGTCGCGGTCGACGTCGAAAAGAGCGGCAAATTCGGCCAGCAGGCGTTCGTGGTGCTTGCCGACTGCCGCCTGTTGCGTCGCATCCAGCCGCAACACGCCTTCGTCGGCGAGGCGCGCGAGTTCATTGCGGAAGGTGTGGATGTCATCGACGCGCTGCTGTGCTTCCGGGCGCGACGGCAACGTTGGTTCAGTCATTGTCGGCGGCGCTCAGCAGGCGTTCGCAGTAGCGCGCGACGAGATCGACTTCCAGATTGACCCGGCTGCCCACCTTCAGACTGCGTAGCGTCGTGTTTTCCAGCGTGTGCGGAATCAGGTTGATGGTGAAGATCTCGCCGGCGACCTCGTTGGTGGTCAGGCTCGTGCCATTGACGGTGATCGAGCCCTTGCGCGCGATGAATCTGGCCAGCTCCTCCGGGGCGCAGATTTCCAGCAGGCGGTTGTCGCCGACCGGGTCGAAGCGCAGCACGACGCCGACGCCGTCGACGTGCCCGGAAACCAGATGACCGCCGAGACGGTCCATCAGCCGCAGCGCCTTTTCCAGGTTGATCTCTCCCGGCGCATCGAGGCCCACCGTGCAGGACAGCGTCTCCGGCGAGACATCGACCAGGAAACGATTGGCCTCCTTGCCGACGACGGTCAGGCAGACCCCGTTGCAGGCGATGGAGTCGCCGAGGGCGACATCGTCGAGGCCAAGATTGCCGGCTTCGACGTGCAGACGGGATCCCGCCTCGCGCGCGGTGAGGTGGGTAATGCGGCCGACTGCGGCAATGATTCCGGAGAACATGGGAGACACCGTTGGCGAAATAAATGGAACTCTAACACGCTCGCCCAGGCGTGCTGCTTGCGCTGCGGCCCGGATGGTAATAGGGTCTTAACTTTTGCATAATCGATTCACCAAAAGGGAGACAAATGAAGAAGACAGTCGTTGCTGCACTGCTTTCGGCGCTTGCCGCAACCGCCATCGCCGACCTTAACGTCGGCGTCACGTTGTCGGCGACCGGGCCTGCCGCCTCGCTCGGCATTCCCGAGAAGAACACCATCGCGCTGATGCCGGCGACCATCGGCGGGCAGAAGGTGAACTACATCGTCCTCGACGATGCTTCCGACACGACGACCGCGGTCAAGAACACGCGCAAGCTGATCGCCGAGAACAAGGTCGATGTCGTCATTGGGTCGACGACAACGCCCAACTCGCTGGCGATGATCGACGTCGCCGCCGAAGGCGAGACGCCGATGATCGCGATGGCCGCGTCGACCCGTATCGTCGAGCCGGTGGACGACAAGAAGCGCTGGGTGTTCAAGACGCCGCAGAACGACGCCCAGATGTCGACCGCCATCGTCGAGCACATGACCAACCACGGCGTGAAGACCGTCGCCTACATCGGCTTCTCCGATGCCTACGGCGAGGGCTGGTGGAACGAGTTCTCGAAGATCGCCGAGGCGCGCAAGCTCCAGCTGGTCGCCAACGAGCGCTTCAACAAGACCGACACCTCGGTGACCGGCCAGATCCTCAAGATCCTCGCCGCCAAGCCGGATGCGGTGCTGATCGGCGGGGCGGGGACGCCGGCGGCGCTGCCGCAGAAGGCGCTCAAGGAGAAGGGCTACAAGGGCCAGATCTACCAGACGCACGGCGTCGCCAATGCCGACTTCCTGCGCGTCTGCGGCAAGGACTGCGAAGGGACGTTCCTGCCGACGGGTCCGGTGCTGGTTGCGGCGCAGTTGCCGGCGGATCACCCGGTCAAGAAGTCGGCGACCGAGTACGTCACCCGGTACGAGGCCGCCCACGGAAAGGGGAACGTGTCGACTTTCGGCGCACACGCCTGGGATGCGGCGCTCCTGCTGTCGGCGGCGGTGCCGGTAGCGCTGAAGAAGGGGCAGCCGGGGACGAAGGAGTTCCGGGTGGCGCTGCGCGATGCGCTGGAGGGTGTCAAGGATCTGCCGGGGGCGCACGGTGTCTTCAACATGAGCGCGCAGGACCACCTCGGCTTCGACCAGCGCGCCCGCGTCATGGTCAAGGTCGACAACGGCACCTGGAAGCTGGTCAAGTAAGACCCTGATCGGGCAAGGGAAAAGGGGGGCGGGCGTGCTAAACTCCCGCCCTTTCCACGTCTGCAGCCCATCCGGGAAGAAAGCAATGTCCAGGAAAGCCGTCCTCGCCACCGTCGCCGCTGCCGCGGCCTTGTCCTTCGCCCCGGCCACCTTCGCCGACATCAACGTCGGCGTGTCCGTTTCGGCAACCGGCCCGGCGGCTTCGCTAGGCATCCCGGAGAAGAACACCATCGCCCTGCTGCCGACCAGCATCGGCGGGCAGAAAGTCAATTACATCGTCCTCGACGACGCCACCGACCCGACGGCGGCGACCAGGAACATCAAGAAACTGATCAGCGAAAACAAGGTTGACGTGGTCATCGGGTCGACGACGACGCCGAACTCGCTGGCAATGATCGATGCCGCGGTCGACAACGAAACACCGCTGATTTCGATGGCAGGTTCGGCGATCGTCGTCGAACCGATGGACGCGAAGCGTCGCTGGGTATTCAAGACCGCCCAGAATGATGCCCACATGGTCACCGCCATCGTCCAGCACATGCGCGACCGGAACATCCAGACCGTTGCCTTCATCGGCTTTGCCGACGCCTACGGCGAGGGCTGGTACCAGCAGTTCTCCCGGATCGCCGAAGCGCGCAAGCTGAAGATCGTTGCCAGCGAGCGCTTTCAGCGCACCGATACCTCGGTGACCGGCCAGGTGCTCAAGGTGATGGCCGCCAAGCCCGATGCTGTCCTGATCGGCGGCGCCGGGACCCCTGCCGCCTTGCCGCAGAAGACGCTCAAGGAAAAAGGCTACAAGGGACTGATCTACCAGACCCACGGCGTGGCCAACAGCGATTTCCTGCGTGTCGGCGGCAAGGATGTCGAGGGCGCCTTCCTGC
>ERZ761602.8169-NODE-8169-length-10676-cov-6.401563_pt1 | contig 10676 bp, 8 predicted proteins | sample MGYA00512165_ERZ761602 | MGnify/ENA primary metagenome ERZ761602 (study PRJEB28899, sample SAMN02445085) | bioreactor sludge metagenome | biome: EBPR sludge; isolation source: Thorneside wastewater treatment plant | place: Australia: Brisbane, Thorneside...
CATCTTCCAAATCGGCGGATCTTTCAAATTTTCAATCATACAAGAATTATAATTTTTTACAACTTGATATTACCGATCCATTTGCATTGCACGATGCTTTTGAATGGGCAAAGCCCGATGTGGTGGTACACTGTGCGGCCATGAGTAAACCAGATGATTGTGAGATGAATCAGGCTGGAGCATATGCCTTGAATGTGGAGGTAACAGTTCAGCTGCTTTTAAACTCCGCCGAGTTTAAAAGCCATTTCGTTCATCTTTCCACCGATTTTATTTTTAACGGGGAAAAGGGAATGCATGATGAAGAGGATACGCCCTGTCCAATAAGTTATTACGGCCAAACGAAACTTGATGCGGAGGATGCTGTAAAGGAATATGAATTCTTGTGGACCATTGTGCGAACGGTTTTTGTGTTTGGTAGAACATTGTACGGACGGGACAGCTTTGTAGGAATGATTGCCAAAAAGATTTTGAATAACGAACCGTACAAGGTGGTAAACGATCAGGAGCGAACCCCTACCTATGCTCCCGATTTAGCTTCGGGTATTGCCGAGATTATTAAAAGAAGAGCTAAAGGCGTATATAATCTTTGTGGCAAGGATGTTGTTACTCCTTTTGAAATAGCTGTCAGAACTGCCAGAATTTTGGGGATAAAAGATCATCGGTTGACAAGTGTAAACTGTAAGGAGTTCAAAGAAATTGCAAAGCGTCCACTCAAAAGCGGGTTGAACATTGAAAAGGCCCGGCGGGAACTGGATTACGAACCTTTAAGTTTTGATGATGGGTTAAAAAACACATTGCAATTTTTTAAATGAGTAAATAAGACCGCATTTTCTATTTTTGCCGCTATGAACAAATTGTTAAGGATCGTTTATTTCTCTTTTCTTATTATACTTTTAGCCTCAGTAGAGGTTGCGCAGGCGCAGAAATCGCCTGAGCCAGCAGCTGATACTTCGAAGACGGTTGTGGGATTCACGGCGAGGGGTCTGGAGTTTAAAAAAGGGGATGATTTCTCTTTGAATCTCCGTTTCAGGGCGCAGTTTAGAGCGGGGTATTTCAGCAGGTTTGATGATGAGGCCGAAGCTGGTTATGAGGCGATGGTACGCAGGCTGAGGTTGAGGCTTGAGGGGCATCTTTTTTCTCCGAAGCTGGAGTACAAACTGCAACTTGCTTTTGCAAACAGGGATATGGATCTTGAGAGCGGCTCGCCTCAAATCATCAGGGACGCGATTTTTTATTACCTCCCCAACAAAAACTGGTCTTTTGGATTGGGGCAAACCAAATTGCCAGGCAACAGGGAGCGACTCAATTCTTCAGGAGAACTGCAAATGCCCGACCGGTCTATTGCGAATGGGAAATTCACAATTGACAGGGATTTTGGTTTTTTTGTTGACCGCGATTTTGAAATAGGTAAACAGTTTTTGCTTTTTAGAGGTGCCGTTTCAACAGGAGAGGGAAGGGGGCAGCTAACTTCCGACAAAGGACTTGCCTATACGGGTCGGGTTGAGTATTTGCCCTTCGGGCAATTTATTAACGGTGGTGACAACTACGAGGGTGACCTTGCGTTTGAACAATCTCCAAAGGTTTCCATCGGAGCTACGGTTAGTGAAAATTTTCGCGCGAAGCGCACAGGTGGCCAATTGGGAGGCTATTTACACAGTAAGTATGACCCGGAAGAAGAGTTGCACGCCGATATTAGAACAGTGATGGCAGATGCTGTGCTGAAATATAACGGATGGGCTTTTTTAGGTGAATACTATAACAGAAAAGTGGATAATTTTTCGGTGACAGATTTTACTGCAAGACCTGATGATAAAATGATTTTTTTGAAAATACCTGCCGGCGAAGCCTTTAACCTGCAAGCCAGTAAAATGCTCTCTAAAAAAGATGAGGTGGCTCTGCGCTATTCTGAAGTGAGGCCCCAAAGTTCGTTGAGGGAATATCAATATCACCTGCGTACAAAGGCAATTGGATACTCGCACTATTTTAATAAGCATAAATTTAAAATTCAGGGATACCTGGGATTAGACGATCGCCTGGGAAATTCTTCTCAGTTGGATGATTCTTTCCGAAACAGGATAAATGCAATCTTTCAGGTTGAGCTGGGTATTTAAAGCCAGTCGGTAAATTTTTTCAGTGAAACTTTTTCTCGCCTGCCCTGATTTCAATTTGAAGACGATTTTCTTTTGGTGGCACGGGGCAGTTGTATTTATCTGAAACGTAGGCGCAATAAGGATTGTAAACCTTGTTGAAATCAATGATGATTTTATTGGCCTTAACATCGCCGAGTTTTAAATCAAGATATCGGCCGGTTTCATAGGTTTCTTTACCATTTGTTGCGTCCATAAACGGGAGGAACAAATGATCCCAATACTTTGGATTTTGCAGCAGACTTTGAGCCTGATAAATATAAAGTGTTTGTTTACTTTGGTGAATTGTAAAAGTAATTTTTCCGTAGTGTCTGTAAGATTTTGTTCTTCCGCTCGATGTATTAATGTTGAACCATTTAGCATTTTCAATTCGTTCAAAATTCGCGGTTACGCGGTAATGTTTATCCACCGGAAAAAATTGCATCAGTTTTTTATCCTCGCCGGTAACCACTTCATGTTTTGCAACATAGTTATTAAGGTATTGCTGAATGCTATCCTTATATAATTTGCTTTGAGCCTTTGTGCAAAAGCTGCAAAACGTAAGAGCGGAAACAAAGAATATTTTTAGCATTGATGTGTTATTGACTTTTTAAAGGAAGAAATACTTCTGCCATCATACAGCGTGCGCTGCCTCCTCCGTTTTGTTCAATTGTGAAGAGCGGTGCGTGAAGGATCTGATTGTGTGATTCGAGTTGGCCAATTTGTTCTTTCGTTAGAGATTGATAAGCTTGTGTTGACATTACAATGAACTTTCTACCTTTATTGTTTTCAATCTGTAACATATTTCCCGCAAACTGCTTCATTTGTTTGATGCTGATGGGGATCAATTCTTTTCCTGTATCAGAAAATTTTTGTAACACCTCAGCCTTTTCGTGATCATGAATTAAACTGTCGAGGCAAATAACTACATAGCTATCCGCGAGGCACATCATTACATTAGTGTGGTAGATGTCTTGCCCGTTTTGATCTTTTGCGGAGAACAAAATAGGGGTGTATCCCATTTGATTGCAAAAGTCATCTAACACAGATGCGTGTGTTCTGGGAGAAAGACAGGCGTAGGCGATTTTGTTTTGTCTGTCAAGAATCATGCTGCCTGTACCTTCTAAAAACATCTCATCTTTTTCGTAACCCGTGAGGTCGTAAGTGAAACGAACTACGAAACGGGCAGCTAATTTTTTGAGTACACCTTTTTTTCGTTCTGTTCTTCTGTTTGTCGCATACATCGGGTAGATCACCACAGTTCCATCATCATGAAAAGAGGCCCAATTGTTTGGGAAAACTGAATCGGGGGTATGCGGCATTGGAGTGTCGTTTACCACAATAACGTCAATGCCATTGGACTTTAATAGCTCTACAAAATTGTCGAACTCCTTTAGAGCGAGTTCGTTAATATTCGTTTCAGCCCCGGCCCGTTGAAATGCATTGTTTACAGCAGTTTCAGCATTATAGCCAAATGATGCCGGCCGAATCATTAATATATGAGAAGTGGTCTGCATTAAAGATTTCTGATGTTTGAATGAAGGTAATCCTTAATTCTCGATTGCCGTTTTGCTGCTGGCAGCAACGCGAAATAACGCGGCGGTCATTAAACCTGTTCAATGTCGTTTCTCAAGAGCGGCATGCTCATGCAATGAAAGCCGCCGCGGGCGCGGGATAACTCGGCGGATGGCATGACGATGAAGGTGTTTTTAATTGAATCAACTGTAATTTCATCATTCTCCAATTGCTGCAAAAGTTCCTTAACGTGCGTGATTTGAAAACCTGCTTTTTTAAACGCATTGGTGGTTTTATCATTTCTGTCATAGCCAACTACAACACCTTCCTTTAAGGCAAGTACATTACAGCTATCCGTCCATTGTTCGCGCAGGTCAAAAGGAAATTCATTATTCCCCGAATAAATAAATTTCACACGCTCCTCACTTTTCAAATCATTTTTACTCACGTCAATTAAAAGGTCTTCAAGATTGTCGAAGTGAACGGGATTGGCAATATCTTTTCTTTTAAACTGTATCACGCTGATGCCTTCATTTTTCTTTCCCGTTTCCAAAACCCGTTGAACATCGTCAGCGTCTTCTTTTTTCACATGTTTTCTTGCAAACGTTCCCAGCAGCACCCACATGTTTCGCTTTGCCTGTGTAAAAATGGTGTCAATATGCATGTAGTCGCGCTTTTGAGGGATTTTTACCACAGACACTTTATTTACGATCTTCTTTTCAAATAACAAATTAATTGTTTGGTGCGCAGCCTCTGCTGTTGTTCGTTCGCTGATGCCAATTAACACATGATCCTTACTGATAACCATTACGTCGCCGCCTTCCAACGTTACTTTTCTGGTCATCGCGTCTTCAGGAACGAGGAAGTGCAAAGGATTTTCTGTGAGTTCAATAATGTTTTTTCTGTAATCTTCGAACATGGGATGATGGAAGAAAATATATTTCATCAGGAGGGCTTCGCGTGTGCGGGCAAGTTTGGCGGGCTTGTTTAATAGAATATAGTTGTTGATAACAATACCAATGTCGCGTGTAAAAATAAAATTTGGAACCGGGGGAAAGAGCATCTCTTTTTCGTTGGCGGTACCGCTTATAAAAATTTTCGCGAGTTCGGTGGGGTCAGTATTCATCAATTCGCCCTGAACATGGAATGAACAGTTTTCGATGGCGCAAACCGATGCAACCAGCTTCTGTTTAATTTCCTTATCCTTCAATATATCTGTGAGCAGCCATTCAATTTCGATCACATTATCTGACCGATAAAATTCTTCGCTACAGGGTTTAAAAAAGGCGTGATCGTTTTCATCCACTTCGGCAAGGCGGCCTTTTATCTTTTGAGGGTCTAAAAAATATAGAAGTAGCTTAATATAATAATCGTACTCTTTTCGGCGAATTGTTTCAAGGTGTACAATGTCTTCAAAAAGCCAGTCTTGAGCTTTTGAAGGTACTACCTTGCCCAGCCCGCTATCCGGGCTGTGTACCAATAATCGTTTGAGCGTTCCGATTTCTGACGTTACATTGATTTTATTCTTAACTGGCATAAAAGGGTTTTGTAATGGCTTGAAATCTAATCGGTTTTTTATATAGCAAATGTAAGGGAATGTTTCCTTCGCGGGAGTTGAGTTATATTCTGCAAATGAAGTGAGTGACACAACCGGGATGATTGTTGTACCCTGCTGGCCAAAATAGTATCCATTCAACGGTGGACGGTATTTCCCTCGCTGGAGGGGGCTTTAGAAGGCCATAACAAAATTGATTGGGATATAAAAATTATTGACTCAATGCAGCGTCAAACCTTTGCTTATCCAATTGCTTTTCCCATTTGGCAACAACAACCGCGGCAACTGAATTACCGCACAGATTCGTTAGCGCACGACACTCGCTCATAAAACGGTCAATGCCTAAGATTAAAGTCATGCCTGCAATTGGCACTTCGGGTACTACGGCGAGTGTGGCAGCCAATGTAATAAAACCGGCACCCGATACTCCTGCTGCGCCTTTGGAACTTAGCATGGCTACCAACAATAACACGACCTGGCTGCCAAGCGGAAGATGAATGTTACAAGCCTGTGCAATAAATAATGCGGCAAGGGTCATATAAATATTTGTACCGTCAAGGTTGAAAGAGTACCCCGTTGGAACAACGAGTCCTACAACTGATTTAGCACAGCCTGCGTTCTCGAGTTTTTGCATTAATGTTGGCAATGCGGCCTCCGAAGAACTTGTGCCCAGAACTAAAAGCAACTCGTCTTTTATATATCGCAAGAATTTAAAAATTGAGAAACCATTATAGCGTGCTACGGCTCCTAATACTGCCATTACAAAAAATATTGAGGTTGCATAAAATGTTACCACAAGTAATAAAAGATTGGCGATGGACTCAATTCCGTACTTGCCAATAGTAAATGCCATTGCGCCAAAAGCCCCGATGGGCGCTAACCTCATAAGGATGTCAACGATTTTAAAAATCGGATGAACGAGTGCATGAAGAAAGTCCAGTACGGGTTTGCTTTTGTCAATCGTTAGTGCTAAAGCTATACCGAAAAGAATGGCTGCGAGTAGCACCTGCAAAATATTACTACCCGTTAAGGGGCTGATAAGCGTTTGGGGTATGATGTTGAGGATGAAGTTTACCAGCGAAGAATCGTGAGCCTCGGATACGTACTTTGATACTGCCGTGAAGTCGAGTGTTTTCGCGTCAATATTTAGTCCTTTTCCGGGCTGCACCACATTTGCAACAACCAGGCCTATGATTAATGCAAGTGTTGAAAAAGTGAGGAAATAAATGAAAGCCTTGCCTGCAACACGCCCTACTTTTTTAAGATCGCTCATGCCTGCAATGCCAACTGTAACTGTGATGAAGATTACCGGCGCGATAATCATTTTCACAAGCTGGATAAACCCATCTCCAAGGGGTTTCATTTTTTCACCAAGCGAAGGATAAAAATAGCCCAATGCAATCCCCACAACTATTGCAAAAATCACCTGAATGTACAGTATATTGTACAATTTTTTCTTTTTGATCTGCTTTGGCTTGCCGTCTGTACCAATCATCATAGCTGTTGCTTTAGCCGGTAAAAATATTTATTTGGTCTGAAAGAATTTGCATAAATTTTCACGGGGTATCATCGGTGCCAAAAGCCTACATTTGCGGCAAAGCATTACCGAACAATGAATGCATCCATCATTACGATAGGCGACGAGCTATTGATAGGTCAAACCATTGATACCAACAGCGCTTTTATTGCGCAGGAGTTCAATCAATTTGGCTTGTGGGTAAAAAGGCGTGTGGCTGTGGGCGACAATTTTGAAGATATCTGGAATGTGTTGGACCAGGAGTCCGAAAACTCTCAAATAATTATAATAACGGGGGGGCTTGGCCCAACTGCTGATGATATTACAAAGCCGCTTCTGTGCAAGTATTTTGGTGGCGAACTGGTGCTTAATGAAGAGGTGCTAAAACATATCAAATACCTTTTTAAGAATGTGTTGAAGCACAAAACGCCGTTGCTCAAGAGAAATATTATGCAGGCCGAAGTGCCGGATGTTTGTACGGTTCTTTTCAATGAAAAAGGTACCGCGCCGGGGATGTGGTTTGAGAAAGAAATAAAAGGGGAAAAAAGAATTTTTGTTTCGTTGCCGGGTGTTCCTCATGAGATGAAATGGCTGATGGTGAATGAAGTAATACCGCGGTTGAAAAAAGAGTTTCAGTTTGGCGCGGTGATGCATCGAACGGCGGTAACGTTTGGCATGGGCGAGTCGTCTGTGGCTGAGTTATTGCAACCATTTGAGAATAAGTTGCCACAACATATTGCCCTTGCGTATCTGCCTAATTTTGGGATGGTAAAAATGCGGTTAACGGCAACCGGAATCGAAAAAGATGCGCTGGCGGATGAGTTGAGCGAATATTTTGACGAATTATGCAGTACCGTACAGGACATTTTGGTTGCTAAGGAAGATTTAGCCATCGAAGTGATTGTGGGTCAATTGCTCAGGGAGATGGGTAAAACGGTTGCCAGCGCCGAAAGTTGCACGGGCGGCAACATTGCGCATTTGGTTACGCGAGTGCCGGGTTCATCGGCGTATTTTAAAGGGAGTGTAGTAGCCTATGCCAATGAAATTAAAGAGAACGTGTTGGGCGTGCAATCTCGAACTTTGGAAACGGTGGGCGCTGTAAGTGAGGAAACTGTTACAGAAATGGTGAAGGGAACGATTGAACGGTTAGGCGTTGACTATGCCGTTGCAACATCTGGTATTATGGGGCCAGACGGTGGCTCGGAAGAAAAGCCCGTTGGTACTGTTTGGATTGCTGCAGGGAACAAACTTAAAGTAGAAACAAAATTGTTAAAGTTGCGTTTTGACAGGGAACGGAATATTGAGGTGGCAAGTGTTCAGGCATTGAATTTTTTTAGGAATTTTGTTACGTTGAACAGGTAAATTACAAATCGCTATTTTTGTATAGTTGCGTATTGTATGCCGTTTTTGCAGGATGAGTAGAATTACTACAGCACAAGTGTGCGACGCAAGTATGACGGGGTATGCACGCAGTTGAAATCAAATTAAAAAAAAGCATGGCAATCGTTGATCTAATTATGCCCAAAATGGGGGAGAGTATTATGGAGGCGACCATTTTAAAGTGGCTGAAAAATGTTGGCGACTTTGTGAAGATGGATGAAACCATTTTGGAAATTGCAACTGACAAAGTGGACAGCGAAGTGCCGAGCACTGCCGAGGGTGTGATTGAAGAACTGTTGTTTAATGTGAACGACGTAGTACCCGTTGATACCGTGATCGCACGCATCAGAACTGCGGGTGGTGATGAGGCTGATGAAGTATCTGCGCCGAAAGAGGCTGCTGAAGTGGTTGTGGATGCTGAACCCGAAGAGCAGATTGCTGAAGTGGTTGTGGATGATACTGAAAAAACCGAGGTGACCGGAGGGGGCACTATGGCAAAGTTTTATTCGCCGTTGGTATTGAATATTGCGGCGAGTGAAGGAATTCCTTTAGGTGAATTGGAGGGCATAGCCGGTACGGGCAACGAAGGACGGGTTACTAAAAAAGACATCTTGGCGTATGTGGCCAATCGCCAGAAGGGAGGCGCTGCAACGCAAAGCCCGGTGCAGGTTCAACAGCAGCCAATGGTAAAAAAAGCAGAACCAGTGCCGGAAACCTTACAGGTTGGGAGTTATGGTGGTGGCAACGTTGAGATTATTGAGATGGACCGTATGCGCAAATTGATTGCGGATCACATGGTGCGCAGCAAACAAACCAGTCCACATGTTACCAGTTTTTCTGAAGCCGATGTAACCAATATGGTTTTGTGGCGGGAGAAAGTGAAAAATAAATTTGAAAAAAGAGAGGGTACCAAATTAACTTTTACCCCATTGATTATTGAAGCGCTTGTTAAGTGTATTAAAAAGTTTCCATTGATCAACAGTATGGTTGATGGCGATAAAATTGTAATAAAAAAAGACATCAATATTGGAATGGCAACGGCACTGGCAAATGGTAACCTGATTGTACCGGTTATAAAAAATGCCGACCAATTGAATCTTGTGGGGTTGGCCAAACAGGTGAGTAATCTTGCCATTAATGCCCGCACCGGCAAGTTGAAAGCCGATGATACGCAGGGAGGCACGTTCACGTTTACCAATGTGGGAACTTTTGGCAGCCTGATGGGTACGCCAATTATCAATCAGCCGCAGGTGGCTATTATTGCTGCGGGTATCATCAAAAAGCGACCGGTTGTAATTGAAACCGAGCAGGGTGATAGCATCGCCATTCGCCACATGATGTACCTGAGCATGAGCTACGACCATCGTATTATTGACGGTAGCCTGGGAGCAACTTTTGTTACAGCCGTTGCAACAGAGTTGGAGAATTTTGTTGGAGTGGAGTTTTAAAGGAGTCTTTTGACAGCACTGTAAGTACCCCCGGGTCTATACTTTGGCCATTCTTCTCCGATTTCGTCTTAGCATGAACATATGCAGGATCAGCGTCAGGCACACAACTGTCAATCCTAAATAAAAGCCCTGGTTCAGGTCTTTGTTTTCTTTAAAAATAACAAACGCCATAATGATGCCGTACAACGGTTCAAGGTTGTAGGAAAGGCTTACGGTAAATGCTGAAAGTTTTTTCAGCGCGTTTAACGAAAACTGAAATGCCACTACCGAACAAAGCCAGGACAAAACAAGCAGCCACATAAAATCACTCTTAGAGGGCAACAGGCTCTCCACCGGAAAGAAATACAGGTAAGCCGGCATAATAACGGACAGGGCAACGAAACCGCCGGTCATTTGCCAAGTGAGCACCGTTTGCATATTTATTTTGTTCAAGGAGAGTTTTAGAAGGATGGGAAACAATGCCGCAAAAAATGACGAAATGATGCCGAGGGTGATTCCGAGTTTGTACTGTGTATCAAAATGAAAGATTAGATAAACGCCGAAAACGGAAAGCAGACCGAAAATTAATTCGGTGATATTTATTTTAACGCGATTGATTAACGGCTCCAGAATTGCAGAGAAGAAACCTACAACACTCAGGCACACCAACCCTACTGAAACATTGGAATATTTGATAGATGCAAAGAAAAATATCCAGTGAAGTGCCGCCAAAAAGCCAATTCCGGAGATCTTTAAAGCGTTTTTCCTGGGAATGCGTTGTAATTTTTTTGTAAGCGTCATTACCAGCCAAAGGGTAGCGGCGGTAATCAACATACGATACCAAACCAGCATTCCCTCATTCATTGTAATGAGTCTGCCCAATACACCGGTGAAACCTGCCAGCAATACCGCAATATGAAGTTCGAAGAATGCTTTTTTCATTTAAAAGCAACAATATCCGATAATAATACCATACATCCCTTCCTATTCTTCAAAGCGTTTAAGAAATATCCCTCAAATAATTCTGTTCTGTGAAACAAATTCTTGATTTATTCTATTGATTAGTTCGGGTTGTGGCTGAACTAACATATTTACAAATAGTTTGGATTTTTCTATCTCTCCCCTCGCTAATATCCTTCTGCTACACTGGTATATTG
>ERZ761602.8171-NODE-8171-length-10676-cov-3.576876_pt1 | contig 10676 bp, 7 predicted proteins | sample MGYA00512165_ERZ761602 | MGnify/ENA primary metagenome ERZ761602 (study PRJEB28899, sample SAMN02445085) | bioreactor sludge metagenome | biome: EBPR sludge; isolation source: Thorneside wastewater treatment plant | place: Australia: Brisbane, Thorneside...
GGTGTCGAGCCGGTAGCCGTAAAGCCCGGCCACAAACAAGCGCAGTGTTTCGGCCTTGGGCAGGCTCCACAACGTGGCCTCGGCCCAGCGCTTTTGCCGGGTTTCTTCGTCCTGGGCCATGCCGGCCACGCCTTGAACCTGGGTGCTGATCAGCGCATACAACGCGTGCGTCGCGAACACTCCGGCCATGACCGCCACCACGGCGAGCCGGGCGATTCCCCCGGCGAGTTTGCCCGGTTCACCCGGGTGCTCCGCCCAGGTGCGCACGAGCACGTAGCCCGCGAAGAACACGCTGAGAATGGCCCCGTTGTCGAAGCCCTCCATGATGCCTAGGCCGATCGCGAAACCGGTGAGTACCACCCGCATCCAGGTCCGCGCGCCGGGATCGCCACCCCAGGCGGCAATCGCCAGAAAGAACGCGGCGATGGTGAGCGTGAGCGTGCCCAGTCCCCAGCAGGCGTAGGAAAAGAAACCGCCGTTTAACGCCACCGCCAGCGCGCCCGCCAGACAGGTGACCGGCGAAAACCTAAGTTGGCGGAAGGCCAGCCAGGAGCACAGGCCCAGCACGAAGATCGAGAAGGGTGCGTAGAACTTGGCGAACCAGATGGGCCCCGTCGCCCACAGGAAGAAATTCGTGAGGTTCGGGGCGGAGCTGCCCGCATTGCCACCAACCCAGTTCAACGGCGTCCACACGCCCGTGAACGCGGCGGGCACGCGGAATTGTTCGGCCATCGCCGCCCCGAGCGGGCCGTCATTCGAGAAGTGAACGTAGTTTGGCGAAAGGCTCTTGATGAAGAGGAGTCCGAGCACCACGAAGAGCACCGCAAACGCAAACCAGAATCGCTGCACGGGCAGTCCCGCTGCGGCGGGCGTGGTCGGGGAGGATTTCATCGCGGCAAAAGGTGCCACCCGCTTGGTTCAAATCAAACTATTTCCCGGCCGGTTTGCGGAACTTGAGCACCGGATGAAACGACAGCCACCACAGTCCGAGCGCGTTGCCGAGCCGGGTCATCCACGGTCGTTCCCAGCGGTAAAGCACCGGCGGACCGAAGTTGCTGCCAAAGCCGGCTTCAAAGGCGAAACCCGACTCACGCAGCAGGCGCTTCACCGTGAACACCGTGTAGATCTTGTCGATGGGTTGCAGCACGATCCAGTTCGGCCGGTTGAGTTTCTCGGCCAGAATGCGAACCAGCCACCACGGAAGATGAAGGTAATTGGGAAACGAGAGGTAGAGCACGCCGCCCGGCGCGAGCACATCGAAGATGTTGCGCAAAGCCGGTGCCGGCTTTTCCAGGTGCTCGATCGTTTCCATCAGCAGGCACACGTCAAAATGCTGCTTGGGCAACTTGAGGTCATAGATGTCGCCTGCTTCAAGCCGGGCTGAAGGCAGGTGCTGTTTCACCAGATCGACGGCGGTCTGGCTTTGGTCAACCCCCCAGATGTTCGCTTCGGACAGCTTGCCTTCCTTCGCCAGCAGGCGCAGCACATGGCCCTGACCACAACCAAGCTCAACGAGCTTCGTTGCCGGCGTCAACTCGCCCACCAAATCGGGGATCAACGCGCGATACCAGGGCGGTAATTCCGTCTGGATGCTCCGGTAAAACTCATTGTACCAGTCCGCTTCGCCGGCCTTGATCGGTTGAGTTGCGATTGGGGAAGCCACGGGTTTGAGGGGGTGAACTTAACGCCACGCGTGGACCATCGGGGCGCCGTTGCGCGGCAGGCTGGTGGTGAAGCCTGCGCGCTGCAAGCGCTCCAGGATCGCCGGCAACTTCGCCTCGTCGTGATACTCCATCACGATCGCCCCGGTCCGGTTCAACACGTCGTCCGTGGCCGTCATCAGGATGTCGTGCTCGGCGCCCTCGCAGTCGAGCTTCAGCACGTCGCAGTGCTTGATCCCGAGCGACTCATACAAGGTGTTGAACGCGCGGCCCTCGACTTCCTCGAAGTTGGGTCCGCCGCCGTACAGCGAGTGCATGCCGGTGTTGTCGGCGGAGAGGTAGAGCTTGAACTTCCCGGGTTCGGCGGTGACGGCGGCGTTGTGCGCGGTCACGTGATTCAGTTGGTTCAACTCCAGGTTGCGCTGGAGCATCCGGTGGTTCGCGCTCATCGGCTCAAAGCTGTGAACGGTGAGCCGGTGCGGGCCGCGGCGCGCGATGTAAACGGAGAACACGCCAATCTGCGCGCCGACATCGACCACCACGCCGCCGGGCTTGAGACGGTCCAGCGCGAAGCGATAGTGATCGAGCAGAAAGATTTCCTTCACCACGCCTTTGTCCGCAGTGCCGTGGCGCAGTTGCAGCCGGGTGCCGTCGCGAAGTTCCACCTGATAGTCCTGCGCCACGAGGCCCAGGTAATCCTTGAGCAGCACCCCGGGATTCCGCACGTCGGCGTAGGTGCGCGGGATGAGCCGCAGGTTCAGGGCGAGGTTTTCGAGAGCGTTCATGCGTCATTCGAGCGCGGCCACGGCGTTGCAGAACTTTTGTTGCGCGGCGGCCCACGAGTTTTCCCCTTTGAACTGCCTCAGCTTCGCGGGCTCAAGATAATTCTGGCCGGCCCGCAGCTCCCGCACCAGCCGCACCGCCTCGGCGCGGTAGCGTGCCGCGTCGAAACACGGCACGCAACGGACGAGGTCGCCAAACACCGCCGGATAGCAATCCAGCCGGTAGGCGAGCACCGGGATTTCGCAGGCGAGCGCCTCGCCGACCACGATGCCCCAGCTCTCGTAACGGCTTGGCATCAGGAACAGCCGGCTGCACTTGAGCAGGCGGAATTTCTCGTCCTCGGAGACGTAGCCGGAAAAAGTGACATGTCGTTCGAGACCCAGTTCGCGGACACGCGGTTCCAGCCGCTCCTTCACCTTGCCGATCAACAGCGCCTGGAAGTCCGGCAGTTCCCGCGCGAGGTGCGTCAGCGTCGCCAGCAGATCCTCGATTCCCTTCTGCGCGTGGACGCGGCCGGTCCAGACGACGTCGTACCGCTTCGGCTGTTCGGCGATCGCGTCTGCGCGGGCGACGTCCACCCCGTTCGAGATGTATATGAGTTCCTCCTCCCGATAGCCCATTCGCAGCAGGCGCGGCTTTTGATCCGGGTGGACGTAGAAGAGCTTCTTTCGGTCGCAGCGTTGAAAAAGTCGCAGACCCAGTTGCTGGCTGGCCCAGTAGTGGAGCGAGGGCAGGCGGATCGGTTTCACATCCGCGCGCGAGGCGGCCAGCACCTGGCCCAGGGTCGGGCTGTCCATGCCGAGGATCATCAGCTTGCGCTTCGCCCGGCTGCGTATACCTGGCAGCACATCCCACCAGAAATCCGTGTTCAGATAGATGCAGTCCTCCGGGGTGATGCGGTGCAATTCGCGCAAGCTCCCGCGCACGCGCCGGGTGTAATCGTAGAGCAGCGTGAGCTGACCCTTGAGCGAGTCCCATTTCTCGACCGGCAGCAGGCCGCTGTCGGTCAAGGTGAGCTCGACCGGCAGCTTGCGTTCGTCGAGCTGCAGCTTGAGGCCGTGGCCGGCAAAGAAATGGACCGGATGCCCGTGCCGGAGCGCGCCCTCCGCCATCATCAAGGTATGGACATCGCCGCCGGAGAGGATGCGGCTGTACATCGTGTTCGCGATGAACACCAGCCGGCGGGAAGAAAGGACTGGAGGGGTTTCAGCCACGGTGGGGATCATTGGCCGCAAAAAAGCGCACCGAGCGCAAACAGGAAAACCCACCCGGTCCCCAAAGCAGCGGCGTGCCGGAGGGCATCTGTGTAGCGCAGACTGGCAGTCTGCCGTGTCGCAGGTTGGCAACCTGCGGGGAGACGTCAAAAGCCGCATTCTCGGATGCGGAGCGCGGGTGTGGGGCCCGCGACGGCTTGCTCTGCACTGGTACTTGCTGCGGCTCACAGCGCCGCGCCCCACGCTTGCAGAGGTGTCGCGCCGAGTGCCGGCACTCAAACGCGCCGTTCGTGATCACGCCCGGCCGACTGCCAGTCGGCGACACAGCAGACAAACTGTCTGCGCTACCAGGAGCGCGCTGCGCCCCCACCGGCAAACATGGAGCGAGGGGTTTCTCCTGCCGAAACTGTTTGTACCCTTTCGTGGCCATGATTATTTCAACCACCGCTGCACGGCGGCCAGCACCGTCTCCGGCGTGATCAATTGCATGCAATCCGGGTCCACATCGCAATCGGTGAGGTAACAGTTCACGCAGCCGATCGGTGCGACGATCCGTTCTCCGCGACCATACATCTCCAATTCGGCCGCGCTGGTCGGTCCCAGCAACACCACCGTCGGGACGCGCAACGCCGACGCGATATGCAGCGCCAGTGAATCCCCGGTGACGATGACGGCGCATTGCCCGACCAACGCCGCCGTCTCGCGCAGCGAACGATCCGGTCCCGAGGACAACACGCCGGCCGGCAACTGCGCCTGCAGCTCCGCGAGCAAGCCCGCCTCCTGCCGACCGCCGATGAGGAGCAGACGCGCACCGACCTGTCCGATCAACATCCGGCCAAAGCTGGCGAAGTGCTGCGCCTTCCACTGTTTCTTTTTCCAACGTCCGCCCCCGCCGAGGTTCAAGCCGACGAGCGGAGCGGCGGCATTCGTGTCGCCGGGGTGCCTTCCCGCCCGCCCCTCGGGCACCCTTTCCTCCGTTTGTGATGGAGGAGAGGGGCGGGGATAGGCGGCGACTGGGCGACGGGAGTCTCGCTCCTCCGATTGTTGCGCCAGGAAATCGGTGGCCCACGCACTCTCGCTCTCTTTGAGCACCAACAAAACCTCCTGACGCGCGTAACTCAGCTTGAGCGTGTGATAGATGAGCTCCTGATAAGTCCGTTGATTCGCCTGCTTGAGCTGATCGAACGCGCCCATCTCGAACCACGTTGCCGCCTCCGGGTTCGCCGGCGTCACATGCCCGCGGGGATGCAGCACCATGCCGCGTTTCTCCGGTGCCTTGACCGCCGCCGCCAGCGTGGCCGCGTGCGGATCGGCGTCCGGACTGAACACCACGTCGAACTCGCGCACCGCCAGCCGCAAGGCGGCCTCGGCATCGAGCGACCAAAGTTCGTCGATCAAGGGATTGCCCTTGAGCAGATCCAGCGCGCCGGGGGCCGTCAGCCAGGTGATCGTGCTGTCGGGAAACTCGGCCTTGAGGCCGGGCAGGATGACCGTGGTGCGGAGCACATCGCCCAGCGCGGCCAGCTTGATGATGAGGATGCGCGTGCCGGCGGTCGCGTAATGCGGACAGCCGGCGCACATCTGGCCGCTTTCCTTGTTGAACCGGCATGGGCGGTCCCCCGGGAAGTGGCGGCAGTCGGGCTTGAGAATCATCGCGGCGGAGCTTGGGGCAATCGACCGGGCCAAGGCAAGGGAGGACGGGCATCCGGCTCGTCTCCGGGGGCGCTCAACGCGAGGTCGCATTGCGAGATCGCTCCGGGGAATCTCGCAGGCGCTCGATTGGAAGTTAGGGCGGCGCGGCAGCACCGCCCCACCGTACCATGCTGGGGCGGACCTGCGTGCCGGGACGAAGCTCTGCGAAGGCTGGCTGGTCCGCCGATACTTCGCCGCCGGCGAGCGCAGCGAAGTCGGCGGCTTGGGGTGCTGCGCTTTGGCAAGAGCCCGCGCTCAGGCGTTCGAGCGGAGTTTGAAACGGGGATTCCAGGCGGAGAACTTCAGCCCCTGAAGCATGCGGCTGAAGCGGGGAAAGTTCTCCAGCAGGAAGACCTCGAACCGCGACGCCTCGCCCACGAGTTTCTTTTCCTTGTCCGCCTGGGCCGCTTCCTCCCAATAAACGACATAATCGCTCTGTTGGGGCCACTCGGTCCAGAAGGGGGTCTTGTGGCGTTGCTTGCGGGAAATGCCCAGCATGACCACGAGCGAGGAGTTGATGAATTCCAGTCGCTCCTTCCTGAGCGCGGGGTCGATGACCTTGAAATCACGGTTTCTCACCCCGTATTCCAGCAGGACAACCTGCGTGTCCGAGAACCCGTTGGCTTCACAGAAGGTGCGATAGAAAAGCTCGGGACTGAACTGGAAAAAGCCGTGCCCGCACATGTTGTTGGCTGGCGCAACCATCACAACGTGGCCACCCACCGAACACATGGCAGCACAGTTCTCAAGTGCTTGGGGAACATTAAAAATGTGCTCCAGAGTGCCGTTGTCGAAAATGAGATCAAACTGCTGATGCAAGTCCGAACCTACTGATTGGTTCAGGTCATGCAAAATCGTCGCCCCCTCCTGACTGAAAACATCCATGTGTTCCAGACGCGCAACCCCAAATGCTTTCAACAAATCGTCAGCGAATCGATGCCGGTATTCGCCCTTCAAGAGTTCGGCCGTCAGCGGTATTCCAAATTCCTGACAAAGGTTCGCGGTCTCCTTGTTCACTCCGGTGTAATGCGGCCGCCCAAGGCAAACGCAGGATTTTGGCCGGTGCGGCAGCAAGACGTGTTTGGCGAGCAAACGAGCAACGCGATAATCAAGGCCCATATAATTGCCAAAGCAGTAACGCGCCGGATGAGATGATGTCCACGATAAAGACCCTCGTAGAATTAGCCAGGGTTTGCGGAGTCGCGGATACAACAGAAAACAGCTTGCCGAAGGCTAGCGTGTTTGCTTCATTCTCGACCGGGATAAACAACGAACTGCTCAACACAAGGAGATCAATTATGAGGCAAACTCACTGCACCGGTTCAGTGCGTCAAACCGTTTCAAATTCGCTGCTTCGGGTCTGTGGGGACTCGAGAGGAATAAGCAGGCTGATTCTAATTGGATGTCTGGGCTTGGCACCGCTGTCCGCGATTGCCTCCTCGATTCTCGACGTCATACCCGACGCGTACGCCGCGACACCCGCTCAGGGTTATTCCGGTGCGCTCAGCCAACCAATCCGCTCCCAACAGGTTTATCCCGCGCATGAGTTTCCCTCGGCCCCTATCCGAATCACCTCCCTTCGCTGGCGGCGGTTTAGCGCCCAGACATTCGAGAATGCCGGGGGCGAATTTCGCTTCAAGCTATCAACCACGAGCCGGGGTGAGGACACATTAAGCGGCACTTTTGCGGATAATGTCGGCCCCGATGAGACGGTGGTTTTTGACGGCGTATGGACGGTTTCCAGCACCACCGCCGGTGGCGCGCCGTATCCGTTTGAGATGGTGCTCCAGTTGACCACGCCGTTCGTCTATGATCCGTCGGAAGGCAATTTATTGCTGGAGCATCAATGTTTCAGCACCACCATTCCGACTGTCGACGCGGCTGGAAATGACGGCGACGGTCTGGCGCGTGCATACAACTTGAACCTTGATCCCAACGGTTCCACGGCCTCCGTAGTGGATACGGGCGGCGAAATCATCCAATTCGAGTACACACTGGCGGGCCCCACGCTGACTCACGTCATCCCCGCCGGCCTGGAGGAAACCGATGGTAATTATTATTCCGGCACCCTGCGGGAAGCCCAGCTTCGCCAGCAGATCGTGTATGGGGCTGCCAATTTTCCCGCCGGCAACGTGACGATCACGGAACTGCGCTTCCGCCGGGACATCGGGGAACCGCCCTTCCTCAACGCCTCCGCGAACGTGACCGTAAAGCTCTCCACCACTTCGCGTGGCACCGGCAATCTGAGCGCGGCGTTTGCCGAGAACAGCGGGCCCGATGAGACCACGGTGTTTGATGGCGTTTGGAATTATTCGAGCCCGACCACGGTGGAGCCCGGAACCGTGCGCCCGTTTGAGATCATTCTGCCCTTGAGCGCGCCGTTCACCTACAACCCATCAGCGGGCAACCTCCTGTTTGACATCCGGGTCGCGGGAGGAACGGGTGGTGGCTGGACGGACGGTGCCTCGGGCAGTGGCAGCCAGGTGGCCCGGGTGCTGTCGTTGAATCCGGATGCCGCCACCGGCAACGCCGGGGAATTGACGGGCGATGTGATCCAGCTCGTGTATCAAACCACGGCCACGCTCGAAATCCTCCCGAATGGCGGCACGTTCACGAACTCGGTTCAGGTTTCGCTGGCCTCCGGCGTGTCGAACAGTGTCATCCGCTACACCACCAATGGTGACGACCCCACCGGGGCGTCCGCCGCCTACACCGTTCCGTTCACGCTCACCGAGACGGCGACCGTCAAGGCGCGGTTGTTTGTGAACGGGTTCCCGGCGTCTGAAATCGTCGAGGCCACCTACACGCGGTACGTGCCGCCGGACATCCAGTTCAACCCGCCGGGCCAGCTCTTCACCAATCAGTTGAGCGTCACGTTGGTCAATAATGTTGGCGCGGGCACGATCCGCTACACGGTGGACGGCGCGGAGCCTACAAGCGCGTCCACCGCCTACTCCGGGCCGCTGAACCTCACGGCCGGCGCGGCGATCCGTGCGCGGGTGTTCCTGAACACATTCCCAATCTCGGAGGAATTTTCCGAAACGTACGCGCGGGTGTATGCGTTCGGGGATGACGGGGTGCCGTTTGCGTGGCGCGAGCAGTATTTCGGGCCGGGCTTCCTGACCAATCCGTGCGCGGCGGCGGGTGCGGATTGCGATGACGACGGCTACTCGGTGACCGAGGAATATCAATACACAACCGACCCGACGGATGGTGACTCTGCGCCGGAGATTCTCCTGACGGTGCGGGTGGTACCGAAGCTGACGTTCACCACAATTCCGGGTCGCAGTTATCGGATCGACCGCACGACGACGCTGAATCCGCCGGACTGGCAGACGATCGTGGAATCGATCCTGGCCACCGGCACGGAGCTGCTCTACGTGGATGCGGATGCTCCGGACAATTCGTTCTACCGGATCGAGTTGATCCAGGATTGAGCGAGAACAGTTGTCGCCGAACCGGGCGTCGAACCCATCGTTCGACGCCCGGATTGTTTTAGGGAAACCCACGCACGGACCAAGGCTACCACCTCCTGCCGATGGAAGCTGCCGGGCAAGGCGAGGCTGCTGCGGGGAATCTCGCGGGCGCTCGATTTGAAATTACGGCGGCGCGGCAGCGCTGCCCTACCATTCGTCGGCAGGATGGCCCGGCCGCCCGTCGTCTTGACTCGACGGGGGTCACTCCTACACTCCGCCCGTGATTTCTAACCTGCCGTCCGTCGCCGCCCGCCGTGCGTCCGCCCGCTCCCGCCGCTCATGAGAAAGCCCTCGCTCCTGATCATCTTTCTAACGGTCTTCATCGACCTGATCGGCTTCGGCATCGTGCTGCCCATGCTGCCCACGTACGCCGAGCAATACGGTGCGGAGGGACTGATCATCGGCGTGATCATCGGTTCGTACTCGCTGATGCAGTTTTTCTTCGCGCCGTTCTGGGGCCGGTTGTCGGACCGGATCGGTCGCCGGCCGGTGATCCTGCTGAGCACGGCGGGCTCGGCGGTGGCGTACGGATTGTTCGGCATGTCGGCTTTTTTCGTGGGCGACACGGGGCTGTGGATTTTGCTGGGCTCACGAATGTTCGCCGGATTCTGCGGCGCGAATCTCTCGGTGGCGTCGGCGTACATCGCGGACATCACGAGCGCGGAGAACCGCTCGAAAGGGATGGGTCTGATCGGCATGGCGTTCGGGCTGGGGTTTGTGCTCGGGCCGGCGATCGGCGGCTTGAGTTACTCGTTGTTCGGGCTGGCCGGGCCGGGCTTCGTGGCCGGGGCGATCTGCCTGACGAACTTCCTGCTGGCGTGCGTGTTGTTGATCGAAAGCCGGCCGGCCTCCGGGGCCGCGCCCGCGCAACGGCCGCGCTGGGCGCAGTGGAAACACGCGTTCGGCCAGCCGCAGTTGCGCCTGCTCATCCTGCTCTTCTTCCTCGCGAACTTCTGCTTCATCAGCTTCGAGGTCACGCTGCCGTTGCTGCTCGGTTCGCCTTCCGTGAAGACGGATGAACTCCGGCAGCCCGCCACCCTGGCCGCCAGTTTTCAGAATCCCACGACGCCGCTGCAACGGGTGATCGCCACCGAGTTTCAACAACTGCAACCCGGCGGAACCACGCCGGCCGACGAGGTGGCGTGGCGGGACGCGCTGAACCGGTTCATTCAGCAGACGAGGCTGCACACGAACGCCGTGGTCCAGCTCGATCCCGCGCGCCCCGAGGTGGCGAAGTTGTTAAAGGAGGCGGAACAGAACGGGGTTTCCCCGCGCTTCAACCGCCTCGCCCTGGAGGCCGCGTTTCCCGACCACGTCGCCCCCCAGCGCCACTACTACGACAAGTCGCACATCAGTTACTTGTTCGTGTTTTGCGGACTGGTCGCCGCCTTCGTGCAAGGCGGCATGATCGGGCGGCTCGTGAAGATGTTTGGTGAACCGAAGCTGATCTGGACGAGTCTCCTGGTGGTCGCCGGCGCGATGATCCTGATTCCCGTCGTCAGCGGGCTGGCGTTGCTGCTGCTGGCGCTGGCGCTCTTTGCCGGCGGCTCGGGGGTGAATCGCGCGCCCACGATGGGCATGATTTCCAAAAGCGCGGATGCGGATGAACAAGGCGCGATCATGGGCGTGGCGCAGAGCGTCGGCACGCTGGCGCGCATCGCCGGCCCGGTGTTCGCGACCACCACGTTTGCGATCCAGCCGGTGCTGCCGTACTTGATTTGCGCCCTCGTCGCGGTCATCGCCAGCGTGATCGCGTGGAACCGCCTGCGCGGCGCGTGAGTCCCGAAGTCAGGGCTGCGCCGGTGGGGGCACCTCCGGCGTGGGGGCGGGGGCGGGGTCCTCGGGCTTGG